>Ga0210380_10000606_pt1 | contig 15557 bp, 15 predicted proteins | sample PLM4_5_coexredo_FD_155476 | JGI IMG/M metagenome (GOLD analysis project Ga0210380, IMG submission 155476) | Groundwater sediment microbial communities from an aquifer in East River, Colorado, USA - PLM4_5_coex redo | ecosystem: Environmental > Terrestrial > Soil > Riparian zone | place: USA... | reverse complement strand
GGGGCGGGTTCGCAGCCGACCGGCGCTCGTGGCTGCTCACCGATCCGGTGCGGCGGCCGGCGCGCGGCGATCTCCATCTGGCGGCCGAGTACCTGCGGCTCGGGGCCCAGTGGGGGATCGGCGAGCCGGGAACCCTGCCGGACCTCGGCGCCGATCCCGCGGAGCAGGACGAAGCCGTGGCGCTGCGTGCCCGCGCGGCAACTCCCGACGCTCCGTACGCGATCCTCGCGCCGGGCGCCGCCTATGGTCCGGCCAAGCGCTGGCACGTCGAGCGGTTCGCCGAGCTCGCGCGCCGCCTGGCCGCGCGCGGATGGTCGATTCTCCTGTGCGGTGCGGCGGCCGATCGCGCGGCGTGCGACGCGGTCGCGGCTCATGCCGGAACCGGCGCTGTGCTGGCCGGCGGCTCGAGCCTCGGGGCGATGCTCGCGCTCGCATCCGGCGCACAGGTGACGGTCAGCAACGACTCGGGGCTCGCCCACCTGGCGGCCGCGACCGGGGCGCCGACGGTGGTGGTGTTCGGCTCGACCAGCAGCGCGTGGACGGCGCCGCTCGGGCGCCGCGTCACGGTGGTCCAGGATGCGCCGGTGTGCGCGCCGTGCTTCCAGCGCACCTGCCGGATCGGTTACCGGTGTCTCGAGGCGGTGAGTGTCGAGCGGGTCGAGGCCGCGTGCGTGCGCGCGGTGGCATGAGGAGGATCGCGTGCGGATCGTGATGCGCAGCGCCGGCGGACGGTCGCGGATGCGCCGCGCGGTGCTCGGCCTCGCCCTGCGCGGCCACCGCGTCGACTGGTGGGGTCCGCCGCCGGACGCGACCGAGCTGCCGGAGGGAGCGCCCGACCTGCGCATGGTGTCCGGCCTGCGCGAGCTGTGGGGAACCGCCGCGGACGTTGCGCTCGCCGACCGCGCGCATCCGTTCGCGGCGGCGCGCGCCGGATGGTTCGCGCGTGTCGATTGCCTGGTGCTGCCGCTCACTCCGGCCGAGGCGCGGCGCTGGGGACCGCTCGACCGGTGGGCCTGGCATTCGCTCCACGCGCACGGCCTGATCGCTCCCGAGCATGGTGCGGAGTTCCAGGAGCGGCCGGGCGAGCTGGATCTCGACCGCATCGCGCTGTGGCCGGCGCACGAGTCGGGCGGCGACGCGGCGGACGCGGCGGCCGACGACACCGAGATCCTGGAGCGCGCATGCGAGCGGGCGCTTGCGCGTCACCGCGCGCGGGCTCCGCGCCCGGCGGTGTTCGTCGATCGCGACGGAACCCTGGTGCGCGAGGTCGGGTACCTCGCGGATCCCGCCGATCTCGAGCTGCTCCCGGGCGCGGCGCGCGCGATCCGCGAGGCACATGGCGCGGGCCTGCCGGTGATCGTGGTGTCGAACCAGTCGGGGGTCGGACGCGGGTTCTTTCCCGCGTCCCGCGTGTACGCGGCGATGGCGCGCCTGCGCGTGCTGCTGCGGACCGAGGGGGCGGAGCCGGACGGCGTGTACTTCTGCCCGCACCGGCCCGAGGCGGACTGCGTCTGCCGCAAGCCACGACCCGGTCTGCTCGAGCGGGCCGCCGACGACCAGGTGCTCGATCTGCAGGGCTCGGTGATGATCGGCGACAAGCGGCTCGATGCTGCGACCGGTCACGCGGCGGGCGGCACCGGCGTGCTGGTCCGCTCCGGCTACGGCCGCGAGGAGGAGCGCGCCGCGGAGGGCGAGGGGCGCGCGCCGGATGCGGTGTGTGACGACGTCGCCGAGGCGGTGCGGTGGTTCCTCGAGCGCCGCGAGCCGGCCGGCTGAGCGGCGCGGCCGATCAGCGGTCGGTGGCCCAGGCGAGTGTGTAGGAGAGGCCGTCCGGCGCGAGCCGGTAGTTGAGGTTGTAGCCGGGCACCCGCAGACGGGCGCCGTCGACCCACTCGTCGTTGACCAGCCGCTGCAGCCGGTCGGGATAGGCGCCGCGGTCGAGCCGGTAGAGCTCGATCGCATGGCGGACCTCGTCGAGACGCTGGGTCGCGAACACGTCCGACGCCGCGGGCACCATCCACACGTTGCGGTTGACCAGGCGCGCGCCGAACTGGAGACCGCCCAGCAGCACCACCACCACGATCGCGACCGAGAGCTCGCCCAGCCACGGCACCCGCCGGGCGGCCTCGACCTCGGCCGAGGGAATCACCTGCGAGACGATCTTGCCGGGATCGCGGCGGCCCACCACCTCGATCCACTGGGCCTCGAGCATGCGGTGGAGCGCTTCGTACGCCTCGTACTCGGTGAGCGGCGCCGCATCGGCGATCTCGGCGACGGTCTTGCTCCCGTCGATGATCCCGAACAGCTCCTTTTCCTCCTCCGAGAGCGGCTCGTCGGGATCCGGCAGGTCGCGCACGCCGAGCAGCTCGTAGGGATCGCGGAACACTCCGACGTAGCGCTTCTGCTCGTCGCCCCGCCGCGCGGCCTCGATCAGCGCACCTTCCATGCTGAGCCGCACGGTCGGCGGCTGCTGCGGCCACTTCTTCTTGGGATCGAAGCGATAGTTGCCGTTGTCCCACCGCACCACGTTGCTCAGGTCGGTGAGGATCTGGCGTTCGAGATAGCCCTGGATCTCCTCGACGTCGAGGTAGCGGCCGTTGACCAGCAGGTCCTCGAGGTCGCGGCTCGATTCGCGATGGAGGCTCATCAGCCCGCGCTTCTGTTCGTCGGACAGCCGGTGGATCTTGATCAGGAACCTGAGCAGCGGATCGTCGGCCGGCATGCCCGGCTCGCGGGTCGAGACGATGCGGCCGTCCTCCATGTAGACGACCGCGCGCTCGGTGTTCCAGTCGAGCGACAGCGCGCCGGTCTTCTTCTGCGACCCGAGCAGCTGCAGAACCTCGGTCACCGAGAAGTCGCGAAGGTTGCCCTGGAGAGCCATGGTGTCCTACGCCGCCTTGGACGGGAGATGGGAAGGCTGCGTGACCCGGCCGCGCACCAGCTGCGATGCGTGCTGCGCATCGAGGTGCGCCTGGCGGATCACGAAGCCGACAATCGACAGTGCGTACAGGATCATCCACGGGACCACGACGCCGAACGACTCCGACGGAATGGTGAGACCGAACTCGTGCTCGGAGCCGAACGGTCCGCGCGCGCCAACCGTCCACGCGGTGAGGAATGCGGCGGGCAGCGCGAGGACCAGCGCCGCGCCGACGTCGCCGAACGCGAGCGCCCCGTAGCCGGGCAGCAGGCTCGCGAGCGCGGTCCGCACCGAGCGATCGATCTTGCGGGCGCGCCGGCGGCGCTGCATCAGCAGCCGGTCGCTGAAGTCGTTCGATTCGGCGCGGGCGTCCTGGGTCGCGCACGAACGGCACAGTGCGAGCTCGCGGCGGCGTTCGGAGCAGCGCCGGCACAGCACGTGTCCGCAGTTCGAGCACGGGCGCAGCGGCAGATTCTTCTGCCAGCGGGCCCCGGCCACCAGCGACAGGATCAGGATCACCAGCGCGGCCGCCGCGAATGGCCATCCCGACGCCTCGATCATCCCGCGCCAGGTCGGGGGCAGCTGCGGGTGCGCCGCCTGCGACGCCTCCGCCGACACGAGGGTGGTCCAGAAGGTGCGCGGCTCGAGCCACTGATCGGCGAGCGGGAGGTCGCCGCCGGTCGATTCGGTCTGATACGCCTTCACCAGGTCGAAGTCGAGCGCGGCAGCGCGCGAGACCAGCTCGCTCGCCTCGCGGTATTCGAACCGGCGGGTGTGCACCTGCGACGCGTTGAAGAACGGTCCGGGGTTGCCGGGCTGCAGCTTCATCGCCTGTTCGTAGAGGACGAGCGCTTCGTCGAACCGGCCCTGAATCGCGAGCACGTTGCCGAGGTTGTTCATCGCGCGATCGTTGGCGGGCCACTTCGCGAGCACCGCGCGGTAGGAGGTCTCCGCGTTCGCGACGTCGCCGTTGCGCCGTGCCAGCCACGCGGTGCCGAACTCCAGGTAGCCGTTGCCGGGATGGGCGGCGGCGGTGTTCGCGAACTGTTCCTGACGCAGTGGCGTCGGCGACTCGTTCTCGATCGAGGCCACGCCGTAGTAGGGCGCGTCCTGGTTGCCGACCGGCAGCGCGAGGCGGCCGGTCACGGTGGCGGTGAGCGGTGCGATCGCGGTCACGATCGCGAGCGCCACCACCAGCGCACGCTCGCGGTTGCGCAGCAGCGGCCACAGCATGCCCAGCATCGCGAGGGTCGGCAGTGCGAGCCCGAACCCGGCCGCGAACGGGATCACGAGGAACGCCCATGCCCAGGTGCGGGCGCTGACCGGTGACACGGTGCGCTGGAGACGCTCCTGCCACATGTGCCGGAGCTCGGACTGGTGGAGCATGATCAGCAGCAGGCCGAGGCCGAGCAGTGCGTAGAACACCGTCTGCAGCAGGAGGAAGGCCGTGTTGCCGGCGGCCGCGAGCTGGAGGAGGAAATCGCGCTTGAGGATCTGGAGCAGCGCGGCGGCCTGCTGGAGCGCCTCGCTCGGCTCGCGCGTCAGGTACCAGGCCGCCAGCGTTCCGTGCGGCGCCGCATAGGTTGGATCGAGCGCCGCTGCGCCGCGCACCAGGCGCACCGCCTCGGAGTCCTGACCCGAGCGCCACGCGATCAGGCCGCGACGGTAGAAGACACGCGCCGCATCGGACAGCATCGGAATGTGGGCACGCGACCGGTACGCGAGCCACGCGTCGAGATTGCGCAGGTCCGACGGCGGTGCGGGCGCCGCGGTGAGCTCGGCGGCCGCGACCGGCGCGGTCGCATCGACCGCTGCGGCCACATCCTGCGGGCGCGCGGGCGAGGTCCACACCAGGGTGGCGAGCACGAACAGAATTGCCGCGACGATTCCGTCGGCGCCCGGTCGGGGGCGCGCGACGGCGTGGGCCGCACGGCGACGGACGCCCCGAAGGAGCGGCCAGCCCTGCGGTACGTTCCGGTCGGGCGAGTGGAAGACCATGAGGTTCAATCCCTTGACACGGCGGAAGAGGCGTCCTTAACGTGCCTCGTGATCAAGCCCGTTATCGGCGGGCCGAATCGGTGGCTTGACTCGTTTTCCCGGCCCGCGCAGGGCCGGACCGGCACCTGCCAGGGCCGCCCGCCGGGGTGAGCGCCCGTTCGCCACCCCCGGACCATCGACACCATCCGGAGTCATCGTGAGCACACTCTCGTCGTCCGGCGTTGCGCCGTGGATCCGCATCGAAGAAGCCGGCCGGCATGTGGGGGCGACTGTCGAAGTGCGCGGCTGGATCGCTCACAAGCGGTCGAGCGGCAAGGTTCAGTTCCTGGTGGTGCGCGACGGAACGGGCGTTCTGCAATGCGTCGCCGGCCGCAACGACGTGTCCCCCGAGGACTGGGCCGCGGCCGAGCAGCTCACCCAGGAGAGCGCGGTGATGGTGCGCGGCGTCGTGCGCGAGGACGCGCGTTCCCCGGGTGGCGTCGAGCTCGGACTCCAGGGCGTCACGGTGGTCGCGATCGCCGAGCCCTATCCGATCACGCCCAAGGAGCACGGCACCGACTTCCTGATGGATCATCGCCACCTGTGGCTGCGCGCACCCCGGCAGCAGGCGATTCTGCGCATCCGCGCCGAGGTGATCCGCGCGTTCCGCGAGATCCTCGACCAGGAAGGTTTCCTGCTGGTCGACGCGCCGATCTTCACCCCGAGCGCGTGCGAAGGCACCACCACGCTGTTCGAGACCCAGTACTTCGACGAGCACGCCTATCTCACGCAGAGCGGCCAGCTCTACATGGAGGCGGCGGCGATGGCGCTCGGGCGCGTCTACTGCTTCGGCCCCGCGTTCCGCGCCGAGAAGAGCAAGACCCGCCGGCACCTGATCGAGTTCTGGATGATGGAGCCGGAGTGGGCGTACGCGACGCTCGATGACGTGATCGGGCTGATGGAGCGGCTGCTGGTCGGGACGGTCGCGCGCGTGCTCGACCGCCGGCGCGAGGAGCTCAAGATCGTCGAGCGCGACACCACCAAGCTCGAGCGCGTGACGTCGCCGTTCCCGCGCGTTCACTACAACGACGCGGTGCAGACGCTGCACGACTCGGGAATGCCGTTCGAATGGGGCGGCGACTTCGGCGCGCCCGACGAGACCACGCTGTCGGAGAAGCACGACAAGCCGCTGTTCGTCACCCACTACCCGGCGGCGGTCAAGGCGTTTTACATGGAGCCGGACCCCGCGGATCCGCGGTTGTCGCTGTCGTGCGACTGCCTGGCGCCCGAGGGCTATGGCGAGATCATCGGCGGCGGCCAGCGCATGGCGTCACTCGATCTGCTGATGAAGCGCATCGACGAGCACGGCCTGCCGCAGCAGGCGTTCGAGTGGTACAAGGACCTGCGCCGCTACGGATCGGTCCCGCACGCGGGCTTCGGGATCGGGGTCGAGCGCACGCTCGCGTGGATCGCGGGGCTCGATCACGTGCGCGAGAGCATTCCGTTCCCGCGCATGCTCAATCGTCTGCATCCGTGACGCGCCGGCAACGAATGAGGGGCGGTGCCCGAAGGCATCGCCCCTGTTCGTTCGTCAGCGGCCTACGGTAGAGGGAGTCCAGTTCAGCCCCAGCGAGAGGCGGACGGCAGCCCACGCGCGTGCGCGATGAAAGGCTCGGGTGTCGACGTGAGTCACCTCTGGACTCCCAACTCTTTCCGGAGGTGTGCGGCGAAGTGCAGCGCGCCGCGGGCGGCAGTGTAGTCAATGCGACTCCGCATCATCAAGATTGTGCTCGACCCCTCGCGGGTGCCCTGATTCTTGACAGCCTGTGAGGGATTCCCGTAGCGTCCTCGACCGCTCTGCGACCGGGCTTCTTGCGCGCCCTCGGTAGGGAGAAGGTGGATTACGTCCCATTCCATTGACATCCCTCGCGACGCATCCCTAGACTCCTGTCTCTTCGGCGTCCGGGTGCGACCCCATCGCATCGTCCCCCGGGCGTTTGTGTTTTTCGGGACGTTCGCGATCCTGGCGCTCCCTGCCTGCAGCCCCAAACCCACCACTCAGCTGGAAGATTCCCTCACCTCGGGGAGTATTCGGGTCGTGAGTTCGGCGGAGATCTTCGACCTGCTGGAGAAGGAGAAGGCGGCGTTCGAGGCGCTCTATCCGACTGCCAAGATCCAGGTCGTCAAGGGGTCGTCAACCGATGCGATCCGGGACTTGTACGGGGCCCGGGCGGATCTGGCCGCCATCACCCGGGAGCTGGCGTCGGACGAGCGGTCGGCCGCGGTCCGGGGACGTCTGGAGCTGGAAGGGTTTGGATTCGCGCGGGACGCCATCGTGATGGTGGTCCACCGCGGGAACCCGGTGGAGAACATGGCGATCGACGGACTGCGCCGCGTGTACGATGGTCGCAGCACCCGGTGGAGCGAGTTCGGCGGCCCGGATCAGGCGATCGAGCCGGTGGTTCAGAAGGTGGATTCCGATTTGAGCGAGGCGTTCATGCAGACGGTGCTCGGGGGTGGGGCGTTCCAGGCCCGCTCGATCCTGGCGGAGAATGACGACCAGGTGCTCGCGGAAGTCGCGCGCCGGCCGTGGGCGATCGGCTACGTCACGCTGGCGGCGGCGGCACGCGCGCCCCGGACGCTGCGGATCGCGACCCTCGCGGGCCTGCCGTACCGGGGCCCGGATCTCGAAGCCGTTCATGATCGTGAGTATCCGTTGACGCGAAATCTGAATCTGTATGTACGGACGGTTGGCCACCCGCTGGCGAAGGGGTTCGTGACCTTCATCACCAGCCGGGATGGCCAGAAGATCGTTCACCAGGCGGGACGGGTTCCGACCACGGTGCCGGTCCGCTTCGTCAGGCGCTCCCCGCTGCTCGGAACCCACTGAGAAGGAGACGGAATTCCGGTGAGAACACCTCTCTTCACCCGCACCCGCAGGATCGTGCTCGGCGCATCGATGGCGCTGGCGCTCACCGCGGCGGCGATGCCGTCGGCACACGCGGACGACCTCAAGGACGGCCGCAATGCCCTCCAGGCCGGCCGCTTCGACGATGCGATCAAGTCGTTCGAGAAGGCCGCGGCGCAGGGGTTCGCCGAAGGGAAGTCCGGGGTCGGGACCGTGTGGCTGCGGCGGCGCCAGTTCGACAAGGCGATGGAGGCGTTCCAGACCGCCCAGAAGATGAATGCCGGACTCGAGACCGCGTACTGGGGGCAGGCGGAGGTGCTGCGGCGCCAGGAGAAGTGCACCGAGGCGATCCCGCTGTTCCAGAAGGCGACCGAGCTGAATCGAAAGTACCCCGAGGCACAGCTGGGACTCGGCGACTGCCTGGTCGCGACCAAGCAGTACGAGAAGGCGGTTACGATCTACTCGGAAGGGCTCAAGTGGGGACCGAAGTGGTCGCCGCGCTTCCTGGTCGGGCTCGGCAACGCCGAGGCCTCGCGGGATTCGCTGCGCGCCGCGGGCATCTACTTCACCCGCGCCCGCGAGCAGGCGCCGAGCGATCCGGCCGTGCGCAAGGCGCTCGGTGACTTCTACTTCGCCCGCGGCACCTGGGCGCTCGCGATCCTCGAGTACCAGGCGGCGATGGCGCTCGACACCGCCGACGTCGAGCTCCACTACAACGTCGCCCAGGCGCTGTTCTACGACAAGCGCTACAACGAGGCGCTGACCGAGTATCAGATCGCGTCGCGCGATCCCGACTTCGCCCCGGCCTACTACGGGCTCGGCAACCTGCTCTACCTGTCCGGCGCCGCCGACCGCCGCCGCTACGAAGAGGCCAAGGTGCCGCTCGAGACCTACGTCCGGCTGGCGCCCGACGATCCCAGGGGCTGGAGCGTCCTCGGTCGCCTCTACTTCAACCTGCCGAGCGAGAAACCCAAGGCCCTCGAAACGATGAAGAAGGCCGAGGCGATGGGGGACAAGAACAAGGAGCTCTACACCTACATGGGCCGGCTGTACGCCGAGCAGAAGGAGTGGGACAAGGCGCTCGACGCCTTCCGCAGGGGCGAGCCGGGGCCCAAGGAACAGCTGATCATCGCCCAGATCTACTCGTTCAAGCAGCAGCCGGACAGCGCGATGGCCATCTACAACGCGATCATCGCGCGGGATTCGACCATGGCAGACGCCCGGTTTGCGATGAACGAGCTGGGCAAGATGCGGTTCGGGCAAAAAGACTATCCGGGGGCGCTCGGGTACTTCCAGCGCCGGATCGCGCTTGACCCGAACAACGGCGACGCTTACTACTATAGTGGCCTCTCGTACAAGCAGTTGAAGCAGGGACCCGAGGCTGCGGCGGCGCTCGAACGGGCGGCCGCGATCGACAGCGCGAAGGCCGATCGGTATTTCTGGCTCGGCGTGGTGTACGACGAGCAGAAACGCACGGCTGACGCGCAGAACGCATTTCAGCGGTCCGTGCAGCTCGATTCGACCAGCAAACTGTCCGCGACAGCGTTTGCCCAGCTCGGCTTCTACCGGTTGCTCGCCAAGGACTGGAGCGGTGCGGTGGGTCTGCTCGAACGGGCGGTGACTGTCGATCCCCAGCACGTTCAGGGCTGGGTGTGGCTGGCTCAGGCGTATCAGAATTCAGGCAACCGGGCGAAGGCGACAGAGGCCTACAACCGGGCGCTTCAGTTGAATCCCAGTCAGCCCGACGCCCTCAAGGGTCTCAAGATGCTGAAGGGGCAACCCACCGGGGGCACTGGTGGGGCAACCGGCGGTACCAATGGAGGCGGTAAATGAAGCAGCGTCAGGTCGAGAGCATCGTCATCCTCACGCCCCGCGGGTACCTGACCGGAGGGGATGAGACCGATGAGCTGGAACGCAAGATCAAGGAGCTGTCCGACGGCGGCAACAAGCACCTGATCGTCAATCTGAGCGAAACCCAGCACCTCAATTCGACCGCGCTCGGCGTCCTGATCTCTGCGCACTCGAATTACGTCCGCCGCCAGGGCCAGATGAAGCTGTGCTCGGTGGACAAGCGCATCGAGAACATTTTCGTGATCACCAAGCTGTCGCTCGTGTTCGACGTGTTCCCCAACGAGGAACAGGCGATCGCGAGCTTTGCAGAGCCGCGTTCGGTCTAGCGGTCGAGGAGAGGAGCGCTCGGTGGCCGTCCGACGCAAGGAAGTGCGAAGCATCACGGTTCTGTCGCTGCGCGGCAGTTTCTTCGGGGACAAGGAAACCGACGAGCTGCAGAAGGCGATCCTGGACGAGGCGGCGGCCGGCAATCAGCGGCTGATCCTCAACCTGACCGAGTGCCAGGCACTGAACTCGATCGCGATCGGCGTGCTCATGCGGGGCTTCACGAACTACAAGGGCCGTGGCGGCGAGATCAAGCTGTGCGGACTGGGCAAGCGCATCAAGGATCTGTTCACCATGACCAAGCTGATCATGGTGTTCGATCACCACGAAACCGAGGAGCAGGCGCTCGCATCGTTCGCCTGACCATACGGAGGACGTACCTGCAATGATGAACCGTTATCTCGTGCCGATTGGCTTCGCGGTCGCCGTCGCCATCTCGATCATGATCTTCCTCAACCTGCCGAGAATCGGCCCGATGGGCGAGCAGATGAAGGCGGGCGGACCACTGGTCGCGGGCCTGATCCTGCTCGGCATCCTGCAGGTGTCATTCATCATCGAGCGCACCTGGAGCCTCAAGAAGGCGCAGGGTCGCGGCTCGCTGCCCGACTTCCTCAACAACGTCCGCAAGCGGCTCCACACCGGCGACATCCCGGGCGCGATCCAGCTGTGCAGCCAGCAGCGCGGTTCGGCGGCCAACGTGATCCGCGCCGGCCTCGAGCGCTACCAGATGGCGATCCACGAGGGCGCGAGCAAGGAGAAGATCGTGTCCGAGACGCAGGCGGCGATCCAGGAGGCCAACGGCCTCGAGGTGCCGCTGCTCGAGCGCAACCTGATCGCGCTGTCGACGATCGCGTCGATCGGCACCATGGTCGGCCTGCTCGGAACCGTGATCGGAATGATCCGCTCGTTCGCCGCACTTGGCCACACCGGCGCGGTCGACGCGTCGAAGCTGGCGGTCGGGATCTCGGAAGCGCTCATCAACACGGCCGGCGGCCTGATCGTGGCGATCGCCGGAATCGTGGCCTACAACGTGTTCGTGACCCGGGTCGACAACTTCAACTACATGATGGACGAAGCCTCGTACGAGGCGGTCCAGCTGCTGTCCGCTTCGACCGAAGCGCGCAAGTAGGGGAGCGCAGCGATGCTCAAGAAGAAGCGCCGCATCGGCATCAGCATCGACATGACGCCGATGGTCGACGTCGCCTTCCTGCTGCTCATCTTCTTCATGTGCACGACCCAGTTCGATCCGCCCGAGAAGGACAAGATCGATCTGCCGGAGTCGAACTCGGAGGCCAAGGCACCCGAGTCGGACATCATCACGATCGCGGTCACCTCGCCAAAGCCCGAGAACGGCAACCAGTCTTCTGTGCGGGTGATCTGGCGTCAGTCCGGGCAGGAAGTGTCGAAGGAACTGATGCCGGACGCGGTGAAGACCGAGCTCGGCACGGTGCTCACGACCGCGCGGACCGCGAATCCGGTCGCGCGCGTGATCGTCAAGATGGACAAGGACGCGACGTACGGAATCATGGCCGACATGATGTCTGGCCTGCAGTCCGCCAAGACGCCCCGTTTCAACGTGATGACCGATCTCGAGATGAAGAGCAAGGGCACGTTCTCGGCGGCTGGCAGCAAACACTGAGGGGGTGAGGAGAAGCCATGGGCGCAGTCGACACACCGCAACCCAGAGCAGCCAAAGGCAAGGGCAAGGCATTCCGGCGCCCCAAGCGTCGGGTCGGCATCCGCATCGACATGACCCCGATGGTGGACGTCGCGTTCCTGCTCCTCATCTTCTTCATGGTGACCACGGTGTTCCGGACTCCCCAGGCGCTCGAGATCAATCTCCCGCCCGACGACCAGAAGACGGTCGACGTGGCGATGTCCAAGGTGCTCGAGGTCCGGGTGCTGCCGGATGCGCGGGTCTTCTGGCGCAGCGGACAGGACCCGTGGGCGCGGACCACGGTGGCCGAGCTCGTGAACGTGTTCTCGCCGTACAAGACGGACAAGGAGAAGATTGTGGTGGTGCGCATCGACCGTGACGCGAAGTTCAACAACATGGTCGACATCATCGACGAGCTGGATCTCGCCAACCTCACCCGCTTCTCGCTCCAGACGATGAGCGAAAAAGAAAAGCAGGAGGTCGAGGCTCTATGAGCGCGACCACCGAAGAACTGTTCGAGTTCATGCCCTACGGGGCACCCGAGCTCAAGGAAGTCAGCAAGAAGTACATGTTCCGCGGTGTCCTGGTCGGATGCGCGGCGTGGATCCTGGTCTACGTGCTCGGGTTCCTGGCGTTCGAGTTCGCCAAGCGCAAGCCGCACGAGACCCGGGTGGTGGTGGTGCCGTACCGCGAGCTCGCCGCTCCGCCGCCGCTGACCGAGAACACGCCGCCGCCGCAGGTCCAGGTCACCCAGCCGGTCGCGCCGCCGAGCGTCGCAGTTCCGGTCCCGGTGCCCGATGCCGAGGCGCCCCCCGAGCAGACGATCGCATCGCAGGAAGAAATCGCGGCGATCACTCCGGGCGTTGCGAGCGAGGGCGAGGGACAGCTGGTCGTCCAGGCCCCGACCGAGGACGAACTGCCGAAGTTCGGCGACTACGTCTACGTCGAGGAGTTGCCGGAAGCGGTCTCCAAGGCGCAGCCGGTCTATCCCGACATGGCGCGCGAAGCGAACGTGGACGGCACGGTGGTGGTCCAGGCGCTGGTCGGCAAGGATGGCAAGGTCAAGGACACCAAGGTGGTGAAGAGCGATTCCGAGATGCTCAACGCCTCCGCGATCGCGGCCGTCAAGCAGTGGGTGTTCAAGCCGGCGCTCTCGAACAACAAGCCGGTGGCCGTGTGGGTGGCGGTCCCGGTGCGGTTCCGTCTCCACTAGACGCGACCGGACGACTCATGGACGGGCGGCCCGGTGCCGCCCGTTTTCGTTTGGGCGCAGCGAATTCCGGCGATCCGGGGCACTCCCGGCAAGCCCGCGCCGGACGGGGGCTTTTGCCGCGCCGGTACCCCCCGGATTGACCGTCGAGCCGCGCGCTCCGTACCTTCCGCCGTTCGTGTGTGTTTCGGAGAACTCCCCTCCCCGAGACTCGGAGGCTGTGATGGAAACCGCCGCGCCCCCTGTGGCCGCTGTAGAAGCAATTTCGATGTCGCCGCTCGAGCGCTTCGTGAAGATCTTCACCCGTCCCGCGCAGGCGTGGGCCGGGCTGGAAACCCGTGCGCAGTGGTGGTTCCCGCTGCTGATCGTGATCGTGCTGAACGCGGCCTTCACCTACACGCTGTACGATCGCGCGATCGTTCCCGATCAGGTGGCGGCGTGGGACACGATGGTCGAGTCCGGGCAGATGTCGCCGACCGCGGCCGCACAGGCCGAGCAGCAGATGACGGGCCCCATGTGGCGGATCATTTCGGGGGTCAGCCCGCTGATCACGGTTCCGATCATCTACCTGGTGTTCGCGCTCGCGCTGATGTTCGGCGTGAGTTTCATGCTCGGGACCAAGCTCCCGTTCCGGCGGGCGTTCGAAGTCGTCACCTGGTCGTCGATGGTCATGATCCCCGCCCAGGTGCTGACCGGATTCCTCGCCTGGAACCAGCAGTCCCTGAAGGCGGTCCACATCGGATGGGCGGCGCTGCTTCCGGAATCCGAGCCGAGCAAGCTGCTGACCGGAATGACGTCGTTCCTGGATGCGCTGGGACCGTTCGCCATCTGGTCGCTGGTCGTGACGATCCTCGGTGCCACCGCGCTGTCAGGGGCTCCGCGCAAGAACGTGACCTGGGTGGTGGCCGGTCTCTATGTGGTGTTTGCGCTGTGCGGGGCGCTGCTTGCCGGAATGTTCTCGCCCGCCCGGTCTTCCTGATCCTGCAACACAAATCCTGCTGACCCGTAGAAGGATACGTCGGGGGGGTGGCCCCCCGTTCCCAGCCTGGAGAACCCGATGACGAGGAGTGCCGTCCGTTTGTCCCTCGCGGCCCTGGTCGCACTGCTATTGGCATCCACCGCGCAGGCTCAGGTCCTGACCGCCGACTCGGCGGTCGTGATTGCCCTCAGGCAGAACCCGCAGGTGGTGTTCGCAAAGGCCTCGGTGCTGGATGCCAGGGCCGGCCTGTACGGCGCCTACTCCGGCGTGCTGCCGAACATCGGCGCCAGCTGGACGCGCTCCGGCCAGCAGACCGACAACGCCACCGGCAGCCAGGTGTTCGGCAGCCTGGTGTTCCCGAGCCGTCCCTATAACAGCGAGGGCTACTCCACCTCGCCCTCCCTGAGCGGCAACTGGAACATCATCGACCTGCAGGGGATCTGGGGCCTGCGGTCCGCGCGGGCTGGCATGAAGGCGGCGCAGCTGGGCGAGAAGAGCACGCGCCAGGAAGCCGCGTTCTCGGTGCGGCGCCAGTTCTACGTGGTGGTCCAGCAGATCCGCCTCGCGCTGGTGGCCGACGCGTCGCTCAAGCTCGCGCGTGACGACGAGCGCCGGGTGCGTGCCCTGTTCGAGGTCGGATCCGTGTCCCGCAACGATCTGCTGCGAGCCAAGGTGCGCACCTCGCAGGCGCAGCTCGATTCGCTCACCACTCACCAGCAGGTCACTGTCCAGCGCAATGTGCTGGCGAGCCTGCTGGGCATCGGCGAAGCCACGATGGGCGAGGTCGACACCAGCCTGGTCGCGGAAACCCGGACCTACGAGGAGCCAGTCGTGATGGACGAGGCGACCCGCAACCGTCCCGACCTGCAGTCGTCGGATGCCGAGCTGCGGGCGGCCGAGACCGGCCTCCGTGCCGCCAACTTCGCGCGCCTGCCGTACGTGACGGTGGGCGGGAGCGCAACCTTCGACCAGAAACAGAGCAGCAAGGTGATCGAGGACAGCGCGGGGGTGAAGTTTGCCCCGATCAACAGCCGCAGTGCCGCCGACCGCATCCTGAGCGGACGGGTGGCGGTGAATCTCGACATCTTCACCGGGTTCGCGACCGAGGGGCGGATCGCCTCGGCGCGCGCGCGCGTGGTGCGGGCGAAGGAGAACCGCGACGCCCTGTATCGCAACCTCGCCGCCGAGGTGCACGAGGCACTGATCAGCTACGAGGCCGCGACCGAGTTGTACGTGGTGTCCCAGGACGCTCTCGAATCGGCGCTCGAGAATCTCCGGCTCGTCCAGCAGAAGTACAACGTGGGCTCGTCGACGATTCTCGACCTGATCGACGCACAGGTGTCAGCGACGCGCGCGGCGAGTGACCGCGTGCGGGCCCTGGCGAGTATTCGGGTGGCCGACGCGCAGGTGAATCGCGTCCGCGGCCTCGGCGACTAAAGGAGCATCCTGATGCTGAAGAACAAGTGGCTGTGGATCGTTCTTGCGGTGGTGGTGGTGGGCGTGCTGATCGCCGCCAACATGGCCCGTCAGAAGGGCCAGAAGGGGGTCGGCGTTCAGGTCGCGCGGGTGCGGGTCGAGGACATCACCTCACGGGTCCGCGCCCCGGGCAAGATCGAGCCGCGCACCCAGGTCAAGATCAGCGCCGACGTGATGGGCAAGATCGTCAAGCTGAACGTGAAGGAAGGCGATCCGGTCAAGCGCGGGCAGCTGATGCTGCAGCTCGATGACACC
>Ga0210380_10000603_pt1 | contig 15597 bp, 39 predicted proteins | sample PLM4_5_coexredo_FD_155476 | JGI IMG/M metagenome (GOLD analysis project Ga0210380, IMG submission 155476) | Groundwater sediment microbial communities from an aquifer in East River, Colorado, USA - PLM4_5_coex redo | ecosystem: Environmental > Terrestrial > Soil > Riparian zone | place: USA... | reverse complement strand
CCCTGTCCAGTTGAACGCCACTGACTATCAGGTCGAGGAACTCAGTGGAAACCCGTGGCAGTTCTTTGCTTCTGGTGGCTGGAATGTTCCGCCGTTTCCATTCAGCTTGCCAGTACATTTCGACATGCGCTATCGGATTGCGGCGCGCGTGAATGGCTGCTGGTCTACATGGCACGAGTTCACCACTGGCCCAGTTAACCCTAATGCCTCTGGCGATGACAATCTGACTCCAGTCGGCACAGTGGACAGGCACTACTCCCAGACCCGCTGTGTGCAGGCCAAAGACATGGTGGCGGGTATCTCCGAAGTCCTGACGTTCAACGCTCCTATGGGCTCCTATCGCGTCACAGCCACTACCTGGGACAAGTTCCACAAGGCAGGCTATCAGGTCGGGCAATTGGAGACCGCCATCATCGCTGGCTTTGGGGTCACTGAGGACATTGGCGACCTCGAGACCAGCCACAGCACGTCATGGACGACACGGCTCCCGATTAGTGAAATCAGGGTGACTGGTAACGCCGGCTCATTGCATGGCGATGGCGGCGCGGTCTGCGTAACTGTGGAGGAACTGTGACCAACACCAACTGGCCCAATCACATCACCATCACGAACAGTAAGCGCGATCCCAAGCCACGCACAGAAGGCTCCTGGTGGATCGGCAAGAGCAGGGAAGAGCTGAACAAGACCGCGCATGAGCTGTTCCCGGCAGCGACCACTGGCGAGACTTTCAGCGGCATTGGCTACTTGGCCGCAGAGAAGCACGGGCTAGTGGGATGAGTGTTCTTATTTTGATTAGCCATTGCTGGTTCTGTGGCGAGTGGAGGCGTACTGACATTCGCTGCGCGTCTTGCGGTGAATGGTAATGGACTACACCGAGTCCCAGATCCCCAAGGTCAATAAGCATGTGCAGACCAAGGCCATGCGTGATGCCCTACGGAAGCGCATTGACAGGCTGGAAAATGCCAAGGTCAAGGAGCGCAGCGAGGGTCAGTGTGAGATTTACTGGACGGATGGGGCAGTAGAAGTTCGGTGCTCATGGGATGCCTCTCAAATTCACCACATGTTGAGCGGCAATGGAGTGCGGGCGCGCGGACCAAGTTTGCTTAGCGAGCACAAGCAACATTGCTGTGCATCTTGTCATCACCTGATCACGGTTAAGAAGCTGCGGCGTGTCGGTGGTGAGGCTCCACATTACACAGATACCTATAGGCGGGTGAAGTGACACCCTACTATCAGGATGAGGCTGTGACCCTGTACTGGGATGATTGCCGCGAGATCCTGCCTTATCTGAAGTCTGTTGACCATGTGGTCACTGACCCACCTTATTCAGAGTGGGTCCATGCGAAGGTGAGGCGTGGCGGAAGTACTCATGCGCCAGACCGGACTGACGGCGGCATTTTGCGGCCAGTTGTTTCAACATCATCCGTGCTTGGATTCGATGCGATGACACCAGAATTGCGTGAATGGGTCTCTGTTGAAATAGGCAGGATCGCGCAGCGGTGGGTGTTGGTGTTCTGTGACGTTGAGAGCCGAAGCGACTGGGAATATACACTCGTGAATGCCGGCCACATTGAATATGTGCGCTGTGGTGCATGGGTTAAACTCGGCGCGACACCGCAATTCACTGGAGATAGGCCGGCGAGTGGGTTTGAGGCCATCGTGATTGCTCATCCTAAAGGCCGGAAGCGGTGGAACGGTGGCGGGGCGCACGCGGTCTGGTCATATCCGGTCGTGAACGGTAGTGGCCGCTGTCATACCACTCAGAAGCCAGAAGAACTGATGCTGGAGTTGGTGAAATTGTTCACCGACGAAGGCGACCTCATTCTTGATCCATTCGCAGGGTCTGGGACCACATTAGTCGCAGCCAAGAGATTGGGCCGCAGGGCCATTGGTATCGAGCAGGAAGAGAAATACTGCGAAGTAGCCGCGCGCAGGCTGTCTCAGGGTGCCTTAGATTTATTTTCAAACCAGGCTCTACAGAAGCCTAGTCACCAGTTGACAATAGAGATTGAGCCATGACCAGAGAGCAGCGCTCAGCCCAGAGTAAGCGCGCACAGGTCAGCAGGGCTATTTTGATGGGGTTAGGGAAGTGATGGGGAGAACTGCATTGAATCATCTGGATGACGTGACACCAGACGACATCATCGAAGTAGATGAGGACGGCACTGTGATTGCGGTTGGGCCGCAATGGAAAGCACGCGCATTAGCCGCAGAAGCCTCCCTCGTGAGTCTCAGGTCCGAGATCGAGCAGGTAGTGAAGCAATGGGAGGCCGATGCAAAGAAGGCGCACGAGGCCGATCTTGCCCTTGAGTCCGATGGTCGTCTCATGGATGCGGCATCAGAGGCCGCGCGTGCTTTTGAATTGCTCAAGTGCGCCAAGGTTCTCGCGGCTCTCGCGCGTGGAGGTGAGTAATGGGCGCATTTGATGACGCGGTGCGAGCGATGACGATTTGTGCCGGATGTGGACACAAATTGAGCAGACACACCGAGTACGCGCGCAGGGGAAAGAACAGGCATGGCAGCAGACTTGTCTGCACGGTGGATAAATGCAAGAACTGGGATCAGTGCCGAGTGCGACACCCGCAGTCAAAGGACTAGCCCATGCGCCTGACCGTAGCCATCCTCCTTCTGGCCTCTCCAGCCTACGCCCAGATGCCCACTTCTCACAAAGTCGGCCTGTCTGCGTATGCTGTAGGCGTAACCTTAGACCTACACAGTACCTATGTAGTGCTGAATCAGGGTGGGCATGAGAACAACCCTGTCGGCAGGCTGACCCAGGATCACCCTACAGGAACGATTCTGATGGGGGCTGCGCTGGATGCGGTGGCAGTACCACTGCTCTATAAGGTGTTAGGTAACAGGCATCCTAGGCTGACCACGGTGCTCCTGGTGAGTGCCACGAGTGTCAGGTTGTGGTGTGCGGCTGGGAATTATCGGGAGATGAGATAGATGGAGCGCATTGGCACTGACATTAATAAGGCTGACCCGTTGGTGTGTATGGCCGTTGGCTGCGCACGGAAGGCGATCTATATCAACCCACATCAGCGAGGAGCCAAGAGCCAGAAGCGTGGCTACTGCTCGCTTCACAAGTCGATGGCTGTCCCAACTAAGAAGGGTGCGGCTAATTCAAGCGCTGAGTGGGTAGTAAATGGATTAGGGCTTGACTAAGGGCGAAGAGGAGGCGCAAGATATGCGGAGTGGGGTAATAGGCGCAAACCTACCACCCCTCCCCTAACCCCCAAGCTGTGTGAAGCAGCAAGGCGGCTGATTAGCAAGTCTACCACCTTCACAACTAACGTCACGCAGAGGCAGCTAAGCGGCATGGCTGCGTGGTTGATTTGAGGCTACATGGCGATCTCCCCAGCCTCAGCGTGGAGCGCAACTCCTAGAGCGCGGAGAGGGGCGGCTGTTTGGTGGCCCTGAGAGTCTGGGAGAGTGGACCGACCATAACCGAGTCCACCCTGAGTGACTGGCCCGAGTCCGAATTGCATGGCTAGCACATTCAGGCAAGCTGCTGCCCTACGGCGATAGCTTTGCCTGAATAACAAACCCGGAACCGATTGCATAACAGGGAGTACAGAAGATGAATGAAGCGAAGTGGATTGAGTTGATTCAGGCGATGGAGCAGTGCCTTCAGGCGATCGACACCATCAAGGCTCAGCCGCAATGGGCTGATCCGCGTGGATTAGCGGTTGCTGCTACGCATCTTGAGACGGCCATGCTCTGGGTCGCCAACGCGCGGAAGGAATAGGCGCATGTTCCCAGAAGAAACGCACCAGAGAATCATCAAGGACATCGACAACATTGAGGGTCAGATGTTTGCGCTGTACAGGTCCCTGAATCGGCTTCGGCTGAATCTTCAGTCTCAGTGGCGCGTGCTGCCGAGTGGCGAGAAGTGGAATCAAGAGAGGCAAGAGAAAGAGCGCGGCATCTAGCGCCATTGGGAACCGATTGCATGGCAAGAGAAGAACAAGAGGTACAGAGCATGAAGCGATATGACCTCATCACGAATTTCAGGTGTGGCGCATCCATTGAGGAGATGGAGTTAGCTGATGAAGGCGAATGGGTGCGCTACGAGGACATCGCCGATTGCGCGCTTTGTAGTATTGAAGACGGGCTAGTCCGTGAGTGGGTAATGAAGGCACGGGCCGTAGCTAAATCCAAGGGTTTACTCCCAACATGGTGAGCATTTGAGTAAGGCCCTGCTCACCACATTCGACGTGCTGTATCAGCGCAAAATTGGCGCACGGTATCCCGTGAATGGAGTTGACCTGTGAGTCGTAGAACTCGGCCGTTCACGCCATACATGGACCCAGATGAACTCAAGCGGTTCATGTCGCACGTTCGGCGCGAAGGCAAGTGCTGGGTATATGACAGTAGGCGTAAGGACGGATACGGTCAGGTGGCAATGCGTGGCACAACGTACCGCGCGCATCGGCTCTCGTATCGTTACTTCGTCGGAGAGATACCGATCGGGAAGGAGATAGACCACAAGTGCCGGAATCGGGCGTGTGTGTTTCCGGACCACCTTGATGCTGTGACTGGTAGCGAAAACATGAAGCGCATCCCGTGGGCTGTAGTGCGGCCAAGAAAGACGCATTGCTCGCGTGGCCACGAGTTGAGTCCGGATAATCTCTATACGTACCAGTATCGTGGATACGAGCAGCATTGCAAGGCGTGCTCTGGTATCCAGTATCGGTTAAGGCGCGAGCGGATGGGCGCGGCGTGACTGGGTTTGATGCCTTCTGGTCGCACTACCCGAGAAGGGTCGGTAAACTGGTAGCGATGAAGGCCTACGAGAAGGCCATGAAACTAGCAACGCACGAACAGATTATGGCCGGAGTGGAGCTCTATCGCGCGCACCTTCCTCGAGAGGCGCAATATATCGCCCATCCAGCAACGTGGCTGAACCAAGGGCGATGGCTGGATGAATACGAGGATGCCGTGCTGTTGTCGAAACTTAAGGCTGCGCCTATCAGTGCTGTATTGCCCATGCTGGCAGACCCGACATGGCGACCATCAGTGGACTGCATACATGGGCGCGGCTGTTACACCAGGGCAACGTGTGAGGCGTATGAGCGGAGTAAGGAGAAATCAGCGTGACATTGCGCGGTAGGCTTCGCAAGGCACTTAAATCGCTGTCGCTTATTGACACATGGAACGACAGATCAGGCGAATTACCCGATGATATATGCGATTTACTAGACGAAGCGATGGGCCTTATAGCTGTGACTACTGATGCAGATTCGTTAAGTGCGTTGAAAAGCGCCGATAATCTACGCATTTTAACGATGTGGATCACGAACACAGACAACAAAGGCTTGGGCGCTACCGCCCAACAGGTGGCCAACTGGCGTCGAGTGTTGGATGGGGCGTATGAGCGCAATCGTGGCGAGAAGCGGGAGCAATCAGCATGAGTGAGGCGTATGAGCGCAATCGGGAAAGGACCGCATGATTATTGATAGGCCAACGCTAGAGTTTGGCATTCGCAATGCCATCGCCACGACTGCCGATAAGCATCCATTGCGCGGTGCTCAGGCTGAGGTATTGGTAAAGGCCATCGCTGACGAACTCATCGTGCTCGGGTTTGGTTGTAGGCAGATCAAGCCATGAAGAAACTCAGCCAGATCAGCCCATCAGTGGTCCCGCAGTGGGAAGCATGTGAGCAGTGCAAGCCCAACGGCTGGGTGGTAGCCAAGGGTTGGGTGACTGGGCCTCCAAGCATGAAGCGATGCCCATGTGTCAAGGCCCATGCTCAGCGTGTAGCCGATGCGCTTAAGGCCCAGGGCAAGCGATGAACAAGTTTCAGAGTTCAGCCTTAGCCGCGATGGTGTGGACTGTTGGCCTAGCCATAGTTGTTCCACCAGAAGGATCGCAGAAGGTATTCGCGCTCGCGCTGTTGACGTGCGGATTCCTCATGGTGACGTTTGGTAACCCGGATCAGCCCAAGTGAATAAGCTCAGATGCAGGGTTGACGGGAACCAGACCGCGATCGTCATGGCGCTGCGAGCTAAGGCGTACGGCATACCAGAGCCAGTAGGCGAGCACAGGTTCCACCCTGTACGGCGCTGGCGCTTCGACTGGGCGTGGATAGATGCCAAGGTGGCCCTAGAGGTCCAGGGAGGTCTGTTTGTGCAAGGGCGGCACTCCAGGGGGGCGGCATTGATGAAGGAGCACGAGAAGCTGAATGCGGCTGCAGCCCTTGGATGGCGGGTGATGTTCTGCACGCCTCAACAGTTACGATCAGGTGAAGTGCTCGAGATGGTCAAGAAGGCACTAGGGGTCGCCGCATGAAGGCTAAAGTTGTGTCGGCACTGATGGCTAAGGGATGGCCAGTGGAGACGCTGACACACGGGCGCATTCTGGTAGGCGTCAAAGGCCTAAACATCCTGTTAATGCTCAAGGGTAGGTGGATCTACGAGCAGGATTGCTTTAGAGCTATGTGGCATGGCCAATGTGCCACAGTGACGAGTGCCGAGGATGCGGTGCTGATGGTGCAGACCATCGTCAAGGCGAACTGGGAGCAGTAATGAGCGCACTTGCTGGGTTTTGGGTTGCGGTGGGCTTGGCTATATTAGGTGCTTATATCCACGGTGGCTGCGTGGAGTTGTCAAAGGCACTGTTTTTTGTTGGCGACAAGATTGGCCGCAAGCCGTGAGCTACGACGACACCCAGATAGGCGCAAAGCTCATCAAGTGTGCAGGATGCGGGAAGGTGAGCTACATGACCCACCCACAGCCGAAGTGCGCCAAGTGTCGCAAGAAAATCGTGGACGAGCTGACACGAGAAGCGCAGGAATTGGGTATCTACGACGAGTAGACAACAGTGTCGGGAGGCGAAATGAACAACAACGCTGTCGACGAAGGTGGCCGTAATTCAAGAACACGTGACAGAGAACGGCCAAAACGCCAGCAATCCGTGGAGGTCTCTGCTGTCGACGCCTCTCAACCGATCAGGCTGAGTGATGCGGCGTGGCATTGGATTAAAACAGGCGAGTGGGTCGACGCGGTAGATCCCCATGCTCGTAGTACGGGAAAGCCGGTCACGCGCGACAAAGATAGAGGTTAGTGGCCTGATGCTGGTAGGCGAGTGTCTGAGCAGCCTTGCCGATCCCAGAAGTGACATCAGGCCACTCAACAATCAGGAGAAGGGAGCTAAGGGGATGAATAAGCCATGGGCTTTTTGGCTGATTATGGTGGCCTCACCATTCGCCGGGCTCCTTATTGGCGGGATACTTAACCTACCAATAAAACTCGATCGAATAGCAGTCGCTGTCGAGTTGATTGCTCATAAGTGCCAATAGCCGCTAAGTCCTGATAGGAGAACTTGAGATGATGGGCAGAACAGCCTTGAACCATGTGGATCAGGTGACGTGCGAGCATGTGTGCAAGCCTGCTGAGCCAGTCTGCGAATGCTGGCTACTCGCTGATGCTCCAGCCGATGACTGCCCAATTCATGGCGGAGGCGTGGTCAATAGATGCGAGTGTGGTAGATTCATCAGCCTTAGACCTGTCGAGAATCCGACACGTTCAATAATCTCGAACAGCGAATAAACCTGAACAAAAGCCTTGACACTGTCGGGATACCGGCTACCATATCTAGTGTCGTCACTCCTCAGCCTCCTAAGCCGGTAGGGTCTCGTCAACCTTACCGGCGCTTTACCGCATGACTCCACAAGATACGTCAGTCGTTGGCAGCCTATTGTGGGCCATTGTCATTGGGGTGATCGTGGTTGCTGGCTACTTGATTGCCAGTGTCAGGGGTAGCCATTGAGGCGCTGGTTAATCGACCGTGCTATCGGACTGGCGCTGATTCTCATCGTCGCTGGGCCAATCGCCTATGACGCGGCCTACCCAGTCACGGCTCAAGCGGCCAGCCAAGGTGGCACCCCCAAGCTCCAGGTCGGGAAGATTTACGATGCCATCTATCAGTGCCAAAGGTTAGCGGTACAGACCGATCAGGGTGTGGCTGGGGTCGATGCGTGTTATGCCGAGGTCTGGTTAGTGCTCGAGCAAGGCAAAGACGGCTGGTACCGCATTGGTGATCTCAAGGCTGGCGCTGAGTGGTATGTGAACCTGAACAAGATAAGCGCTATTCGGGAGCATGTGGAGAAGCCTGAGCCAGCCTCCACGCCAAGAGATGTGGACCCAGGCCCACGCATTCAGGCTGAGTTATGACTAACAAGCCAATGAACATGGCCGAGTGGATAGCTGCCGGTAAGCCTATTGGCGCTATCGTGTTGGCTAAGCCAAGCGAGTGGGAGCAGGCTGGTATTCCATTCCAAAGGCCTGTGTACCTTGGGACTATCACCACCTAATGGCTGATGATGTCTACCTGATTGACGTAGAAGTGCATTTCGCTCAGGGTGACCCGATCATTGAGCAGGTGATTGAAGGCCAAGGCATCGTCTCACCAAGCGCTATCTCGATCGACATTGGCCCGGGTGAGTCAGTTAAGTATTTCATCGATGGCGCTGTGAACTACCGCAAGGTGACCAGACGCAAGCTCGAGCCAGAGGTGAAGCCAGGATGGGAGTGATCCATACACAGTTTTACACGCCAGAGCAATGCGCCCGCCACAACTGTGACGCGCTCTACCGTTCCTGTTATCCAGAGCGCAAGAAATACTTCGCCCTACTCGACAGCATCAATGCCGCCATGAAGCGCTATTGGGCCACGCGATGAGCAGCCTGAAGGACAAGCAGAAGATCGCCAACCTCGAGCGCAGAGTAGCCAGGCTCGCTGATGCCTTAGGGTTTGTGATGCAGAAACTGACCAGCACACAAGCTAGTCCCATCATTGGCGGTGAGGCTAAAGTGTTGACTATGGCGGAGTTATACGCCAATACGGTCAGCGCAAGAGAACAGGCTGAGAAGGCGATACGCGCTGTTGAAGAGCTAGCAACGATTCAATAGCCATTTACAATGCCGTTTCAAAAAGGCAAGAGTGGCAATCCCAAGGGTAAGCCTATCGGAGCCAAGACCAAGATCACACCCGAAGTCCAAGCCCTGAGTCGAAGCATCCTCGAGCAGCCAGCCTACCGAGAACGAGTGAAGAGACAAGCGGTCGAGGGCACCCTCCACCCCAAGATTGAATCCATGCTCTGGGCCTACGCCTACGGTGCCCCACAGAAGGAAGAATCCAACCAGAGTGGCATCACGGTCAACCTGGGCTTCTTACAGCTTCCAGAGCCCACACAAGCCAAAACATTAGCTATTTCAGAGGCTATTGAGGTGAAGGTGATTACCGATGGCCAAGAGTAGCGTGCCACCAGCTATTAAGGTGCTGCAAGTGATTGAGGCTAGGCACCTCCAAGGCACCGGCACACCAGAAGACCCCTACCGCTGGGTCATGACCTACTACAGCATGGATGGTGAAGTGCTCGCCGAGAAGGACACACACACACCAGACCAAGTTGAGCATGGATAGAAAGTATCCACAAAATGAGGCGAAGGCTACAGACCTCATGCCAATCACATGCGCGCGTATGTATAGGGATTACATAGCGAAAGTGGATCCGACCTCATCCATGGCCAGGCGAAAGGTCTCTAATTCCTTAGTAAATACACACAAGGTCGCATAAGACGTCTTATGTTAACCTGTAAGTTGTTGATAACAAAGGACAAGGCCTAGCCATTGTCGATTATCCTACACTTTGTCACACTTGATTCCAGGGCCAGAGATTTGGAAATCGGCCAGGGTGAAGCGATGTGCCGGCCTAATTTTTGAGACAGGTTCATCCAATGGATAACGCCAGACAGGGCCGGGACTTAGCGCCGTGTAAGCGCCATAACTGATTGTATAGGCCGTAGGATGACTGAGATGAACATTGTCTTGATGGACACGAAGCATCATCGGGTGGTGGCGCTGCCTTTCGCCGTGGCGAGCTGCCTGTTTCCGGTGGAGACGCGCGAGGGCCCTACTGAGGCTGAGTTCGCTATGACGGGCGACAAGCTCTATGGGGATCCGGTGTTCTATCAGGTGCGTGGTCCGGAGTTGCCAGCGTCATGGTGGCATCAGGACGTGATGCGGATGCCGTTCCGGATGTATTGCGACGTGCAGGCTGGATGAGTAGCCGTAGACAGTTCCTCTTCGTGTTAGCGGCTGTGCCGTTTCTGGCATTGCCGTCTGCCTTACCTCCCCCGAAGTTGATCTGGCGTGGGTGGTATGAGGATGACGCAGCGGCTGTGCTTCATGGCGCGTGGTACATCCACATCCCGAACTCGAAGTACATGATTCGGTCGATAGCGACTGTCGAGGAACATTACCCAGAAGCGGTGCGCGAGCACTTCAAGGAGAACGCGCGGCTAGTGGCGGTGGATCTGTGGTATGGGCCGTGGCCCACGTATGTCTAGCCAGTGTCAGCACGGTAGACGGTGGTATCGACCCTGTTCTCAGTGCTCAGCCGAGCGAGAGGCCGCGATTCTGTTCTATGACGCGATAAGGGCGGCGGTCAGTGACACGTGGCGTCAGGTGCCTGCGTTTCGTGACATGAGCCCGGCACACCGCATGGCCATTGTGGTAGAGGCCGCGCGTGAGGCGATGCCGCGTGAGTAGCGCCTTTGAGGTCAATGGCGCGGTCTTTTTTAAACCTCATCCGATCCAGAATGAGGTCAGGGCGAAACTCTGGCGAAGGTTCAGTACGGGTCAGGGGCCTAGCAAGTATTTCTTACGTGGGAACCGGGGTAGCGGTAAGTCCTTACTGGGTAGGAAGGGTATAGCGCATTCCTTTGCCTTGGCTAAGAAGATGACCTACGTGGTGGTACGTAGGAACATGCCCGACCTGCTGACGAACCACCTGATGTATCTGCATGACGAGATGACCACGTTAGGTGGCAGGTTTGTGCAGAATCCGGTCCCGACCTGCTTCTATCCCAATGGGTCTATCGGGTATTACCGGCAGTGTGAAGAGTTTCGGGACGTTGAGAAGATCGTCGGAGCGGAAGCCTCACTGCTGATTGTGGATGAGGCTCCTCAGATTGACTTTGAGTACCTCACCCTCATGATGCCGTCGCTCCGTGTCGCGAAGGGGCCGGACGGGACGCAGCCGTACTTCACGGTAGCGGTGTTCCTCGGTAACCCCACTGGGGCATCGATAGACGAGCTCGACCGGCATTTCATCGACAAGGATATTACCGATAACGATTATTACGACCCTGAGGACTGGGAGCACGTCCGGATCATGCTGACGGACAACCCATCCGTGGATCCGGATGAGTACATCAAGTCTCTGGGGCCGATTCCAGCGAGTTACCGGGCGGCGTGGATTGATGGCGTCAGGATGGACAGCAAAACCATCTTCGACGTGTACAAGACCGTGAATACCGAGTTACTGACGAAGCACCTGGGCCAGCCTCGATCGGCACCGTTACCGGCATCAATGCTCGAGCGCCCATACCACTACATACAGGAGCTACCAACCGTCAATGGCGCATCCCTTCTACGAGTTCCTTGGATTCAGATTTACCGCGCTTACGATCATGGATATTTCCCTGATCCTGCTGTGGCTATATGGTTCGCTGTACTTGGTAGGCGGGTCATTGCGTTTCACGAGGAGACGTGGTTCCGGACGATTGCAGAGGACGCCGCCACCAAAATGAACGAGACCCATAAGGAGCTCGTGGGGGATATTCCATGCTCCATGACCTACATCGACCCGGATCTCGTGGTGATGGATGGCCGGGATGCGGTGACCGTCAGGGACAAGATGGAAGCTCGAGGCGTCCCCTGTGAACCGAGTATCAATAACCGCGTGATGATTGCGGACGCCATTCATAGCCTCTTAGGTGAGGAAATCGAACCCGGGGTCCCACGGCTGCAAATCTACGAGCCTGGGTGTCCGCTATTAGCTAGGTACCTCCCCAAAATGCGGTGGGATGAGACCAACGTCAAGAAAATGGCCAATCACAAGTACGACCATTGGCCGATGGCTCTTGGGTATTTCGGCATCTCTTCGGGTGTCTTGGCGATGAGTCAGGAGCAGGAGAAGCACGTCGCGGAACCGTTCTGGAAAGCCTGGATGCGTGAAGGTGGACGGAGGCAGGGGGCGTAATGTTTGAACAATTCAACTGGCGTGGCGAGCCGATTGCGGATATTTGGGCATGGGCACGCGAGCGTGGCGAACAGATGGTGAAGTATCACGCCGAGCGGAAGGTGCCGAACGGGTATACCGGCCAGATCGACACCGAAACACTAGACGGAGCCATGCCAGCCGTCTTCTTTGACAACCTGTGCATGACGCATGGGTGGATGTATACAGAAATAGCCCGAGAGGATCCCTGATGGATACGCCCGAAGTCGCGCCAGTAGCATCTGAACCTGTCTCAGCCCCAGTAGTGCCGGAAACCCCCTCCACTCCTGACACTTCTGGCCCTAGAACCACCGCCGATATTGTGTCTCAGGTGGTCAATGAGGCCGAGGCCAAGTCAGAAGCACCCCCACCAGCCCCGGTGACCCAAGAGGAGCTCAGCGAGGCGGCGAAATACATCGTCAGCAAGGGCCACAAGTGGGGCAAGCGCGAAGGCAGCAACGCCGACCTGAGTTATCTGCCGGCCAGTAACGTGGCCAAGATGCTCGAGGGCTACGCTGAACAGCGTGTGGCGGCACAGGAAGCCAGACTGACGGCGGCTGAGAAGGAACGGCAGCGCGTCGAGGCTGACCTGACCGAGTACATCAACGCACTGAAGGGCGACCCGCGAGCCTTCCTCGAGACCGTAGCCCAGGCCGATCCTCGGTATAAGTCATTCCTGACGCCCCAGCAGGCCGTTCAGCAGCAGATTGCGGCCCAAGACGACCCAGAGCCCCAGCCAGACGTAGACCTTGGTGGGGGCCGGTCTACGTACAGCATTGAAGGCTTCAGGAAGCGCGACGAATGGCTACAGCGCAAATTTGAACGTGCCATGGATCAGCGGTTCCAGCCATTCGCCGAGCGGGAGAAGGCCGAGAAGGACCGCGCCCAGCAGCAGGAATTTCAGGAGCAGGTCAGGGTCAAGGCCAGAAGTCAGATGGAAGAGGCGCAGTCATGGCCACTCTTCGGGCAGATTTCAGCCGATGGCAGTCTGACCCCATTCCAGGCTGAGGTGTTGGGTATCCTTCAGGCTGACCAGAAAGCCACCCTTGCTACGGCCTATATCAAGGCTTCCGCCTCCAAGATGGCCGCAGATGACGCCACCAGACGGGCGGAATACGCCAAAGAGCTCAACGCCGCCCCGAAATCCACCTCTATGGCGAGAACTGGCGTAGATGCGGTTAGTGGCCATTCCAGTAAGCGCACGACTCAGGATGTGGTACGTGAGGCCATCGCACGGGCGGAGGCTGGTCAGGCTTGACACCACCACACATTGTGGTGGATACTTTGTATACACGTCACTTAGGCTAACGGCTAGCCTTATCGCCGCAGGCGTCCCCTCTCACGTTTAGGCGAACCTTCGGGCCTTCATCCGCAGGGTTTTTGGCTTCTCTCGGGCCTCACCGAGCACCAACAACCTGATTTCCTGCGGAGGGCCACATGGCCGTTCCATTTACACAGCTCGTTGCCACGACCTACGACAGTGTCGTTGCCGAGAAGAATAAAGGTGCCGATCAGTGGTCGGACACCTCAGCGCTGAATGCGCTCGAGAGCATGGGCGGAGTCAAGCGCGTCTCGGGTGGCGCAACGCTCCAGATGCCCCTGGATTACCGCGCGAATAGCGGTGCCGACTTCCTCGCCACTGACACCACGGCAACCTCGACCTCCAAGACTGACGTGCTCACGGCGACTGGTCCCTCATGGGCCACGCTGGTGGTTCCCACGAACTGGAGCTTCACCGACGAAGCGCTGAACAGCGGCGAAGCAAAGATCGATTTGCTCGCGTCCCTCGCGGACAACGCGCTGACCACGCACGACTACACCATCGAACAGGCGATGTTCGCCACGACTGGTGGAACAGACGGATTCCAGACCTTTGTGGACATCTTCACCGACGACGGAACCGGAACGGTGCAGGGCATCGTGGCCGGAACGGAAACCTGGTGGAAGAACAAGTTTAAGGACTGGGGCGCTGACACGGGCGCAACCCTGTTGGCGGACTACAACACGCTGTACTTCTCCTGTGCCAAAGGCTCGAGCGGTCGCCAGCCGAACGTCATCATGGCGAACTCGACGCTGTATGGCGCATGGCTCGCAGCGAACCAGGCCAATCAGCGCTTCCTCGATCCCAAGTCAGTTCGCACCTTGGGTGCGGGTGACGCCTACCACGTCAACGCCAAGTACATCTACAGCTCGGTCATCACGACCGCGCAGGACTTCGCAATGATGTTCAACACGAACGACACCTATCTGTCGGTGGTCAAAGGTGCGTTCCGGAAGCGCCGTGAGCCGGTGGACTTCGGGGCGGCGGCGATGGTCAACATGAAGATTTTCTCGGTTCTTCAACTTGCTACGCGCAATCGTTCGCGCGGCGGCAAGTTGTTCACGTAAAGGAGGGATGTCACATGGCTTATAGCATTGACTCCCGCCCAAGCGCGGGACTGCCCGGAGAAGTTCACACCACGCAACTCAACACGCTCGGCGCTGTGCGTGAGTTCGATACAGGGTTCCACATCTACCTGTCCGGGCTCACCTCCACTGCGGCTGGTGAGTGGGTTGTGTTCGACGCTGGCACGTTCACGACCACTCGCCTTGCGACGACATCAAAGGGATCGTGCGCGATTGCGACGGCAGCGGTGGATGCGGCGACGAAGTGGGGCTGGTACGGCATTGTCGGCAGCTTCGCGGCGTTCAACTTGTCGGCAACCTTGTCCAACAACTACGTGTATGCCTCAGGCACGGCTGGCGCAGGCACGTCTACGTTGACCAAGAACGCACAGGTGAAGCGTGCGATTACGCGCGGTGCGGCGCCGACGACCACTGGTGGCGCGACACAGACCACCGCGATCGACCGGCCCTACATCGGGTCGTACGACGAGTCGGTGTAGTGACATGCGGCGTCTGGCGCGGGTTATACCACCGCGCTTTACGTCGCGACGACAAGCAGGCGTTTGCGCGGCTCTGGTATTCAGACCCGCGTGAACGCCTCTTCGACTGGGACACGTTGGTGCTTGAGTACGGCCCACATTGGCAGTGTGACTGTGGGCGAGCGGAGCAGGATGCGATTCGGAAGCGGTTACTGATGCGCGTGTTGTACCCCAGATGAAGTCGGTCATCTTCGGCGGCTATCGGCACACAGTCGAAAGCCCCCGTCTCCACTATCCGGAGGCGGAATTGTGGATGCAGTCCACGAGTATTCGGAACTGGGACTGGGCTCTTTACAACTGGTCGCGATGGTTCGATATTCACACGGTAGGGCCACAAGTTCACTATCCTGGGATTCAGCTACAAAGGCCGGATGTGCTCGGGTGGTATATGCGGCAAGGCAACGAGCGGCCCATCTATCTCGTGGACGCGCATCCTGACGTGATGGGCAGTGTTCCGTATCCACGAGCCGAGATGGAAGCGGAGTTTGGCAAGGGTCGGTTTGGGTGCCAACTGGATTACATGGGCGCACTCGCACTCAGCGAAGGCTTTGATCGGTGGATCCTCTACGGAGTCGGCCAGCCCTACGTTCATGACCCACATTCA
>Ga0210380_10000602_pt1 | contig 15626 bp, 12 predicted proteins | sample PLM4_5_coexredo_FD_155476 | JGI IMG/M metagenome (GOLD analysis project Ga0210380, IMG submission 155476) | Groundwater sediment microbial communities from an aquifer in East River, Colorado, USA - PLM4_5_coex redo | ecosystem: Environmental > Terrestrial > Soil > Riparian zone | place: USA... | reverse complement strand
ACCGATGGCGCGGCCTGGCTGATTCTCGCTTCCGATGCCGCGGTGCAGCGCCACGGCCTCTCGCCGATCGGGCGCATCGTGGATTCGCAATGGGCGGGGCTCGACCCGGCGCAGATGGGACTGGGGCCCGTGCACGCGGCAACGCCGATCCTGCAGCGCCACGGCCTCGGCCTGGACGACCTGGACTACTGGGAAATCAACGAGGCCTTTGCCGCGCAGGTGCTTGGCTGCGTCGCGGCCTGGAAAGACGAAAATTACTGCCGGGAGCAACTGGGACTGCAGCGCGCGATGGGCGAACTGGACCAGGAAAAACTGAATGTCGACGGCGGCGCCGTGGCCCTCGGCCACCCCGTCGGCGCGTCTGGCGCGCGCATTGTGCTGCACATGCTGAAGCTGCTCAAACGCAAGAACGCCAAGCGCGGCATCGCCTCGATCTGCATCGGCGGCGGGCTGGGCGGCGCGATGCTGCTGGAGGCCGCCTGAGCATGGACCGCGCACAGACAGCGACGCTCGCCAAGCATTGGCGCTGGGAGATGGACCGCCAGGGCCTCGCCTGGCTCACCTTCGACAAGCAGGGCGAATCCACCAATACCTTTTCGCGCGAGGCGCTGGAAGAGCTCGGTGCGGCGCTCGACGCCATCGCGGCGGCGAAGCCCAAAGGCCTGGTCATCCGCTCCGCGAAGGAAAACTTCATCGCCGGCGCGGACATCAACGAGTTCACGCGATTCGCCACCGCTGAAGAGGCCATCGCCTTCACCCACCTGGGCTGGGAGACGATGCAGAAACTGCGCGACCTGCCCTTTCCCAGCACGGCGATGGTGAACGGCTTTTGCATGGGCGGCGGGCTGGAAATGGCGCTTGCCTGCACCTACCGCGTGGCGCTCGACGACCCGAAGACGCGCTTCGCCTTCCCCGAGGTGATGCTCGGCATCTGGCCGTTCTGGCACGGCTTGCAGTGGCTGCCCAAGCTGGTGGGCCCGGCGGCGGCGCTCGACATGATCCTCACCGGCCGCGCGGTGGACGCGAGGCGCGCGAAAAAGATCGGACTGGCGACCGAAGCGGCGCCGCTGCGCGTGCTGGAAAACACCGCGCGCGTGGTCACGCTGGAAGCGAAGCCGCCGAAGAAGCTCAAATTCATGGACCGGCTGCTGCTCGGTGTCGGTCGCTCCCTTGTCGCTGCGCAAGCGAGGAAGCAGGTGGCCAAGCGCGTACGCAGGGAACACTACCCCGCGCCTTATGCCATCTTGGAAGCCTGGGTGAAATACGACGGCGACCCGTTCCTCGCCCGGCACGACCCGGCCTGCTCGATGCAGGCGCTGTTCGAGCACCCGACCACGCGCAACCTGATCCGCATCTTCTTCCTGCAGGAGCGCATGAAAGGCCTGGCCAAGGGGGTGGACTTCAAGGCGCGGCACGTGCACGTGATCGGCGCCGGCGTGATGGGCGGCGACATCGCCGCGGTGTGCGCGATGCGCGGCATCACGGTGACGCTGCAGGACACCTCGCCCGAGCGCCTCGCGCCGGCGGTGAAGCGCGCGGCCGAGCTGTTCAAGAAACGCATCAAGGACCCGCGCCGCGTGCGCGACGCGCTCGACCGGCTGATCCCGGACGTGGCGGGCGCCGGCGTGGCGCGCGCCGACGTGGTGATCGAGGCAATCTTCGAGAACCTGCAGGCCAAGCGCGAGCTGTTCGCGAAGCTCGAGGCCGTCGCCAGGCCCGATGCGGTGCTCGCCACCAACACCTCCAGCCTCAAGCTCGCGGACGTCGCGGCGCAGTTCAAGGACCCCTCGCGCCTCGTCGGCATCCACTTCTTCAACCCGGTGCCGCAGCTGCAGCTGGTCGAAGTGGTGTCCTCCGCGAACACCAATTCCACGATGGCGCAGAAGGCCGCCGCCTTCGTGCGCCAGATCGACAAGCTGCCCCTGCCGGTGAAGGACTCGCCCGGGTTCCTCGTCAACCGCGTGCTCGGGCCCTACATGCAGAACGCCTTCCGCCTGCTCGACGAAGGCACCAAGCCCGAGACCATCGACGCGGCGATGGAAGAGTTCGGCATGCCGATGGGGCCGATCGAGCTCGCCGACACAGTGGGCCTGGACATCTGCCTCGCCGCGGGCAAGGCGCTCGCGAAGAAAGGCGCGCAGGGCGAGCCCGACGCGCCGCAGGTCCTGCTCAACAAGGTGGCGCTTGGCCAGCTGGGCAAGAAGACCGGCCAAGGCATCTACCGGTACGAGAGCGGTAAGGCGGTGAAGGGCCAGCCCGACGCCTGGAAGCCGGAGCTGGTGGAGGCGCTGATCGAGCCTTACCTCGCCGAAGCGCAGGCGGTGCGGGCCGAAGGCATCGTCGCCGACGCCGACCTGATCGACGCGGGCCTCATCTTCGGCACGGGCTTCGCCCCGTTCCGCGGCGGCCCGCTGCATTACCTCGAGATCCGGAAATAGTGGGCCGCGCGTCCCACCAGCCCCCGGGGTTGAAGCTGCCCAAGGGGAAGATCCCGGCGCTGCGCGTCGTGCCGATGCCGGCCGACGCGAACCACAACGGCGACATCTTCGGCGGCTGGATCATGGCGCAGGTGGACGTCGCCGGCGGCACCGTCGCCGGCCGCGTGGCGCGCGGCCGCGTGGCGACCGTGTCGGTGAATTCCTTCCTCTTCAAGCAGCCGGTGCAGATCGGCGACATCCTGTCCCTGTACGCGGACGTGGTGCGCATCGGCAACACCTCGATCACCGTCAACGTGGAGGTCTACGCCGAGCGTGGCCGCGCCGAGGCGAAGGTCGTCAAGGTCACCGAGGCGACCCTCACCTACGTCGCCATTGACCAGGATGGCCGCCCGCGCCCCGTCCCGAAGTGAGCGTCCGCCCACTCGAATTCGCCGCGCGGGACGGATTCAAGCTCGGCGGCACTCTGTATCGCCCCGCGCAGCCCAACGGCCGCGCGGTGCTGGTGAACTCTGCAGTAGGCGTGCGCCAGCAGTACTACTCCGCGTTCGCCGCCTTCCTCGAGGAACGCGGCTTCACCGTGCTCACCTACGACTACCGCGGCATCGCCGCCTCGCGCCACGGCCACGTGCGCGACCTGCCGGCGCGCATCCGCGACTGGGCGCAGCTCGACGCGGCCGCCGCGCTCGACGAACTGGCGCGCGCCGCGCCGGGCGCGCGCTTGCTCGCGGTCTGCCACAGTTTCGGCGGCAACAGCCTTGGCCTGGTGCCGGGCAACGAGCGCTACGCGGGCGCGCTGTTCGTCGGAGTGCAGAGCGGCTATTGGCGGCATTGGCGCGGCGTGGGACGCGTGGGCATGTGGTTCCTCACGCACGCGCTGCTTCGCGGAATTTCCGCGCTCCTCGGATACGTGCCGGCCGCGGTATTCGGCCAAGGCGAAGACCTGCCGGCCGGCGTGGCGAGCGAATGGGCGGCTTGGTGCCGCGACGCGCACTATGCCGCCGGTGCAGTGGGCAGGCAAGGCTATGTGAGTTTCACAGCGCCGATCCGCAGCTACTGGATTGCGGACGACCGCTATGCACCGCGCCCTGCCACGGAAGCCATCCTGCACGAGTACGCCTCCGCGCCGAGCGAGGTAATCGCCGTGGACCCGGCCCGCTACGGCGGCGGTAAGATTGGCCACTTCGGCTTCTTCCGCGAGCGCTTTCGTGAAACTTTGTGGCGCGAGGCGGGGGACTGGCTCGGCGGAGGCCCGAGCAGCTAGAATTTCCCGCAGGCAAGGGGGAGCCGGTCATTCTGGGAGGGCGGCACGTATGGTTGCCATGCGGGGGGAATTGCTGTTCACGATGGCGCTGGCGTCGCTGCCTGCGGCCGCGATCACGCCACAGGAGCTTTTCAGCAAGCTCGCGCCGAGCATTTTTTTCGTCTACGGGGTAGACACCGACGAGAAGCGCAGGTCGCAGGGCAGCGGCGTGGTCGTCGCGCCGCAGCGCGTGGTGACCAACTGCCACGTCATCCAGGGCGCGAACTTCGTGTACGTGCGCAAGGAGAACGTGATCTACGTCGCCAAGCGCGTGGAGCACTCGGACACGAGCCGCGACCTGTGCCAGCTGGAGGTGCCCAACCTCAACGCGCCGCCGGTCGAGCTGGGCGGCGCGAAGGACCTGAAGGTGGGCCAGAAGGTGTTCGCCCTCGGCAATCCGAAAGGGCTCGAGGTGACGCTGAGCGACGGGCTGGTGTCGGCGCTACGCGGGCCGGATGGCACGGAGCAGATCATCCAGACCACCGCGCCGATGTCGCCGGGCTCTTCCGGGGGCGGCTTGTTCGACGAGGACGGCCGCCTGGTCGGCATCACCACTTTGCAGTTGCGCAGCGGGCAGAACCTCAACTTCGCCTCGCCGGCCGAGTGGGTGCGCGAGATTCCCGAGCGCATCAAGGCCGCCGAGGAGAAGAGAAAACTGCAGGTTGCTGCGGTCGGCGTCGCCGGCGCAAACTATCGCCCGGCCTCCGACAAGCTGCCCCTGGTCGGTGCCACGTGGAAATACCGCTATTCCGACCTGAAGTACTCGCGCGTGCAACACCAGTTCACCGTGCGCGTCGACGCGGTGGACGGCTGGGTCGTGTCCGAGACGTTCGCGCCTGACGGCGCAGCCAGCCGCCAGCGCGTGCGCACCGACGTCGGCGCCGACGAGGCGAGGTTCCTGGAGCGCGCGCTCGGCGGCGACCGCACGGCGCTCGAGTTCAATCCGTATTTCTTCGCGCACGACGGCGAAGGTCGTAACGCAGGCCCCGCCACGGGCTATCCCATGGGTCCCTCCAGCAATGCCTCTTGGAACACGCGGACCAAGGTGACGCGCAACGTGTCGGTCCGCGTACCGGCGGGCAGCTTCAACACGCTGATGGTCGAGATCGAAGGCGAGCGCGCCGCATCGACCGACGTCGGGCGGCGCGGCGTGGACACGGGCCGCTTTGCCGTGACCGTCTGGTACGCGCCGGAGGTGAAACGTTACGTGCGCCTCGAAAACCGCGTGTGGCTGGGCACCGCCCAGCTGTACGGCGAAGAGCGCATCGACCTGCTGGAAATGAGCGGGAACTAGCCCAGCCCCGGAAACAGCTGCCGCAGCCCCACTGCCATGGTCTGCACGGCCATGGCGGCGAGCAGCAGCCCAAGGATCCGGGTTGCGACGTTGAGCCCCGTGGTGCCCATGCGCGCGGCGATGCGGTGCGCCGCGCGCATCGTCAGCCAGGACACCAGGCACACCACCGCGATGCACAACACGATCACCAATTGGTGCACCAGTCCGCCGCCTTCGGCCGCGATGATCGAAGTGCTGATCGCGCCCGGTCCGGCGAGCAGAGGGATGGCGAGCGGCACCACGCCGTGCGGCTCGCCCTGCTCCAGCTCCCTCGCCTCCGCCTGCGACTGGCGCACGCCCCCCGCCTGTGCGTTCAGCATTGCCAGCGCCATCAGCAGCAGCACCAGGCCACCGCCAACGCGGAACGCCGGCAGGCTCGCACCGATGAACAGGAGCAGCTTCTCGCCGATGAACACGGACGCCGCGAGCACCACGAACACGGTGAACGCGACGATGTCAGCGTGCCGCTTGCGCTCGGCGTCGCCGCGCGAGGCAGTAAGGGCGAGAAAGAACGGAATCGCGAGAAAGGGATCGACGACTGCGGTGAGCGTAACGACGAAGCGCAGGTACTCGCTCAGGCTGCTCACTTCTTCGCTGCTGCTGCGGTGGCCGCCCGGCGGTCCTCGTTGACCCTGGCGAACGCCGGCCGCTCCCCCAGCATCTTGAGGTAGGGCTTCATCTGCGGGATGTCCTCGAGGAAGTCGCGGCCAAACGCGTTCTTGGTCACCAGCGTGACGATCGGCAGGTGCACGAAGGCCGCACAGTCGGCAATGCTCAGATCCTTGCCCGCGATATAGGGCTCGAATTTCGCCACCGCCTTGAGGGCGCGCACGCCCTTGGCGATGTCCTTTTCCACGGCCGCCTTTGTTTCGTCCGAGAAACTGCCGCCGAAGAACAGGCCGCTGTACAACCTGCGCACCACCAGCTCCATGTGCAGCTCGATGAAGGTGACGAGCTCGCGCACGCGCGCGCGCTCCAGCGGATCCTTCGGCAATAGCGGCTTGTGCGGATAGGCGTCCTCCAGATACTCGAAGATCACCTCCGACTCGCGCAGCCGCGTGCCGTCCACCTCCAGGTAGGGCACCTTGCCCATCGGGCTCTTGGCCAGGTAGGTCTCGCCCTGCGAAGGCTTCACGTTCTCGTCCTCCTCGAACGGAATGCCCTTCTCCAGCAGCGCAATGCGCACCTTGTTGTGGTAGTTGCTGATGCGAAAGCCGCACAGCTTGATCATTGTTTCTCTCCCTGGTGCTTGGCATAGAGCTTCTGCATGCCGCCGAGCCAGCGGTCGTAGTCGGCGGTCTTGTTGCGCATGTAGTTGAGCACCGTCGGGTGCGGCAGCACGAGGAAGCGCTCCTCGCGCATCACCTTCACGACCTCGCCGGCCACCTGCTCCGCGGTGAGCGCCCCGTCCACGCCAGCCGAGCCGCCGTCGCCCTTGTACATGCCGGTGATCACCGCCTGCGGGCACAGGCACGAGACACGCAGGCCCCGGCGCCCGTAGGCGATCGCCAGCCATTCGGCGAAGGCCACCGCGCCGTGCTTGGTGACGCCGTAGGTGGCGGATTCGACGATGTTGAGCAGCCCCGCGGCCGAGGCGGTCACCAGGAAGTAACCGCCACCGCGCGCCACCATCTTCTCCACCACCGCACGCGCCGCCCAGACATGCGCCATCACGTGGATCTTCCAGTTGCGCTCCCAGTCCGCGTCGCTCGCCTCCAGCCCGCCGCGCTGCACGATGCCCGCGTTGGAAAAGTAGACATCGATGCGGCCGTACTTCTCCTCGGCCTGCGCGACCAGGCGCTTGACGTCGGCCTCACGGCTGACGTCGCAGGCCACCGCCAGCCCGTTCACTTCCTCGGCCAACGGCTGCAGGCCATGCAGGTTCAGGTCGGCCAGCACGAGACCCGCCGCGCCCTCCTGCGCAAAGCGCAGCGCCGCAGCGCGGCCGATTCCGCTCGCCGCACCGGTGACCACGGCGATCCTGCCCTTGAGCTCCATGTCAGCGCTTGCGGCCGGCGAGCGCCTCGGCGACCGAGGTCTGCTCGGCGATCTCGAGCTTGGCGATGGCATTGCGGTGCACCTCGTCCGGGCCGTCGGCGAACCTGAGCGTCCTCGCGTGCGCGTACATGTTGGCGAGGCCGAAGCGGTCGGTGACCCCGCCGCCGCCGTGCACCTGTATCGCCCAGTCGATCACCTGGCAGGCCATGGTCGGCGCCAGCACCTTGATCATGGCGATTTCCTTCTGCGCCACCTTGTTGCCCACCGTGTCCATCTTCCAGGCGGCATGCAGCACCATGAAGCGCGCGCTGTCGATCATGATGCGCGCTTCCGCGATCCTCTCGCGCGTCACGCCCTGCTCCGCGATCGTGCGGCCGAAGGCGACGCGCTGCGTCGCGCGCTTGCACATCTTCTCCAGCGCGCGCTCCGCCTGGCCGATGAGGCGCATGCAGTGATGGATGCGGCCCGGTCCCAGGCGCCCCTGCGCGATCTCGAAGCCACGCCCTTCGCCCAGCAGGATGTTGGAGGCCGGCACGCGCACGTCCTTGAACTCGATCTCCATGTGGCCGTGCGGGGCGTCGTCGTAGCCGAACACGTTCAGGTGGTGCAGGATCGTGACGCCCTTGGCGCCGGCCGGCACCAGGATCATCGACTGCTGGCTGTGGCGCGAGGCGTGTTCGGGGTTGGTCTTGCCCATCACGATGTACACCCTGCAGCGCGAATCGCCCGCTCCCGAGGACCACCACTTGCGGCCGTTGATCACGTAATGGTCGCCCTCACGCTTGATCTGCATCTGGATGTTGGTGGCGTCCGACGAGGCCACCGCCGGTTCCGTCATGAGGAAGGCGGAGCGGATCTCGCCGCGCAGCAGCGGCTCGAGCCATTCGGTTTTCTGCGTCTCGCTGCCGTAGCGCTCGATGGTTTCCATGTTGCCGGTGTCGGGCGCCGAGCAGTTGAACACCTCCGGCGACCAGCTGGTGCGCCCCATGATCTCGCACAGCGGCGCGTATTCCAGGTTCGACAGGCCCTCGGGCGCGCGCTTGGAATGCGGCAGGAACAGGTTCCACAGCCCGGCTTTGCGCGCCTTGGGCTTGAGCGCCTCGATGATCGGCACGGGCTCCCAGCGCTTGTCGCCCCTGGTGTGCTCGTAGTAAGCGGGCTCGCTGGGGTAGATGTGTTCGTCCATGAACGCCGTGAGGCGTTGCTGCATTTCCTTGACCCGCGGCGAATACTCGAAGTCCATGCGTTTCTCCTAGGCAGTTCTCTTGAGGATTCTTTCCACCTGCGCCCACCCGAGCTCCGCCAGCGGCCGCGTGCGCGAGCCGGCCTCGCGTGCGTACTCGCTCGCCGCCGTGCCGTCCACTACGCGCTTGGCGATGCCTTGCGTGATGCCGGCGATGCGGAACAGGTTGTAGGCCATGTAGTAATCCCAGGTCGAAGGGTCGATGCCCTTGCGCCCGGTGCGCTTGCAGTAGCGCTCGACGTACTCGCGCTCGCTCGGGATGCCGAGGGCGGCGAGGTCGAGGCCCGCGATGCCGCGGAATTTTCCCGGCGCGATGTGCCAGCTCATGCAGTGGTAGGCAAAGTCCGCCAGCGGGTGGCCGAGCGTCGAAAGCTCCCAGTCGAGCACGGCTAGGATCTTCGGCTCGGTCGGATGGAAAATCATGTTGTCGAGGCGGAAATCGCCGTGCACCACCGAGGTCTCGTCGCCCGGCGGGATGTTCCGCGGCAGCCAGTCGATGAGCTTGTCCATCTCCTCGATGCGCTCGAGTTCCGACGCCTGGTACTGCTTGGTCCAGCGCGCCACCTGGCGCGCGATGTAATCGCCCGGCTTGCCGAAAGCCTCCAGCCCCACCGCCTTGTAGTCGATGCCATGCAGCTGCGCAATGACGCGGTTGAGCTCATCCCAGATCGCGCTGCGCTGCGCGCGCGTCATGCCGGGCAGCGCCTGGTCCCACAGCACGCGGCCCTCCACGCAATCCGTGACGTAGAACGCGGTGCCGACGACGGACTCGTCCTCGCACAGCACGTAGGGCTTCGCCACAGGGAAGCCCGCGCCGTGCAGCGCCTTGATCACTTTGTACTCGCGGTCCACCGCGTGCGCCGAGGGCAGCAGCTTGCCCGGTGGCTTCCTGCGCAGCGCGTAGCGCTTGCCGCCCGCCGTGATGCGGTAGGTGGGATTGGATTGCCCGCCCTTGAACTGCTCGACGGCGAGCGCGCCGCCCCAGTCGTCGATCTTGCCGCGCAGGAATTGCTCCAGGCGCGCGAGGTCGAACCGATGGCGTTCCTCGACCGGCTTGACGCCGATGAACTGGTCGAACATGGGAGCGGCAAGCTTAAACCGAAACGGTAGAATCCGCCGCAAAACGATGAAACTGAACTCCTCCGGGGAAGAGGATTCGTCCAGCGCGCCGCGCCGGTCGCGCCTCAGCAGCCGTTGTCGGGCGTGGCGTTTGCTCCGTCGTGCCCGGCGCGCTTCGGGGCGAGCAGGCTGCGCAGCATCGTGGTGATCAGATCCCGATCCACCGGCTTGGCGAGGAAGGAGGACGCGCCGAGCCGGCGGCAGCGCTCGATCGAGTCGCGCTCCGACATGACCGAGAGCACCAGGATCGGGGTGGTGCGGTTGGCGCCGCGCGCGCGGATCCGGCGCAGGACCTCGTAGCCGCCGATGCCTGGCATCAGCAGATCGAGCAGGATCACGTCGTAGGTCGACTCTTCGGCACGGTGCAGCGCCTCCTCGCAGGTTCCCGCCAGGGTGACGCGGGCGCCCAGTTCTTGCGTCACGATGCGCCCGACGAGGAGTCGAGTCGGCCCGTGGTCGTCCACGATCAGGACGTTGCGACGGTCGGTTGCCACAGTCGCTCCCCGCTTGGGACGACGGCCGCTCGCGTTACGGCTGTTTGTTGAGCAGCGCCGCGCCGGAGAGGGATCGGCCGCCGGCCGAGCTCAGACCGAAGGACGTGATCATCCCCGGGGCCATCGGGCCACCGACGAACGCGCCGTGCGCGGTGCCGCTGGCGGCGGGAGAGCCGGCGCCCGGCGTACAGCCCGTGCAGTTGCCGCTGAGCGAGATGCCGCCCGCGCCGGTGAACTGGGTGAAGGACCCGCTGCCGTTGGCTGTCCAGTTAGTCGAGCCGGCAGTCGCGTTGAGCGCGTAGCTGGAGATCGTCTGGCTGGTGAAATTGACGCCTACGTTCAGCGACATGCTCGTCACAGGCACGCCAGCTCCGGTATGTGCACCCGGGCCGCTGCCAGCGTACGAGTAGGTCGCCGACTGCAGTGTGGGCGAAAGGTCCGCCAGGGCAGTCTTCATGGTGCTGTCAATGAGGTGTGTCGGCGAGGTCGTAGCCTGGCCGCCGATCGTGGCTACGTTACCTTGCCACGTGTTCCAACTCACATTCCAGGGCCCGTTGACCGGGTTCCCCGCGGCGCCATTCTGCGCGCGCGCCACCCCGTTGCCGGAGCCGCCGAAGCTGGCATTACCTTGCCCCGCAGCGATGGTGAAACCGACCAGCGGTCCATTGCCGTCGCCGGGCGCGACCCGCGGCCCGCGGGTGCGAACCATGCGTACATTGTTTAGCAGGCCGTCTGCCGTGTCCACGCTCTGCTCGACCTCGCCCATGCGCGCAGCTACGGGCGCGGGAGTCACCGCCGGCCGCGCGCTGCGCGGCGCGATGGAGTGGTTGAAGAAGCCAGGCACGCTCGGCAGGATCACCGGCATGTCGCCGGCGCTCGCCACGAAGCCAACCTGGTTCGGGTCGATCTCGACTTCGCCCGCGCCGGTGCGAATGTAAGTTCTTCCCGTATTGACTTTGTTGTAGGCCCCGGGCTTCGCGCCATCGCCCGCGACCGGGCCGGTGGCCGGGAAGTAGTAGGACTCATGATCGGTACCGCGCACGCCCATGTGGGCGACCGGCGTTTCGATCAGATAGTTCTTCTTGTTGGTGCGGCCGATTGCCCCGGTCACCGCGCGAAAACCACCGTGATCAAGACGGTAGCGGACCTTCTCCGTGCCATCTTCTGCGCCCGCATAGTGGAACTCGGCCACCGTAAGGCGGGACTCCGGCTGCACGACGACAATCGCGCCGTCGCCCATCTTCAGTTGGGCCAATGCACCCGGAGCCGTCACGAGCGTGTCGCCCACGCTGACCGGCGCGCCTTTGCGCGCTACGCGCTCGCTGCCGCCCGCAGAGACTACTTTGACGTCCCCTGCGGCGAACTGCACGACACCGGCACTTTGCCCAAAGGCATAGTTAGTGCCCGCTGCGCCAACTACCAGTCCAACCAAGATGACTATCCGTTTCATATTGCCCTCCGAATTACCGCGTTCCAAGATATTGGTGAGCATGATGCAAATTGCGCGCCCGGCTGCGGAATTATTCATCTCGCCTGACCCTCCCTCACACATCCACCTAATCAAACCCCTTCCATAGGCCGACCCACCAGTCCGTCCGCCTATATTCGTAGATGGGAATATTGGAATCCTGCACGGAACGCCACGCCCCGAAGCGGGCCTCCAATTTCCGCGCCAGGTCATATCTTAGAAGTAACTCGAAGTCCCCTCGCGTGTCCTTCCGCTCCGTAAGGAAAATCGCGTCAAAGGCCGAGTAGCGGGAACTCGCCAGGGTGGCGATCGCCGCCAGTCTCAGCTTGGGGCCGAGAATTCTTTCCCAGGCGATGCGGCCTCCAATGCCGGTCCTGTCTCCACTCGGATTTCCCCCTTGGTCCTGGTCATAGCCTGTCACAAGCGCAATGCTCACTGTCGATTTTTCGTCGAACCTGGTCGTGACGCCCACCCCTGCACTCACGAAATCCGCGTCATAGACCTTCAGCTCTTCAGACGGATGCCGATAGGTCCCCGTATACAGGAAGCCGAAAAGGACGCCGAATGCGCCCGGTGCCGGCATAGCGGTCTCGCTGACGTCAAGGCTGAGGGCCTTCACGTCCCGGCTCGTGCTGCCGCCCAGCGTATTGCGCAGCAATTGCAGCTGCCCGCGCACCAGGTATCGTTCTCCCGCCCAAGCAAGGCCAACGCTCCCCGCACCGCCACCGACGTCGAACTCTGACTCGTGCGCGTTGGCCCTGACGATGAACTCGCCGCTGCCGATCAAGGAGAGCCGCCCGCGCATCGGGGTCGCAAATTCGATGCCACCGCCAAGGCTGGCGAAGCTGTCGTCCTTGCGTACATTCTGATCGGCGAGTTGCACGACGCCCTGCAGTCCCGGCACGAAAATGCCGCCTTGCCCCGGTGCCTGGTTGACGTTGGAGCTCGCTCCGGCGGCAAGACTCAGGTATCCGCGCATGGCGAATCCGCCCTTCTTTTTGTCCGCGCGCGCTTCACCGAGGTAGACCAGCAGTTGGGCGCGGATTGCCGGCGGCGGATCCAGGGCGAGCAGCGACTCGAACGCGACCTCGGCCTGCGCGCGGTTACCGAGCGCCAGATACGCCCTGCCGGTATCGATAAGCGCGCCCGCATGCCGGGGGTCGAGCGCCAGCACGCGCGCGAACGCGATCGTGGCGCGGTCGGGACGCCCGGCGGAAATGGCGGCGCGGCCAAGCGCGTAGTCGTAGCCAATCTCGCCAATGTGCGTGTCCTCCTCGGCGGCGAGGAGCGCGTAGGCCTCGGCATGTTTGCCCGCCGCCGACAGCGCGCCGGCGCGCACGAGCAGGTCGTCGAGCGCGGACTGCGCCGCGACATGGCAGGACCCCGCCGCCAGCAAGGCGGCGAGCAGCAGTGCAACCAGTTGTCTGGCGCGACGGCGCATCGGTTCTTCACGTGACCTCGGCGCCGTCGGGCAGCGGTTGCCGCCCCACACCCCCCTTGGCGAGCGGTGGCGCCGAGGTTTTCCTCTAGAATTGTCGCTCACATTGTCCTGGCAGGACAGCGTGCTATCGGATTCGCACCGCTTCCTACTTCGCGCGTTGGTCGTTGCCGCCGGCGGCCTGCTGCTGGCGGGGCTGTTCTCGCAGACCACTCTGTACCCGCGCCTCGCGTGGTGGCTCGACGATGCGCTGCAGCGCGAGCTCGCGGTCGCGCTGCCGCTGGATCACGTGGTGGTGGTCGACGTCGATGAAGCGTCGATGCAGCGGCTGGCGCCTCGGCTTGGCGCGTGGCCTTACGCCCGCGACGCCTACGCGGGCGCGCATCGGTTTCTGGCGGCGAACGGCGCGCGCGCAGTCGCCTACGACATCCTGTTTGCCGAGACGCGCGACGGGGATGACGCCTTCGCCGCTGCGCTCGACCATCGCGCCGTGCTCGCGGCCGCCGCGCTACCGTACCCGTATGCCAGACCCGTGGAGTACGAGGCGCAGCTCGCCCGCATCGCGCTCCTCGATTCGCAGTTGCTCCCGCAAGCGGCCGCACGTGCGCACGCCTGGCCGGACCTGACACTGCCGCTGGCAAAGCTGACCCTGGCGTCGCAGGCGCGCGTGGGTGTGATCAGCACGCTTGCCGACGAGGATGGGGTCGTGCGCCGCATGGTGCCGTTGCACCTCGCCTACGGCAAGGTCCTTCCTGGTTTTCCCGTGGCCGTACTGCTCGCAGCAGAGCCCGCGCAGGTGCTGCGCGTGGACGGGCGCCGCCTGCACGTGGGGGATCGCAGCTGGCCCATGGCCGCCGACGGCAGCATCGCACTGCGCCTGCCCGCCAATATCGCGGAACTGACCGTGGTCCCATTTCACCAGCTGGTGGCTGCCGCCGAGGGCGCTGCGGGCAGCGCGCACATCGGCGACATCATGCGTGACCGCATCGTCTTGATCGGCAGCTCGAGTGCCGTGCTGGGGGATTTCGCGTACACGCCGGCGGGGCGGCTGCCGGGCCTGTACGTCAACGCACTCATCGTCGAAAGCCTGCAGGCCGGCCAGGTGCTAAGCCCACCGCGGCTGTGGCTGGACATCGGGCTGGTCCTGCTCGCCCTCGCGTTGCCCGCGGTCCTCGCGGGACGCGGCACCGCGGTGCAGCCGCGCGACTTGCTCATCGGTCTGGCCGCGGGCTTTGCGATGGTGGCCGGCGCGGGAGTCGCCACGGCGGCCGCCAGCCAGCAGTCGAAATGGCTGTTCGCGGCGTTCGCAGGTGTCGCCGCCTTCGCCTTCGCGCTGGGGGGTTGGCTGCTCGCGCTCTACCAGGAGAAGCAGCGCCTGTACTACGAGAAGGCCGTGGCGCAGAAAGCCAACCGCCTGAAGACCGAGTTCCTCAACCACATGACGCACGAGCTGCGCACGCCGATCACGGCCATCATGGGGTTCAACAAGTTCAACCTGTACGGCGACGACATCGGCCGCGAGCAGCGCCTGCGCCACACCGCCATCATCGCGCGCAACTGCGAGCACCTGCTGGCGCTGGTCAACAACAATCTCGACCTGGCGCGCATGGAGGCCGGCCAGCTCAAAGTCGAGCGCGCGGCCCACGAGGCGCGCGCTCTTCTGGACGACGTGGTCGCCACCATGCGCGTGATGGCGCATGACAAGGGGCTCACGCTCGAGCTGCAGCTGGCCGAGGGCATGCCGTACGCCCTTTCGCTCGACGCGTTTCGCGTGCGCCAGGTGCTGATCAACCTGCTGGGCAACGCGATCAAGTTCACGGCGCAAGGCAAGGTCACGCTCGCGGCGCAATGGCACTCGGGCGAGCTGCTCTGCGAAGTCCGCGATACCGGACCCGGCATAGCCGCTGACAGCCTGGAGCGCATCTTTCAGCCCTTCGAGCGCGCGCCCGGCGTGACCGCGGCCGGCACCGGCCTCGGGCTGTCGATCACGCGGAAGCTGGTCGAGCTGATGGGTGGCAAGATTAGCGCCCGCTCGCAACTGGGCCAGGGCTCGGTGTTCGATATGCGCATTCCGGCGGCCGAAGCCTCGCTGCCGGCGCCCGCCGCGGCAATCGCCGCCGCCCCGGTCCCGGCAAAACTCTCCGGCCGTGTGCTGCTCGCGGACGACAACGACGACCTGCGGGCCCTGTTGCAGGTGCAGCTGGGCGAGCTGGGTTTCACCTGCAAGGCGGTCGGTGACGGCCTCGAAGCCATCGACGCCGCGCTCGCCGACCCATACCACGTGGTCCTGCTCGACATGGACATGCCGGTCATGGACGGCTATGAAACGGTGCACGTGCTGCGCGAGCGCGGTTACGCCAGACCGGTGATCGGATTCACCGCGCACCAGGCGGGGTCCCCCCTGGAGCGCGCGCTGATCGAGGGCTGCGACGACGTCATCAGCAAGCCGGTGTCGCTCGAGCGCTTGCGAGAGCTTCTAGCACCCTACGCGGAAGGGGCGGACAGGCCACAGCGCAAGGGCGCGGACGCGATCGTGGTGCCGGTGGATGGGCGCCTGCGCTCGCTCGTGCCGACGTTCCTGTCCAATTGCGCGCGCGACCTGGCGCGCCTGCGCACCGCCCTTGCGGGCGGCGACCTGGCCGCCACACGCGCCATCGGGCACACCCTGCGCGGCGTGGGGGGCAGCTACGGCTTCGGCGAGATCACGCGCATCGGCCGCGGCATCGAGGAGAACTCGTTGCGCGGCGACGCGGCAAGCGTCAGCGGGCTGACGACACAACTCGAGGACTACCTGT
>Ga0210380_10000600_pt1 | contig 15663 bp, 17 predicted proteins | sample PLM4_5_coexredo_FD_155476 | JGI IMG/M metagenome (GOLD analysis project Ga0210380, IMG submission 155476) | Groundwater sediment microbial communities from an aquifer in East River, Colorado, USA - PLM4_5_coex redo | ecosystem: Environmental > Terrestrial > Soil > Riparian zone | place: USA... | reverse complement strand
AACCTCGCCGCAAGCGCATGTGGTCTGATGGTAGAGACACCTCGATGACAGCCCAGCCACAGCCCCGCCCGGAAGAAGTGCTCGACCCGGTCTGCGGGATGACGATTTCGCCGGACGACGCCGTAGGCACGGCCACACATCGCGGCCAGACCTATTACTTCTGCGCGGAGTCCTGCCTCGAGCAGTTCACGGCCGATCCAGAACGATTCCTCGATCCCAAGCGGCGGGAGGCGGACGCCGCCGCCCTGCCGCAGGACGTCGAGTACACGTGCCCGATGCACCCGGAGGTGCGCCAGATCGGTCCCGGAGCCTGTCCGAAATGCGGCATGGCGCTGGAGCCGACGGTCGACACCGGGGCCGAGATCCGCAATCCCGAGCTCGACGACATGTTGCGCCGCCTCAAGGTGTCGGCGGCGCTCGTCGCTCCGATCGCCGCCGTGATGCTTGCAGACCTGATCCCGGGGCAGCCGCTCATGCACGCGTTCAGCGACAAGACGATCGCATGGGCGCAAATGCTCCTCGCCACGCCGATCGTGCTCTGGGGCGGGGCGCCCTTCTTCGCGCGCGGCTGGGCGTCGATCCTGAACCGCTACCCGAACATGTTCACGCTCATCGCCCTCGGCGTCGGCGCGGCTTACGGCTTCAGCGTCGCCGCGACGCTCGCCCCCGGAATGTTTCCGCCCTCATTTCGTGAGGACGGCCACGTCGGCGTCTATTTCGAGGCGGCCGCCGTCATCGTCGTGCTCGTGCTCCTCGGACAGGTGCTGGAGCTCCGCGCCCGCAGCCGGACGAGCTCGGCGATCCGGGCACTGTTGAACCTCACTCCTCACATCGCGCACCGGCTGGCAGACGGCGTGGAAACCGACGTCGAGCTGGCGCACGTGGGCGTCGGGGATCTCCTCCGCGTCCGTCCCGGCGAGCATGTGCCGGTTGACGGTACGGTCGAGGAAGGCGCGACGACGGTCGACGAATCGATGGTCACGGGCGAACCAATCCCGATCGAAAAGCGTGCCGGGACAAAAGTGACCGGGGGGACCGTCAACGGAACCGGTTCGTTCGTAATGCGTGCGGAGCGCGTCGGCAACGACACGCTGCTGGCTCGCATTGTCAGGCTGGTCGGGGAAGCGCAGCGCTCCCGGGCGCCGATTCAACGGCTTGCCGATGTCGTGGCCGGCTGGTTCGTCCCCGCCGTCGTGGCCGTGGCTATTGCGACGTTCGCCGTCTGGAGCGTCGCAGGCCCCGAGCCGCGCTTCGCGCATGCGCTGGTCAACGCCGTCGCGGTGCTGATCATCGCGTGCCCATGCGCGCTCGGCCTCGCGACGCCGATGTCGATCATGGTCGGGACCGGGCGCGGCGCCGAGCTCGGCGTACTGCTTCGCGACGCCGAGGCGCTCGAGATCCTGGAGCGCGTATCAACACTGGTCGTCGACAAGACGGGAACGCTGACCGAAGGAAAGCCCCGCCTCGTGACGGTGGAACCTGCATCCGGCATCACGTCCGACGACCTGCTGCACCTGGCCGCGAGCCTCGAGAGTGTCAGCGAGCACCCGCTCGCGGGGGCCGTTCTCAGCGGCGCGCGCGAGCGGAACGTCGCCGTCGCCCGCGTCGATCGCTTCGAGTCGGTTACGGGGAAGGGCGTCAAGGGCATCGTCGACGGCCGAACCGTGTCGGTCGGCAACCTGCAGTACCTAGTCGCGCAGGGCGTCGATCCCGGCCCCTTACGCGAACGCGCCGAGGCATTGCGCAGGGACGGTCAAACCGTTGTGTTCGCGGCGGTCGACGGCGGGATCGCAGGGCTGCTCGGCGTGGCGGATCCGATCAAGGCGACCACCAGGGATGCGATCGCCGCGCTGCACGACGAAGGCGTCTCAGTCGTGATGCTGACCGGGGACAATCGCGTGACAGCCGAGTTCGTCGCCCGCGCCTTGTCAATCGACCGCGTCGAAGCCGAAGTCCTGCCCGAGCGGAAGGTCGAGGTCGTCCGCGAGCTCCAGCGATCGGGCCGGGTGGCGATGGCTGGGGACGGCATCAACGACGCCCCAGCGCTGGCACAGGCCGACGTCGGCATCGCCATGGGGACGGGAACCGATGTCGCCATGGAAAGCGCCGGCGTCACGCTGGTGAAAGGCGATCTGCGCGGGATCGTCAGGGCGCGCCGCCTGAGCCGCGCGACGATGCGCAACATCCGTCAGAACCTGTTCTTTGCCTTCGTCTACAACGTCCTGGGCGTGCCGATCGCGGCGGGCGTGCTCTACCCCTTCTTCGGAATTCTCCTCAGCCCGGTTCTGGCGAGCGCGGCCATGACGTTCAGCTCGGTCTCGGTGATCGCAAACGCGCTGCGGCTCAGGCGAGCGGCGCTGTAGATTCAGATCAGCTTCACCGGACCGAGATCGAGATTGAGGTCCTCGGGTTCCAGCCCGAACCGCCGGCCGATATCGCGCACGGTTTTCTCGAGCTCCATCAGCGCGAGGCCGACGGCCTCCACCTCCGCCGCCGTGAGCGTGTTCTTCTCCATCCGGCGGATCGCCTGGCGCTCCATCAACTTGCGCAGGAATTCCACGATCGTCAGCACGAGCTGAGCGACCGACTTCTGGACGTCCTCGGGCTCCGGGTTCCAGCGGACCGGGGGAGATTTGCCGCGGCCTCGCGATCGCGGCCGCGACGCCGCTGACGGACGCCGCAAACGACGTTCGAGCTCGCGGCGCAGCTCGCGGAGTTCGGCCTCGGTCACGGGGACGGCTTCGAGGGCGGGGCGCGCGCGCGCCTTCGCCTTCCCTCGCGGGCGCGCGGGCGAACGTCTTTTCTTCTGCGGGGGCTTCTTCTTCACCGCCTGGTCCGGGCGCGTTTGCGCCGGACGGACGGCATGACGCGATCGGTGGAACACAACAGCGCCGACAAGCGGAGGTAGATCAGATCGACGCCAGCAACGCCAAGCGTGACGTCGCCGGTCGCCACCACGCCCTTCGCCAGGACATGGTCGAGCACGTCGAGGAGGCTCGCTTCAGACTCGTCGAGCACCGTGTCCGCCACAGCCCGCGTTCGGAGCTTCCTGGGCATTCCCGTTTTCAGTCTCTCACGAAACTGTAGGCCGGCCATGGTCCTGTCATCGCGACGCGGTAGCCATCCGGCGCCAGTTCCTTCGCGCGGCGCTCGACGATTTTCCGGAACCGGGCGGCGCTGGTTCTGGGCACCAGGAATGCGGCGTCGAGCAGCAACGGACCCCCCTGGGCTGGCAGCTCGCTCGCCGTCCTGCGGACGGCGTCGGCCGCGATCGCAGCAAGTTCTTCGTAGAGATCGGCGACCACCTCGCGTGCGTTCCGCGCAAGCTCCGCGGCCCGATCGCGCTGCGCTTTCTTGCCGGCCAGGTAGGCCGCGCCGGTGTTGGCCCGCGCGGGACGCGGCGGCTGCGGCCGGTCACGATCCAGTGAGACGCGCACGCCCAACTCGAACCGGCCCCGCACCCGCCGCAGCGCGGCGTTGACGACGTCGTCCTGCGCTTTCAAGTCCTCCAGCGCGCGATCGTCGTCGTTGAAGATCGTGAACAGCTTCATCGGCACGATCGCCGAGGCACCGCTGAACGATTCCACGACGGCTTCGTGCGCGACGGCCGCGCGCGACACCCAGTCGATATCCAAGAGCTTCGCGTTGATCGCGGACTCGCCGTAGCGGTCGAGAGGGACATCGGACACGACGAGCCACTTCTTGAGGTTCTGGCCGGCGCTCCCGTGGTCTATGAGCCTCACGGTGCCGGCGAGGCCGCGCGTCCGCGTCACGGCGGGCCGTCGGGCGGCCGCGACGACACAGTAAACATAAGTCCCCGTGGTCTTCATGCGATCCAGGTCTGTGCCCACTGGCCCAGCGATCCGATCCCGCGCGGAGGAGGCATGGCGAGCGGCGCCTCGATGATAGCGCAGCGGTGGCTGCGGCACAGGACGCGCAGCCGCGCCAGCTCGCGCCGCTCCGCGCGCTGCGTGGCTTTGCAGCGCGCGCAGGCACGGTCGTTGAAGGTGAGCGCGTTCACGATGAGGATCGGCGTCGCGATGCGCAGGCGCCGCAGCCTGGAGAGAAGCCGGCTGGTTTCGAGACGGGGCAACTCCGCCGCGCGAGTGACCGCGATGAACCGCGTCGCTCTGCGATCCGCCAGCAGCGTCTGCAGCGTCCTGATCTGACGCGAGAGAGCGACGAGCTCACCTGCCAGCGGTCCCGGCCGCACCAGCTTTCGATACTTGAGGAGCATCCGCAGCAGCGCCTGCACCCATTCGCGCGCCACTGCCGGCATCTCGAGCAGCCGCAGCGCATGGCCGGTCGGGGCCATGTCGACGACGACGGTGTCGTAACTCTCCCGGGCCTCCAGCACGGACAGGACACCAAGCAGCTCGTCGATCCCGGGCGGCGCAAGCTCGACGAGCTCGGCCAGACTCTGATTGACGACCGCGCCGACATTGACGCTGCCGAGCGCGGCGGAGATGGCCTGCAGCGAGGCTTCAAGCCCGGCGCGGCGCGCCGCCAGCGCCGCCGGCGCGTCCAGCTCGCGCACGTGCAGGTTGCGTGGCGCGCCATCGACAGATCGCGGCTCATCCGAGACGGGGGCGCGCAGAACGTCGGCAAGGGAATGCGCGGGGTCGGTCGAGATCAGGAGCATGCGCCGGCCGGGAGCGTCGCGCGCCAGGCGAAGTGCGACGGCGGCTGCGGCAGTCGTCTTGCCGACGCCGCCCTTCCCGCCGAAGAACAGCAGCCGCGTCCCGGCAAGACTGGCAGCGCTCAGCGGGCTTGGCGACGACGCGGAACGGAAGATTCGCACCCCGGCCGCCGCAGCCGCGCGGGCCTTCACGCCCGCTTGACCCGCCACCTGGGAATGCAACGCCGCCCCGATGCGCTGCAGCGCGGCAATCCCCCGCGGCTCAGTCAACTCCGCTTCAATCAATCGGACCGGCGTTCTTCCCGAGCGCCGGCGGACCGCCTCGACGACCTTCGACTCCGCGGCGCGCCGCGGATCGCAGATCGCGCATGCCGGGCCGGCTGGTGTCACGCGGTTCACGACGATCTCGTTGGCCCGTACGCCAAGATCTTCGAGCGCGCGCAAGCCGTCGGCAGTTTCCTCGGCGGCGAGCTCCTCGGCGAGCATCACCCAATGAAAGCGCGCGCGCGACGAGTCGAGGAGCAGCTCGCGCGTCTCCACGGCCTCCCGCTCGAGCGCCGCGATGAGCCGATCGGATGCGTCGGGCCGGCTCACGCGCGCCAATTGCTCGCGGACGATGCGGTGCTCGCGCTGGAGGGCATCGAGGACGGCGACGAGCGACTGGACCGCCCGTGGAGAGGCAAGGAGCCGGAGGGCGTGTCCCGTGGGAGCGGTGTCGACGACGACGACGTCGAACCCTGGCGGGCCGGACGCCAGCCGCACGATTTCGACCAGACCGATCAGCTCGTCGATGCCGGGTACGGCGAGCTCGAGCAGTCCGTCGACGTCCCGGCGATCGAGCCACGTGCCGTGCTCGACGATGTCGGCCAGCGCGCGGCCGTGGCCCCGCATCCATCGCGCAAACGCGCGTCCGGCGTCGAGCTCCACTGCGCGCAGGGAGCGGCGGCCGATGCGGACTGTCGAGGTGCTGGCGGTGAGGCGCACGGCGAAGGCGTCGCCGAGCGAGTGTGCGGGGTCGGCCGAAACGACGAGGACGCGGCCGCCGGCGCGCGCCGCCACCGCCGCGTACGCGGCCGCACAGGTCGTCTTGCCGACGCCGCCCTTGCCGCCGAAGAAATGAAAGGACGGGCGGCTATCCGTGTCGCTCGTCCTCGAACGATTCGACGTCCACCCCGGTGATCTTGTCGGCCGCCGAAACCGAGAACGCGCCCTGCTGGCTGCCCTTCAGCTCGCGGATGCGCGCCAGGATGTCGCGCTCGACGTCGACGAACTCGTCCTCGCTCATCTCGCCCAGCTCGAGCCGCATCTGCGCCTCGAGTAGCTGCTCGCGGAGCGACGTGTCGTCCTGGGCCTCGGCTTCCGCGGCCGCCACGACCTTCTCGAGCACGAACCGGATGCTGCCGATGAGCAGCGAGTCGAGGATGAACACTGGAATTTCAGATTTCAGATTTCAGATTTCAGAGTGGAAGATCGAGATCTGGCTACCAAGTCTCTCCTGTCACCAATCTTAAATCTGAAATCATAAATCCTAAATTTCCTCGGCAGCTCAAGCCCTTTCCAGTTTCAGCCTGATGTTGACGAAGTTATAGGGCGGCCATGGGCCGGTGTACTTGAACGTCAGCTTGTCGAAGCGGCCGGCGATCGACTTGACGCGCGCGTCGAACGCCGTCTCCTTCTCGCGTGAGATGAGGAAGGCGGCGTTCATGATCATCTTGTCGCCGATCGGCTTGTTGATGCGCGAGGCGACCGACACGTCGCGCAGCTGATCGAGGATGTGCGCGACGTAGCGCTCGGAGCGTGTTTGCAGCGCGGCATCGACCAGCCGCCCGTACTGCATCCGGGCGAAGTAGGTCGGCCCCTTCTGGCCGGAAATTTCCTTCTTCAGCCGGCCGATGTCCTCGTCGTCGCCCTCCACCTCGCGAATCGCCATGTCGCGGTCCCACAGGACCTTGAGGCCGAACTCGAGCTTGTTCTGCATCTTGTTCAGCACGTCGCCGAACGCCTCGGCGGCCGAACGCAGCAGCTCGACGATGTCCTCGCGGGTCTTGAAGATCGTTCCGAACGACATCGGGATGACGGTGTGCTCGCGCATCACTGTCTCGTTGACGCGTTCATGTGCCAGGACGTTTTCGCGGGTCGAGTCGAGCACCTCGAGCGGGGCGTCCGAGACGACGGCGGCGAGGTTTCGATAGTGGACCGTGTAGACGTCGGACGGATCGGCGCCGATGCCGATCGGTCCGAACCGGAGCGGATCGGTCGCTTCGATGATGCAGTAGACGTACTTTCCGCGGCTGCCTGTCGCGGCCGGGTCGGCCTCCGCGCGGACCGTCCGCCGTTCCTGGACGCGGGCGGCTTTCTCCGGCGCCGGCCGCGCCTCGACCGGACGCGCCGCTCCGCCGTTCTTGCGCGCCGACGACTTCGCCGCAGGAGCTCTCGAGCCCTTCTTTCTCGAGCCCTTCTTCAGGACGGGCTGGCGCTTTCGGTCGGGACGGCGGGCCGACCGGCGGGCGCTACCCGTTGGTTTTCGCATACTTCCCGCTCCTGCGAGTCTTCTTGCTCGTGGACGACGACGGCTGTTCCAGGACCTTGCGGATTTCCTTGACCAGATCCTCCGGCAGGCATGGCTTGGTCACGAAGGCGTCGCAGCCGGCGCGCCGAGCGCCTTCGGAGATGCCGGCGAGCGCGTGGCCCGTGAGCGCGACCACCGGGATGCGCGCGGTACGCCGATCGGCCTTCAGCCGCCGCGTCGCCTCCCAGCCGTCCATCACCGGCAGCGACAAATCCATCAGGATGATGTCGGGCTCCCGCTCGATGGCCTGCTGGAGCGCCTCGATGCCGTTGCCGGCTTCGATGACGTCGAAGCCCGAGTACTGCAGGTACTCGCTGTACATCTCGCGCGCGTCGGGGTAATCGTCGACGAGCAACACACACGGCCGTTCCGGCTTCGTCTTGTTCATTTCCGTCCCTGCGCCGGCAGCGTCAGGATGAAGGTGGATCCCTTCCCTACCTGGCTTTGCACGGCAATCCGGCCGCCCAGCATTTGCGCCAGGCGGCGGCATATCGACAGCCCCAGGCCGGTGCCGCCGTAAAGGCGCGTCGGGGAGTTGTCGAGCTGTCGAAAGTCTTCGAAGATCTTCTGTTGGTCGCCGGCGGCGATGCCGATGCCGGTGTCGGCGACCAACAGGGTCACCGTCCGCTCGACCGGATCGCGGCGGGCGCTGATCGTCACGCTGCCGTCGTGGGTGAACTTCAGCGCGTTGCTCAGCAGGTTGAGGAGAATCTGCTTCATCTTCTGCCGATCGCTCGAGAGCGGCTTGAGATCCTTCGGCAGATCGAGCGTCACCGCCAGCCTCGAGCGGAGGATGATCGGCTCGAGCTCCGACTTGACCTCGGCGACGAGATCGGAAATGCGGAACGAGGAGATCTGCAGCGGCATCCGGCCGGCTTCGATGCGCGAGATGTCGAGGATCTCGTTGATGATCGTCAGCAGGTGGCGGCCGTTCGATTCGACCCGGCCCAGCTGCCGGCGCGCCGGCGGTTGCAGCGGCCCGGCGACACCCTGGAGCAGCATCGACGTGTAGCCGAGCATCGCGTTCAGCGGCGTGCGGAATTCGTGCGACATGTTCGCGAGGAACTGCGACTTGAGCTGCGACGCCTGCTCCAGCTCGATCGCCTGCCGCCGCAGCAGTTCGTTCTGCTGCGCGATGTCGGCGGTCGCCGCCTGAATCTTGCGTTCGAGCTCGTCCGAGGCCTGCTTCAGCTGCTCGTAGAGCGTGGCCTTCTCGATCGCCTCGCGCCGATCGTGAAGGATCGTGACGACCGCGGTCAGCTCGCCGTGGTCGGACAGGATCTTGCCGGCGATCGCCTCGACCGGCATGTTCTCGCCGGTCCGCGGATCGACGAGGCCGATCTCGCCGACGCGCCGGCGGTCGGCGCTGACCAGCATGCCGGCGATGAAGGACGAGAAGTGCGCGTCGTTGGCCTGCACCCAGCGCTGTTCGATGGAGCTGGCCAGGGACGGCAGCGTGAACAGACGTTCCGCCGGCTCGTTCATCAGCGAGGTCTCGCCGCTGGCGTCGGTGACGACGATCGGGTCGGCGACCGAGTCGATGATCAGGTTGAGGCGATCGCTCTCGGCGCGCGCCTGCGCCTCGGCCAGCCGCAGCTTGCGGTAGTTCTCCTCGATTTCCTCGCTCGCCCGCCGCAGGTCGCTGACGTTGCGCAGAATCGACACGACGCCGGTGCCGTGCCGCGAATCCTCCGTCACCGTGCTGAGCAGCTCGAACAGCAGGTCGGAGCCGTCGACCGGGTTCACCAGCAGCAGCTCGCGCCGCGTCGCGCCGGTTTCCTCGATCGCCTTGCTCGACAGCGCCGACGACAACAGCATGTTGTTCATCCGCACGGCGCCGCGGCGGCCTTCGCTCTCCTCCTCGCCGGCCGTGAACAGCGTCAGCGCGCGGGCGTTGGCGATGAGCAGCCGGCCCTCGGTGTCGGTCAGGAGAATCGGGTCGGTGACGGCGTTGATGATGCTGTAGAGCAGCGACCGCTCGCGCCCCTGCCGGCGATCGCCTTCGGCGAGCGTGTGCTGGCGGAGAATCTGATCCAGCTTCTGCGCAAAAATGCTCGTGAACCACCGCAGCTCGGTCGAGGTCTGCGCGCCGCCGCCGTAGAGGAGCAGGCCGAACGTCTCGTCGCTGAAGCTGACCGACCCGAACGGCAGGACGTGGAACGCCGCGTCCTCGAACGGCGTCGATGGCCGCCGCCGCCGATCGGCCGCGGTATGCGAGGAGGGGTAGTAGGCCTCACGCCTCGTGTTCAGCGCGTGGACGAGCGGGTTGCCCCAGTCCTCGAGCGAAACGACGAACGACGACGTGGTCGAAGAGGCGAAGCCGTGCGAGGCGACCGTGAACAGCGAGGATTCCGCCGACGGCTTGATCAGGCACAGCGACTGCCGGACGCCGAGGGCCTCGCCCAGCCACTGCAGCCCGTACTGGGCGGCGTCGGCGACCTCGGTGCGGCTCAGGTATCCCTCGAGGAGCCGCAGCCTCGCCGTCATCAAGGGCGTGCGCGAGTCGTCGATCGTGATCGCCTGGCCGGCGCCGCCGTTCGCCTTACCCGCGCTTCCGGGTCGTGCGGGCGCGCCGGCGACCGCGAGCAGCCCGGATGGCAGGTGCGCCACCCTGGAGCTGTGCCCGGAGGGCGGCGTTTTCGGCAATGACTTCCTCATAGGGCTTGGTTTCCAAAGCCGGCCGGCTGGCGGTCGTGGCTGTGGCGACGGCCTCCGTATATTTCAGGTACGTGTCGATCGACGCCACGACGACGCGCGCCTCGACGGTGATGAGATCGATGCCGACCAGCGAGACGCGCACCCAGGCGTCGATGACGATCCCCTTGTCCAGCACGCGATCGAGAACGTCGATCAGACTCGTGCCGCCTGCTGCTCGTTCAACGGGCATATCGCTCCTTCAGCCTACGTCAACCTTGCCGCGGTAGACCGGCGCCGCTGCAGCGACAGAAGCCTTCGCTCGAGCGCGCGGATCTGTTTCTTCAACTCTTCATTTTCGGCCGACAGCGCCTGCTTCCCTGGCGACAGGTGGTGGTCGAACTTCCACCAGTCGAGCCCGATCTGTTCGGCCTTGTCGATCGAGCAGATGAGCAGCCGGATGCGAATCGTGAGCAGCTCGACCTCGGCCAGCGACACCTTGATGTCGCCCGCCACGACGAGCCCCTTGTCGAGCACGCGATCGAGAACGTCGACGAGGCCGCTGGAGCGCCCACCGGGCCCGTCGGTCAAGGACGGCATAAGCTCCGTATTCTACGGGGAACCGAATCCGTGTACATGCTTGCTTTGCTAGCTGGCGTGAGGGCCACCGAACCACGTGGTCGGGAGCAACGGAGGTGCCACCACGATTCGCGGGGTTTCGTAGCGGAACGCAGTACTCGTGCAGCGAAGCCCAACAGGAGCCCTAGCCCAACCGTACAAAAATGTTACAGAAGCGGGAGGAGCGCTGCGGGCGAGTCGATCACCCGCTCGTCAGGCGCCAACTCACCAACAGGAAATCCTTCGAACCCGAACCCGTAGCGGGCCAGGCAGACGCGCGTGCCCGCGGCGCGTGCGGTGCGCCAGTCCACGATCGAGTCTCCGACCATGAGCGCCGCCGCCGGCTCCACGCCGGCACGATCGCAGAGCGTCCGCAATCCGGCGGGATCGGGCTTGCGGGGATGCGGACCGTCGCCGCCGGCGACGAGATCCGTCAAAAAGAACCTGGCGAGATCGAGACCATCCAGGATCCGCCGCGTGGATGCGATCGGTTTGTTGGTCAGCACGGCGAGCGGCAGCCGCGGCTCCAGCGCGGCGAGCAGATCGTCAATCTCCGGATAGGCGCGCGTGCACTGGAGGAGGCGCGCCTCGTAGATCGCCAGAAAGCGGGCCAGCGCGTCGGCCGGCGGCTCGCACCCGCTCGACGCGAACGCGCGCGCGACGAGCGTCGCCGCGCCGTCGCCCACCATGCGTCCGATGGCCGCCTCGGACTGCGTCGCGCAGCCGCATGCGGCGAGGAGCGTGTTCGCCGATTCCGCAAGGTCGCGCCGCGAGTCAACGAGGGTACCGTCGAGGTCGAAGACGATCAGACGGATCACGAGATTTCAGGATTTGAGGATTTAAGGATTTGAGGATTTGGCGCTCATTCAGCGCCGTACTCGGCGTAGGACGTCGGCGTTTCCCAGACCTTGACGCGCACGACTGGCAGGCCCTGGCCGGCGGCGTATTCGAAGATCAGGCGCGCGATCCGCTCCACCGTCGGGTTGCTCTCGAGCAGGTAGATTGGCTCGCCGAGCGCCTCGAGCGGCTTGACCAGCGGATCGTCGTGTCGCAGGACCATCTTGTGATCGAGCTCGCGGTCGATCCAGCCTTTCACGATCCGCTTGATATCGCTGAAGTCGCAGACCATGTTGCGCGGGTCGAGGCTGCTCGTCCGCACCTCGATCTCGGCCACGGCGTTGTGGCCGTGCGGATGCTTGCAGATGCCGTCGTAGTCCAGCAGCCGGTGGCCGTAGCAGAACTCGATTCGCTTGGTGACGGAATACATAAATAAATCGAGATTTGAGGATTTGAGGATTTGGGGATTTCAGGATTTCAGGATTTGGTGGCCGTTCAATTGAGCATTCCACAATACTTCAATAAAATCCTCAAATCCTGAAATCCTCAAATCCTCAAATCTCGGCAGTGCTTCTCTCCGGCGGTCTCGACAGCGCGGTGCTCCTGATGGAAGAAGCGGCGGCGGGCGAAGTGCAGCCGATCTACGTCCGCGTCGGGCTGGCATGGGAGGACGCGGAACGCCAGGCGATCCAGGGGTTCATCGAAGCGGCGGGGCTGGGCGGCCGCGTGCGTCCGCTGGCGGTGCTCGCCGTCGACATGACCGACGTCTATCCGCGATCGCACTGGGCGATTCGAGGACGGCCGCCTGGCTATCACACGCCGGACGAAGACGTGTATCTGCCCGGCCGCAATGTCATCCTGCTTGGCAAGGCGGCGGTCTTCTGCGCGGCGGCAGGCATCGGCCGGATCCTGATCGGGACGCTCGACCACAATCCGTTTCCAGACGCGACGCCCGCGTTCCGCGCCGCCATGCAGAAGGCGCTGGGCCTCGGCCTCGACCACGATCTCGCCATCGAGGCGCCGTACGCGCACGCCAGCAAGGCGGAGGTCATCCGCCGCGGCGTCGCCCTCGGCGCTCCGCTGGCCTTGACGCTGTCGTGCATGCAGCCCGCGGGCGGGAAAATGATCCACTGCGGGCTTTGCAGCAAGTGCCGCGAGCGCCATCTGGCGTTCGTGGAGGCAGGGGTTCAAGATCCGACGATTTATGCGGAAACGCGCTACGTGCAGTCTGAAGGTGAAGGGTGAAGGCCGAGCATTTCAGCGTTCTGCTTCAGCCTTCAAAACTCCGGGCCGTTTTCTCAACGTAATCGATCCGTCGCCGGTCCGGATGCGCAGCGATCGCCCGCCCGCGCCGAGTTGCCCGCGCAGCCGGTCTCTCGACATCTTGCCGGTCACGTCAGACACCTTGAGATCTTCGACCGCGATCCGTCCGTCGCCAGTGTGCGCGTCGAGATCGGCGCTGAAGGCGTCCGGCAATTCGAGCGTGACGGAACCGTCGCCGGTTGAAATCGTCCAGTCGTCCGTCGCGGTACTGCCTGGCGAGGCGACGAGCGTCACCCTTCCGTCGCCGGTATGAACGTTGACCGCTGACAGCGCGCCTTCGACGTTGACGCTGCCGTCGCCGGTCTGTGCGGTCAGGGTGCCACCGGCCTCGCTGAGCCTGATCGATCCGTCACCTGTGGCCAGCTTCAGGTCGCCTGCGAGCCGGCTGCCGTGAATCGAGCCATCCCCCGTATACACCTCGATGCGGCCGGTGATCCCCTCCACGTCGACCGAGCCGTCGCCACTGCGCGCCTGCAGGTCGGACGACGACGGAAGACTGACCGTCAGGCGGGCGCTGCGCCCGCTACCCCAATCGAACGCGCGATCGGGACGCCGGACAGCGACGGTGATGCGATCGCCCTCCTGCACCACCTGCACGTCGATCCGTTCCGCGGCTTCCCTGGTCGCGGCGCGGCGCTCGATTACAACCAGGACCCCCGGCTGGTCCCAGGGCCTCACCTCGATCGGGCCGTCGAAGGTCGAAATCGTCAGCTCCGGCTTTCCCTGGACCGTGAACCGCTTTTCCTGCCGATCCACGTAACGCAGTCCGTCGACCGCGACGACGTCGACACAGGCGGAAGCGAATAGCCCGATGAGGCTCAGGCCGACGATTCCAGACCGGAGTGCTGAGGACATGGAACCTCCTGGGGGGCTTAGACGGATGTCGCCGGACCCGGGTTCGAGCCGTTCGTCGTTCGCCATCTTCCGACGAACGTTCGAACGACGAGGTCAGGTTGGCCGCGAATACGCGAGCTGCCCGCCGACGTAGGTCTGGACCACCGCGAGCTGGGCATCCAGCACGACGATGTCGGCGGCGGCGTCGACCGCGAGCAGGCCGTGCCCGACCAGTCCGAGCTCTCGTGCCGGCGTCGTGGCGCACATCGTCGCGGCATCGACCAGCGAGAGGCCGATCCGTTCGACCAGGACGCGGAGCGCGGCGTCCATCGTCAACACGCTTCCGGCGAGCGTGCCGTCGTCGAGATAGGCAGCGCCGCTGCGCGCGGTGATGGTCCGGCCGCCGAGGGTGGCGCGGCCGCCGTCCGGCAGACCGGCAGCGCCGGTCCCGTCCGTGATCGCGAAGATCTTCTGCGGGCGCTTGGCGGCGACGGCGGTCCGTATCAGAGCCGGATGAACGTGGACGCCGTCGCAAATCAGCTCCGCCGCCACTTCGTCGGTCTGCAGGACCGCCCCCGCCAGCCCGGGAGCCCGGTGATCGAGCCGCGGCATCCGGTTGAAGAGGTGCGTGGCATGACGCGCGCCGGCGGCAATGCCGGCCTGCGCCTGTTCGTAGGTGGCGCCGGAATGTCCCAGCGACACGCGGTGGCCGCGTGACGTCAGCCAGGCGATCAGATCGAGTCCGCCGTCCAGCTCCGGCGCCACTGTCACGATGCCGACGTCAGGCGCCGCCCGCTCGATCTCCCGAAGGATCTCCGCCCCGTCAAATGTCTCTCCGCCTTCTCCGTCTTCTCCGCTCCCGCCTGCCCTGCCTGCCCTTCTTGCCCATCCGTCCAGCGCGGCGCGCGGAGCGCGCAGGCATGCTACGGGCTGCGCGCCTACGTACTCGGCGTTGATGAAGTTGCTTTCGAGGTGTGCAGGCAGCACTCGCGCACCTCGAGGCTGCGGCTCGCGGCGCGCCCCGGCGACCTGCGCCAGCACCCGCCGAAGCGCCGCGGCGGAGCATGCGACGGTCGTGGGGCAGAACCCGGTCACGCCGTGCCGCGGCAGCCGCACCGACATCGCGGCAATCGCGCCATCGTCCAGCGAATCGACGCCAGCGATGCCGTGGACGTGCACGTCGATGAACCCTGGAAGGATGTAGTGGCCGTGAAACAGCGACGCGGTGCCCGCCTGGACAGAGCCCGGCCGGATGTCGACGATGCGGCCGGCGTCGATCACCAGGGTGCCGGGAGAGAGGATGCGATCGGGCAGCACGATCTCGGCGCCCGAGAGGACGATCATTCGGGGTCGCGTCCCCAGTCGGTGTTGATGTGCAGCTTGCGGTGCTCGAGGGGAAGCGGCGCGCCGCCGGTACTGTCGCGCGGGAACATCGAGCGGTCGACCCGGCTCAACAGGGCTGACAACTGGCGCTCATCAGGCGCGTTGATCACGAGCACGCCGGCGCTCTCTTCGGGCGGGAATCGCCGATCGTCGAGGTAGTCGCGATCCAAGGTGACCAGGGTGCGGCGGAGTTGCTGCGCGAGCCGATAGTGCTTGAGGTCTGGCGCGCGCCGCAGGCCGTCTTCCTCGAGGACGAAGAGCACGTCCCATTCGAGCTCGGCGCGCATGAACGCCACGAGCCCGGCCGGCACGTTGGCGTCTGCATAGATGCGCGGCCGCGGCGTCAACCGCTCAACGTGCGCGCCCAGTTCCGACGCCAACGTCCCCATTCCTAATTCTTAATTCCTAATTCCTAATTCCTGATTACGGCTTGGTCACCGCCGCCTTGTCCCGGACCGCCTTCGCCTCGGTTGTCAGCTGGGCGACCAGCCGATCACGCTCCCGGAGCAGCTCCTTCCGCTTGCGCCGGCCGTTCGGGGATCCGATCGCGTATTCGCAGAAGAGCGGGAAGGCAATCGTCGAATCGCAGTATGCGACGACCGTGTCGGGCAGGACGCCGGGGTTCACCTTGCCCCAGCTGACCGCTTCGGCCGGCGTCGCACCGGAGAGGCCGCCCCAGACAACACTGTCGGTCGTGATTTGGATGAAGTAATCGTTGCCGCCCTTCGGAATCCCGTAGACCTCCCACAACGTCGGCTGCGCCTGCAGGTAGAAGTTCTTCGGCGAGCCGCCGCCGAGGATGACGCACCCGTTCTGCTTGCCGGCG
>Ga0210380_10000599_pt1 | contig 15700 bp, 16 predicted proteins | sample PLM4_5_coexredo_FD_155476 | JGI IMG/M metagenome (GOLD analysis project Ga0210380, IMG submission 155476) | Groundwater sediment microbial communities from an aquifer in East River, Colorado, USA - PLM4_5_coex redo | ecosystem: Environmental > Terrestrial > Soil > Riparian zone | place: USA... | reverse complement strand
CGCCGAGGTCGCGGCCGTGCTGATCCGGCTGAGCGCGGGGTTCGCCCAGGAGATCCTCTCCGCGCTGCCGGCGGAAACGCGCGAGCGCGCGCTGGCCGCGGCGCCGCCGGAGTTCGCGCGCCAGTGGCAACGCAACGGGCTCTACGCGGAAGGCACCATCGGCCGCATGATGGAGCCGGTGTACGCGGAGTTCCCGCCGCAGGCGACGGTCGGCCAGGCGATCGGGGCGCTGGGCGAGCTGGTGAAGTCCGCCTTCATCACCTACATCTACGTGGTGGACGACGACGAGCGCCTGCTGGGCATCGCCACCATGCGTGATCTGCTGTTCAACGATCACGCCACCGCGCTGCGCGACGTCATGCTCACGGAAGTGTTCTCGCTGCACGCGCCGACCGTGCTCGTGGACGCGATGAAGCAGGTGCTCGACCGCCACTACCCGGTGTACCCGGTGGTGGACGCGGAGAACCGGCTGCGCGGCCTGGTGCGCGGCCAGAGCATGTTCGAGGCGCGTGCCTTCGACCTCGCGGCGCAGCCCGGCAGCATGGTGGGCGTCGAGAAGGAGGAGCGCCTCGGCACCACGTGGCAGCGGAGCCTGTCCATGCGCCACCCGTGGCTGCAGTTGAACCTGCTCACCGCTTTCCTCGCCGCGGCCGTGGTCGGCTTCTTCCAGGACACGGTGGACCGGCTGGTGATCCTGGCGCTGTTCCTGCCGGTGCTCGCCGGGCAGTCAGGCAACACCGGCTGCCAGGCGCTCGCGGTGACGCTGCGCGGCATGACCATCGGCGAACTGAAGCCCGGCACCGAGCGCGCGTTGATTACCAAGGAAGCGGGCTTGGGCCTGGTGAACGGTGCGGGCGTCGGCGTGTGCGCGGCGATCGGCATGTACATCACCGCCAGCAGCCAGCATTCTCCCCATGCGCTGATGCTGTCGTTCGTCGTGTTCATGGCGATGATCGGTTCGTGCATCGCGAGCGGACTGTCGGGCGCCATGGTGCCCCTCACGCTCAAGCGTCTGGGCTTCGACCCGGCCACCGCCTCGAGCATCTTCCTCACCACCGCCACCGACGTGGTGAGCATGGGCATGCTGCTCGGCCTGGCGGCGGTCCTGGTCAGGTAAGAAATGGGGTCTGTCCCTATTTTTTCCTTTGGACTACCATGTAACGAGAGGTCCGGCCACGGGAGGTCGACATGCAAGTCAAGGAGATCCTGCGGGTCAAGGGCAACCGGCTGCTCACCATCGAGCCGGCGGGCCGCGCGGTGGACGCGGTGCGGACCATGTCGGAGCAGAACCTCGGCTCACTGGTGGTGCTCGACCAGGGGCGCATGATGGGGATGCTCACCTTCCGCGAGATCCTGCAGTCGATTGCGCAACGCAGCGGCGCGATCGGCGACGTGCGGGTGGGCGACATCATGGTGCGCGATCCGGTGACCGCCGCCCCGGACATGGAAGTGAACGACTTGCGCCGCACCATGCTCGACTCGGGCGCGCGCTACCTGCCCGTGCTGCAGGACGGCAAGCTGATCGGTGTAATCTCGTTTAGGGACGTCGCCAAGGCAGTGCTCGAAGAGCAGGATTTCGAGAACAAGATGCTCAAGGGATACATCAAGAATTGGCCCGCGTAGGAAATTCCTCCTAGGCGGGGCGGCGCTTGCCGCCGCCGGGGCCGGCATCGCCGCCTGGCGCCTGTGGCCCGAGCAGGGGGTGTGGAATCCCTGCCTCGCGCGCCTGCCGCGCCGCCTCGCCGAGCACGCATTGGTGAGGAGCGCCTGGGAAGGCATCGATCCCGCGCAGGCCTGGGACGCGCACGCGCACCTGGTCGGCACGGGCGATTCCGGCGGTGGTGTGGTGGTCAATTCGCGCATGCACAGCCTGCTCAACCCGGGCGAGTATGCGCGGCGCCTGTTCTTCCTCAACGCGGGCTGCGCGCACGACGCGCCCGGCAGTGTCGACCGCGCCTACATCGAGCGCATGCGCAACCTGATGGACGGTTTGCGGCCGGGGGCCAAGCTCCTGCTGTTTGCTTTCGACCGCACGCACGGCGCGGGCGGCGAGGTGCTGTGGGAGCGCACGGGCTTCTACGTGCCGGATGCCTATGCGCGCGACACCGCGCGCGCGCACCCGCGGATCTTTGAATGGGTCGCCTCGGTGCATCCGTATCGCGCCGACTGCGCGCAGGCGCTGGAGCACGCCAAGCGCGAGGGGGCGCGCGCTGTGAAGTGGCTGCCCTCGGCGATGGGCATCGACCCTGGCTCGCCGCTGTGCGACCGTTTCTATTCCGCCGCAGCGCAGCTCAGGCTGCCGCTGATCTCGCACGCCGGCCTGGAGCGCGCGGTGATGGGAACCGACATCCAGGACTACGGCAATCCCCTGCGCCTGCGCCGCGCGCTGGACGCCGGCGTGCGCGTGGTGGTGGCGCATTGCGCCTCGATGGGCCGGGACCGCGACCTGGACAGGGGCGCGGACGGCCCGTTGGTGGACAGCTTCGAGCTGTTCGCGCGCCTGATGGACGAGCCGCGCTACGCGGGGCTCCTCTACGGCGACATCTCGGCGCTGACGCAGGTGAACCGCGCCGCCGGCACGCTTGCGCGCGTGCTGGAGCGCGAGGACTGGCACGCGCGGCTGCTCAACGGCTCCGACTACCCGCTGCCCGGCCTGATGCCGATCTTCTCGGTGGATTTCATCGTCTCGCTCGGGCTGCTCGAGGCCGCGGCGGCGCCGGTGCTGACCGAGATCCGCGCGCACAACCCGCTGCTGTTCGATTTCGTGCTCAAGCGCAGCCTGCGCCTCGAAGGCAGGGCGCTGTCGAAAAGCGTGTTCCAGACGCGGCGCTTCTTCGAGGGCGGCGTGTAGAATCTTCGGCATGTCCGGCAACACTTTCGGCACGCTGTATTGCGTCACCTCCTTTGGCGAATCGCACGGGCCCGCCTACGGCGGCGTGGTGGACGGTTGTCCGCCGGGACTCGAGTTGTCGGCAGCGGACCTGCAGCAGGAGCTCGACCGGCGCAAGCCCGGCAGCTCGCGCCACGTCACGCAGCGGCGCGAGACCGACACGGTGGAGATCCTTTCGGGGGTGTACGAGGGCAAGACCACCGGCACGCCCATCGGCTTCCTCATCAGGAACGAGGACCAGCGCTCCAAGGACTACTCGGCGATCGCGCAGAAATTCCGGCCCGGGCACGCCGACTACACCTATTGGCAGAAATACGGCGTGCGCGATGCGCGCGGCGGCGGGCGCGCGTCGGCGCGCGAGACGGTGGTGCGCGTGGCCGCAGGCGCCATCGCGAAGAAGTGGCTTGCCGGGCGCTACGGCGTGCAGGTGCGCGGCTATTTGGCGCAGCTCGGGCCGCGCAGGATCCCGTTCCAGGATTGGGCCGCCGTGAACGCCAACCCGTTCTTCGCGCCGAATGCGGACGTGGTCGCCGAGCTGGAGAAATTCATGGACCAGTTGCGCGACAGCGGCGACTCCTGCGGCGCGCGCGTCAATGTAGTGGCGCAGGGGGTGCCGGTCGGCTGGGGTGAGCCGGTGTACGGGCGCCTGGACGCCGACATCGCCGCGGCGATGATGTCGATCAACGCCGTGAAGGGCGTGGAGATCGGCGCGGGTTTCGCGGCCATCGAGCAAAAGGGCAGCGAGCACGGCGACGAGATGACGCCGAAGGGTTTCCTCTCCAACAACAATGGCGGCATCCTCGGCGGCATCTCGAGCGGCCAGGACGTCACGGTGTCGATCGCGCTCAAGCCCACTTCCAGCATCCGCCTGCCAAGGCGCACCATCGACGTGGCGGGCGCGGCGACCACTGTCGAAACCACCGGCCGTCACGATCCCTGCGTCGGCATCCGCGCCACGCCGATCGCCGAGGCGATGCTCGCCTGCGTGCTGATGGACCATGCGCTGCGCCATCGCGCGCAGTGCGGCGACGTCACGCCGCCGACCCGTCCGCTATAGAAATGCTGGTGGGAATCCATTAGAGTATCCCTCCACCCCACGCAAGTGAGGCAATAACATGAGCAACAAGGGGCAGCTGCTACAAGACCCGTTCCTGAACACCCTGCGCAAGGAACACGTGCCAGTGTCGATCTACCTGGTGAACGGCATCAAGCTGCAGGGGCAGATCGAATCCTTCGACCAATACGTGGTGCTGCTGCGCAATTCGGTGACGCAGATGGTCTACAAGCACGCCATCTCCACGGTCGTGCCCTCGCGCGCCGTCAGCCTCGGCGTGGAACCAGAAAAGGACGCTTGATCCCCGCGGCGCTGCCCGACAACCAGGCGGCGGTGCTGGTCAGCCTGGATTTCGGCGACTCAACTCCCGAGGACGCCGCCGGCGAGTTGACACGGCTCGCCGAGAGCGCCGGCATCAAGCGGCACGTCGAGGTGCGCGGCCGGCGCCAGCGGCCGGATGCCAAGTTCTACGCCGGCAGCGGCAAGGTGGCCGAGATCGGGCAGGCTGCCGCTGCGCTCAACGCCGGCTGGGTGATCTTCAATCACAACCTGTCGCCTGCGCAGGAGCGCAATCTCGAGACCGAGTTGCAATGCCGGGTGCTCGACCGCACCGAGCTGATCCTGGAGATCTTTTCACAGCGCGCGCAGACCAGCGAAGGCAAGCTGCAGGTGGAGCTGGCGCAGCTGGAGCATCTGTCGACGCGCCTGGTGCGCGGCTGGACCCACCTCGAACGCCAGCGAGGCGGCCTGGGCAAGACCGGGGGGCCCGGCGAGAAGCAGATCGAGTTGGACCGCCGCTACATCTCCAAGCGCGTGCGCGTGCTGCGCGACAAGCTCGACACCCTGCGCAAGCAGCGCGGCGTGCAGCGCCGCGCGCGTGTGCGGCGCGACGTGCTGTCGCTGTCGCTGGTGGGATACACCAACGCGGGCAAGTCCACGCTGTTCAACGCGCTCACCCATGCCAGGGCCTACGAGGCGGACCAGCTGTTCGCCACCCTCGATACCACCACGCGGCGCATCTGGCTGCCTGAGACGGGCGCGGTAGTGGTCTCCGACACGGTCGGCTTCATCCGCGACCTGCCGCACGGCCTGGTGGCCGCGTTCCGCGCCACGCTGGAGGAGACGGTGCGCGCCGACCTGCTGCTGCACTTGGTGGACAGCGCCTCCTCCGTGCGCGAGCAGCAGGCGGCGGAAGTGGACAAGGTGCTGGCCGAAATCGGCGCCAGCGACATCCCGCAGATCCTGGTGTGGAACAAGGCCGACCTCTCGGGCCTCGAGCCGGGCGTCGAGCGCGACGAGTATGGTAGGATTCGGCGCGTATTTGTGAGCGCGCGCACCGGCGCCGGCCTCGCCGAACTGCGGGGCGCGATCGCCGAGGCCGCGAAGACGCGGCCGGCCCGCACCCCTACTCCCGAACTGATCTCTCTGTAGTCGAGCAACCATGTCGCTGAACGACCCGAACTGGGGACGCCAGGGCGGAAACCGCGGCCCCGGCGGCAACCAGGGCCCGCCCGACCTTGATGAGTTGTGGCGCAGCTTCAACCGCCGCCTGAGCGACCTGTTCGGCCGCAGGGGCGGGGGCGGCGATCGTCCGCCGCCGTCGCAGCCTTCGCGCCGCATGCTGGGCGGCGGGGCCGGCGTGCTCATCGCGCTGGTGCTGGGCGTGTGGCTGGCGAGCGGCTTCTACATCGTCGACGCGGCTTCGCGCGGCGTGGTGCTCTCCTTCGGCCGCTACGCCGAGGAGACCAACCCCGGCCTGCGCTGGCGGCTGCCCTACCCGATCCAGTCGCACGAGATCGTGAACCTGGCGTCGCTGCGCACGCTGGAGGTGGGCTACCGCAACAGCGTGAAGACCAAGGTGCTGAAAGAATCGCTGATGCTCACCGACGACGAGAACATCGTCGACCTGCAGTTCGCGGTGCAGTACATCGTGCGCGACGCCAGGGACTTCCTCTTCAACACCAAGCGGCCCGACGAGACGGCGATGCAGGCGGCGGAGAGCGCGATGCGCGAGATCATCGGCAAGAGCAGGATGGACGCCATCCTGTACGAATCGCGCGAGGCGATCCAGATCAGCGGCCAGCAGTTGATGCAGCAGATCCTCGACCGCTACAAGACCGGCATCACGGTGAGCCGCATCACCATCCAGAGCGCGCAGCCGCCCGAGCAGGTGCAGGCCGCCTTCGACGACGCAGTGAAGGCCGGGCAGGACCGCGAGCGGCAGAAAAACGAAGGCCAGGCCTACGCGCGGGACGTGATCCCGAAGGCGAGCGGCACCGCCTCGCGCCTGACGCAGGAAGCCGAAGGCTACAAGCAGCGCGTCATCGCCAACGCCGAGGGCGAGGCTTCGCGTTTCCGCCAGGTGCTGGCCGAGTACGCCAAGGCGCCCGCCATCACGCGCGAGCGCATCTACATCGAGACCATGCAGCAGGTCCTGTCGTCGACCTCGAAGGTCATCGTCGACACCAAGGGCAGTGGCAACCTGCTGTACCTGCCCCTGGACAAGCTGATGCAGCAGGGCGGGGCGGCCGCCATGTCGGAGGCGCAGCAGTCGCAGCGCGCGGCGCCCGAGCCGGCGGCGCCGGCCGACGCCGGCCCGCGCTCGCGCGACACGCTGCGCGGACGCGAGCGGGGGGAGCGCTGACATGAGAGCGCTTGGCCCAGTCGCCGCCGTCCTCATCGCGCTCCTGCTGGTCGCCTCGAGCGCGCTGTTCACCGTCGACCAGCGGCAGAACGCCATCGTCTTCCAGCTCGGCGAAGTGAAAGAGGTCATCGTCAAGCCGGGCCTGCACTTCAAGTGGCCGCTGATCCAGAACGTGCGCCTGTTCGACATGCGCATCCTCACCTTCGACGACGCCGAGCCGCTGCGCTTCATCACCTCGGAGAAGAAACCGGTGCTGGTGGATTCCTTCGTCAAGTGGCGCATCGTGGACGTCAAGCAGTACTACGTCTCGGTGCAGGGCGACGAGCTGCGCGCCGCCACGCGCCTCAAGCAGACCATCTCCGGCGGACTGCAGAACGAGTTCAACAAGCGCACGGTGCACGAGGTGGTCTCCGGCGAGCGCGACAAGATCATGGAGGAAGTGCGCGAGAAGGCGGACTCCGAGCTGCGCCGCGACCTCGGCGTCGAGCTGGTGGACGTGCGCCTGAAGCGCGTCGACCTGCCGCAGGAAGTGAGCGAGTCGGTCTACCGGCGCATGGAAGCGGAGAGGAAGCGCATCGCCAACGACCTGCGCTCCACCGGCGGGGCCGAGGCCGAGGCCATCCGCGCCGATGCCGACCGGCAGCGCGAGGTGATCCTCGCCAACGCCTACCGCGACGCGCAGAAGACCAAGGGCGAGGGCGACGCCAAGTCGGCGTCCACCTACGCCCGGGCATTTTCCGAAAACGCCGAGTTCTACGCCTTCTACCGCAGCATGGAGGCCTACCGCTCGACCTTCCGCGGCAAGAACGACCTGATGGTGCTCGAGCCGAGTTCGGACTTCTTCCGCTACCTGAAGGATCCCTCCGGCAGATCCGGCGGGAAGAAATGATGGGCCATGCTGACCACGTTCCTCATGGCGCTCGCCCTCATGCTGATCATCGAGGGGGTACTCCCCTTCCTCGCGCCTAGCCTCTGGCGCGACACCTTCCGGCGCATCACGCAGATGTCCGACGGGCAGATCCGCTTTTTCGGCCTGACCTCGATGCTGATCGGCCTGTTGCTGCTTTTCCTGGCGCGCTGATGCGCTGGCTCCTGCCCGAGTATATCGAGGACATCCTTCCCGCCGAGGCGGCGCGCATCGAGCGGCTGCGCCGCGCGATCCTCGACCTGTTCGCGGGCGCGGGCTACGAGCTGGTGATGCCGCCGCTGCTCGAGTACATGGATTCGCTGCTGACGGGGACGGGGCACGATCTCGACGTGCGCACTTTCAAGGTGGTGGACCAGATCTCCGGCCGCATGATGGGCCTGCGGGCCGACATCACGCCGCAGGTGGCGCGCATCGACGCGCACCTGCTCAACCGCAAGGGGGTGACCCGGCTTTGCTATTGCGGCAGCGTGCTGCACACGCGGCCCGCCGGGCCGGCGGCGACGCGCGAGCCGATCCAGATCGGCGCCGAAGTCTTCGGCCACGCCGGCGTGGAAAGCGACCTGGAGGTGCAGCGGCTCCTGTGCCGCGCGCTGGGGCTGGCGCGCGTGAAGCAGGCGCGCATGGACATCGGCCACGTGGCGGTGTTCCGCTCCATCGTGCGCGCGGCGAAGGCCCGCGCCGGGCTCGAGGCGGAGCTGTTCGCAGCGCTGCAGCGCAAGGACAAGCCGGCGTTGCGCCAGCTGGCGCGCGGCGTGGACGCGCGCACGCGCGAGGCGCTGCTGCTGCTGCCCGAGCTCTATGGCGGCGCCGAGGTGCTCTCGCTCGCGCAAAGGAAGCTGCCGAAGCTGCCCGAGCTCACCCGGGCATTGGCCACGCTGCGCGCGCTGGCCAAGGCTTCGCCGATCCCGGCAAGCTTCGACCTCGCCGAACTGCGCGGCTACCACTACCACTCGGGCGTGGTGTTCGACGCCTACTGCGAGGGTGTCACGGGCGCGGTCGCCCGCGGCGGGCGCTACGACGAGGTCGGCAAGGCGTTTGGCCGCGCCCGGCCGGCGACCGGGTTTTCCATCGACTTGAGGAGCCTGGCCGCCGCGGCCGGCAGCAGCGGAAAGCGCAAGTGAAGAAGGCCGCGCGCAACGTCGTCGTCATCGGCACGCAGTGGGGCGACGAGGGCAAGGGCAAGATCGTCGACTGGCTCACCGACCACGCGCAGGGCGTGGTGCGCTTCCAGGGCGGCCACAACGCCGGCCACACGCTCGTGATCGGCGCGAAGAAGACCGTGCTGCACCTGATCCCCTCGGGCATCCTGCGCGGCAACGTGGACTGCTACATCGGCAACGGCGTGGTGGTGTCGCCGCAGGCGCTGGTGGAGGAGATGGACGAGCTGGTTGCGGCGGGCGTGCGCGGCGTCGAGGCACGGCTGCTCATTTCGGAGGCCTGCCCGCTGGTCCTGCCCTACCACGCTGCGCTGGACCGGGCGCGCGAGCACTCGAAGGGCACGCAGAAAATCGGTACCACCGGCCGTGGCATCGGCCCAGCCTACGAGGACAAGGTGGCGCGCCGCGCGATCCGCCTGCAGGACCTGCTCAAACCGGAGCGCTTTGCCGAGAAATTGAAGGAACTGCTCGAATACCATAACTTCGTGCTGAAGAACTGGCATCACCAGCCGGAAATCGACTTCCGCAAGACGCTCGATGAAACCCTGGCGCTTGCGCCGCGCCTGGCACCGCTGGTCGCCGATGTGCCGCGCGCGCTGTACCACGCGAACCGGGCGGGGAAGAACCTGCTGTTCGAAGGGGCGCAGGGCGCGCTGCTGGACATCGACCATGGCTCCTATCCGTTCGTCACCTCGTCAAACTGCGTCGCCGGGGCGGCGGCCGCTGGCGCGGGCATCGGGCCGATGCATCTGCACTACGTGCTCGGCATCACCAAGGCTTACAGCACGCGCGTCGGCGAAGGCCCGTTTCCGACCGAGCTGTCGGACGACGTCGGCGAGCGCCTGCGCCAGCGCGGCCAGGAATTCGGCGCCACCACCGGGCGCCCGCGGCGCACCGGCTGGTTCGACGCCGCGGCGCTCAAGCGCTCGATACAGCTGAACGGCGTCTCCGGGCTGTGCATCACCAAGCTCGACGTGCTCGATGGCGTCGAAGCGGTGAAGATCTGCGTCGGCTACCGCATCGAGGGCCAGGTCTCGGAAATCCTGCCGGTCGGCGCGGAGGAACTGGAGCGCTGCGAGCCGGTCTACGAAGAACTGCCCGGCTGGAAGGAGAGCACGGTCGGCATCAATTCGCACGCGGCGCTGCCGACGGCGGCACGCGACTATCTCAAGCGCATCGAGATGCTGGCGGGCGTGCCGATCGACCTGATTTCAACCGGCCCGGAGCGCGACGAGACCATCGTGCTGCGCCATCCGTTTGGTTGAGCCTGGTGCCGAGGAAGGGATTCGAACCCCCACAGTGTTGCCACCGCTAGGACCTGAACCTAGTGCGTCTACCAATTCCGCCACCTCGGCAGGGGAGGCGAATTCTAGTGTCTGAGGAAATGCGTGTCAAAAAAACGCCGCACTGAAACGCGCCCCCGGCGCAGCGAACCGCGGCCCGGCCGCAGCGCAACGCCGCCCCCCGCATTCGGCAAGTTCACCGGCCGGGTGGAAGGCCATCCCGACGGCCACGGTTTCCTGGTTCCCGACGGCGGCGCGGCGCGCGTGTTCCTCTCCGCCGCCGAGATGCGCCAGGTGCTGCACGGCGACCGCGCTGTGGTGCGCGTGACCGGCATCGATCATCGCGAGCGCCCGGCGGGAGAGATTCTCGAGGTGCTCGAACGCGTCAACCGGCGCATCGTCGGCCGCCTGCACAGCGAGCACGGCGTGTTGTTCCTGGTGCCGGAGGATAGGCGCATCGCGCAGGACATCCTCGTGCCTCCGGCGGACGCCGGGCGCGCCAAGGCCGGACAGGTCGTGACCGTCGAGCTGGTGGCGCAGCCCTCCAAGCATGCGCAGCCGATCGGCCGCGTCGCCGAGGTGCTGGGCAACTATGCCGACCCCGGCATGGAAATCGAGATCGCGCTGCGCAAGTTCGACCTGCCGCACGCGTTCTCCAGGAACGCCGAAGCGCAGGCGCGCGCTTATCCCGAGACGGTGCGAGAGGAGGACACCAAGGGCCGGCGCGACCTGCGCGAGTTCAACTTCGTCACCATCGACGGCGAGACGGCGAAGGACTTTGACGACGCGGTTTACGCCGTGCGGGAAGGCAAGGGATTCCGCCTGTGGGTGGCGATCGCCGACGTCAGCCACTACGTGCGCGACGGCGATGCGCTGGACCAGGATGCGCGCGCGCGCGGCACCTCGGTGTACTTCCCGCGCCGCGTGCTGCCGATGCTGCCGGAAAAGCTCTCCAACGGCCTGTGCTCGCTCAACCCGGAAGTCGACCGGCTGGCGATGGTGTGCGAAATGGCGATCACCCCGGCGGGCACGGTGGCGCGCTACGAGTTCTACCCGGCGGTGTTCCGCTCGCACGCGCGCCTGACCTACACCGAGGTGTGGGCCAAGCTCTCCGCGGGCAAGGCGCCGGCGCACCTGGCCACGCTGTACGAACTGTTCAAGGCGCTGTACGCGGCGCGCGGCCAGCGCGGCGCGATCGATTTCGAGACCGTGGAAACGAGGATGGAGTTCGACGCGCTGGGCAAGATCAAGCGCATCTATCCCGAGGCACGCAACGACGCGCACCGCGTGATCGAGGAGTGCATGCTCGCGGCCAACGTCTGCGCCGGCGAGTTCCTCGCCGCTCGCGGCCAGCCGGCGCTGTACCGCGTGCACGACGTGCCCTCGGCGGACCGGGTCGGCGCGCTGCGCGAATTCCTCGCCGAGCTGGGGCTCTCGCTGCCCGGCGGCGACAAGCCCAAACCCAAGGACTACGCGCAGCTCATCGAACGCATCAAATCGCGGCCCGATTTTGCGCTGCTGCAGACGATCCTGCTGCGCTCGCTCAAGCAGGCCGTCTACACACCGGAGAACCTCGGCCACTTCGGCCTCGCCTTCGACGCCTACGTGCACTTCACCTCGCCGATCCGGCGCTATCCCGACCTGCTCACGCACCGCGGCATCAAGGCGGCGTTGGCGAACCGGCGCTATGAGGGCGTGGACTGGGACGAACTGGGGCGGCACTGCTCGGAGACCGAGCGGCGCGCCGACGACGCCAGCCGCGACGTGGAGAGCTGGCTCAAGTGCCACTACATGCAGGACCAGGTGGGCAACGTGTTCAGTGGCGTGATCTCCGGAGTGACGCCCTTCGGCCTGTTCGTCACGCTGGACGAATACTTCGTCGACGGCCTGGTGCACATCTCCGAGCTGGGGCGCGACTATTTTCAGTTCGACGCCGCGCGCCACATGTTGATGGGCGATCGCACGAAGAAGCGCTACCGGCTCGCCGACCGCATGAAGGTGAAGCTGGTGCGCGTGGACCTCGATAGCCGCAAGATCGACTTTGTGCCGGCGTGAAGCGCGAACGCGAACCGAGGGTGGTGTTCGGATTTCACGCAGTACTTGCCCGGTTGCGTGCGGACCCGAAGTCGGTGGTCGAGATCTTCCTGGATGAAACGCGGCACGATGGGCGCATCAAGGACCTGGCGGCGGTCGCCGAGCGCGCTGGCGTGAAGTTGATGCGCGTGCCGACCAAGCGCCTGGACGGGTTCTACGGCGGCGGGCGGCACCAGGGCGTGGTCGCGCGCGTGGAAGTGAAGAGCCTCAGCCACAGCCTGGACGAGATCCTTGAGCAGGTGCAGGGGCCGCCTTTGCTATTGTTATTGGATGGCGTGACCGACCCGCACAACCTCGGCGCCTGCCTGCGCGTGGCCAACGCAGCCGGGGTGCACGCGGTGGTGGCGCCGAAGGACCGGGCTGCGGGGATCAGCGCCGCAGTCTCCAAGGTGGCGAGCGGAGCCGCCGAAGTAACGCCCTACCTCATGGTCACCAACCTCGCGCGCACCATCGATGAATTGAAGGAACGCAACATCTGGGTGGTCGGCACCGACGAAAGGGCTGAGCAGTCGCTTTACAAGGCCAACCTGCCGGAGGCCATCGCTTGGGTGCTGGGCGCCGAAGGCGAGGGCATGCGGCGCCTGACGCGCGAGAAATGCGACCTGCTGGTGCGCATCCCGATGGCCGGCGAGGTGGGCAGCCTCAACGTCTCGGTGGCGGCAGGTATCTGTCTATTTGATTCAGTGCGGCGGCGACTATCGGTCTAGCCCGACGATTCGATTGGCAGTCCGGCAGCCTTCCATTGCGGATAGCCCTCGTTCAGGCGGCGCGCTTTCCAGCCGCGCTGCCTCAGCTTGAGCACGGCATCGAACGACATTAGGCAGTACGGACCCCGGCAATAGGCCACCACCTCGCGCTTCTTGGGCAGCCGTGCGAGCTCGCTCTCGAGCCTGTCCATTGGAATGTTCACGGCGCCGGGAAGATGACCCGCTTCGAACTCCTCCCGCGGTCGCACGTCGAGCACAGTGACGAGCCCCTTCTTCGCCCGCGCCAGTAGCTCCTCCGCCAGTACGGGCTCGAGCGCACCCCGGTCGCCGAGGAACTCATTGACCAGCTGGCGCACCTCGGCCAGCCGCGACTCCGCGACCGCGCGCAGCCCGTCGTAAAGGCGCACCACGTCGTCGCCGGCAACGCGGTAATAGACCCGCTGGCCCTCCTTGCGTGCAGTCACGAGCCCCGCTCGCCGGAGCGCCTGCAGGTGTTGCGAGGCGTTGGCCACCGTAACCCCGGCCATGGCCGCCAGGGCATCCACCGAACGCTCGCCTTGCGCCATGAATTCAAGCAGTTGCAGCCGATTTCCACTTGCCAGCGCCTGCGCCACCTTGGCAATCGATTGGTACAGCTCGCGCTTCGCCGTCTCCGTTGACATGGTTTGCCAACACTCCTATTATTCAATTGATCGCTTGAATACTAGCACACTGATGGAATCATACCTTCTCGAGCACGAGGCGTTTCTCCGGGTGTCCGCGTTCCTGCTGGTGCTTGCGCTGATGGCGGCTTGGGAGCGCGTTGCGCCCGCCCGCACGCCGGGCGAGCCGTGGTGGCGGCGTTGGCGCACCAATCTCGGGCTCGCCGTGGCGAATACGCTGGTGCTGCGGGTAGTTTTGCCCACGACGGCCATCGGCGTGGCGGGCATTGCGCAAGCGAACGGGTGGGGCCTCCTCAATCACTATGGGATCGGCGGCTGGGTCGCGCTCGCGGTGGCGGTCGTCGCGCTCGACTTCGTGATCTACCTCCAGCACGTGCTGTTCCATGCCGTACCGGCGCTCGCACGGCTGCATCAGGTGCATCACGCAGACCCGGATTTCGATACGACGACCGGGATCCGCTTCCATCCGATCGAGATCGTCCTGTCGATGCTCATCAAGTACGCCGCAATCGCGGTCATCGGCGCCTCGCCGCTGGCGGTACTGGCATTCGAGCTGCTGCTCAACCTGACTTCGCTCTTCAACCACGGCAACGTGCGCATTCCCGGGACGATCGATGCCGTGGTGCGCACGTTTCTGGTGACCCCCGACATGCACCGTGTCCACCACTCAGTGGTCGCGGCCGAGCGGAACAGCAATTACGGCTTCTGCCTCTCTGTCTGGGATCGCTTCTTCGGCAGCTACGTGCCCGAGCCCGCCGGCGGACAGGCCGCGCTGCGCATCGGGTTTCCCGGGTTCACCGACGCTACCGTGTCCACGACTTTCCTCGGCGTTCTCGGCATCCCGTTCCAGGCCAAGCGCACACAGGAGGCCAGCCGATGACGCAGTGGATCGAGCCGGATGCGCTGCGCCGCGCATTCGAGTCCCACGACTCGATCACCGTCGTCGACGTACGCGGCCTGTGCGAATTCTTCAATGGTCCGCTCGGCCGCTTGCCGGAGGCGGTCAACGTGCCGCTGCCCGCGTTGCCGGCGTGCCTTGACGAGCTCGGGCGTCTGGCGCCGGCGGACATCGTCGTCGTATCCGGCACCGAGGCCCGCGCGGCGCGCGCCGCCACTCAATTGCGCGCCGCGGGTTTCCAGCACGTCTGCGTCCTGCGCGGCGGCATGCAGACCTGGCGTCGGCTCGGCTATACCTGTGTTGATGCCCCTGAATCAAGAAGAGCCGATTGAAGTTCCTCCTGATCCTGAACGACCCGCCTTACGGCACCGAGCGCAGCTATAACGCGCTGCGACTCGCGCGCAACCTCCTCGCCAAGGAAATGGGCGAGGTGCGCGCGTTTCTCATGGGCGATGCGGCGGCCTGCGCCAAGGCGGGCCAGAAGGTGCCGCAGGGCTACTACAACATCGGCGACATGCTCGGCGCGGTGGGGCGCCGGGGCGCCGAGGTTGGCGTCTGCGGCACCTGCATGGATGCACGCGGCATCGTTGACACCGAACTCGTGCAGGGTGCGCACCGCAGCACCCTCGACGAGTTGACCGAGTGGTCCGCTTGGGCCGACAAACTCCTTGTCTTCTGAAGGAGGCGCAGTGAGTCGAACCGCGCTGGTGCTGGGCGCCGGCCTCGGCGGCATGGTCGCCGCACAGGCGCTGCGACGCCTCTTGCCGCGCGGCGACCGGGTCGTGCTTGTCGAGCGCGAAGAGCGGCACGTTTTTCCGCCGTCGCTTCTCTGGTTGATGGTTGGCGGGCGCAGCACCGAGGCGATTTCGCGCCCAGTCGAGCATGCGACGCGCGCTGGAATAGAACTGGTGCGCGGTGAAGTCACGGCCATGGATCCCGCGGCCAGGACGGTGCGCGTCGGACAACAGACCCTGCGCGGCGATGCGATAGTCGTCGCGCTCGGCGCGGAGTACGCGCCGCAGGCGATCCCGGGGCTTGCCGACGCAGGCCTGTGCCTCTACACGCTCGCAGGCGCGACGGCGATCCGCGGGGCCCTCGAGCGCTTCGAGAGCGGGCGGCTCACGGTGCTCACAGCGGCGCCTGCGTACAAGTGCCCCGCCGCGCCATATGAGGCGGCCCTCCTCATCGAAGACTTTCTGCGCAAGCGGGGTCGCCGCGACATGGTCACGATGGACTTCTATGCCGCGGAGCCTGGACCGATGATGGTCGCCGGCCCCACCGTGTCGGCTGGCGTGCGCGCGATGGTCGAAGCGCAAGGCATCGGCTATCACCCCGAGCATCAGGTCAAGTCGATAAACCCGGGTGCGCGGCGAATCGACTTCG
>Ga0210380_10000598_pt1 | contig 15703 bp, 14 predicted proteins | sample PLM4_5_coexredo_FD_155476 | JGI IMG/M metagenome (GOLD analysis project Ga0210380, IMG submission 155476) | Groundwater sediment microbial communities from an aquifer in East River, Colorado, USA - PLM4_5_coex redo | ecosystem: Environmental > Terrestrial > Soil > Riparian zone | place: USA... | reverse complement strand
CCACTTAACTTGTTCTAGCTAGCGCCTCACATTTCCTCCAAACCCCGCGGTCGTTGTCCACAATGTCTCCACGAAATGTGGAAACGCCCGGCCAGCAAGCTCTTGAATCGCTCGGTCGGTGCGCCGCGCATGGCCAAGGGCGAACAGAAGATGTGCCGGAGGACGTGAACTCCCCCACTCCATTGCCTTGTTCAGCAGCAGTCAGGAGGGTCAGTGCGCGTCAGCAATGACTTCGTATGTATCAACGGATGTCAGGGTGACCGGAGCGCCGGAGGGCGGGCCTTCGGATCGGATCCGTTCGGCCGTCGCGAGAGCGTTTGCCTCGGTATCGAAGATCTGGACCGATCTGAGCACATCCCCCTGTAGCGCCCGAAGCCAGTAGCCGGTCGAGAAGCCGTGGTGCGTTCGAGCCCGCGGCACGATCATGTCGCGAACCATGTTTCGCGCCTCCTGCTCACGACCCGGGTTCACTCTGACCTCGATGATGACTCCGTACATGTCGCTCCACCTCCTACAGACGTGGGGTCCGTGCGCTGCGATTGGGGCACCGAGACACCGATGCTCATCAATCGACGCCGTCGAGCGCTTCGTTGTCTGCCCAATTAGTAGTAGGAACATCGGGGCGGGGCTTCAAGCTCGGCAGGGAAACTTCGGGGATAGGGGTGGGATCCGGAAGTCGCGGGTTCGAAGCCCGTCACCCCACTTAACTTGTTCTAGCGCCGCAGCGCGCATCGGCGGTCAGCGTCGGCGCCGGATGCGCTACTAGAATGGGGCTCCTGCGTATTGCTCGATACGCCGCGATAACAGCCAGTAGGGGCTCGTCAGGATCGTCTTGTAGAAGCATTCCTTATGACCGACACGGCCGGCTATGAGCTCAGAAAAATAGTAATTAACGTGCTCATTTCTAGCCATCCGGTAGAACCCGAACGCCTGGACAGGAAAGAACATTCGTGCGTTCATTTCCGAGTACGTCAGGTCAGGTTGAATCTGCGCCTTGACGAGTTCGCTGTACGCGCGCTCAGAGGGGTGATCAAAGCCGGTCGCGAGCGCTTCCGCTGCCACCAGGGAACTCTTGAGGGCGAAATATATGCCTTCGCCGTAGAAGGATTCCGCGAATCCTGCCGCGTCACCAAGCAGCAGCACGTTGTCTCGTTCGAACTCCCGCCGTTTGTTCTTCAGCGGTATTGAGAATCCCAGGTGTTTCACCTTGAGCGGCGAATCCAGAATGCCGTAGTAACGCATGAACTGCGCGAGATCCTTCTTGATCGACTGTGTCGGATAGATTGAGAAGACGCCGACGTTGAGGTGGTCCCTCTTCGGGAAGATCCACCCGTACCCGCGCGGCACGCCCCCGAAATCGAAGAGAACACGGTTACCGATCCGTTCAGCTTTGTCTGGCGTGACAGATACCAGCGCCTCAACCGCAGGGGCGTATCTCACCAGCCCGCGTCCGAACACGGATTCTCGAACTCGGCTGAATACTCCATCGGCACCAACGACGTATCTTGCTCGTAGCGCTCCTGGACCTGTGGTGACAGTGACACCGTCACCATCCTTCTCTGCCTTCACAAATGATGTGTTGCTCTGGAACCGAGCGCCGGCGCTGATCGCCTTCTGTAACAGAAAGTCGTCGAACTCTGACCGCAGCACCGCCGCGCCACCTCGGTCGTGCAGGTCTTTAACGACCGTGTCGCGGTTTTGGTACGTCAGAAACGCGCCAGTCACCTTTCGTTGAACGACAGGGCTGATGTCGAATGGGAGCAATTCGACTGTCTTATTGGAGATACCACCGCCGCAAACCTTGTCGCGCGGAAACGTCGCCCTATCGATGATGGCGACTTTAAGACCAGCACGTGCAAGCAGGTAGCCGAGGAAGGATCCGGCCGGACCAGCTCCGACGATCAACACATCTGATCCTGTGGTCATTCGTCAAAGCTATCGCGACAAAAGGCGGTCGAAGGAAAGGGTACGTGATCGACGACGCGACGACCAGTTGTACCTCTCAGCGTTGTCTTGGCTCGGGGCCTCGACCAGCTTCCAAGCTCATCGGATGGGAACCTTACGGGTGCTATAGTCCGACGTGATGAGCGTGGCCATCAGGGCGGAAGCCGATGGCGAGCGCGCCCGTCTGGTGCCGGCCGGTACCTTCGACTTGGCGCACGCGTCGGAGGTGGTGCGGGCGGTGGAGCAGGCCGAGCGGGACCTGCACGCCAGCGGTGACGTCGACCTCCACCTGTTCGCGCTCGAGCGCATCGACGGGTCGGGCGCCCTGCTGCTGGCGCGGCTGATCGACCGCCTCGAGGCACGCGGGCTCCGCACGCGCCTCATCGAGGATCACAACCCCCATGCCCTCCGCCTGATCACGCTCTATCGCGAGCGTCGGGCAGAGGCCCGGCCGCAGCCGGCCCGGAGGATGGGTTCGCTCGCCCGACTCGGGGTCATGGCCGCGGCAGTGCCGGACATGGCGACCGGCGCGCTGGACTTCCTCGGTCAGGCTGCCGCCGCGGTGCCGAGGGCCTTCCTGTCCCCTCGCTCGGTCGATTGGTCATCGTTGCCACGGCTGATGCAGGCGATCGGCGCGGACGCATTGCCGGTCACGAGCGCCGCGAACCTGCTCGTCGGGATCATCATCGGATTTCTCGGCGTCTCGCAGCTCGGGCGGTTCGGTGCGGTGGTGTACGTCCCCGAGCTCGTCGTCATCGCACACTTCCGCGAGCTCGGCCCCCTGGTCACCGCCATCGTCGTGGCGGGCCGCTCGGGCGCGGGCCTGGCTTCGGAGCTCGCCACGATGCAGGTGTCGGAGGAAATCGACGCGCTCCGGTCGATGGGCTTCAACCCGGTGAGCTGGCTGGTCGTACCGCGCTGTCTCGCCCTCGTGGTCACCATGCCGCTGCTGACCTGGATCGGCGACGTGCTGGCGCTCGGCGGCGGGCTCCTCGCCACGATCGTCATCACCGACATGACGCCACGCGCCTACGTGCTCAGTACCGCGGACCACATCACGGGTGCGCACTTCCTCGACGGGATGATCAAGACGCCTTTCCTCGGGCTGATCATCGGGCTCATCGCCTGCGGGCAGGGTCTGGCGGCGCGCGGAGGAGCGGCGGCCGTCGGGGCGCGCACGACCACCGCCGTCGTGCTGGCCATCTTCGGCGTAATCGTGATCAGCGCGCTCTTCACGCTGTTCTTCACGCTGCTGGGAATCTGAACCTGCCCCCGTCCCGTCCGCACATCGTCGTCGAGGACCTCCGGATCGGGTGGGGAGCCCGCGTGCTGATGGAGCACGTCAGCTTCGAGGTCGAGCGCGGAACGACCCTGGCCATTCTCGGCGGGTCGGGCAGTGGCAAGAGCACGCTGCTCCGGTACCTGATCGGTCTGGAGCAGCCAATGGCCGGCCGCATCGAGATCGACTCTGTCGGCGAGCCGCACGTCTACCGCGGCGTACCGCCGTTCGGCGTCCTCTTCCAGTCCGGCGCGCTCTTCAGCTCTCTGACGCTGGCCGAGAACCTCGCGCTACCGCTGACCACCTGGACGAGCATCCGCGGCCCCCTCGTGCACGACTTCGTGCAGGCGAAGCTCGGTCTCGTCGGTCTCGGCGCGTTTTCCGAGCACCTTCCGGGCGAGCTTTCGGGCGGCATGAAGAAGCGCGCGGGCATCGCGCGCGCGATGATGCTCGAGCCCGACCTGTTGTTCTTCGACGAGCCCTCCGCCGGGCTCGACCCGATCAGCGCGGTCGAGCTCGATCAGCTGATCGTCACCCTCAGCCGGGATCTCGGGATTACGATTGTCATCGTGACGCACGAGCTGCCGAGCATCTTCGTGGTCGCCGACAACTGCATCGTGCTCGACAAGGAAGCCAAGGGAATCGTGGCGCGAGGTGATCCGCGGCGGCTACGGGACGAATCGGCGATCCCGTTCGTGCACAATTTTTTCACGCGGACAACGCCGAGCGCGCCCACGACCCGGGAGGGATGAAGTATGGCGGTCGAGAAGAGCTACGCGCGCCTCGGGCTGTTTGTCGTGATCGCGATCGTCGTGATCCTCGCGACCGGGCTGCTGTTCATCCAGCGGATGCGGACCCGCGAGGTCATCGAGCTCGTGACCTATACGCAGGAGAACGTCGCCGGCCTCGACATCTCGAGCCCGGTGCGCTACCGCGGCGTCGTCGTGGGGCGGGTGTCGAACCTGCAGGTGGTGGCGGGCGGCCGCACGATCGAGATCGACTTCGAGCTCCTCACCGATCGTCTCACCACCGTCGGCGCCAACGTCACCAACGTCCAGGAACTGGCCCGGACAGGCGTGCTTGAGCGGCTGCGGGCCCAGGTGGTGGGCAACCCCGTGACCGGCGAGGCCTACCTTTTCCTCGACGTGCCAGAGTCCCCCCCTCCGCCGATGAGGCTCGACTTCACGCCCAGCCGGCCGTACATCCCGTCGATGCCCACCCCGATCGCGTTGCTACAGGACCGGCTGCCCGAAGTGCTGGACCGCGCCGAGGCGACGCTCCAGCTCCTTGTGGATATCGTCGGCCGGATGCCCAACAGCCTCGACCGGGCCGACCGGTTCTTCACCAACGTCGAACGTATCGTCCGCGAGAGCGAGCTGCCGGCCCTCAGCGCCGACTCGCGGAAGTTCTTCTCGACGACCAGCGTACAGATCGATGGGATCGCCTCGAACCTGGAGGGACTGGTCGGCAAAGAGGGCACGCTGTCGAAGTTCGCCGACGAGGCACGCGCGGCCATCGACGCGGCAGACCTGCCCGCCTCCAACCGCGCCACGCGCGAGGCCATGGACCAGACAAGCCTGGCGGCGGAGGATCTGCGGCGCTCTCTGCCTGCGATGCGCGAGTCGCTCGGACAGCTGCGCGAGCTCGCCCGCCAGCTGCAGGAACAGCCGGAGTCGGTGGTCCACGGCACCCGGCCGGCAGGAGCGAAACCGAAATGATTCGGCGCTCGAGATACGGAATGCTCGTCGTGCTGGCGGTGGCCGGCGCGGGCGGGGGCTGCCATGTTCAGCTTGACCGCCCGGATACCGTCCCCATCCGCATGATCGAGCCACGACTGGTCGAGCCGGGCGGCGTGGCCGCCGATGCCCCGAACGCCACGAGCGTCCGTCTGCTTGAGACGCAGGGCCGGCAACACATCGGCCGTCGCGTGCTGCACCAGCAGCCCGGTGGTGAGGTGACCGAGGATCCGGTCTGGCTCTGGGCATCCGCCCCCGATCGCTACCTGGATTCGGCGCTGCGATATGCCATCGCGGCGAGCCCCGATATCCGCCTCGTCGACGTCCCCAGCGCGCCGGCGCTGGCCGTCACGCTGGTGGCATGGCAGATCGACTCAGCGCCGAGCCCACGGCTGGTCGGGGCTGTCGAGGTCCAGGTGACGACGACGAGCCGGCCGGTCCTTTCGGAGATCATCCGCGCGGAGGAACCAATCGCGCCCGACCTGCCCGGCGACCTCGCCGCGGCGGCCGGCCGACTGCTGGGGCGCCTCGCCACGGACTGCCTCTCGCGGGTCACGCGCGAGGGCTCATGACGCCGTCTGGCCCCACTAAGCTACGGGCGACGCCTTCGAAACCCGTCACCCACCCCATTCAACTCTGGGTTCCCGCAGATACCATCAATCGACGTGATCGCGGTCAATACCAACGATTCTGCCGCGGTCCCGGGATGACGTCGACCGACTCGATGTGCTGGGCGGCGGCTTTCGCGTGCGACGGCGTCATCGGCGCCGTGGCAGGCTGACCAACGGGGTCCTGTTCGAGGCGCTTCTCGAATTCAATCCCCGATTGATACACCAGCGATCCCCCGTCGACTGAGGAGACCATACATCGAACAATCTTGCCCTTCGCTTCCGACGGCTTGAACGTGCCTTCGAAGACGAGGGAGGCGCGCGCGCCAGGAATGAACCTCGTGCGACCTTCGACCAGGACGCCACTACGAGAGATGTTCACAAGCGTGACCACATCGCCGTTCGACAGGTGGACGCCCGTTATGCTCGGGACGGCACTGGCCGGAAACCGTGCGTCGATGTGTGTCTCGACGGGCGTTGCGGTGGTCGGCATCAGTTGCCCTCCGGCTGGGCCACGTCGTCGATAGCCGCCGGGGTGACCTGGGGCAGGTATATCTCGAGCGCAACGACGTTATTGGCTTCGCGCGATGCCCAGAGATGACCGCCGGCGTCGGCCACGACCTGCACCGCCGCCAGCATGCCAGGTCCAGCCGACCGCCACGTCTCCTTCGTCGCGGGCGCATCGAACAGCTGCGCTGGCAACCGTTCTTCGACTTCCGATCCGTTGACGTGAACCGCGATGAGGACGTATCTGCCGGCCGACACGGCGCGTTCGCGTCCCAGCCGATCGTCGATCTCCACTTCTGCGAACTCGACCGAGATCTGGCCGGAACCGCCAATGGCGCCGCGGCTGACAGCGATGATCGTCAGTAACTGTTGCTCGAGGTGTTCGGCGGCTATCTGAACGTGCACGTGACGTGACCCGGGTAACACCTTAAACGAGATGTCGGGGCCAACGATGGCACGTAGCGTCGGCTCGATCGCCGTCACAACGTCTGCAACGCTGACCGGCCTGACGGCGCCGGCACGCGGGCCGAGCATCAGAGGCTTGATGAGCACCGCAGCCTCGAAGCCTGCGGCAAGCATCTGCTCCAGCATCGAACGCTCCGGGACGTCGAGCGACGCGAGCAACGTGCGACCGCGACTTGCGATCGTCCTCAATGGTGCGGCGACGTCGGCTGCAATGGATGACGACAGGCGTCCCACTTCGACCAGCCGAGCCTGTCGATCGAGCTGCGCGAGAAGAGCCGCACGTTCTGCCATCAACACGGCTGTTTCGGCGCGAAGACTGTCTCTATCTGCTTCAGCCCCTCGCAAGCTGTCTGCAATGACGTCAATCTCTGCCTGTTGCGCGGTCTCGCGGGCCTCGAACGAGGCCTTCTCCAACTGCGCGGCATTCGTCAGCTCTGCGATGGCCTCATCACGCCTCTCCTCGAGCTGTGCAAGCTGCACTTGATAGCTGGCGACGGCCGCCTGGAGCTGGTCGCGCTCACCGAGGGAACGTTCGACCGCTCCTTCCGCGCGGCGATGATCCAGTTCGAGTTGGGCGACATGCGCCAGGTGTTCGGCGGCCGCGGCTTCGAGAAGCTGACGGCTCTCCTCGAGCCGCTGCTCGAGGTCTGTCCGCTGGCGCGCATGGTCGTCTGCGCGGTCGTGCACGAGTTGCTGAAGCGCGGCGAGCTCGTCTTGGAGAGCCGCCGTTTCGCTCGCATGAAGCGCAACCTGCTCCTCGTGCTGACCCGTGGCGTCCAGCACGGCCTTTTCCAGATGGCGGTGTCTGCTGACATCGTGGAACGAGCAGAGCGCCGACATGACACCAAGCGTGGGTGATGGGTGTGGAATGGCGTGCAGCTCGACGACACGTGCGCCTCCATCGATTCTCGAGATTTCGACTTCGAGCGACTTCGGCTTGCCCCCCACGACACTCTTCAGGAATGTTTCACACTGGCTGCGGTCAGAGGGTGCAATGACGTCGAGCAGGGACGTGTCGAGGACCTGTTCCAATCGCTCGGCACCGAGGAATGCAAGGGCCTTTTCGTTGGCCGCAAGAAACGTTCCGTCAGTCGAGAGGCGGGCCAGGCAGAAGGGTTGCTTCTCAAGAATGCGCACGAGGTGCGCTGCGCTGTCGGTCTCAGCCAACTCGGTGACGTGTGGGGGAGCGATCAGTAGGTCAGGCAAGGCAGTCTATTGGCCCACTTACTTTATCGACGAGGATTGGACGGCGCTTTAGGCTGCCCCGATGATCCTTTCCCTGCCTTGGTCGTGATCCATGGCGGAGCTTGACCGGATAGGACCAACGGGCGGACTATGACGACCCCGTGAGGACCCTGGCGGAGTCTTAGGAGAAAGTTGTGGAAATCACAGCACGAGTCGCAACCATCCTCGACCACAAGGGGCGCGCGATTTACTCCGTCTCCCCCTACGCAACCGTCTTCGAGGCGATCCAGGAATTGGCCGACCGGAACGTCGGCGCGCTGGTCGTCCTCCAGCAGGAGCACCTGCTGGGCATCTTCTCTGAGCGCGACTACACACGAAACATCGCGCTGCAGGGGCGATCGTCGAAGGAGACTCGCGTGATGGACGTCATGTCGGATGCACTCGTCACCGTCACGACGGAGACGCCGGTGACCGAGTGCATGCGCCTGATGACCGATCGGCGAGTTCGCCATCTCCCGGTGCTCGACGATGGGCGCGTGGTCGGCATCATCTCGATCGGGGACCTCGTGAATTTCATCATCAACACCCAGCGAGAGACCATCGAGCACCTGCACAGCTATATTTCCGGCACCTATCCGCGCTGATCGGGCGACTCAACCGCCGCCACGGCCACCTCGAGTATGCTCTTCGGCGTGAGGTGCCCGTGCCCCTCGACTCAGGGCAGGCGGCTGTCCTCGGCAGGAGAGAGATTCACGCGGTCTGTCTCTGGCGAGGGACAGGGCGGCTGCGTTTACTGAGGGATTTCGTGCGTCCGCATGTGGAACGCGAGTTGCCCATCCCCGACTTCATGCGCAATTCAATTGTCACCTCGTTTGTCACCCTCACCCTGGTTGCGGCGGTCACCGCCGGGTGCTCGAATGAAGCCTCGAGTCCCACGGAACTGCCGGCGGCCAGCACCACACCCCCTCCCTCGGGGCAGACGTCTGGATCAACGGCGCTCACGCCGGACCAGACTGCTGGAACGTGGAAGCTCGAGTCGATCCAGCCCGCTGGCCAGGCGGAACAGATCGTCCCGGACGGCATGGCCTACACGCTGGCCGTCGCCGACGGCCGGGTGTCCATGAAAGCCGACTGCAACGTTTGCAACGGCGGCGGCGCGTTCACCGATCGGAGCTTGACTGTCAGTTCGGTGCTCGCCTGCACGCGGGCCGCTTGTCCAACCGGTTCCCTCGATCGCATGTTCCTCAGCATCCTCGCCGGCGACAGCGCCGCGCAGATCGATGGCAATCAGCTGACCCTCACGTCATCCCGCGGCGCGCTTCGCTTCCGCCGCTAGCGCGTCTTCTGCACCACGAGCCTCAGAGCACAGAGCGGGGAGAGGCGCTCCCCCAGGAAGTCTCTGCGCGTCTGGGCGCGTGGGGGGCGTATTCGGGCCACCCGCCGCTTTCATTTGATTCTCGGTGCCTAGATCTGCTGAAGTGTTGCCCACCATGAAACCGAATACGAGCAGGTCGATCGACGTCCCGCTGTGGCTCACCGTCTCGCCAGTCGCCGGGTCGAGTGATTCTCCGCCCCCGGCGGTCGAAGTGCACGCCGAGTTCGGCGCGCATACCCGCAGCGGAGCCGATCGGCTCGTCAACACGGACCACTTCCTCGTCATGCGTCTCGGGCGGCACCAGGAAACGGTCATGACGAGCCTCCCCGAATACCAGATCCCGCCGCGCTTCGACGAATTCGGCTACGGGATGGTTGTCGCCGACGGAAAAGGCAGCGGGGGCGAGGTCGCCAGCCGGGTGGCAATCGCGACGCTCGTCCACCTGATTGTCTACTTCGGCAAGTGGAACGTCAGAATCAACGAAGCCATCGCCGAAGAAGTGATGAACCGCGCCGAACGGTTCTACCGGAGCATCGATGCCACGCTGTCGCAAGCCGGACAACCCGACCCGATCGACATGCAGACGACGCTGACGGGCGTCGTCACTGCTGGGAACGAGCTCTTGTTCGCGCACGTGGGAGATTCGCGCGCCTATCTGTTTCGCAACGGTAAACTGCTGCGGCTGACGCGCGACCACCCGCTCGAGACCGGGACCCTGGGCCGTGGAGTGGTCTCGGTGGATGCGACGGCGACCGGGCCAGAACTGGAGATCGCGCTGGCCGGTGCACCCGGTCCGAAGATCGACGTCGAGCGCGTGGGGATGCTGGACGGCGACGCCGTGCTGCTGTGCACCGACGGCCTCACGAACGCGCTGGACGATGCGGCGATCGCCAAGGTGATGGCGCGGCATCGCCGACCGGACGATCAGTGCAAGGCGCTCGTGGATCTGGGTGTTGCCGGGGGCGGGACAGACGATATGACCGCGCTGATCGGACACTATCGCATCGCTGGATAGCCTGCGACGGAGAAACGCCGGACGACCCTGCGGTCGCCCGGCGCACTCGACCTTCCTGAGACTTACTGACCCTCGATGACCAGTACCACCCGGCGGCTGAGGCGACGCGTCTCTGCCGCCGAGGCATCAGTCTTGGGGCGTTCCTCGCCGTAGCTGATCGTGCCCAGGCGCGCCTGGTTGAGGCCGCGGCCCACCAGGTAGTTTCGCACCGCGGCAGCCCTCCGCTCTCCCAGCGCCCTGTTGTATGCGGCGGCACCCTCATCGCTGGCGTGTCCTTCGAGCAGGAGGCGAACCGTCGGCCTGTTGGTGAGCTCTTGCAAGACCGCGTTCAGGATGGTGATCGCATTCGGTCCGAGGTCGGACCGGTTGACCTCGAAAAGCACATCGCCAAACGTGCGAAGCGGCGGACGAACGACCTCGATCGTCATGCCGACCGAGGCCGTCCCACCCTTACCGTCGTCGATCGTCACCGTGAGCAGAGAATTCCCAGGCACGGTTTCCGCGGTCCATCGGGTCGCCGTCGCGCGCGGGTTGGCGATCGTGCCCGACGATGCCGTCCAACTGGCGTTGAGGGTGTCACCATCGGCGTCCACGCCCTCGGCGCTCACCGCGATGGACTGGCCGACCTCGACGCGGCACGGATCGCACTGCGCGCGCACGGTAGGCGTACGGTTGGGCGGAGGTACAGGAGCCGGAGCCGGCCGCGGTGCCTCGACGACCGGCGGCGCCGGCTGTGGCGTTGGCGGCGGCGCTTCAACGACCCGGGGCGGCGGCGGCGGCACGTAGATCCTCACACCCGGGTGGAACCCGAGCCGAAACTGCAGCGCCAGCGCGTCGCCGCTCTTGTCGTTCAACTCGGGCGAGACCTCGCTGCGCTTGTCGAGCCCGAACCGATAGTTCACGCCGACGCCGAAGGACATCCCCTTGGGATGCTGGTACGTGAAACCGACCGCGGCATTCATGATCGTGTCGAGCGGCGTGGCGATGGGCGAGGTCGATCCGTCGGTCCCGATGATCAGTCCGGGCGTCACCACGAGATTCTCGTCGACCGGCGTTTCTCCATGCAGCTCAGTGGTGACCCGAAAAGTCGACTGCGACCCGAAAGCCGCTCCGGCGCCCCAGCGCACGCTGTTCGAGAGCTTGATGAATTCGGGGTCGCCGCGGTACGCGTAGCCGCCGAACGCGGTGAGTTCGACCGTGCGGCTGATTTCCTTGCCGATGATGAGGTCGCCGAAGTAGTCGACTTCTCCTGTTCCGGCGCCCTCGTCGGCATTCGCCGTCGGCAGCTTGACCGTGCCTCGAAAGGCCATCGCGAACGGCTCGTTCCGGTGTTCCGAGACGAGGTTGATCTTGGCGCCGAGGAACAGATCGCCGAACTCGTTGCCCGACCAGGTATCGTTGACGTACGGAAAGTCGTTGAGTACCCCGCCGGCCTCCTCGCTTCGCGGGGTAAAGAGTGGGCGCCGGTCGCGATCGATGCGCGTCACGGCACGGAAGGAGCCAAAGGCCTCGACGCGACTCCCGAGTCCGACCGCGAGGGTCACGGGGTAGAACGACACGTTGGTGAACCCCTGGTTGAAGTCGAGTTCGGTGTGGTACACGCCAAACGACCAGCCACGGGATCGCAGAACTTCCGCGGTCGGCACGAACCACAGCCCCGTATCGCCCCAGTAGGTGGCAATGGCGGGACGCACCTCCTCGGGTGGCGGCGTCGACGTATCCTGCGCCCAGGCCTTCCCGCTACCCATCAGCCCCGCCAGCACCAGCGTCGCAACTATCACGCGTTTCATATCTCGTCCCTCTGCGGTTGTGTTGCCCGTGACCTAGCCAGTGAACTCGATCGCACGGCGCCGCCGAAGCAGATGCGCTTCAAGCGACGCCGATTGAGGCAGTGAATGCATGAAGGGGGCCACGGGACGACGGAGCAGATCGGTCAGTCTGCGCCTGTACTTGCGGCGGGCGGTTACAAGCGGTCGTAGCGCGTCTCAGCGGGCGGTCATCACTGCACCGGCCGAGGCGGGCTTCCAGACCCAGGTCCCTCGGCCTCGTACTGTCCGACATCGTCGAAGTAGCGCGCTGCCAGGGCCCGGCTCGCTGGATTCGTATAGATCTCGGCCACAGGATGATCGAGCAGGTCGGCCACCATGACCGCCACGTCCTGGGGCGTCTGCGGCGTCTGAGGCGACCCTATTGCCCCGGGCGGAACGGCGCCCGCGCTTCCCGTGGCGTGGAGTGGAAAGTCGGTGGTGACCAGCGCCGGCATCACGAGCGACACGTGGATGCCAGGGTGCGTTCGTCGCAGATCGATGCGAAGGTTGGCGGTGAGGGTGTTGAGCGCCGCCTTCGCAGCGCTGTACGCGGATCGGGGTGTCGCCACGGGCACACGCGCGAGAAACGACGAGATGTTGACGATATGACCGGTGCCCCGTGCCATGAAATGCGGCGCGATCGTCTGCATGCCATAGAGCGCCGACTTCAGGTTCACCGCCATCATCTCGTCCACGTCCTCGTCGGTCAGCGAGAGCACCGGCCGGACGATCCCCTTGCCCGCGTTGTTGATCCAGACGTCCACGTGGCCGAACACGCGCAGGGCCTCGTCGCGGATGCGTTCGACGTCGGCCCGTCTGGTGACGTCGGCCCGCACCACGTGGGTCCGCGCGCCGGCGGCGCCCGCCACGCGCTCGAGCGCCTCGAGGGTGCGCGCCGCGAGCACGAGCGAGTCGCCGCGGCGGCCAAGCTCGAGGGCGATCTGCTCTCCGAGGCCGGCACTCGCGCCGGTGATCACGACGACTCTGGACATACGGGGATTCTCAGGTGCTCAGGTGCGCGGGTGCGTGGGTTCGGTGCGTGGGTTCGTTGGCGTGTGGGTTCAAGGATGGTTCAGGGTGCGCGTGATATCATGGCGGACCGCGCGCCCGTAGCTCAGTTGGATAGAGCGCCGGACTTCGAATCCGTAGGTCGCAGGTTCGAGTCCTGCCGGGCGCACCAAAGGCAATGCAAAATTCAAAATTCAAAATTCAAAAGGCAAAAGGCAAACGCTGCAACGGCACGACGCAGGCGCGGTTTGCATTTTGCATTTTGCATTTTGAATTACAGCGAAGTCACCGTTTGCGCCCGTAGCTCAGCTGGATAGAGCGGCAGCCTCCGGAGCTGTAGGCCACAGGTTCGAATCCTGTCGGGCGCACCATCAATTCAAAATGCAAAATGCAAAATGCAAAATGCGAACACCGACGAGGTGTCGCCTAGCGGGTCACCTCGTACCGCGTGACGTGGTCTCGTTGACGCACGAGAAGTTCGCGGCCTCGTCGGTGCTTCCGGTGCCCTTCCACTTCGCCACCTTCGGGAACTGACACAAGGGACGCGTCCGATCGACGCGGCCGGCCGTGAGGTGCGACGCGGGAATCATCTCGGGCGCCGATCCCGTTGCGACCCACGATTCGATCGCCCCCATCTTGTCGAAGGTGTCGGTGCCAGGACCGCCCTGGCAATGGTTCATCCCCGGCACCATGTAGAGCGCGATCTGCTTGCCGGCCAGCCCGCGGCCCGATCCGGCGAGCACCTTCGTGTAGTAGTTGACGCTGTTTTCCGACGGCACCTGGGGATCCTGGAAGCCGTGATACATGAGCAGCTTCCCACCACGATCGAAGAAGGCCTTCAGGTTCGTTGACGACGAGGAGAGGGCGTCGTCTTTGTCGACCGCGCGTGCCATCTCCAGATCCTTGGCAAGGTCGAACGTGCGGAAGTCCCAGTTGGGATCCTTGTGGATGACGTACTTCTCGGCCTCGGTGACGTTGCCGAGCGGCTCGAGGCCTCCGAGCGTCTGCCAGCTCAGCTCCGAACCGGGCTCGAGGCCCGGGGTGAGCACGACGCCGGTCTTCGGGTCCTTGACGCCGGCATAGATTGCCTTCGCTGAATTCACTTGGGCAGGCGTGAGGCACGAGGCGGGATCCTGACCCGCCTTGCAGGTGAGCACCGCCGGATCGAACCGGCACGATAGCGGGTTCTCGATGACGCCGTCCTTGACGCCGTCGAGACCGTCGCACGCCGCCAGCGCGGCGTCGTGAATCATCGGATACTTCGCCGGCGCAATCGCCGCGTCGGGTGTCTTGTTCGCGTTGAGGTTCAGCGCGAGCCGTCCGACGTGCAGGTTCATCCAGTTCACCGCCGGAGCGCCTGCCACGATCGCGTCGAAGTCGGCTGGATAGCGCAGCGCCTCGGTAATGCCCTGTCGTCCGCCGAGCGAGCACCCGTTCCAGAACGACAGCTTCGGCGCGCTGCCGTAGTAGAGATCGACGAGCAGCTTGGCCTTGATCGTCATCTCGTGCACGGCGCGGTACGCCATGTCGGTGAGCTTCTCTGGATGGCCCAGCGCAAAGGCCGCGGTGCCGCCCACATGGCCCGTATCGGTGTTGACCGCCGCGTACCCGGCGGTCACGGCGGTGGCGAGCGCGTTGTAGACGATCGTGCCCGCCCATCCGCCGTTGCCCGTCGCCTGGAATTTGCCGTTCCAGTTCGCCGGTTGGGGCAGCCAGACCTCAATCCTGATGTCCGAGTCGCTGGTGGGGGCGAGCGTGGCCGTCACGCGGCAGAAGCCCGGCACCCCCGCAAACGGACTGGCGTTGGCGGCACCTCCGCGGCCCGCACCTCCGCGGCCCGGCGCGACCGGCGGCGTGAACGCGCCCGGAGCGACCATGGCGGCCGAGGTAATCCGCGTGTCAGGTAAGACCGCCGACGCGAGGCTCTCGCATGTCGCTGCCGACGCCGGCGCCTGCAGCAACCCCATCGCGATCAGTCCGAGCAGGATTCGTCGAGACATGTGCCCTCCCTTGCCTCACGCCGCCACGCGTCGCGTGCGTTACTTCGTGCCGCGCGCGCCGCCCGAGTCGGCCACGCACGAAAAACTCGCCTCGTCGTCGGTGCTGCCGCTGCCGTTCCACTTCGCAACTTTCGGGAAGGTGCACAGCGGACGCGTGCGATCGACCTTGCCGTTGGTCAGGTGCGACGCGACGATGCGTTCAGGGGCCTTGCCCTGCTCCACCCACTGCGTGATCGCGGCCATCTTGTCGAACGTGTCAGTGCCGGGTCCACCCTGACAGTGGTACATCCCGGGCACCATGAAGAGCTCGATCGACTTGCCCTTGACGCTCTTGCCCACCTTGTCGAGCACCATCTGGTGGTACCGGATCGCGTTGTCGGAGGTGACTTGCGGATCGGCGAAGCCCTGATACATGAAGAGCTTTCCACCCCGATCGAAGAACGCCTTGATGTTGGGATCCGCCGACCTGAGCACGTTGTCGGGATCGGCCTTGCGCGCCTTCTCGATGTCGGTCGCCGGGTTGAACGTATTCGGATCCCAGTTCGCGTCCTTCATGGCGATGTACTTGATTGGATCGGCGGCGTTGCCGTACGGGTCGGGCCCGTAGAGCGTGGCCCACTGCAGCTCGGTGCCTGGCATCAGCCCGCCGGTCAGGATCGCCCCGGTCTTCGGATCCTTCGCCGGCGCGTAGATCATCTTCGCGGTCTGCACCTGCGACGCCGTGAGGCATGACACCGAGTCCTCGCCCGACTTGCACTGCAGCACCTTCGGAT
>Ga0210380_10000597_pt1 | contig 15704 bp, 20 predicted proteins | sample PLM4_5_coexredo_FD_155476 | JGI IMG/M metagenome (GOLD analysis project Ga0210380, IMG submission 155476) | Groundwater sediment microbial communities from an aquifer in East River, Colorado, USA - PLM4_5_coex redo | ecosystem: Environmental > Terrestrial > Soil > Riparian zone | place: USA... | reverse complement strand
AAGCGCTCGATCATCTTCGGTTCGCCGACGAGCATCCTCCCGTCGAAGAGAACCTTGGTCCGTTTGAACCGGGCCACCGACTCCAGCATTTGCACAAAGGTCCGCTGCGCCTCGTCGAGCGAGAACTCACCGCTTGCCGTCACATAGACGTGATCGGATTCCGCGGTTACTCCCAGAGTCATCGGCATCGGTGCAAGCGTAGCAAACCTATGCCAGCTGATTAGTTCGAGCGGCCGGTGCGATTGGTATCGCACAGACGGCTCACCGTATCCGGATCGGCGTCGAAGAACTCGATGCCGGCGCGATAACGCGCGCCGACCTTGGGCAGCTCGAATGTGGACCACACGACGCCGGCAGTGAAGCGCACCGGCTTCGTCCCATCGAGGATCGACACGCGCACCCGCTGGTTGGGCTTGAGCAGCGAGTTCGACACCACCTGCGCACCGGCCATCGACAGGTCCACGAGCATCGCGGGGGTGCCATCGATCACCACTTCGATCCCTTCGATGATCTTGAACCGCTGCGCTCGTCGCCTGTTGTTCTGATCGCGCGCGGCCCGCGGTGCCGCCGCTGCGACCGCCGTGCTCGCGGCGGAGCCACGCGTGGTGGCCGGGCGCACCGGGGCGGCAGCGGAGCCGCGGCCCGGCGCCTTCGACACGCGCCGTGCCACCGAGACGATGCGGATTGTGCACAAGTCGAGGGAGGCGTCGGCTTTGATCCGGTTGATCAACGCGGCGCCGCGCGGCTTCTTTGCGAACGCCTGCTCAATGGCGACGATGTCCGGCCGTTCGGTGGTGACGACTCCAAGCGCCGCGGGTAGCTCGGCGTCGGTAAAGGTCTGCGCCTCGGCGAAGTCAGGCCAGGCCTTCAGGACTTCGAGTTGCTCGGGTTCCGCGATGAGAACGGTCAACACAGCTGATCAGGACTATCGGCGCGCTGCCGCCGTTCTTCACCCCGCCGGACACGACCCGTGTCGCGGGCGATTCATGACAGAAGGAGCCTTACTCCATTGTCTTCATCGGCCACCCGAACCGGCCAATTGAGCGGAGGTTGCAGAAATCGTCCAGAATGCCGATGAGCCCTGGCTGGACAATGTTCGCAGGGCCGATCATGCGCCGCCATCGATGGCCCCTTGGGCGAATGCGAGACCGTATTGCTCGGCCTCCGCGCGAGTCGCGAAGGTGAGATTGGGAGAGACGGTCAACTTCGTATAGCCGGTGCGCTGGCCGCCACGAGACCAGAGGCCAATCCGCTCAATTCTGAAGTGGCCATCAAGGAGAGTGGTGATCGTCACTGCGATCTCTCGGCCGTTGTATTCAGCGAAGATCTCGGTGGGCATCGCGCACCGCCTAGGGTGGCGATCCTACATCTTGTTGAGCTAGGTTGGCGATGGGTCGTTCTAGAAAAGCAGGACGGCCGAACGAACGGCAAGTCGAAGGGCCTCCGTGATTCGCGCCCATTGAAGGCGGTTACTCCAGCTGGCGGGCTGACGACGGCCACGACCCGTTAGGGTCCTAGAGGGGCGATTGAGGGGCGATTTGTCACTGGCCCGGTTCGGCCATCGGGCGCCGCCCGAACGTCGGTGCAGTCTTGTGAAAGCAGCGGCTGGAGGATTGAAGGTGAACCTGACGCGCGAACGCTAGCGCAATTGCGCAGGCCCGTGACGGACTGTGCACACGATGTTCTCAAGGCGCTTCGCCACGGCCCGGCTGTGCGCCGAGGATGCTGACATCGATCTATACTAGAGTCAGCAGCGTGTGCCGACCTTATCACCGGACCAGGAACAGGAGCTGCGTGATCTGCTGATCCTCGTGCAAAAGCGGAAGGACGAGGAACGGGACCAACAGCAGCGCGCCAGATCACACCGGCGTTCCTCCGTTCCGCCCAGCGCCTCGACGGCGCCCGCGCCGGCAACAAGTGAAACTTAGCGCCCGCTGAGGCCGACGACGAGTTCGAGATCGACCAGTCCGCCTATCACGGAGGCACGAGCTCCATCCGTTCAGCGTGGGCAGATCGCCACCAGCGACGGAGCGCATGGTCCTCGCGATGACAAGTCCAGAGCACTTCAAGATTGACCGCAGCCAACGGATGCACACCGGCGGCGTCGTGGTTCGTGTCTACCAGATCTTTGGGACGGAATCGTTTGGGTGGGACACCAACCGGGAACAGCCTCCGTCCGACCGCCCGCGTTACGGCTCGCGGGAGGCCGCTGAATGGGCCGCGGACGAGGCTCTTCGGCTCGACGGCCACGTCTGCGACGACGGCTGCTACGCGTGGCGCTTGCTCGGTTAAGCGGCACACGCGAGCTGGACGATCACCGGAAACCGCCGGATTCACGACAAGGCTCGACCGTCCTCGAGCTCGAGAGCGGGCCTCATCGCTCGGCCACCTCGCGCCACCTGCGCTGCTACGATCCGGGCGTCGTAGCCAATCGAGCCGACGAGTTGCGTTCGCACCGGATCACCTTCCCCTCGTAGCCGCTTGCACCTCCACCGGTCGCGACACTGCTACGCGCACGCCACCTCCCAATTTACACGCCTTAGCATCGCGCGCCTCCGGTTCGCCTGTTAATCGCAAGCTAAGTGTTGGCTCAAATATTGAAGAGCTCACGGATGGGCTCGGATACGCGGCCCTGCCGCGAAGGGCTTTCGATTGGAGGCTACTGCGGTGCTGAGCCCTGGTCAGATCTATAAGCGAGCGATAGCGGATCACGCCTTGCCGCGCGGTGTCGCTTTCGTCGCTCTCGATCAGTTGGGGCACGCCTTTGCGGCGATGGCTACGGCACTGCGAACGGAGGGCGCCTCAGACGATGACTGCATCCGTTTCCAGAACGTCATCGTCAAGGCGATCAACGAGGCACATGGACTGGACCTCGCGGAACGTCTCGCAGCGCTCAACACCCTGTTTGCTGCGTTCGATGGAAAGCCGCGCCACGTGCCGATGAAAGTAATTCGGGCAGACTTTCTCAGGCAGGTTCGGCTCACAGATTGGAACGATCCGCCGCCATTGGGCTCCGACGGGTTGGGCCGGCTGCCTCGTCGTCCTCCAGGCAGCCCTAACGTCCCGTAGCGTGGGAAAAGAGGCTCGCGCGACCGCGGGACCTCACGACAGACGACTACGTGAGGCTGGCCGCGAACTTGCACTTGCTCCTGACTTGCCGAGGTCACGCAGCGTGACGCCGAGTGCCCGCAAGCAGGGGAAGCGGTATTGCTGCGAACGTCGCTCGGTCGTGGCTCCGTAGAGGCGCGAACTGTGATTCGAACCAAAGCGTGCGTCATCGTAACGGCCGTGGCGCTCTCGCTGAGCGCGCAGGCAGATGCGCGGGGCATCACCGACACCAGACAGGTGATCGGGGGGACCGTTGATCTACTTGCGGCGCGGGACAGAGACGACGAAGACCGCCGGTCTGTGGCACGCCAGAGCCGTGTGCTGTTCCCCTCCGAACACTGGCCGCCTCGGGACCACAACGACCGCGGCAACGGCCCCAACGGCCGGGGCCGCGGCAACGGCGGCCCCAACGGCCGGGGCAACAGCGGCAGGGCCATCAACAGTGGCCCGAACGATGGCCCCCACTCGGTCCCCGACGGCGGCACCACGGCGGTGCTCCTGGGGGCGGCGTTGTGCGGGATCGAGATACTCCGTCGCCTCACGCGCCGGACCTGACGGCCGGCTGCCTCCTCGTCCTCCTCGCGGGCAGGAGCCAGGCGAAGGGGCCTCCCCCGCGCCGACGCCCTCGGGGTGCTGCACGCGAGGTGATCGACAACGTAGGCCAGCAGTTCTGCCGCACCATCGCCGGCCGGCTGCGCGCGTCGCACGCGCCGCCGCAACGATCCCGTCGTTTATCCATGCTTCGAGACGCGGCTTCTGCGGAAGGACCGCGGAGCGAGAATCACTCCGCGGTTTCCGCGCCCGATGTCATGGATTGCGCAAGGTTCGCGCCGGTCAGGGAGTGCGGCTCAGAACTGCGAGAGGCGAACACGTCCGCCTCTCGTGTTGAGCCCGGGCGACTCCTCGACTACTTCGATGTGCGCCGGCGGAACTGTCGCGCGCCGGCGAGCAGGCTGAAGCCGAGGAGCAACAAACTGGCGGGCTCGGGGACCGACTTGGGGTCCGCCGCGGGCTCGACGCTCTCCGTGGGGGTGAAGACCGCGCCCCGGATGTTGCCCGTCAGGTTGGCCGAATGGTTCTTGCTGAGGGAAAGGATGTCGTTCACGCGGAACTCGAACGAGCCGGTGCCGAGCTGATTGGTGAACGTGTATGTCTTGAACGCGTTGTCGAAGTCCAGATCGCCAGGCTGGCCCTGGCTTCCGACTATCGTCGCCACAAGCTCGTCCGCACCACCGTCGATGCCGAGCGGCATGAGAAAGGCGAGCTGGAGCACGAAATCACTGCCAGTTGGCGACTGGCTGTAGTTGACGTTGCTCCGCGCCAGCGTGCCGAGTGACACAGTCGCGTTGCCAGAAGCGTCGGTAACGCCGCCCGACATGGTGACGCCGTCGAAGGTATACCCGCTGTAGGACGCGATGTCCGTGAAGCTGCCGGCAGTGGTGCAGTTGAAGCAGCCGGCCGTTGTCATTTGGTAGTCCAAGATCGGTCCCGCGGACGCAATCCCCGTGCTGAGTGCCAGCGTGGCGAGCACGCCAGCGCTACAGAATATGGCTCGTCGGAATGACAACATCAAATCTCCCTTAACCAAACAGAGTCTGCAACGCGCGACATGCGCGCTCGGCGCAGACGAAGCAGCCGCTGCGATACATCGGACGCCTGACGCACACGAAGCCGGTAGTGGGGCACCCTTAGCTGGCACATTGAAGGGCAAGATCGTGACCATCAATTGCTGGGCACATCTCCACGGAATGACGCTCGCGCTGAAAACTTCGTCTTGTCGGAGCCAGAAAGAACTCTCACCAGGGGTAGATCAATGCTCCGCGCGAGCCGGTCGGCGACCTTGAGAGAATCCGGGTTGAGGGGCCGACGAATCGCCAGCATGGCTCCCTGAACTCAGGCGTCGGGTCCAGCGGCGGCAGGGGCCACTCGATGAAGGACTGATCGAAGCGCGTGGCCTCAGGGGGCGAGTCGGCCCACCAGGGGCAGGCGGGATTCTCGCATTGCATTCCCGGCCCGGCGCAGTCGTCATGGGGCCAGCAAGTGCCAGGGTGCTGTTCGCAGATCCAGCCTCGTTCGCAATGGCAGGAGGGCATCGAAGTTGTGTAAGACAGCCTTGGGGTTCACTCGGTGAGATCGCTGTTCCCCCGTGATATCTGAGGGGAGCCGACACCTAGACTTACTTGCCGGCGAGGATTACCGGTATCCTGAGGGTCAGCGGTTGCGCCTCACAACCTCGATAAATGGGCGGCCAACACGGTGCGGAGCTAGGACGCGATGCCATCAGACTCCTTGATAACGCCTACAGCCCGTGCTTCGGAGCCCCTCTGTGTGTGTTACAGCATGACACTTCACGAACAGATTGACTTCTTCTTTGCGGCTCCGCAACCCATGCAGGGCGGCTCCTCCGTCAGCACGCTTCACTTGAACCGTCGCGAGGCGCAAGACTGCCTTATTGGTGACGTGATCGATGAAGATCGCGTTGTCGCCGATCCTCGCAGTCACCGCTTGTTTGCGACGGCCATGGTGATTGCATCTGGGATCGACCTACTTGCTAAGTTCTACGCTGGGTCGGACAAGAAGGGCGAAGTGGGCGATCGCTTCATCGAGTTCGCAGAAACGTTTGTCTTCATGGGGCACACGTCGGCCAGCACGTTGGCGGAAGTGCTCTACCACGGATGCCGTAATCCCATGCTGCATTCGTTCAGCCTCAAGAACGAGCGTTTTCAGATCAGCTTTACCAATCAACTGGCATCCGGGCCGATCTGGCAGGCCACCTCGCCCGATGGCGCGATTAGTTACGTTGTCAGCGTTCGTGGTCTCTATGCCGCCTACGTCGCTGCGATTGGTCGCTATGAAGCAGCTTTGCGAGTCGACACTACGTGTCAGGAGAACTTCAGCGCGATGTTCGGGGCATATGGGGCCATCGGTGTGTGGTCCGCTTGGGCCGAGCCGTCGAAAGGCTAACAACTGATGAGCGGGCGCGATGGACAGCAAAAGTGCTTTGATGGCCTCAGACTGGCGGGTGCCGATCAGGCGCGAGCAGCGGATATCCGTTGCCGCAGAGTTACTGGCGCGCACCTGTCCCCGAGGGCCTTCAAGTCGAGCGCTCAGCGCTTCTTCGCGGCCGAAGTGGCATGAACGCCGTTCGAGACTAAGCGGCAGGGTGTTAGAGGCCACACCAGAGACGCTGAGGCCTATCCTAGTCAATGTCTGACCATACTCGTGCACTCGTTCCGCTTGAGTCGTGGTCGTTCAATTCGCCAGAGCTACGCATGGCTGGACGCTCCGTCGATGTGGGGCTATTAGCGGAGGCACTCATCTACTACGAATCTGTCTTGGTCAACGTTAGCAGTCAACCTCAGTTAGCCGAGCTACTGCAATGGTTCGCCGACCGCGGGTTATACGACAACTTCCTCAGTTTAGTTGGCGAAGGCACGGTCACGTTTTACGACTACTCATTCGTCACCTCCGCCGTGCGGGTGAAAGGTAAATACGATAAATACGATATCTTGAACCTGCAAGATCCCATTCAGGCCCAGCCCGATACGTTTGAGCGACGATTTCTGTATCATCCGAACGTTGCGCGCATACTTCCCAACGCCCGCGCGAGGCGAAGACTCTACGATGCAGTTCGCGGACACGTCATTGAAGCGAAAGCAAATGCGTTCGGCGAGGCCGTCGAGAACGCTAGTGCAGACTTTGCAGATCCTCGGCGGACTGAAGCGTACCGGGTTTCTCGGAGACCTCATTTCTTGGGAGGATGGGGTCTATGGGACGTCCGAGTCGGTTTTCACCGGAGGTGCGTGAGCGCGCCATTCGGCTGGTGATGGAGCAGCGCCCAGCGCATCCATCAGAGTGGGCAGCGCTGCAGGCCGTGGCGACGAAGCTGGGCACGACGGCCGAGACGCTGCGGAAGTGGGTACGACAGGCGGAGCGCGACACGGGGCAGCGGCCGGGCCTGACGACGAGCGAGCGCGAGCGACTGGCGGCGCTGGAGCGCGAGAATCGCGAGTTGAAGCGGACGAACGAGATTCTCAAGACGGCGTCCGCGTATTTCGCCCAGGCGGCGCTCGACCGCCGGAGCAAATAGCCGCGATGGTGTCGTACATCGACGCCCATCGGGACCGATTCGGGGTCGAGTCGATCTGCAGAGTGCTGCCGATCGCCCCGTCGACGTATCACCGCCACCGGCAGCACCAGGCCGATCCGGCCCGTCGTTCGGCGCGCGCGCAACGCGATGACCGGCTGCGCGTCGAGATTCAGCGTGTCTACGACGAGCACCACCACGTGTACGGGCCCCGCAAAGTCTGGAAGCAACTCCGGCGCGAAGGGATCCGCGCGGCGCGCTGCACCGTCGGGCGCCTGATGCGGGCGATGGGCCTGGCCGGCGCCGTCCGCGGACGCGCGTGGGTCATCACGACCCACGCCACCGACGGGGGCCGGCCTGCGATCTCGTTGATCGGCAGTTCGTGGCGACGCGGCCGAATCAGCTCTGGGTGTCGGACTTCACGTACGTGGCGACATGGAGTGGGTTTGTCTACGTGGCGTTCGTCATCGACGTGTTCGCTCGGCGGATCGTCGGCTGGCGCGTGTCGGCGTCGATGCGCACGGACTTCGTGCTCGACGCGCTTGAGCAGGCTATCTATGCCCGCAGTAGCGACGCCCTTACCGGGCTCGTGCATCACAGCGATCGCGGCACGCAATACCTCTCGCTGCGGTACACGAACCGGCTGGCCGACGCGGGTATCGCGCCGTCGGTGGGGAGCCAAGGCGATGCCTTTGACAATGCCCTCGCCGAGTCGGTGATCGGGCTCTTCAAGACGGAGGTGATTCGACGGAAGGGGCCGTGGCGTTCGCTCGAGGTCGTGGAGTTCGCGACGCTTGCGTGGGTGGATTGGTTCAATACGCGGCGGCTGCTGGGGCCCATCGGCGACATCCCGCCCGCGGAGTTCGAAGCGCAGTACTATGCCCAGGCCAAGGTGGCCTGATTCAACGAATTCGGTCTCCGAAGTTCCCGGTACGCTTCAGACCGCACTGATCGTCCAAGCGTTTGTCGATCAGTTGTATTCGGCAAGAGGGTTGGGACACCCCCCGGAAGTCAAAGCGGTCGTCGTTCCAAAGCCTAGCGGGACCGGCTACGACATTACTTGGAATGTCAGTTTCCCAGAGCTCTCGGAGCTCGCGGGGAAGGATCTCAACTTTGACATTGGCACGCCCCTTACTGCGGGGGCACATTGCAACCGGCTGCTATTGTCCGCAGCGCAGCAGGGCTGTGATCTGTTCGTCGGACGACCGATGGGAGCGTTGGTTGGCGACAAGCTCTATGAAGCGGTTCACACGGCGGCTCGCCTGCCAGAAACAATCCGCCAACTGAAAGAGGAAGTCGAATTCCCCGACGTTCGCCGACTGGTGAACGGTGACCACTTGGGCTTCAAGGAAGTGTTAGCGATTCGGGCGAAGGCCTTCCGCTTTCGGCAATGGCTCCAAGTGGGGGCAGATCGCGATCGCAACGCGCTGATCGCATATCACCACGAGGTGGCACGGGAGGCAGGGTTTTCAAGAGTTGGGCGCACTGCACTGAACCTCTTCGGTGTCGTGGGCGGCGGCGCAGCAAGTGCGGCGATTGGTTCCCTTGTAGCTGGACCAGTCGGCGCGGCGATCGGGGGAGCAGTCGGTAGCGGTGCGACCCTTCTTTTCGAGATAGCTTCGAAGATCGGAGCCAACTGGCGGCCGGTGGTGTTTGGCGACTGGATGCGTAGCCGAATCGAAGCCCTCGTCAAGGAGCGACAAGGCCAATAGCTGGGGTAGGGTAGCACGCTGCGTAAGAGACTTGAACGGCGCGCCGCCGCGCCGTCCCGTGGGAGGGCCGCGCTACGCGGCCCGGCCCACGAGAAACACCTCGCCGGAGAACGGCAGCATCAGCCCCGTGTCAGGCCGATCCAAATCCCGGTGGGGAATCGAACCCGGGTCGATCTGCGAGACCGACGGTTGGGTTATGAGCCCGTTCGAGAGTGACAACCGGGGGACTCTTCGGGCAATTCAAGGCCGAATTCATTGAGCCATTCGCCAACCTGGGGCGACTGCAGTCCACCCACTTCCACCACCGATTGTCAGCCAATTGTCAGCCTCCGATGAGCCGACGTCCGCACCGGACGGCCCGCCTCGCCGCGTCATCAGAAGCTCTGGTGTTGGATTTCAGGCGACCTGTTTTCGAGGGTGGTCGCTCCGTATCGCCAGCGAGACCCGTCCGGGAGGTGTGTTGACCCGATTCAGCCGAGAGGGAAGACGGAAATACGCCTCGATAAAGCGTCAGACCCCACCAACTTACGAGGAAGCCAGCAATTAGCATCCAGATGTATTGACCCTCAGAAATGCCGGCCGTAGCGTGCGCCCGAACAAGCTGGAGGAGGTCACATGATCAAGAGAGCGGTTTCCTCGTTCGCCGTACTGTTCCTGTTGTCGTCATCGGGTTCCATGGCGAACGGTCCGAGAGAGTTCATCATCGACGTCCCGGGAGCCGCCTTCACCCGCGTTCTCGGACTGAACCCTCAGGGGGACATCTGCGGTGGAACCATGCTGAGCGCCGTTCGGCTTGCGTTCGCCGGATCCAGGCAGGCGGAGTTCACGGATTTGGAGACCTTCGCCTATCCAGGCGCGGTGTTCACGCAATGCCGTGGGATCAATGCGAAGGGACAGATGGTTGGCGCATACACGAGCCCTGATGGGAAATCCCACGCTTTCGTCAAGGACGGGACCGAGTTCATCAGCATCGACGTGCCAGGCGCGATCGACACCCGAGGATCCGGCATCGATTTACGCGGCAACATCGTGGGGAGATATACGAGTCTCGACGGGATCGTTCACGGATTCTTCCGGTTCCGGTACGGAGCTGTCATGACGATCGATGGACCTGAAGCAACCCACACCGAAGCCTCAGGAATCACGCCACAAGGTGAGATCACGGGCATCTACCGAACAGCCGACGGCAGGTTTCATGGCTACATCCTCTCGACCAGCGGGTTCGAGACAATCGACGTTCCGGACTCCGTTAATACGGGGACCGCATTTGGAGGCGTCTGGATGAACCAGTCCGAGCTTGCGGGCTACTACCAACCAGAAGGAGCAGCGCCTAACCAGTTGGAGGGCTGGGTGAAACTCAAAGATGGAACGTTTCACCGGTATCTTTTCCCAGGCTCGACCGACACGTGCTTCTTCAATATCAACAACCGAGGTGATCTCGTGGGCAGGTACGTCGCGGGGGGCGTGGAACATGGGCTCTATCTCGAACGACACGGGAGGCGACCTCCGGGTGATTAGCTGGACGGTGTGGAACGCGACGGCCCGGATTGTCTGCCGCTCCCCGAAAAGTGTCCGCCAGTCGCGGATCGAGCGACTGGCGCCGCGCGTAAGCGAGGAGGAGGGCTAACAGGGAGGGTGATGACGAACTGACATTGCCCGCGCCCTGTGGTAGCGTGCCTCCCTCATGCTGCTCTGATGCGGGAAGCTAAGCGCACAGGTGACGTCGTCCACTTCGGAGTATTCCGGGCCGATTTCCGAACCGGTGAACTACGGAAGCAGGGTGCCCAGATCCGCCTCCAGGACAAGCCGTTTCAGCTGCTGGCGGCACTCGTTCAGCAGCCAGGCGAGCTCGTCACCCGTGACGAATTGCGGCGAACGTTGTGGGGCGATCAGACCTTCGTCGACTTCGAGCGGAGCCTCAATATCGCCATCACGAAGTTGAGAGCAGCGCTCGGCGATTCCGCCGACAACCCGCGGTTCGTCGAAACCCTGCCCCGTCGCGGGTACCGCTTTATCGCGCCACTCACTGTAGGCACAGAACAGCAGACCATTCCCGTGTCCAGCGGCAGGGGCGAGATCCAAGCGCAGTCGCCGCAAGCGAAACCCGAGGCTCCGCCAACCATGTCCGACGCAGGCCCAGGGGCAACGGAACCACCCCCGGTGCGGCGACCCACTCGTCGTCGAGCCATGTTGATCGGCGCGTTGAGTATCGCCGCAGCCGCCACGGCGGCGTTCGCCGGCATCTGGGTGGCCGAACAACGCGGCGCCAGTGATCCACCTCGGATTGAGTCGCTGGCAGTCCTTCCTCTGGAAAACCTGTCCGGAGATGTCGACCAGGAGTTCTTGGCCGATGCCGTCACCGATGCGTTGATCACGGAGCTCGGAAAGATCAACACCGTACGGGTGATCTCTCGAACCTCGATTGTTCCGTACAAGGGAGTCAAGAAGTCCCTACCCGACATTGGTCGGGAGCTTCGGGTCGACGCTGTGGTCGAAGGCAGCGTCGTTCGTTCCGGCAACCGCATCAGGATCACCGCCCAGCTCGTGCACGCTGCCTCCGATCGCCATTTGTGGGCGAAGGCTTTCGAACGGGAGGTGCACGACGTCCTCACCCTGTACGATGAAGTGTCGGAGTCAATTGCCAGAGAGATACACGCGAAGATCGACCGTTCTACAACCGCCCGCAAACAGGCAGTCAACCCTGATGCGTGGGTGCTGTACATGAGGGGGCGCTACTTCTGGGCCCGCGTCAGCCCGGACAATCTCAAGAAAGCCCGCGACTACTTCCAGCAGGCGATTGATAAGCAGGCCGACTTCGCGATGGCCTATGCAGGCCTTGCGGACACGTATGTGTTGCTCGCCGTGAACCGCGTGCAGTCTCCGCTTGAGGCGATTCCAAGGGCGAGAGCTGCTGCGCTCAAGGCACTGGAATTGGATCATTCGCTCGCCGAGGCGCACACGTCGCTTGCGGGAATCGCGTGCACATTTGACGCCGATTGGTCAGCAGCGGAGCGGGGATACCGGCGTGCCTTCGAGATCAACCCGAGCTACGCCATCGCGCATCAGTGGTGGGGCACGACTCTGGCAGGATTAGGGCGCCACGCAGAAGCGGCTGCGGAGATTCGGCGTGCTCTGGAAATCGATCCGGTCTCGTTGCGAGCGAACACCGCGGCAGGGACAATCCTGTACCTCGCGCGCCGGTATCCGGAAGCGGTCGAACAGTACAGGAAAACGCTCGAGCTCGAGCCGAGTTACGCGCCATCGCTGATTGGGTTGGGACGCGTCTACACGGCACTCGGCCGAAAAACGGAGGCGCTCACCGAACTTGAACACGCGGCGAAGATCTCGAACCGCACGTCGATTTCATTAGCAACACTCGGGTATGCATACGGCGTATTCGGCTTCAGAAACCAGGCACTAGACATCATCGCGGAACTGCGCGAGCGGTCGACCACGGAGTATGCGTCGCCGGAGGATTATGCGTTCGTCTACCTCGGTCTACGCGACGATCAGCGGGTTTTGCAAGAACTTGAGCGGGCAGCAGAAGAGCGTTCGAGTTCGCTCTATTCTCTGAAGGCGGTACTCGAGTACGACCCGCTCCGCAGGAATCCGCGTTTTGCCGATCTGCTGCGCCGTGTGAATCTAAACTGATCCGCCACCTCTCCTCAGATTGGTGTGGAAGAAAGGACTCGAGCCCGAGTGTTGCCTCCGCCGGCCCCTCTGACTGGCGCATCTGCAGCTCGCCGATCGGAACAGCCTCCGCATCGTCAGGATCGGTGATCCGCATCAGATGATCTACTCGTTCCGGAAGAAGGATGGCGTCACCGAGCAACGCCTCGCAGCGGCACAGGCGCAAGCGGGCCGAGTGGTGATCTAGAGACGGCCTCACATCGCGATCCGACCGGAATCATTCCCAAGATGGCCGACGCCATTCGAAGACGAGAATTTGATCACCAGGACGTGGCTGCGGCCGTCCAGCAGGGTCGACTACGTGTCAAGAGTCCAGTCGCCGATGACGACCTGGTGGCCACGCTGGTTGCAGAACTGGCGGCACTGCGAGCTGATGGAAATCGAAGCGTCGGCGTGTTTGCTCATTCGAATCAAGGGGTCGCGTCGTTGGCAGCCGTCGATGAGCCCCGTCGGCACCGCCGGGCCGGCCTGATACAGGGTGGTCCTGTGCTCGCCTCCCGTCAAGGCTCTCGCTACGCTCGACCCCGCTTGGCGGGGCTTCGGCCTTGACCGGAGGCTCGACACAGGCCGATTGGCATTTAAGGCCGGCCTGACGGAAGGTGTTGCGGGGACGGGATGTGAACTCCAAATCGCTCGACGGCTTGGCAGCACACTAATATCGAGTGCCAAGTGCCCCGAGACGCGGCGGCTAGAACTGCGGGCTAGAGCAGCGGGAAAGGTGCTTTGCGGCGGTCGCCCCGGAAGAGCAGCGAGAACTTACCTTGAGGGGCAACGATGCGAGCAAGCAACGGGTCCCCCAGAGGTGTCACAAAAACCGACCCGCCGGGGTTATAGCTTCGTGGCCTCGTCGACACGTTGGGTCGTCGGCACCGTACGGAACGAGGCAAGGGTGGCGGAGCAGGCGGAGAGCGACCTCGAGACTATTTTTATAGCGGAATATCAGCGAATTGCTCGCGTGATTGCCAGGGTGACCCGAGACCCCGCGCGCGCTGAAGAGCTGGCGGTAGAGGTGTTCCTAAAGTGGACGCGGACGCCGCGCGCTCACGGACCGCAGGCGCCAGCGTGGCTGTACCGCGCCGCAGTTCGCGTCGGGCTCAATGAACTGCGGGGCGGGGTTCGGCGTTCGTGGTACGAGCGCCTGTTCTCGCAGCCTCAGGGATCAGCCTATGGTGCTCGGACGCCTGAGGAACTTCACTCCACAACCGAGGAGCAACTCCAGGTTCGGACCGTGCTCAAAGCGCTGTCGTGGCGTTCGTCCGCCTTGCTTCTGCTGCGCAGCGAAGGCCTCAGCTACCTTGAGATTGCCGAGACGTTAAAACTGAATTCCGCATCCGTCGGAACGTTCGTCGCGCGCGCGCAGCAAGAGTTCCGACAGGAGTTCGTGAGGCGATATGGCGACGCCTGACTTCGATACAGAACGGTGGGTAGACAACCGGCTAGGCGTTCTCGCTCCTCCCGACGCTTGGATTCCGGATCAGGCGCGGGCCTTAGCCGCTCTTCGAAACCGCCGACCTCGGGTCTCCAGGGTGTGGAGATGGACGCCAGTCGTCACGCTCACCGCCGTCCTTGTGCTCCTTCTTGCCCCAGTTCCTGCGGTGAAGGGATTTGCCCACGCCTGCGGCGAGTTCGTTCGCCGAAGCCTTACAGGCGGCAGCGCAACTCATTCGGCCGATGCGAGGCGAGCCCTCTTCAACGGCACGGCGCTCACGAGCCTGGATGGTCAGGCCTTCAACCTCTCAGACTATCGGGGCAAGGTGGTCCTTGTGACCTACTGGAGCTCGAGATGCTCTCGGTGCCTTTCGGAGATGTTGTGGTTTCAGGAATTCGAGCAGCGCTATCGCGCGATCGGTTTTGCGGTCCTCGCGATCTCAGTCGATGGGAGCGAGCCGGCGGCCCTTGCTCTGGCGCCCGACGGCAGGGATGTCAACGGAAGCCTCCGCTTCGGAAGGACGCGCGAGACACCTGCGAACTCAATACCGACGACCGTGCTCCTTGATCGGTCCGGACGGGTGGCTGTTCGGCACACCGGCTATTGCAGTAAGCGGGAGTTCGAGACGGATATCCAAGCGTTGCTCGACGAGCGGTAGTCCGCGACGCGCTGAGGTGCGGTCATGACAAGTGGTTGGTCGAGGGTTGTCAGTCTGTTGGCGATGGGTTGGATCGCGGCTGTCGTCAGCCACACTGTTTCGGAGACGGTTGGGGCGGCCACTGTCTCTGCGGCGGCGCACTCTGTCGAGATCACGTTGCGCGATGGTAGGCGCCTCCGTGGCTCGCTTGATGGCGTTGGCTGTTCAGAGACCTTATGTTCCCGCGTAGCGGTGCGAGGACGGGAGAGTGGCGCTTCTGGCCTCACACGGACCGCCTTTGACACGATCGATCGAATGGTCAGCGTCGGCGGCGGTGACGCCGAATTCCATCTCAAGGACGGAACCGTACGTCGGATCGGAGTCGTTCAAGACAACCAGGTCCTGTACGTCCTCGAGGGGGGCCGAGCCCGAAAGGTCCATTTGGCGGACGTCCAAGCAGTCTCTTTCACTAGAGACTCATCGCCGGACCGTCATGGGACATTGTCGGTTCCCCGCACACCTTGGGGTGATCCCGATCTGCAGGGAGTGTGGTCGGGCCGCGAGTCCATAGGCGTGCCGCTTGAGCGGGACGCCGCGTACGGGACGCGAAACGTTCTGACTGACGATGAGTTCGAGGCTCTCAGGAAGCGCTTGGTCGCCAACGCATCATCCGACAACATCGAAGCCACGAATTTCGGCGCCGAGTCGGACCTTGTGTTCCACCAGTCTCGTCAGGCGTCGCTCGTCGTCGATCCCGCGGACGGCCGCCGTCCGTCGCGCACGCCTGAAGCGGAGGCCCGCCCCAGGGAACGCAATAGTTTTGTGCCAGGACTACCCAATACGTTTTCTGATTTTGGTTTATACGACCGGTGCATCTCCCTAGCCAGCTTTCCGCAAACATTTCCAGCCAATGACCTTCAGATCGTGCAGAGCCCGTGGGCGCGCCGCTCAGAAAGTGATCCAATCGCCGCTCGGAAAGTGATCCACCTGAGGGCCTGATCGCGGGTTGCCGAAGCGCCGGGCTTCGGGTCCGCTGAGAGG
>Ga0210380_10000594_pt1 | contig 15765 bp, 15 predicted proteins | sample PLM4_5_coexredo_FD_155476 | JGI IMG/M metagenome (GOLD analysis project Ga0210380, IMG submission 155476) | Groundwater sediment microbial communities from an aquifer in East River, Colorado, USA - PLM4_5_coex redo | ecosystem: Environmental > Terrestrial > Soil > Riparian zone | place: USA... | reverse complement strand
CCAGCAGCTTTGGCGTCCGTTCGCCGGTGAGCGCCGACAGGTGCAGGATCGGCGCGTAGTCCAGGAACTTCAGCCGGCGGCGGAGGTCTTCGTCAAACACCTTCGCGGCGTCGGGGCCGTGCTCCTTCATCAGATCCCACTTGTTCGCGACGAGGATGACACCGCACCCAGCCTTTTCCGCCTCGCCCACGATCGCCGCGTCCTGCTCGGTCACCCCGGCCGTCGCATCGACCACGAGGACGACGACGTCCGCATCGGCCATCGAACGCTTGGCCAGCATCACGCTGACGTTCTCCACCGCTCCACCGCCCGCGACCCTTCCGGGTCGTCTGATGCCGGCGGTGTCGACGATGCGAAAGCGGCGCCGATGCCAGGTCATGACGGTGTCGACGGTGTCCCGTGTCGTCCCGGGCGTCGGGCTGACAATCATTCGCTCTTCCCGCAGCAGCCGGTTCACCAGAGAGGACTTTCCCGCATTTGGGCGGCCGACGATCGACACCGCCACCTCGTCCCGGCGAGGCAGCTGAAGCTCGGCCGGTTCCTCGCCCTCGGTCGACTCGGGAGCGCTCGGCGATCCCGAGCGCCTCACCCTCTGAATAATCGTGTCGAGCAGATCCCCGACACCGGTCCCGTGTTCGGCCGACACTTCGACGATCGGATCGAACCCCAGCTCGAAAAACTCCAGGCTTCCCACGCGGGCGCGATGGTCGTCGGTCTTGTTGATGGTAAGTATGACGGGCACCGCCGCCGCACGAATGACCTCGGCGATCTGGCGATCCCCAGGCGTCAGCCCCTCGCGCCCGTCGGTCACGAACACGAGCAGGTCGGCCGCCTCCAGGGCCCGGCGCCCACGTTGTAGCACGAGTTCGTGAAGAGGGTCCTCACTTGCCCCGAACATGCCGCCCGTGTCGACGATCTCGAATTCCACTCCCTGCCAGTCGGCGGTACGGCTGATCACGTCGCGTGTCGTGCCCGCCACGGGCGCAACGATGGCTCGCCGCATGCCGGTGATGCGATTGAACAAGGTCGACTTGCCGACGTTGGGGCGGCCGACCAGCACCACGGAGGTATACCGTTTGGGCATGTGAGCGACGGAGACGGCAGCCGGAACCTCGGAAGCCGCCCGAGGACGCGACGCCTAGTTGGACCCGTTCGGATCGCCGAACCAGATTCGCACGTTGCGGCCGTCGGGAAACGTGATCTGTTCCAGGAAGGCGAGCGCGGATCCGTCACGTGCAGGATACCCGATGAGCGTGTACGTGCGTCCGACCTCGAAGAATCCCTTACTGCTGAAGCCGAGCCGTCGCAGCCCATTGGGCGCAGCCGTTTCAAAGGTCCACGTCGTCACCTTGCCCGACTCGTCGGTGACGTCGATGACGAAGCGTGCGTGCGGGTTGATCCACTGCACGCTCTTGAGCGTGCCCGTCCAGCGATGTGATGGATTGTTGACGTCGAACTCTGACTGGAGGGCGTGATGAGCCGAGGCCGGAACGCCCAGCACCGTCAACGAGAGCACCGTCAACGCGCCGAGCACTAACTTCATGCCTGGAATACCCGCCGGCATAAGAGCCCGAGCGGGCCCCATGCTGAGGTGCGAATCGTCAGTTGGCGTTCGGATCGCCGAACCAAATCTTGACCGTCTTGCCGTCGGGCCCTGTCAGCGACTCGAGGAACGCCATCGAGGATCCGTCGCGAGCCTGGTAGCCGACAAAGGTATAGGGCTCGCCGATCTTGAACACACCCTTCTGGCTGAACCCGGCGCGCCGAAGTCCGTTCGGAGCAGCCGTCTCGAAGACCCAACTCGTCGTCTTCCCGCCGCCTTCGTCCACATCCAGGACGAAGTGCGTGTGCGGATTGACCCACCGGACTTCCTTGAGGACACCCTTCCAGGTTTGCTGCTTGCCGTTCATGTCGAACTGGGACTGGACCGCATGATGCGCCATCGCGGGAACCGTCAACGAGATAAACCCCGCAACAGCGAGTCCGCCAATCAATCGCTTCATCGAATGCGCCCTCCGAAGGTGTCTGACGAGACGAAATCCGCCTCGGGAAAGTTCACCGTAGTCTACCGAATTTTACCCGGCTCAGCCATCAGCCGTAGCGATCTCCTGGTGCGACCGCAGGCGGAATACTCCGTCCGAGCAGACCCGTCACTCGCTGCGATCGACGGGGCGGACGGCCCTCAGCGTGGATTGCACTTAGCGACTCTGTTGACAGCGTAACTAACTGTAAATATAGTGGTTATTCCTAGCCTGGAGCGCCTAAGGGATGATCAAGGTCGACATCGTCAACGAAGTTTCGAAGATCGCAGACATCACCAAGGTCAAAGCCGAGGTGGCCGTGGACGCGGTCTTCGACGCGATGCGGGTGTCGATGCAGAGAGGCGATCGAATCGAGCTCAGGGGGTTCGGCGTCTTTCAGGTCAAACCCCGGAAGCGCGGGATCGGCCGCAACCCCAGAACGGGCAAGGAAGTGCGGATCCCTCCGGGTCGCACCATTCGGTTCAAGCCCGGCAAAGACCTTCAGAACATCGGCTGACCGCCCCGCATGGGCCTATCCCCGACAGATTTGCCTGGCATCGAGCCGGCGTCGCCTCCCCCGTCTCCCGAGGTCTGGCAGTGGCCCGAACGATCGCCGATGCAGTCGGCGCGGCCGGAGCCGATCTGGCGATACGTCGTCCTGTTCGTGCTGACAATCGCCTCAACCACTCAGGCCGGCGCCCTCCACTATGCCAGTTTCATCGTCGGCTTCTCGAATCGCGTGCCGGATCTTCCGCTGGCGAGTTTCCTGCTGCACGGCCTGTGGTACAGCGTGTCGATCCTCGCCATTCTGGGCTGTCACGAACTGGGTCACTACTACGCGTGCCGTTACTACGGCGTGGACGCGTCGCGGCCGTATTTTCTTCCCATGCCCCTTCTGCTGACCGGGACGCTCGGGGCCTTCATTCGCATACGGTCTCCGATCTCGAGCAAGCGCGCGCTGTTCGACATCGGAGTTGCGGGGCCGATCGCGGGATTCCTGGTGACCGTGCCCCTGCTGTTCGTGGGGATGCAGATGTCCACGGTGATTCGCGTACCCGAACAATTCGCCGGCCAGGTGTTCGAGCTGGGTGAGCCACTACTCTTCAAGGCTGCGTCGTGGCTGACCTTCGGCCCGGTCCAGGATGGCTACACCGTGAACATGCACCCCGTGGCGTTTGCGGCGTGGTTCGGCATGCTCGCCACGGCGCTGAACCTCTTCCCCATCGGGCAGCTCGACGGCGGGCACATCGCCTACGCGGTTCTGGGACGACGCAGCACCATGGTGACGTTGTTCACGGTGCTGTGTCTGATTGGCCTGTCATTCGTCTCGACGTCGTGGATTGTCTGGACCGTGCTGACGGTGGCCATGCTCCTGACGTTCGGACCGCGCCATCCACGGACACCGGATGAAGACAGGCCGCTCGACACGACGCGGATCCTGGTCGCAGGCTTCGCGCTGGTCATCTTCATCGTCTGCTTTACCCCGGCGCCGATCGAACCCTCTGCGCTGATGGGCCGTCCCTGAACCCGACGACTCGAGGCTCGCTAGAGAACACTCACCGGATCGACATCTATCGTCAACCGGCGGCCGATGTCGGGCACCGCGGCGACCGCCTGCAGCAGGGCCGCGCGCATGTCGGCCCGGCGCGACCCCTTCAGCAGAAACTGGACGCGATGCTCGCCCCGCAAGCGTCCGAGGGGCGCCGGCGCCGGACCGAGAATCGAGAAGGCCCCGCGCGCCGCCGCCGGTTCGAGTCCACGCACGATTGCATTCGCGTGCCGGAACGCCTCTTCAACCGTACGCCCACGCACGACGCCGTTGACCAGCGACACGAACGGCGGGTACAGCATGTGCCGCCGATAGACGATCTCCTTCTCGAAGAACGCCTGATATTCCTGGCGGCATGCCAGCTGAATGCTGTAGTGATCCGGATACAGCGTCTGTACCACGGCCTCACCCTGCAGTTCCCCGCGGCCGGAGCGGCCGGCGACCTGAGCCAGGAGCTGGAACGTGCGCTCCGACGCCCGGAAGTCGGCTAGGCCGAGCCCAACGTCGGCTGAAATCACCCCGACGAGCGTGACGCGCGGGAAGTCGTGCCCCTTCGCAATCATCTGTGTGCCCACCAGCAGGTCCAGATCGCCGCACGAAAACGATGTCAACACGCGCGCGAGGGCTCCCCTGCGGCGAATCGTGTCGCGATCAACGCGTCCGATGCGGGCATCTGGATAGAGCGCGCGCAGGCAGGCCTCGACTTGCTCGGTGCCCACGCCCGCGTGCTCGAGGTACGGTGCGGCGCATCGCCGGCAGCTCGTCGGGACCTGAACCGAATAGCCACAGTAGTGGCATCGTGCGCGCCAGCCGACCCGCGCGGTATGCACTGTGAGCGAGACGCTGCAATTCGGACAATCAAACGTGTCGCCGCACTGCCTGCAGAACACCGCCGTGGAATAGCCACGGCGATTGAGCAGCACCAGCACCTGCTCTCGGCGCTTCAGGCGCTGACCGATGCCCGCCGCGAGGTCGCGGCTGATCACTGTCTCCGGACCTGACTCCGCGTACTCGTCTCGCATGTTCACGATGCGGACCGTGGGAAGTGTCCGCTCGAGTACCCGGCGTTCGAGCGTCACCCGCGCGTACTTCCCGGCAAGCGCGTGGTGGAACGTCTCCACCGACGGCGTCGCAGAGCCAAGCACCACGAGCGCACCTTCCCGGCTCGCCCGCAGGATCGCCACGTCCCGACCGTGATAGCGAGGCGTTTCCTCCTGCTTGTACGAGTTGTCGTGCTCCTCGTCCACGACCACCAGTGCCAGTCGATCGATCGGCGCGAACACGGCCGACCGGGTTCCCACCACGACATCCACCTCGCCGCGCCGGATCCGATGCCACTGATCATGTCGCTCGCCAACCGAGAGGGCGCTGTGCTGGATGGCGACGCGGTCGCCGAAGATCCCGCGCAGTACGCCGGCCATGGCAGGCGTTAGCCCGATCTCCGGAACGAGAATCAGGACCCGTCCGCCGGCGCGCCGGACGCGATCGGCCAGTCGGAGGTACACCTCCGTCTTCCCGCTGCCTGTGACCCCATGCAGCAGGGCGACCTTGAACGCACGGGCATCAAGGAGCGTCGACAGTTCTTCGAAAGCCCGTGTCTGTTCCGGTGTGAGAAGCCGGCTCGCGTCGTATGCAATCGTCGTGAGCGAGCCTCGCTCGAATGGGTCGCGCTCGTCGCGTTCCTCACGAAACTGGACGATGCCCCGACTCCCCAACCGGGCGAGCACATCCGCAGTGACGCCGTGCTGGCGCAGTCCTGAGACCGGAATCCCTTCTGGCGTCTCCCTGAGGAGATCCACCGCTCGACGTTGCCTCGCCGTGAGCCGCCCATCCAGGTCGGCGAGAGGCGCGAGGAACGCAACCCGTCGATGTTTGAACCCGTGTGGCAGCCCGCCTGTAACACCGGTGCTGGCGCGAGACCGAGGAGGCATCGCCAGGCTCATGGCATCCCCGATCCCAGAGACGTAGTACTCCGCCACCCATCTACATAGATCGACGATCCCCGGCGGCACGAATGCCTCGTCGTCCAGAATTTCGGCCAGGTTTCTGGGTTCGGCACCCGCGGGAAGAGCGGCGTCCCCTCCCACGACGCACCCGGTCACCATCCGCGTACCGACGGGGACGCGCACCCGGGCCCCGACAGCCGGCGTCGGCCAGCCGTCGGGCACGCGGTAGGTGAGCAGGTCGAGGAACGGAACTGGGACGGCGACGGGGATCAAACGCACGGCAAGGCGTTCACGCCGTCAGGATCGCGCGGACCTTCTTCATGTCCTCCCAGACGTCCCGTTTCGCGGAGGGCGTTCGCAGCAGGTACGCCGGATGGTACGTCGGGATCAGAATGGCGCTTCGACACGTGAACTCCCGCCCGCGAAGACGGGTAATCGGATCGTTGGTCCGCAGCAGCGACTGTGCTGCAAACTTTCCGAGCGCGACGATCACTTTGGGCGACACCGTGTCGATCTGGCGAAACAGGAACGGCTCGCACTGCTCCACTTCGTCCGGCTCGGGATTGCGGTTGCCCGGCGGGCGGCACTTGATGACGTTGGCAATGTAGACGTCGCCCCTGGTGAGCCCGATCGCTTCGATGATCTTCGTCAGGAGTTGACCGGCACGTCCGACGAACGGCTCCCCCTGGGTGTCTTCGTCGGCGCCCGGTGCCTCTCCCACAAACATCAGATCCGCGTTGGGATTGCCCACACCGAACACAATGTGCTTCCGCCCAAGGTGCAGCTTGCATCGGGTGCAATCGCCGAGGTTCTCGCGGATCAGCGGCAGTGACTCAGCTGTCACTGTCACAGGGATTTCCGTCGGCCGAGACTGCCCCGTACGTGCCCTCCAGACCGACTCTCGCCGGATGCCCTCGACGCCCAGCTCCTCGAAAAACTCGAGGTGGGCCGTAACCTCATCGTCTCGGGGCATCGACGTCAGACGCGGGCAGTCGAGGGCGCGCGCTTCTGCAGCAGCGTTTCCACGCGATCCAGGATGGCCTCCGCAACGCCGCCCTTGCTCTGGAGCGGAACGGCGTGCTCGCCGTCTGCATCGACGATGACGACGGCGTTGGTCGGCGCGTCGAACCCTGACCCTGGCGACGACACGTCGTTGGCCACGATGATGTCGACGTTCTTTCTGAGGCGCTTCTCGCGGGCCCGAGTCAGCAGGTCGCTCGTCTCGGCGGCGAAGCCCACCAGCATCGGCGGCTCGCCGCCCTGCCGTCCGCGTCCGAGGTCGGCCAGGATGTCCGGTGTCCGCTGCAGCGTCAGCGACAGCGGACCGTCCGTCTTGGCGATCTTTTCGTTCGCGACCTGCACCGGCGCATAGTCGGCTACGGCAGCCGCCATGATGACCACGTCCGCACCGGCCGCCGCGCTCATCACGGCCGCGTGCATGTCTTTCGCGCTGCGCACCCGGAGCGTGGCGTCGGCATATGGTGGTTCCAGCGAGGTCGGGCCCGCGACCAGCGTCACATGTGCGCCGCGCCTTCGGGCAGCCTCGGCCAGGGCGTAGCCCATGCGACCGCTCGAGCGGTTACCGACGTAGCGAACCGGATCGATGTCCTCGTAGGTCGGGCCTGCGCTGACGACCACCCGCCGATGCCTGAGCACTGAATCCGCCCGACCGCGCAGCATCCCGTCGGCTGCCGCGACGATCTCCTCCGGCTCCGCTAGGCGTCCTCGCCCGATCCAGCCGCAGGCGAGGTAGCCCTCGCCCGCCTCGACGAAGCGAACACCACGCGCCGCCAGCATGCGCAGGTTGGCCTGCACGGCCTCGTGCGCCAGCATGTTCGTATTCATGGCCGGCGCCATCATCACCGGCGCCTTCGTGGCGAGATAGAGCGACGTGAGGAAGTCGTCGGCGATGCCGTGCGCGCACTTGCCAATGACGTTGGCGGTGCAGGGCGCGATGAGCAGCAGGTCGATCCCATCGGCGATCGCAACGTGCTCGATGTCGGCGTTGGCGCCCGGCTTCCACTGTGAGGTAATCACACGCCGACGAGTGATCGCCTCGAACGTGACCGGGCCCACGAATCGCGTCGCGGCTCGCGTCATGACCGCGACGACGTCGTGCCCGCGCTTCTGCAGTCCTCGGCACACCTCGACCGACTTGTAGGCCCCGATGCTGCCGGTGACGCCGAGCGCGATCAACGCCACGTCAGTCCTCGAGCTTGACGACCTTGCGGCGCAGCACTTCTTTCTGCGCGATTGCGATCTTCTTCTCGCCCAGCTCACGAGGCTCGGCGCCCTTCAGCAGCTGCCGTGCTCGCATGCCCGCCAGGACTACAAACTCGAACCGATTCTCTTTTGGTGCTCTCTCCAACATGCCCCTCCTGCCGTTACCGGCGGAATGTCTCGATGATCCGTTCGGCCGTCGCCCGCATCGCCGAGGCCCGTGCCCGCTCTGCCAGCACGATCGCCCGAAGCCGGTCCACGGCCGCGTCGATCTCGTCGTTGACGACGACGTACTCGTACGTCACGAATTCCACGACCTCGCGGCTCGCCGCGGCGAGCCGCTTTCGAATGACCTCGTCGGCGTCCTTGCTCCGGCCGCGCAGGCGCTGTTCCAGCGTGGCGGCCGACGGCGGCAAGACGAAGATCCCAACCGACCCGAGCCCGCCGCTGCGCACCTGTCGCGCGCCTTGCACGTCGATGACGAGCACGAGGTCCTGGCCGCTCGCCAGACACCGCTCCGTTTCGCTCGCGCAGGTGCCGTAGTAGTTACCGAACACATCCGCCCACTCGAGGAATTCGCCGCGTCCGACCATGTCCTCGAAACGGGTCCGGCTGATGAAATTATAGTCAACGCCGTCCTGCTCGCCCGGCCGTGCCGCCCTTGACGTGTAGGACCGCGAAAGGCACAGATTCGGGACGGTCTGCGCCAAACGCTCCGCCAGCGTGGTCTTCCCTGTGCCCGAGGGGGCGGACACGATAAACAGCAGGCCGCGCGGGGGGCTACTCGACATTCTGAATCTGCTCGCGCATCTTCTCGAGCTCCGCCTTCGCGCCGATGATGAGCTCGGAGACCCCGAGGCCGTCCGCCTTCGAGCCGATCGTGTTCACCTCGCGATTCATCTCCTGTAGCAGGAATTCGAGCTTCCGTCCGCACGGTTCATCGGCGTCGGTCAGCGCGTCCCAATGGGCCAGATGGGCCCGCATGCGTGCGACCTCTTCGCTGATATCCGACCGCTGCGCGACCCGTACCACCTCCTGCGCGATCAGCGACTCGTCGACGGGGATCTCGCGACTAATCTCGCGGACGCGCTCCTGCAACCGAATCTCGAGGGCCGTCCGCCCCTCCACCGCCGCACCCACCAGCGCCTCGAGCATCGTCGCCAGCGTCTGGCGGCGTGCCTCCAGGTCGGCGCGTAGATGGTCGCCCTCGCGGATTCGCATGGCCGTCAGATCTGCCAGCGCCTGCCCGACCGCCGCCTCGACGCTGGCCCCGAGCGCCACGTTGGCTTTCGGATCGGCCTCGGGTACGCGATCGCGAACCGTTATGGCCTGCGGCAACCGGAGCAGGTCGCCCGGCGTCAGCACCCCCGACACGAGCCCACTTTCGCGTGCCCGGTCCAGTGCTGTGGAGAGCGCCGCGGCAAACCCCTCGTTGAGTTCGACCGTCGGCACTGCCACCGCGCGCAGCTGCACCGAAATCTGCACCTCAACGCGCCCTCGCGACAGACGGCGCTGCACCAGCGCCCGCACGCGCGACTCCAGTTCGGTCAGCGACGAGGGCAGTCGGAGCTGCATGTCGAGGAACCGGTGATTGACGGTCTTGATCGCCACGGCGATCGTGGCGCCCACGTCCTCGTGGGTCAGCGACGCGAATCCGGTCATCGATTTGATCATCGTCGTCGCTCGGGCCGGCTCAGACGCGCTCCGGTTCCGCGGCAGGCTCGTCCAGCAGCTGCCGTTCGTACAGTCTCGCATACGCGCCGCCTCGTGCGAGCAACTCGTCGTGCGTGCCGACCTCCACGATGCGGCCCTGCTCGATCACGACGATCACGTCGGCCCGGCGGACCGTGGAGAGTCGATGCGCGATGACGAACGACGTGCGATTGCGCATCAGGGTCGAGAGGGCGTCCTGCACCAGCATCTCGGATTCGGTGTCGAGCGACGACGTGGCCTCGTCCAGGATCAGAATCGGTGCGTCCTTCAGGATGGCCCGCGCGATCGTGATGCGCTGCCGCTGTCCGCCAGACAGCCGCTGTCCACGTTCGCCGATGCGGGTCTGGTATCCGCCGTCGAGAGTCTTGATGAACACGTCGGCATGGGCGGCACGTGCCGCACTCTCGATCTCGGCCGACGTGGCGCCGGGCCGCCCGTATCCGATGTTGGCCGCGATGGTGTCGTCGAAGAGCACCGTTTCCTGCGTGACGATCGCCACCTGCGCGCGCAGCGACGATAGCGTCACGTCGCGGATGTCAAGGCCGTCGATGCTGATCGCCCCGCCCGTCACATCGTAGAACCGCGGCAGCAGGTTCACGAGCGTCGTCTTGCCGGCGCCGCTCCGGCCGACGATCGCCAGCGTTTGACCGCCCCGAACGATCAGCGAGATGCCGCGGAGCGTCACGTCATCCGCGCCGTGGTAGGCAAACCCGACCTCGCGGAACTCGATCGCGTCGCGAAACCGGGGCAGGTCGATCGCGCCCGGACGCTCACGGACCTCGCTGTGTGTCTCCAGCATTTCGAAGATCCGCTCGGCCGCTGCAATCGCCTGCTGCAGGTTGGCATTCACGCGGCTCAGCTTTTTCGCAGGGCCGTACATCATGAACAGCGCCGCGATGAAGCCGACGAATTCGCCGGTCGTCAGCCGCGCCGCCGCGATCTCCTGACTGCCGTACCACAACGCGGCGGCGAACGCCACGCCGCCGATGAACTCCATCAGCGGAGGCAGCACCGACAGGGCGCTCGTGGCCTTCATGCTCGTTCGGTACAGGCGCTGCGACGCCTCCCGAAACTTCGAGGTCTCTCGCTGTTCCGCGCCGAAGGCCTTCACGATGCGGTGACCGGTGAACGCCTCGGCCGCGACGTGCGTGATCTGCTCGAGCGCCTCCTGGCTATGTCGCGTGGTCCGCCGCACGCGCTGCCCGAGGCGCACCAGGGGATAGACGACCAGGGGCGCGCCCGTCAGGCAGACGATCGCCAGACGTGCGTCGTAGTAGAACAGCAAGGCGGCACACGCCAGGAGCGACAGCGATTCGCGGGCCAGGTCACCGATGGTCTCGGACACGGCCTGCTGCACCTGGCCGACGTCGTTGGTGATGCGCGACATCAGACGGCCGCTCGTCTGGATCGAGAAGAAGGCCGCGGACTGGCCGAGAATGTGGGTGAACAGCGCGTCGCGCAGGTCGCGGACGACCCGCTGCCCGACGTCGGTCATCAGGTAGCTCGAGACGTACGCTGAGATGCCTTTCACGAGGTACACGCCGACGATGGCGCCGATCGTCAGGACGAGCTCTTCCCGCCGCGGCAGAACGTGATCGAGGATCGGCTGAATCAGCGCGGCCACGCCCGCCGAGGCCGCGCCGTAGATCACCATTGTCATCATCGCGGCCGTCAGTCGCCCACGGTACGGGCGCGCATAGGCGATGAGACGAAGGAACGCGCTCACTCGCTGAACCGATACCGCAACAGAACCCACAGCGCGACGATGCCATCGCGCCAGCCGATCTTCTTACCTTCGGCGTAACCGCGCCCATCGTAGGTGATCGGAATCTCGTACACGCGGTAGCCGCGCTTGAAGATCTTCGCCGTCAACTCGGGCTCGATGCCGAACCCGTCCGATCGCAGCGTCATGGAACGGAGCACCTCGGCGCGCATGACCTTATAGCAGGTCTCCATGTCCGTCAGCATCGTGTTGTACAGCACGTTGGTCAGCAGCGTGAGCACGCGGTTGCCCAGGTAGTGCGTGAAGAGAAACACGCGATGGCGCCCCAGAAACCTCGAGCCGTAGACGACGTCCGCTCGCCCCTGGCAGATCAGCTCGATGAGCTCGGGGAACTCCTCGGGCGAGTATTCGAGGTCGGCGTCCTGAATGATCACGAGATCGCCCTGCACCGCCGTGAATCCCGCGCGGAGCGCCGCCCCCTTGCCCTGGTTGACGCGCTGCAGCAGCAGCGTGAACCCAAGCTCGCGCTGGAGTACCGAGAGCGCGTCGCGGGTGCCGTCGGTGGAGCAGTCGTCCACGACGATAAGCTGCGTTCGAACGGGAACAGCCAGCACCCGTCGGATGATTTCGTCGATGGTCGCCCGTTCGTTGAACACGGGCATCACGACCGACAGCAGCGGGTCTTCGATCACGCCGCGCAGGTGCCCCATCAGCCGGCCGCGCGCTCCACCCTCGCGCCCGGACCGTCCGACCGAAACCCGTGCGGATGGCTGAGGTGCCAACGCCAGGCATCGCCCACTATGGTATCGAGATGGGGACGGCCTGGCACCCAGCCCAGATCCTCGCGGATTCGGGCCGCCGACGCGAACAGAATGGCCGGGTCGCCCGGGCGCCGTGGCGCCGATCGACGTTGGACGACCCGCCCCGTTACGCGCTCGACAGACGCAATCACGTCGCGGACCGAAGACGGTTGCTCGGTCCCGACGTTGTAGGTCACCGACCCTCCGCCGGCTTCGAGGCGACGAAGCGCGCGTACGTGTGCGTCGGCGAGGTCGCTCACGTGGATGTAGTCGCGCAGGCAGGTGCCGTCCGGAGTTGGATAGTCCTCCCCAAACACGTCCAGCGGTGCGCCGCCCGAGGCGGCTTCGAAGGCCCGTGGAATCACGTGGATCTCTGGAGAGTGATCCTCGCCGATCTCGCCCCCGGGGTCCGCACCGGCCGCGTTGAAGTAGCGCAGGCACACGGCCCGGAGGCCGTACGCCCGCTCGAAGTGCGGCAGCGCGTGCTCGATCGCGAGCTTGGTCTGTCCGTACGCGTTGACGGGTGCCGTCGGGTGCGATTCACGCAGTGGCGTCTCGACGGGGTTGCCGTACACAGCGCACGTCGACGAGAACACCAGGGCGCGGCATCCCTCGCCAGCCATCGCCTCGAGTGTCGCCAGCGCGCCCCCGACGTTGTTCTGGTAGTACCGGATTGGATTCTCGACGGACTCGGCCACCGAGAGCCACGCGGCGAAGTGCATGACGGCCGACGCCCCGCTCTCTCGCAGAGCGCGCCGCACGGCCTCGACGTCGCGAATGTCCCCGACGATCAGCGGCGCGCCGAGCGCGGCCTCCCGGTGCCCCGCGGACAGATTGTCGTAGATGACGACTCGATATCCAGCCGCCCTCAGGGCCTTGGCCGTGTGGCTGCCGATATAACCGGCACCGCCGGTAACGAGCACCGTCGTAGGGTCAGTGGCGGCCAATGGAATAGTAAGTGAACCCACTCTGCTTCATCTGCTCTGGGGCGAACAGGTTGCGGCCATCGAAGATCACGGGCGATCGCATGAGCTTCAGCATTTTCGCAAAATCAGGGCGCCGAAACTCGTTCCACTCAGTGAGAATCGCCAGGCCATCGGCACCCTTCAGCGCGTCGTAGCTCCTGGCCGCAAACGTCACGCGGGCGCCGAACAGCCCCTTGGCCACCCGCGTCGCCTCCGGGTCGTAGGCCTGCACAGTGACCCCCGCCGACAGCAGCGCTTCAATCAACGGAATCGATGGAGCCTCGCGCATGTCGTCTGTCCGCGGTTTGAACGCCAGTCCCCACACCGCGATGGTCTTGCCTTTCAGGTGGCCGAAGTGCGTCCGCATCCTGGCGACCAGTCGCGTCTTCTGAAGCTGGTTGACGGTCTCGACGGCCTTGAGAATCTTGAACTCGTAGTCCCGCTCAGCGGCGAAGTGCATGACCGCCTTGACGTCCTTCGGAAAGCAGCTCCCGCCATAGCCGATGCCAGGAAACAGGAACGACGACCCGATACGGCGATCTGATCCGATGGCGCGCCGCACCTCGTCGACGTCGGCACCCACCAGCTCGCACACGTTCGCGATCTCGTTCATGAACGAAATCCGAGTCGCGAGCATCGCGTTGGCTGCGTACTTTGCGAGCTCTGCGCTGGCGCAGTCCATCATCATGATGGGGGCGCCGGTGCGCGTGAACGGCGCGTACAGCTCGGACATGAGCGCCGCCCCGCGGGGATCCTCGGCCCCGACGACCACCCGGTCGGGTTTCATGAAGTCGTCGATGGCTGCGCCCTGCTTGAGAAACTCCGGGTTGCTGACGACACTGAACGGATGGGTGGTCTCACGACGGACAACCTCTCGTACCTTGACCGCTGTTCCGACCGGCACCGTGCTCTTGTTGACGATGACCTTGTAGCCGTTCATCGCGCGGGCCACGTCGCGCGCGACCGCGAGGACGTGCTGCAAGTCGGCCGAGCCGTCCTCCCCCTGCGGCGTACCAACCGCGATAAAGACGATCTCGGCGGCCCTGACTGCCTTCGGCAACTGGGTTGCAAAGGTCAGGCGGCCCTCCTGACTGTTGCGTCGAACCAGCTCTTCGAGCCCCGGCTCGTAGATCGGCATCTTTCCGCGCCGCAGCGAACGAATCTTGGCGGCGTCCTGATCCACACATACGACCTCGTTGCCGCTCTCGGCGAAGCATGTGCCGGCCACGAGCCCCACGTATCCCGTTCCGACAACCGCGATCCGCATCTGTCTCCAATCAGCCCGCGGGTAACCGCTCGCGTGGGCTTCCGTTAGCATATCGGATCGAACCGCGTGTACTCTGCTGCCCGTGCGCATCGTCGTTGACTACCGCCCCGCAGTGAGCGTGCGCACGGGCGTGGGCGAGTACATCCATCAGGTCGTGCGGGCGCTCACGGCTACGACCGGTGACGAGATTGTCGCTTTCACGAGTTCATGGAAGGGTCGGCCCGCGGCGGGACTCGCTGCGCACCTCGGTGCCCGTGTGGTGGACCGGCGGATTCCCGTGCGACTGCTCAACTATCTGTGGCACCGGTGGGAGTGGCCGCCGGTGGATCGAATCGTCGGCGCTGTCGATGTTGCTCACTCGTCGCATCCGCTACTGATGCCCGTCCGAAGGGCGGCGCAGGTGGTCACGATCCACGATCTGTTCTTTCTCGACCATCCCGAGTCCACGAGTGACGAGATCAGACGCGACTACCCATCGCTTGTCGCCGGCCACGCGCGACGGGCGCACGCCGTGATCACCTCCACGCAGTACGGCAAGCAGCAGGTCGTGTCGCGTCTGGGCGTGGCGCCGGCGGCCGTCCATGTCTGCCCTGCAGGAGCGCCGTCGTGGACGTCACTCGGCAACGCGCCGAACATCCCTAAAGATGGGTGCGTCCTCTTCCTGGGCACACTCGAGGCGCGGAAGAACGTCGGCGCGCTGCTCGACGCCTATGCCAGCCTCCTGAACCGGGGTGTCTCGATGCCGTCACTGGTCCTGGCCGGCCGCGCCACGTCGTCGGCCGCGGCGTGGCTGGCGCGACTCGCCCGTCCCCCGCTCGCCGGCCATGTGACCCACGTCGGCTACGTCGCCGATGACGTGCGTGAGACGCTCTTTCGGTCAGCCCGGTTGCTTGTCATCCCGTCGCTCGACGAGGGCTTCGGCCTCCCCGCGCTTGAAGCCATGTCAGCCGGCATCCCGGTCGTCGCCTCCAATCGAGGCTCGCTGCCCGAAGTGCTCGGACCCGCCGGGGCGCTGGTCGATCCCACAGACATGACGGCTCTCTCCGCCGCGATCGAGCGTGGAATCAAGGATGACGACTGGGCCAGGTCTGCTGCGCAGGCCGGCCTCGACCGGGCGCGTCGCTTTCGGTGGGCCGACTCGGCCGCTGCGTTGCGCCTGGCCTACGTGAGCGCCGTCGAGCGCCACCGCGCGCAATGAAGATCGCCGTTGACGCGCGGGAAATGAGGGATAAACCGACCGGGGTCGGGACGTTTCTCGGCTCTGTCCTGAGCGCCTGGAAGGCGCTGCCGGAATGGCAGGGTCACGAGATCGTGCTGCTCGCCCCCGAAGAGGGTGCGTCGGGCGGCACGTTCTGGGAGCAGTTCACGCTGCCGACCCTCGTGAGAAGGTGCGGGGCCGATGTGATGTTCTGCCCGGCATACACCGGACCAATCCTCCCACCGGTGCCGATGGTCGTCGCGATCCACGACGTGTCGTTCGCAGCGCACCCCGAGTGGTTCAGCTGGCGGGAAGGGGTTCGTCGCCGGACGATCGTCCGACTGGCCGCGCGTGCCGCCTCGC
>Ga0210380_10000593_pt1 | contig 15811 bp, 10 predicted proteins | sample PLM4_5_coexredo_FD_155476 | JGI IMG/M metagenome (GOLD analysis project Ga0210380, IMG submission 155476) | Groundwater sediment microbial communities from an aquifer in East River, Colorado, USA - PLM4_5_coex redo | ecosystem: Environmental > Terrestrial > Soil > Riparian zone | place: USA... | reverse complement strand
GACCGGTTCGACTTCGACAACCTCGCCGAGGCCGGGGACACCGTCTCCGGCTTCGAGGCCGTGCCCGGCGGCGACGTGCTCGACATCGCCGACCTGCTCCTCAACTCGACCAGCTACGCCGGCGGCGTCGGCGGAGCGCTGGCCGATTTCGTCAGGGTCGAGGCAGCGAACCCGGATGGCTTGCTGCAGATCGACACCGACGGCAGCACCGGCGGCGGCAACTGGCAGACGCTCGCCACCCTGCTTGGGGGCTCCGCGCTAAACCTCGAGACACTCCTCGCCCAAGACAACCTCGATGTCGGGCCCAGCGGCGGCGGCATCACGCTGATCGGTACACCAGGCAACGACAGCCTGATCGGCGGCCCCGGCAACGACACCCTGATCGCCGACCTCGGCAATGACTTCCTGCGCGGTGGCGGCGGCAATGACGTGCTGAACGGTGGGGTGGTGGCAGACCTACAGTCCGATGTGGGCTGGCGGGACTCCGACCGCGCCGACTACAGCAGCGCCTTCACGGGTGTGAACGTCAATCTGGGTACCGGCATCGCCCAGGACGGCGAGGGCGGCACCGACACGCTGATCGGCATCGAGGCGGTCAACGGTTCGTTCTACGACGACGTGTTCACTGGCTCGGGCGCGTACAGTGAAGGCTTCCAGGGCGGCGCGGGCAATGACACGATCAATGGCGCCGGCGGCCTCGATCGCGCCGAGTACAACAATGCGACCTCGGCCGTGTCGATCAGTCTGGGCGCTTTCGGCGGCCCCGCCAACTCGATGGGGTCGGTGAGCGGGGACGCTTCAGTGGGTTTCGACACGCTGCTCGACGTCGAGCAGTTCACCGGCTCGAACTTCGCTGACACCTTCAACGTGGGCTCGTTCCTGAGCGGCAGCCAGCCCGGCGGGTTCTTCAGCAACTTCAATTCGTTCGAAGGCCGCGCCGGAGACGACTTCATCTCCGGCAATGGCGGCACACGCATCGAGTACTCGGGCGCCACCACCGCGGTGTACGTCAATCTCAATACGGGCATCGCCACGGCCATCGTCCCGGGCGACACCTCGGTGGGCACTGACAGCTTCAGCGGCGTCAATCAGGTCCGCGGCTCCTCGTTCGCTGACACGCTGCTTGGCGCCAACCCGCTCTACAACGGCCTCGAGAGCTTCGATGGCCGTGGCGGCAACGATTGGATTGACGGTGACATCGGCTGGGACCGGGCGGACTACGCCTTCAACGGAGCGGTCACGACCGGCATCATGGTCGACCTCGACCTGGGCATAGTGACGGGCGACCCGGTGCTCACGGGAAGCGACACGCTGCGCGGCATCGAGGCGATCCGTGGCTCGCACCAAGCAGACCTCTACGACGCCACCGGCTTCTCGGGCTCGAGCATCAATGCCGGCTCGAGCGGCACCTTGAACGAATTCGAGGGCATGGCCGGCAACGACACCATCATCGGCAACGGCAACACCCGGGCAAGCTACGCCGGCGCGCGCGAAGGCGTGAGCGTCGACCTGCAAGCCGGTACGGCTGTCGGCGGCGCCTCGGTGGGGACTGACACCATCCTCGGCGGCGTGAACGCGGTGCGCGGGTCGAACTTCGACGACGTGCTGACCGGCTCGGCGTCGAATGACATCCTCGAAGGACTCAACGGCAACGACCTGCTGCGCGGCGGTCTGGGTGCGGACTTCCTCATCGGCGGCCCGGGGTCGGACCGGTTCGACTTCGACAACCTCGCCGAGGCCGGGGACACCGTCTCCGGCTTCGAGGCCGTGCCCGGCGGCGACGTGCTCGACATCGCCGACCTGCTCCTCAACTCGACCAGCTACGCCGGCGGCGCCGGCGGAGCGCTGGCCGATTTCGTCAGGCTACAAGCCGCAGGCCCCGACACCGCGCTGCAGATCGACGCCAACGGCAGCACCGGCGGAGGGAACTGGCAGACACTGGCCACCCTGCTCGGGGGCGCTGGCCTCAATCTGGACACTCTGGTCGCCAACGGCAACCTCGACGCCGGCCCCGCGGGCGGCATCACACTGATCGGCACGCCCGGCAATGACACCCTGATCGGCACGCCCGGTAACGACACGATCCTTGCCGATCTGGGCAATGACTTTCTGCGTGGCGGGGCCGGCAATGACCTGCTCAATGGCGGCGTGGTGGCCGACCTTCAGTCCGATGTGGGCTGGCGGGACTCGGACCGCGCCGACTACAGCTTCGCCTTGAGCGGCGTGGATGTGAACCTGGCCACGGGCGTCGCCCACGACGGCGAAGGCGGCACCGACACGCTGATCGGCATCGAGGCGGTGAACGGCTCCTCCTTCGACGACGTGCTCGCGGGCTCGAACGCGTTCCAGGAGAACTTCCAGGGCGGCGCCGGCAACGACACGATTCTGGGGGCAGGCGGCAACGATCGCGCCGAGTACAACAATGCGACCTTGGGTGTGTCGATCAGCCTGGGCGGTTTACCCGGCATGAGCAACTCGACGGCGACGGTGAGCGGCGACGCTTCAGTGGGTTTTGACACGCTGCTCGACGTCGAGCAGTTCACCGGTTCGAACTTCGCTGACACCTTCAGCGTGGGCTCCTTCCTGAGCGGCAGCAGTCCCGGCGGGTTCCTCAGCAATTTCAACACGTTCGAGGGCCGCGGCGGCAACGACGTCATCACGGGCAATGGCGGCACGCGCATCGAGTACTCGGGCGCCAGCGGCGCAGTGAACGTCAATCTCGCGACGGGCGTCGCCACGGGCGACGCCTCGGTGGGCACCGACTCGTTCAGCGGCGTCAATCAGGTCCGCGGCTCCTCCGGTGCCGACACGCTGCTTGGCGGCAATCCGTTCACCAACGGTCTCGAGATCTTCGACGGCCGCGGCGGCAACGACTTCATCAACGGCGGACAGGGCTTCGACCGCGCCGACTACGCCTTCAACGGCCCAGTCGTGGCCGGCATCATGGTCGACCTCGACCTGGGCACAGTGACGGGCGATCTGGCGCTTACGGGCACCGACACGCTGCGCAGCATTGAGTCGGTGCGCGGCTCACACCTGGCGGACACCTACGACGCCACCGGCTTCTCGAACCTCAGCCTCAACGCCGGGTCAAGCGGCACGCTGAACGAGTTCGAGGGCATGGCGGGCAACGACACGATCCTCGGCAACGGCAACACGCGCGTCAGCTATTCGTTCGCCCGCGAGGGCGTGACGGTCGACCTCGCAGCCGGCACGGCCGTGGGCGGCGCCTCGGTCGGCACCGACACCATCGTGAGCGGCGTGAGCGCGATGCGCGGCTCGAACTTCGACGACGTGTTGATGGGCACCAACCACGGCATCACCTCTACCCAGGTCTACGAGGGACGCGCGGGCAACGACACCTTCAGCGGCCGCGGCGGCTTCGATCAGGCAGTCTATAGCTCCGAATCGACCCAGATGGGCATCACGGTCGACATGGACGCGATCAATGCGTTCACCGGCACCGTGGTTGGCGATGCGGGCGTCGGCACTGACACGCTAATCGACATCGTCACGGTAATCGGCACGTTCTTCAACGACCACTACGACGCCACCGGCTACAACAGCGCGGTCTCGACGCTGGGCACCTTCAACGAGTTCGAGGGCAGCTTTGGCGACGACACAATCATCGGCAACGGCAATACCCGCGCCTCGTTCATTGGCGCGGGCGCCCCAGTGACGGTCAACCTCGGCGCGGTGGGCAGCGCTTCGGGCACCGCCATCGGTTTCGACACCCTGACCAACGTCTTCAGCGTGCGCGGCTCGAACTTCGATGACACCCTGATCGGCTCTAGCTTCAACGACACCTTCGAGGGCCGCGGCGGCTTTGACTCCATCGACGGCGGCGACGGTTTCGACCTGGTGCGCTACGACAACGGCTCCTCCGGCGGTGGCACGTTCATCTCCACCGGGTCGGGCCAGTTCACCGCGAGCGCGCCCGGGCACAACACCGACACCCTGGTGAACATCGAGTCCATTCGCGGCTCAAATTTCGGCGACCTGTTCGACGGCTCGGGCTCGTTCCAGGGCTACACCTTCGACGGCCGCGGCGGCAACGACACGCTCATAGGCTCGAATTCCAACGACACCCTGCTCGGCGGCGATGGCAACGACCTGTTGCGCGGCGGCTTGGGCGGCGACACCTTGGACGGCGGCGCGGGCTCGGACACGTACGACTTCAACATGCTCGAGGAGGCGTCAGACTCCGTCTCCGGATTCACGGCCGGGACCGGCGGCGACGTTCTCGACATCGCCGACCTGCTCGCCTTCTCCACCAACTATGCCGGTGGCGCCGGTGGCCAACTGGCCGACTACGTCAGGGTCGAGGCAGCGAACCCGGATGGCTTGCTGCAGATCGACACCGACGGCAGCACCGGCGGCGGCAACTGGCAGACGCTGGCCACCCTGCTTGGGGGCTCGGGGCTCACCCTCGACACCCTCGTCAATGGAGGCAACCTCGACACGCTGATCTGAGGACCGCGCCGGGCACGCGCCCGGCGCGGCGATCAGCGCGCGTCGTCGTCGAGTCGCCGCGTCTCGTTTTCGACGCGGTATTCGCCCTCGATGACGGTGCCCTGGCCGCGCCTGGGCAGATTGCGCGTGCGCCACCACAGCCACGCCCAGATCGCTATCGCAAGCACCGCCGCCACCGCGAAGATCACCGAGGCGAAGACGAGCGCGAGGACGAACAGGACGACGGCGAGAACGCCGCCCGCGACGCGCTGAAGCAGGTTCAAGCCGGCGCGGGCTCGGCGGCGTCGAAGTCGATCTCGACCTTGGCGCTGTTCGGGTCGAAGAAGAACAGCTGCCAGGTGCCGTAGGCGGGCAACTTCCGCAGCTCGTACTCGACCCCCTTCGCCTTCAGCTTCGCCACTGTCGCGGCGAGCCCGGTGCCGAAGAAGGCCATGTGGTCGATCACCCCCCTCACCAGGTCCTTCTTCTGCTTGCCCGCCACCACGTGCAGGATCGGGTCCTTGCCCTTGCCCCCGTCGGCGTAGAGCCAGGCGCCCGAAAAGGTGAACGGCGGCCGCGCGCCTGGCTTCAGGTTCAAGTGCTCCTCGTAGAACGCCAGGGTCGCCGGCAGGTCGTCGGTGAGGATGTTGAAGTGGTCCATCCGCGTGATCGGCATCTCAAGCCCCCTTCGCCGCGGCCTGCGTCTGGCGCGTCTTGTCGAGCACCGTCATCGCCGTGGTGACCAGCGCTGCGATGTCGGCCGCGTTGGCCGGCACGATCAGCGTATTGGACTGCTTGGCGAGCTCAGAGAAAGCCGCCACGTACTCCTGCGCCACCTTGAGGTTGGCGGCGTCCATGCCGCCTTTGTCCGAGATCGCCTCGCCCACCGCGCGCACCGCGGCGGCGTTGGCCTCCGCGATCAGGCGCAGCGCGGTCGCCTCGCCCTGGGCGCGGTTGACCGCCGCCGCTTTCTCGCCCTCGGACCTGAGCACCGCCGCCTGCTTCTCGCCGTCAGCGACGTTGATCTCCTGCTGGCGCTCGCCCTCGGACTTGGCGATCAGCGCGCGCTTCTCGCGCTCGGCGGTGATCTGCTGCTGCATCGAGCGCAGGATCGCCTCGGGCGGGGTCAGGCTCTTGATCTCGTAGCGCAGCACCTTGATGCCCCAGTTGCGCCCCGCTTCATCCAGCGATTGCACGATCTGCTTGTTGATCTCCTCGCGCGACTCGAAGGTCTTGTCGAGTTCCATCTTGCCGATTTCGCTGCGCAGCGTGGTCTGCGCGAGCTGGGAGATCGCGGCGATGTAGTTCGACGAGCCGTAGGAGGCGAGTCGCGGGTCGGTGACCTGGAAGTAGAGGATCCCGTCCACGCCAAGCTGGGTGTTGTCCTTGGTGATGCACACCTGCTCGGGCACGTCGAGCGGCACTTCCTTGAGCGAGTGGCGGTAGGCGATGCGGTCGAACACCGGCACGATGAAGTTCAGGCCCGGCTCGAGCGTGGCGAAGTAGCGGCCGAAGCGCTCCACCACGAAGGCGCTCTGCTGCGGCACCACGCGCACGCCCTCCAGCACGAAAGCCACCGCCGCGGCGAGCAGGAACACGTACACCGCGTAGCTCGGCGTCCGGGTCATCGCGAAGGTGACGCCGGCGAGCACGACGGCGACGATCAGTTTGACGAACATGAATGCCCTCCTCCTGCTGGCAGCGCCTCAGGCGGGACGCCTGGCGCTCACCTTGAGTGTATTGCCTTCGGCCGCGAGCACGTAGACCAGGGAGCCGGGCTGCAGCGCCGGCTCGCCTTCGAGGCGCGCTTCCCAGCTTGCGCCGCGGTAGCGCACCCGTGCCAGCCCCGCCGGCTGGTCAACCCAGCTCTCGAAACTGGCCGGCTGGCCGGCGTCGATCGGAGCCATCTGCTGCGCGGCGTTGCGCGCGCGGTAAGCGTGCACCAGATACGCACCCAGCAGCGCCACCACCGCGGCGGCAATCGCCTGCAGGGCGAACGCGCCGCCGAACCAGGCAACCGCGCCGGCGCCGAACGCGGCCACGCCCAGTACCAGCAGATAAAAGGTCCCGCTGAGCAACTCCACGATCACCAGCCCCAAGCCAACGAGCAGCCAGACCAGGTAGGCATCCATGGCGGGTATTTTGCACGCGAAACGTACCGGCGCAACCTCGGCCGAGGGGTAGAATTTTCTCCATGCTGGAATCCACCCTGCGCGCGGTCTCCGAAGAACTGATCGAGCTGGCGGCGAGCGGGCACATGGCGCCGCCGTTCAGCGCGCGCCACCCGAAGCTCGACGCCGACATGGGCTATCGCGCCATGCGGCGCCTGCACCTGCACCGCCTGGCGATCGGCTGGAAGCCGGTCGGCCGCAAGATCGGCTTCACCAACCGCACCATCTGGGAGCGCTACGGCGTACACGACCCGATCTGGGGCTTCGTCTACGACCACACGCTGGTCCGGGCGCCCGAGAACCGCGCCGAGGTCGTGCTCGAGGGACTGGCGCAGCCGCGCATCGAGCCGGAGATCTGCTTCGGCCTCAAGGCGCCCCCGCCGCGCTCGCGCGACCCGCACGCCATCCTCGCTGCGGTGGATTGGGTGGCGCATGCCGTCGAAATCGTGCAGTGCTTCCACCCGGGCTGGAAGGTGACCCTTCCCGATTCCACGACCGCCAACGGGCTGCACGGCCGCCTGATCCTCGGTGAGCAGATCCCCGTATCCCGCTTCCGCGGGCTGGAGTGGCGCCTGCCCAAGATCGAGGTGACGCTGCGCAAGGGGGACAAGGCGGTCGACAAGGGCTACGGCCTGAACGTCCTCGACAGCCCGCTGTTTGCGCTCTCGCACCTGGTGGAAGTGCTGGCGATGCAACCCGAGTTCGACCAGCTGCACGCGGGAGAAATGGTCACCACGGGGACGCTCACCGACGCTCATCCCGTCAAGGCCGGGGAAACGTGGAGCACCGCCTTCAACGGCCTGCCGCTGCCGGGCCTGACTATCGCCTTCAAGTGATGCGGCCGCTGGAGGGCGTCACGGTAGTGGCGCTCGAGCAGGTGATCGCCGGGCCGTTCTGTACACGCCAGTTGGCGGAGTTGGGCGCGCGCGTGATCAAGATCGAGCGGCCCGACGGCGGCGATGCGGCGCGCGGCTACGATCGCACGGTACAGGGCCTGTCCTCCCACTTCGTGTGGACCAACCGGTCCAAGGAAAGCCTCGCACTGGACGTGAAGCATCCGCAGGCGAAGGCGATCCTGGCCCGCCTGCTGGCCAGGGCCGATGTCTTCGTGCAGAACCTGGCGCCGGGCGCGGTCGAGCGGCTTGGCCTGGGCGCCGCCGAGCTGCGCGCGCGCCATCCGCGGCTTATCTGGTGCGGCATTTCCGGCTACGGCCCTGCCGGGCCCTATGCGCAAAAGAAAGCGTACGACCTGCTGGTGCAGTGCGAAGCAGGTCTGCTGTCGGTGACCGGCACGCCGGAATCGCCTTCCAAGGCGGGGATCCCGGTGGCCGACATCGCTGCCGGGATGTATGCGCTGACTTCGATTCTTGCTGCCCTATTGCGTCGCGGGCGCGACGGAGAGGGTGCCACCCTCGACATCACCATGTTCGAGGCGCTGGGCGAATGGATGGGCTTTCCGGCCTACTTCGGCGCCTATGGTGGAACCCCGCCGCCGCGCTCCGGGGCCTACCACGCCACTATCGTGCCTTATGGCCCGTTCAAGGCGGGCGACGGCGGCACGGTGTTCTTGAGCATCCAGAACGAGCGTGAGTTCGCGCGCTTTTGCGACAAGGTGCTGGAGAATTCTTCCCTGGCGAAGGACTCCAGGTTTTCATCCGGTCCGGCAAGGTTGCAGAACCGCGAGGCGATGCACGCCGAGATCGGGAAGGTGTTCGGCAAGCTCACCGCGGCCCAGGTAGTCGAGCGCCTGGAGCGCGCCGAAATCGCCAACGCCCGGCTAAACACCATGCAGGAATTCTGGGAGCACCCGCAGCTCGAAGCGCGCGGGCGCTGGGCGCAAGTCGGTTCCCAGGTCGGCCCCATCCGGGCGATGAAGCCGCCGTTTAACCTGTCGGGGTTCGAACCCCGCATGGAGGCGATCCCCGAGCTTGGGGAGCAAAGTCGCCGCATTCTTGAAGAACTGGGCTACACCGCTGCGGATATCGATCGTCTGGCTGCCGCCAAGGCGATCTAACCCTCCCTCTTACATCGAAGAATCGCGTCCGGGCGCCGAGCTAGCTTTTCCTGACCTCGACGCCCACGGCGCGCGCCAGGTCCTTCTGGATGCGCGCTACGCGCTCCACTTCGCCCTTCGCGGCAAAACGCTCGTAGAAACCCTCTTCCCGGAACTCGCGCACCATGTCACCCCAGGGGGCAAGGCGCTTCTCCCAGCGCTGCTGGCGCGTGTCCGCCGGGTCGGCATCCTCGCGCACTAGCCCGGTGCATACGCGGATCATCGCCTTCAGGGTCACCGGCTTGGTAACCATGTAGTTGTCCTTGCCCCAGGTATCGCCGAATATGGCTTTCGCCGCCTTGAGGAAATCGCGGATCGCCGCATAGTAGCGGTCCACGTTCTTCGCGCTGCCGCCCGAGACCTGGATCTTGCGCCAGTCGGCGCGCACCCAGCGATGCAGCTCGTTGAACAGCTCCGCCTGCAGGATCCACTTGTCGCGCTGGCTGCGCCCGCCGAGCCGATTGATGCGGTAGCGCAGCGGGCTGTCGCCCTCGCGGTAGAGCTTGTCCACCAGGCGCGCGGCGAACTTCCGGTCCGGCGCCGCCCAGGACACCTTCTCGTAGAGGTCCACCAGATGGCTCTTGTTGATGCGCGTCGGCGTCGAATTGATGATGACGAACATCTCGGTGGAGAAGTCCTCGCTGCGGCCGTCGAAGATCATGCACGGCACGCGGATGGTGGCGGCCTCGCTGGGCCGGTCGAGCATGTAGAAGTACAGCGCGGCCAGGCGGTGCTGGCCGTCGATAATGAGGAATTTCTGGCTCGGCTCCGACAGGTGGCCGACGCCATCGCCCGCCGACTGGTAGCGCAGCGTCTCCGAGGTGAACAGCAGCACCGTGCCGGGGATCGGCGGCTGCGTCACGGCGGTTTCATAGAAATTGCGCAGCTGCCGCACCTTGGCCTGCGACAGGCCGCGCTGGAAGGCATGGTCGGTACGCTCGATGCGCGCGATGAATTGCGCGATGTCGTCGTCCTGCGCGATGCGAGACGGGGCGATCTGCTCCCCATCGCCATAGAAGCGGCTGATAAAGCGCACCCTCGCCAGCAGCTCCTTTGCGGGGTAGCTGACGAAGTAGAAGATCCCGTCCTTCTGGCGGATCTGAGTCGCTAGCACGGCTACTGCCTCCGGGCGGGTCGCCCCTACTATCAAGACCGGGCGAATGATACCGAAGGCCGTCGCCCCCCGCAGGGAAGGTTTTGCCGGCCCTGGCCGGCCAAGCCCTGCAGCCAGCGGGCGGCCGGTCGGCAACTATCGGTCGAAACGGCCCGCCCGCAGCTTGCGGGCTCCCAAGGATAATGCGGGGTGTCCCTGAAACTCTCCATCCTGGACCAGTCCCCGGTGCTGTCCAGCGGCACGCCCGCCCAGGCGATCCAGGCGACGCTGGACCTGGCTCGCCGCGCCGAGGCACTGGGCTACTGCCGCTATTGGCTCGCCGAGCACCACGCCATTGCCGCCCTCGCCGACCCGTGCCCCGAGGTACTGCTCGCGCGCCTGGGCGCGGAGACGAAACGCATGCGCATCGGCACCGGCGGCGTACTCCTCCCTTACTACAGCCCGCTCAAGGTTGCCGAGGTCTTTCGCATGCTGGAGGCCCTTTACCCTGGCCGCGTCGACTTGGGCATCGGCCGCGCGCCAGGCGGCGACGCGCGTACCGCGCACGCCGTGGCGGGCGGGCAGTTCCCGAGCGCCGACGACTTTCCACAGCGCGTCTGGGAGCTGGTCGGGCACCTGGACGGCACCTTGCCCGAGGACCATCCGCACAAGCGCGTTCGCGTGCAGCCCGGGGGTGAAACCGCGCCCCAGATATGGCTGCTCGGTTCCTCGGACTACAGCGGGCTGCTCGCCGCGCAGATGGGCCTGCGCTTCGCGTTCGCGCATTTCATCAACGCGAAAGGCGGCGACGCAGTGACCCGCGCCTACCGCGAGCGCTTCCAGCCCTCGGCGCGCGAGAAGTCATCCGCGGCGATCGTGTGCGTGTTCGCGATCTGCGCAGTGAGCGACGTCGAGGCCGAGCGTCTCGCCGCCTCGATCGACCTGCGGCGATTGCACATGGCGCTCAACCTCGACACGCCGGTGCCGACGCTCGAGGAAGCCGCGCGCCACGTGTATACGGAGGAAGAGCGCCGCTACGTGTTGAGCCAGCGCGAGCGCGCCGTGATCGGCGGCCCGGAAAAGTGCCGGCGCGAGCTCGGCGCGCTGCTCGAGCGCTACGGCGCGGACGAATTGATGGTGATTACCATCACCGGGGACTATGCGTCGCGGCTGCGGTCCTACGAACTGCTTGCCGAGGTGTACGGTCTGGGCTAGAACAGCCTCAGGACCTCCTCGTGGCCGCGTTCCCGCGCGAGGTCCTGCGCGCTCTTGCCCTCCAGGTTCTTCGTGCCCGGGGCGCGGGCACGCCCGAGCAGCAGGCGCACCGTTTCCACGTGGCCGGAGTCGGCTGCCCCGTGCAAGGGCGTGTTGCCGCGCAAGTCGAAACCGTCCGGGTCTGCGCCGCGCTCCAGCAGCAGGCGTACTGTCGCCGCATTGCCGCTCAACGCCGCCCAGTGCAGCACGGATTCTCCCTCGTCGTTCTGCGCGCGCGCATCCGCTCGCGCATCCAGCAGCAGGGCGGCGCAGGCGGGATCCGCATGCAGCGCGGCGTGGTGCAGGGGCGTTTCCCCGGTGCTGGTGCGCGAGCGCACGCTGGCGCCCGCGTCCAGCAGCAGCCGCGTAAGCGCGCGCATGTCTTTCTCCGCCGCGAGATGCAGCGGCGTCTCGCGCGCGGCGTTGCGGGCGTGCACGTCCACGCTTGCGCCCAGCACCAGGATCGCGGCTACCGGCTCTTTGTTCTCGGCGATCGCCTGCAGCAGGCGCTCGGTGGGGCTTTGCGCCTGCGCGGAAGCGGCCGCGAGCAACGCCGCCGCGAGCAGCGCCCTCACTTGAGCGCGCCTGCCAGCACCTCGGCAAGGTGCTGCGCCGTCCGGCCGCCGAGGCCCTCGATCTGCTCGCGGCAGGAAAAACCATCCGCAACCACTACCGTATCGGGGGTCGCCGCGCGCAGCTTCGGCAGCAAAGCCAGCTCGGCGATGCGGCGCGCGGCCGCCCCGGTCTCCTGCCTGAAGCCGAAGGATCCCGCCATGCCGCAGCAGCCGAAATCGGGCGCCTCCACCTCCAGCCCGGCCGCGCGCAGCAGCTTCACGTCCGGGCCCATGCCGGCGAGCGCCTGCTGGTGACAGTGGCCCTGCAGCAGCGCCCGACCGAAGACGCGCCGCGGCGCATAGCCGCGCTGGTCGAGGAACTCGGCGAGCGACCGCGTGCGCCGCGCGAGATCCTCCGCGCGCGCGTCGCCTGGAAAGAGCTGCTGCAGTTCGTCACGGAAAACCGACAGGCAGGCAGGCTCGAGAATCACCACGGGCACGCCGGGCTCGAGCACCTGCAATGCGGTCTCGAGCGCCGTTTTCGCCCGGTCCAGCATGCCCGCGTCGTAGTAGGGCCGCCCGCAGCAAAGGTGCTCGCGCGGCAGTTCCACGCGGCACCCCGCGTGCGCCAGCACGCGCGCCGCGGCGACGGCGGTCGCCGGCCGGAAGTAGCCGTTGAAGGTGTCGTCGAGCAGGATCACGCGCTCGCCTTCGCCCGCCGCCACAAACTGCGAGCGAAAGCTGCGCGCCGCCACGCGCGGCAGCTTGCGCCCGGCGGCGAGTCCCGCGATCGGCCTGCCCAGCGCGCCCAGCGCATTGGCGAGCGCGGGCACACGCGCGGCGAGCGGTGCCCACTCGCCGATGCGCGCGAGCGCCTGCAGCGCGAGTGGCCGCGCTTTCTTCTCGTAGTAGTGCGACAGGAACTCCGCCTTGTAGGCGGCCATGTCGGTGTGCGTCGGGCAGTCGCTGCGGCAGCCCTTGCACGCGAGGCACCAGTCGAGCGCCTCCTTCACTTCTTCGCTCTGCCAGCCGTCCTTGATCACCTCGCCCTGCAGCATCTCCCACAGCAGGCGCGCGCGCCCGCGCGTCGAGTAGCGCTCCTCGCCGGTGGCGCGATAGCTCGGGCACATGGTGCCGCCGGTCTTGGCGCGGCATTTGCCCATGCCGATGCAGTGTTCGGCGGCGCGAGCGAAACCATCGCCGACCTCGCTCCTGAATGCAAAGCGTGTTGCGAGCTTGACTGTCTTGTACTGGGGGCCGAGCCGCAAATTCTCGTCTACGCGATAGGCATCGATGAGTTTTCCGGGATTCATCCGGTTTGCCGGATCCCAGATGCGCTTGAACTCGCGCAAGGCCTGCATCAGCTCGGGCCCGTACATCGCCGGCAGGAACTCGGCGCGCGCCTGGCCGTCGCCATGCTCGCCCGAGAGCGAACCGCCGTACTTCACCACCAGCGCGGCGGCCTGCTGCAGGAAGGCGCGCCAGCGCGCGAGGCCCTCGGGCGTGCGCAGCTCGAAGGTGATGCGCGCGTGGATGCAGCCGTCGCCGAAGTGCCCGTAAAGCGACGTGCGGTAGCCATGGCGCTCCACCAGCGCCTGGAACTCGCGCAGGTAGTCCCCCAGGCGTAAGGGATCCACCGCCGCGTCCTCCCAGCCGACGACGGGATCGGGTCCCGGCGTGCCCTTGAGGTTGAGCGAGGTCGCCGAGGCGCCGGTCTCGCGGATCGCCCACAGCCGGCCCATCTGCACCGGATCGGCGACGATCAGCCCGCGCAGCGCGCTTGCCTTGTCGATGGCCTCCTCCGGCGTGTCGCCGCCGAACTCGATCATCAGCCAGGCCCTGCCCTCGGGCAGGAGCTTGATGTCCTCCAGCTTCAGCCGGCGCTCGCGCAAGCCGCCGATGATCTTCTCGTCCAGCCCCTCGCAGGCGATCGGGCCCGCGGCGAGCACCTGCGGCACCGCATCGCCCGCCGCGTAGATGTCCGGGTAGCCCTGCACCAGCAGCACGCGGTGCGCCGGGCTTTTCACCAGCCTCGCGCTTGCCTGCAGCGTCAGGGCGCAGGTGCCTTCAGAGCCTACCAGCGCGCGCGCCACGTTGAACCCGTTCTCCGGCAGGAGCTGGTCCAGGTTGTAGCCGGAAACGCGGCGCTTGATCCGCGGGAAGCCGCTGCGGATCAAGTCCGCGTACTTGTCCGCCAGGGCTTTCAGCCCGGCATAGATCTCCGACTGGCGATTGCCGAGCGCAAGGATGCGCCGGAACTCCGCTTCGTCGGTGGCACCGCACCAGAAGCGCGCCCCGTCGTAGGTCAGCACCTCCAGCGCCTCGATGTTTTCCACGGTCTTGCCGGCCATCACCGAGTGCGCGCCGCAGGAGTTGTTGCCGATCATGCCGCCCAGCGTGCAGCGGCTGTGCGTGGCCGGGTCCGGGCCGAAGGTGAGCCCGTGGACCTCGGCGGCTGCGCGCAGGCTGTCGCACACCACTCCCGGCTCCACCAGCGCCGTGCGCAAGCGCGCATCGATCGACGCCACGCGGTCCATGTACTTCGAGCAGTCGATGACCACCGCGACGTTGACGCTTTGGCCGCAGAGCGAGGTGCCGCCGCCGCGCGCCAGCACCGGCGCGCCATGCGCGCGGCAGACGGCGAGCGCCGCAGCCATGTCCCCGGCCGAGCGCGGCAACACCACGCCGATGGGCACCTGGCGGTAATTGGACGCATCGGAGGCGTACGCGGCGCGCGCCCCGGCATCGAAGCGAACTTCGCCCGCGACCGCAGCCGCGAGGGCCGCCTCTAGCTGCTTCATGCCTCCAGTGTAGCGGGGTCGAGCGCGCCGATCGCTGGCGGGATCGGGCAGTCCAGCGTCGCCGCGACCGCGCGCACCAGCTCGGCTTCCGCCAGGCGAAACCTGCCGTCGGCGGCGGCGGTCTCCAGGCAGGCCTTGAGCACGCGCGGCTTGGCGAATGGCTCGAGGTGACGCAGGCGCTCGAGCGCCTCGCCGATGCGCCCGATGGACAGCTCGGCCACCGGCACCGGGCCGGGCAGCTCGACGCCGAGGAGCGCCTTGCCCTTGGCATGCGCCGCGGCGGCGTCGCCCCTGGAGGCGTGCGCGATGAGCGAGAGGACGACGTGCGCGTCCTGCGCCACCTCTGCGATCTTCCCGAACTTCGTGCGCAGCGGCTTGCCGGCGCCCTCGCGCAGATGCTGCCTGAGCAGCGTCGCCTGCACGAACTCGGCGAGCGTCACCTTGCTGTCCGCTTCGACGAGCCTCTGCATTTGCGCAAGGAAGGCGTCGCGGCGTGGTTGCGCGAACTGCTTGAGTGCCGGCAGGGCCAGTTCCACGAGCAGAAGAAACTGCTGTCGCCCGAATTCCTGCATCTCGAATCGGGCCGCAGCGGCCTGCTCCCCATTCGCTCCGAGCAGCGCGAACACCACCTGCTCCGCCCCTTCGGGCGTCGAGAGGCGGCGTTTGAGCGTCGCGGGCAGCCTGGCCAGCAGTCTGCGCGCGTGGTCCACGTGCTCGGGCCGCGGTGCCTCCACCAGCGCGGCGAGCCCGCCGAGCACCTTGACGACGTTGCCCGCGCCGTCCAGCACCGCGACCTGCTCGTCGCGATAGGTTGAGGCGTGGCGCGTGCGCCGGTAGTCCTCGCGCTGGAAGCGCGGATGCACATGCCGGATGCGCTCTTCGATCGGCGGGTGCGAGGGGAACGTCCACCAGCGCCCGACGGCAGGCGCGAAGAACATGTGCGACAGCTCGACCGCGTGGGCGGCGCGCAGAGTGGTGCCCGCCCTGAGGAAGGAGATGGAGTCCAGGGCGCCGGCGATAGCGTCCGGGTTGCGCGTGAACTGCACGCTGGCCGCGTCGGCAAGCAGTTCCCGCTGGCGCGAGATCGCTGCCTTGAAGGCCTCTGCCGCGAACAGCCCCGGAAAGCCGATGAACGCGATCGCCGCCCCGAACATGGCGAACAGCACGCCGCCGCCGCGTTCCTCCGGGCTCTGCGTGCGCGCCGAGCCGGCGGCCTCCAGCACCAGGGCCTCGCCCCACTCGCCGAAGCAGGCGATGCCGGCGAGCAGGCCCACCAGGCGCACGTTGAGCGCCATGTCACCGTTGAGGATGTGGCTGAACTCGTGCCCCATCACGCCCTGCAGCTCGTCGCGCGAAAGCTTCTGTACCGCGCCGCGCGTCGCGACGATCACGGCCTCGTTGGGGCTGTGCCCGGCCACGAGCGCATTGATGGC
>Ga0210380_10000591_pt1 | contig 15857 bp, 25 predicted proteins | sample PLM4_5_coexredo_FD_155476 | JGI IMG/M metagenome (GOLD analysis project Ga0210380, IMG submission 155476) | Groundwater sediment microbial communities from an aquifer in East River, Colorado, USA - PLM4_5_coex redo | ecosystem: Environmental > Terrestrial > Soil > Riparian zone | place: USA... | reverse complement strand
CCAGGAGCGCCTTTTCAAGAACCTGAGCATCGAGAGCCAGGGGTCGCTGGCCCGCCTGGTGGAGCTGGCCAAGGAGTTCGTGTACACGGACAGCGACAACGGCCCGTCGTTCAACGCTGCTGCTTTCGAGCAGGCCGTGAACGCCGTGATGGCCCACCACCAGAAGTTCGCCCGCAGCACCCGCATCCAGGCTGAGCACAGCGAAGGAGGGAAGCCCGCAGACGCACTGAAGGGAGCGCCCGCAAACCCTAAGCCCGACCTGCCGCCCGAACCACGCCCGGGGCACGAGCAGGTCGTTGAGCCGGTTGAGGGCGTGTACCAGCTGGGTGACGACGGGGGTACCGACACCATCAAGGACCAGGCACTGGCCCGGTACGGTGGCAGCGTCGCCCTGCTCAAGCAGAAGTACGACACCGTGTTTCCCGAGACGGCAGGCAAGTCGTTCAAGGACATGAGCGACTTTGAGCTGGCCTGCCTGGTGGAGGACTGACCCATGCCGGTGGACGTGTACACCAGGGCCAAGGACGACGACAGCCACGACGCCATGGTCCGGGCAATCCAAGGCGACAACCTCCGCACGAAGATGCTCGACGCGGTACGCACCACGGCAGAGCAAGAGGCACGTGAGTACGGGGGCCTGGCTCCCAAGTGGGAACGCACCGCCAAGGTGCGGGTACTGCCCACGTTGGAGCCAGGCACCCTACTGGTGCACGTGCAGATACGTACCGCCGACGACGCAGCCATCGCGCCGCTGGCAGAGGAACAGCAGGAACGGGACTGGGTGGTGGAGCTTGACGTGAACGGCACCGCCACCATGATTGTCCGGGCTACCGACAAGGACGATGCGGCAGCCCAAGCTGATGACATCGACGCTTTCGAGGCGATGCGGGAAGGGGACTGGGACGTAGAGCTATCAGTCGTTTCGGTGCGCCCGTCATGACCGACTGGCGGCACTGGCAACCAACGAAGCTAGGGGGACAGCACATGGCACACAGCAGGAAGCGCACGGTGACCTTCGTACTGGTGGCGGCAGCCATCTTCGGGGGTATCACCGCCTACGCGGTGGCGTCTGACAGGCCCACCGGCAAAGAGCAGTGGAACCTGTACGGCGGCACCAGCAGCAGCGTGTCCGAGCCGGAGATGGAGCACACCGCGAACCTCGTGGCCAAGTACCCGACCGGCAAGGACCAGTGGAAGGTGTACTACAAGCGCAGCAAGCAGCAGCTCCGCGTGGTCAGCGCCAGCTGCCGGTCCTACGAAGCATCGTACGGGGCCTACTTCACCATCGGTGATGGCACAGCGTTTGAGGTCACCCAGCGGGTGCAGGTGTGCCGCAACGGTGGGAAGATTGTGAGCCGCGACTGGTCCACGCCGGACTACGACCAGGCGTGGTACTCGCAGTGGGTCAAGCAGGCCGGGTCCGTTGCGTTCTACCCAGACGCCAACGGCTACTTCTCGTCGTCGCGCGTGTACCGCAGGGTGGAGAGTCAGTGGAAGAACTGCCTGGTAGTGCAGGGCAGCCCGATATGCCAGACCGAGAACCCGTACCAGTGGATTCAGGTCAACGGCGACGGCACCTGGGACAACGGGGGCGCGCACTGATGGGGGTACGCACCACGTTGCGCCGCACCCGGGCAGAGCTGGCCGAACTGCCACCGGAGCAGGAGCTTGCCCTGCACGTGCTCAACGAGTGCGTGTGCATGCTGGGGCGGCGGTGCCACGACCGCACCATGGAGCTAGCCAGGGAGGTACGCGACCAGTGGCAACCAAGCTGAACGCCGCGAGCGCCCTGTACTGGCTGCCTCGCCTCCAGAACGGGAGGGGCATCGGCCTGCCCCTTCCGTTCACGGAGGTGGTGCCGTACGACCACCGGGCCATCATGGCCATGCTGGAGAACGACGGAGACGCCACGCCGTGGCTTGAGTTGGTCGGGAAGGTGCAGGAGGCAGGGGAAACCATCGGGTACCCCGTGTTCCTGCGTACCGACCTGGCCAGCGCCAAGCACGACGGGCCTGGGGGGTACCTGGCCGAGGGGCGTAACTACGTGGCCAGTCGCCTGAGCGCCACCATCGAGGACAACGAGGCCAAGTTCTGGATGGGTGGCCCGGTACCCAAGGCCATCCTCGTGCGGCAGTTCCTGCGCCTGAAGCACTACTTCACGGCGTACGACGGGCTGCCCATCGCACGCGAGTACCGGGTGTTCGTCAACATGGGCCGCATGATGTGCATGCACCCGTACTGGCCAGAGGCAGCCGTGGAAGAGGGCAACCCCAGCCATGACAACTGGCGGGAGATGATGCACGTGATGTACGGCGGGCTGCAGACACCCGGGATGGACACACCCCTGCTGCAGGGCATGGCCGAGGTTGCGGCAACCAAGTGCGGCGGATACTGGAGCGTGGACTTCGCCCAGGACGTTGACGGCGCATGGTGGCTCATCGACATGGCACCCGGGGTGGAAAGCTGGCACCCCGAGGACTGCCCGAACGCAGAGGGGGAAGCATGAAGCAGGCGATAGCGATGTTCCTGGCGGTGGTGGTGGTCAGCACAGCCGCCATGGCCGGGGCCACACAGAACCGAACGCTGACCGACACCAGCTGCGCCAACGACGTGTGCAAGTTCATCGGAGCGGGCGACATCGCCTACTCCGGGGACGGCGATGCGCAGACCGCAGCCCTGATTCAGACGCTGGGGCCTGATGCCGTGTTCACCACGGGTGACAACGCCTACGAGAGCGGCACGCCCGACGAGTTCGCCAACCTGTATGACCCCACCTGGGGGCAGTTCAAGGCGCTGACGTACCCCACACCCGGCAACCACGACTACAGGACGGCGGGGGCCAGCGGCTACTTCGGGTACTTCGGGGCCGACGTGTACTACCGCACCACGGTGGGCACGTGGCAGGTGTACGGCCTCAACAGCAACATCCCCAGGGGGTCGGCAAGCCCGCAGGTCACGTGGCTCAAGAGCGAGCTGGCAGCCAACCCGAGCGACTGCATCGTGGCGATGTGGCACCACCCGCGCTACTCGTCAGGGTCGCACGGCAACAACAGCAGCGTGCAGCCGCTGGTGAACGCTCTGGCAACCGCCGACGCAGACATCATCCTGAACGGGCACGACCACGACTACGAGCGGTTCTCGCCGTCCAAGCTGGGCGGCATCAGGGAGTTCGTGGTGGGCACAGGAGGCAAGTCCACGTACAAGTTCAAGGCGACGGTCAGCGGGAGCGAGCGCCGGGTGCGCGCCAAGGGCGTGCTGGCCCTGACGCTGATGCCCGGGGCGTACAGCTGGCAGTTCATCACCGTGAACAACGTGGAGATGGACAGTGGTAGCGGCACATGCTGACGTGGTAGCCTTACCATAACCTACTAGGAGGGGGACCAGATGAAGAAAGCACTTCTCGTAGCACTGGCGGGCCTTTGGGGGTTCGTCACGCCGGTGCTCCCGGCGCACGCCGCCACCCTGACGGGTGCGTGGGAGATGAACGAGGCCAGCGGTGCCACCACCATGGTGGACTCCAGCGGCCACGGCTACAACGGCACCATCGGTACGGGCATCACCGTGGGAGGCGGCATCTACACGTGGCCGTTCCGTAGCCCCACGGCACCGCCTGCCGACAAGCAGCGCCTCGCACTCATCGGTCACCGCGATGCCCTCAACCCGGGCACGGGGTACTACGCCGTGGAGTTCCGCTACCGCACCACCCAGCACTTCGGCAACATCATCCAGAAAGGCCAGGGCGGTGCCTCGGGCGGGTACTTCAAGATTGAGAACCCGGCTGGCAACATCGAGTGCAAGTTCCGTGGCAAGAAGGCGGACGGCACCTGGGCAGCCAAGGTGGCCAAGTCGCCCACCGTTCTGAGCGACGGCCAGTGGCACACCATCCTGTGCGAGCGCAGCAGCACCAGCCTCAAGCTGTACGTGGACGGTGCGCTGGTGGTCACCAAGAACGGCACCACCGGCAACATCGTGAACACCCGGCCCATCTCCATCGCCGGGAAGCTGAACTGCAACAACCTGCCGGGCGGCACCACCTGTGACTACTTCACGGGCAGCCTGGACTACGTTCGCATCTACAAGTAGGGGGACAGCACATGAAGAGAGCCATCATCCTGGTGTCAGCCCTAGCCCTTTGCCTGGGGCTGGCACCAGCAGCTCACGCCGCCGACGCCACGAACCCAACGGTTCGCAAGACGGTGGTGTACCCGTTCGCTGAAGAGTTCCTGCCGGGCACGGTGGAGCTGGACTACACCGTCGGCGTGGAAACCAGCTACAGCCTGCAAGTGTTCGCAGAGGGCGGCACCACCGTCCTGTTCTCCAAGGACGTAGCCATCGTGGACGGGTACGCCTGGTGGCGTCCGTTCACCGAAGGCAACCTGTTCAACGCAGGCGACCCACAGCGCACGTTCAAGGTGTGCGTGGTGCCTGCGTCCGAGGACACCACCATGGGCGTGCCCGCTGGCGACTGCGACACCGTGGTGCTGAACAGCTACAACGGCACCCGGCCCATCCTGTCGGGGCAAGAGGTGTTCCCGTACGTGGTGGGGGGCAGGCCCGACGTGGTGAACGTGGCGTTCACGCCGCAGCAGGACATCACCGACAAGTTCGGCGGGTACTCGCTGCAGGTGTACAAGGACGGCACCACGTGGTTCTCACAGGACAAGCAGCTGTGGAAGGCCCCGGTGCCTGCAGGCAACTCGGCCCCGCCATGGAACCCCATGCTGCAGGGCGACGTGCTCAAGGGCATCGGCAGCCGCAGCTTCATGGTGTGCATCTACCCCAGCGGCACGCACCTTGAGGACACCGACACGTTCGCCCGGTGGTGCACCGACGTTACGGTCACCCACTTCCAGCAGGACAAGACGGTGACCAAGAAGCGCTGGGGCAAGAATGCGGCCAGTGTCGTCGGCACGTGCCGCATACGCCTTCTCACGAAGGCCGTAGGAATCCGCTGCGGCAAGCACAACCACTCGCAGCTGCGGTACCGCCTGAAGCGGCCCAACCTGGGCAGCGAGGACCGCGTGCTTGCTAGCTCCGTGAACTGGAAGGGGCGATACTTCCGCTTGGGCGAGAGCATCACGTTGGTGCCCACCAAGGCGGGGGCGCTGGTCACCGCCAACGAGCGGTTCTGGGGCAAGGTGCGCTGGGTCAGCAAGACCTGGACCATCCGCACGGAGTTCTGAAAGCGTGGGGGGTGTCGCCCGGGTTGGGGAAGCCGGGCCACCCCCCACTCGTGAAAGAGTTAGGCCCCGGGGCACGACGGCCCCGGGGCCTTTCTCTAGGCGTCGCTCCCAAGCCCTGGGTCATTTGCTTCGTCCAGAAGGTTCCTGTCCCTAGTTGCGCTGCCACCCTACCGATACGCTGGCCTCACGCCCGGGTGGGCTTCGGGTTCGGAACACCGGGTCGCCATCCCAGGGGGCTACCCATCCGCATCTTAGCGTGTGGGTGGGCAGGGTTACAATGCACCCATGACAAACAAGGGGGACACCATCACCGCTCCAACGCAAGAGGGCACGGCACTGCCGAAGCCCTACATGTCGTGGTCCCAGGTGAGCAAGTGGCGCACCTGCGGCGAGCAGTACCGGCTCAGCTACATCGAGAAAGTGGCACGCATGCCCAGCGGTGCAGCCATCGCGGGGAGCGCCGTGCACCGCACGGTGGAGGACATCGAAGAGTTCGACTGGTGGCGTGACCCGGTGCAGTTCGACAAGGCCGGGTCCGTGCACGAGTCGTTCATCCACTACCTGCGGTTCATGCTCTCCGAGGCCAGTGCCGGGAACGAGCACGGCTGGCCCGTGCAGTGGGGTGGGCGCAAGACCAAGGACTACCCCGACGGGGAGAACCAGCAGTGGTGGGAGCTGTACGGCGGGCTGTCCATGCTCAAGAAGTACGGTGCCGTGCGCCGCAACGACGAGGCTGACGGCCTGATGCTGGTGGAGTCCAGCGTGGAGCGCCGGGTCAGCGTGCATCTTGACCTGCCGGGCCGCGACGAGCCGATGCTGTTCGAGGCGTACGTGGACAGCGCCCTGATGCAGGACACCAACACCGGGTTCGTGGTGCCACGCGATGTCAAGTCGGGCAGCGTGCTGGGCCTCGACCCCATGCAGCTGGCGCTGTACGGACAGCTGTGGATGAAGATGGACCCCAACGTACGTGTGGAGCAGGCCGAGTTCGCATGGCTCCGAGCGGCCAAGGTGGAGGACGTACGGCGGACGCTGGACCTGCGCCCGTACTACCCGCTGCTGCCCCGGTTCATCCTTGAGGCCGAGCACGGCATCCTGCACGAGCAGTTCACCATGCGACCAAGCAACCTGTGCGGCAGCTGCGGTGTTCGCCACGCCTGCGAATGGGGAAAGGTAGTGGCACCCGTCGAATAGGATGCTCGCGTGGCGCACAAGACAGCACGTAAGCGATGGTGGTGGTCCCGCCTCGCCTTCATCCTGGCCAACGCCCCGTTCATACTCTGGATGCAGGTGTCCCGCCCCAGCTGGCTGGTGCCGTACCTCGTCTGGATGAGCTGGGCCACGTGGCTCAGTTCTGAGCTGCCGACCGAGTAGACGCTGCCCCTGCCATGTGGCAAGCTAGACCACATGCCATCCGTTGCAGCGCAGGAGATAACGTGTCCAGGCTGCGGTGCTGGCAACCAGCAGGTTGGCAACCTTATCCCACTGGTCTGCCGCCTCTGTGGCGCGTTCCTGCGCCGCAACAGCCTGGTGCAGGGTGACTGGGTCCGCTTCCGTGACTTCCCCGAGAACGGGGAGTTCCAGGTCACCGGGGTGTACGTGGTGGTGGCGGTTGACAGCGAGCTGAACGACCGCGTATGGGTCACACTACGCAGGGACGGAAAGCGGATTGGCCGCGTGGAGAGTTCCGCCGTCGAGAGAGTGAGGACCACATGACCACCGAGTACGGACTGGGGCGTCTGCCGTCGAAGGACGAGCGCGACGCCAACTTCTTGCTGCGCGCCGTGATGGGTGCGCCCACCGTCGAGCCGCTCACCGGGTGGCGCTACTGGTGGGACGGCGGCTACTGGGGGAACCAGGGGCAGACGCCGCAGTGCGTGGGCTACGCCTGGGCGCACTGGATTGAGGACAGCCCCGTGACGCACACCGCCCCCGGCTGGCAGGTAGACCCCACCATCATCTATGACCTGGCACAGCAGGTGGACGAGTGGCCGGGCACCGGCTACGACGGCACCAGCGTCCGAGCCGGGGCCAAGGTGCTGAAGGACCAGAGCGCCGTGCACGAGTACCGCTGGGCGTTCGACGTGGACACCGTGGCCCGTGCCGTGCGCTACCACGGCCCCGTGGTGATGGGCAGCAGCTGGTACGACAGCATGTTCAGCCTGCAGCCCGAGAAGGATGCCCTGGGGGCCACGAGGCAGAGCCTGGTCATCACGCCGGGGGCAGCCCTGGCAGGTGGCCACGCCTACGTGTTCAACGGGGTGAACATCCCGCGCCGCACGTTCCGCGTGAAGAACAGCTGGGGTCGCACCTGGGGCGTGGACGGTCGCGCCACCATCTCGTTCGACACCGTTGCCCGCCTGCTGGAAGAGGACGGCGAGGCGTGCATGGCCATCGAGCATGCCGCGTAAGGCAGCCCAACCACAGAAGGGGAACAGCGGGCTGGGCATGGGGTGGCTGAAACCTGGCACGCCCGTGCCAGAGCTGCCGCCCAAGGTCGAGCTGACGCTGAACGAGCGCAAGCGCAACAAGCGCAGCGGTAGGTCCGCCGTGAACAAGGGCAAGAGCGCCGAGCGTGAGGTGGTCAAGCGGTACAAGGCGCACGGGTACGAGAACGCGATGCGTCAGCCGGGCAGTGGCAGCCTGCGGGTGGAGCAGGGCATCAGCCCGATGCCCGGTGACATCCGTGCTGTGGCTCCCTGGGGACCTGTGGAGGTCAAGCACACGGTGGCCACTGACCGGCCCGGGCGCGGGGGCATGCGAGGCGCATCGTTCCTTAGGGCGGTCTGCAAGGCCGAGTGGAAGCTGTACCTGGCCAGGCCCGTGGGCGTCATCAGTATTCCTGTGGTGTGGGCACGTACCGACCGTGCCCCCTGGCGCATCTTCCTCCCCGAACCCATGTTCCTTGCGCTGCAGGGAATCTCAGCCGAGCACGACCCACCGATGCCCAGCTGGGTGGAGCTGACCGAGGACGCCTACTGGGCACTGGATGACGCCAGGAAGGTTGCAGGGCAGGAGGCCCGGGCGTAACCTGGGCCTCCATACAGAAACGCCCGGCCACTCATCCCAGGGCGACCGGACGTTTCTAAGCCAAACGGCGAGGTGCAGGTGGAATACTACCCCACCTGCCGGGAGCCTTACAACAGGCAGGAGGGTTGGTATGTCAGCAAAGGTCGTGGGCCTGGTGCTCGATTCCCAGGTCAAGATGGACCCCACCACCAAGCTCGTGCTCGTGTCCTTCGCCGAGCACGCGCACCCGGACGGCACCCACGCATTCCCATCTGTGCAGCGCATCGCCAGGTACTGCTGCATCGACAGGCGCACGGCCCAGCGGCACATCGCCAAGCTGAAGGACAGAGGTTTGCTGGTCGAGGTCACACCCGCAGCAGGCACCAAACCAGCTGAGTACCGGGTGGTGCTGGAGGCACTAGATGTAGGGGCGGCAGATTGCCGCCCCATGGCACAGGTGGCGCAGGGGGGCGGCACCGATGCCACCCCGGGGGGCGGCGCTGGTGGCACAGGGGGGGCGGCACCCATGCCGCCCGAACCAAGTACTGAACCCACTTCAACTGCAACCGTCAGTAACCAACCCCTTGGCGCGCACGCGCGCGAGAGTGAGGCGCAGCAGGCTCAGCTGCTCACCGTAGATGCAGTGGCCACGGTACGAAGGCAACGCCAGCCGGACCCGTTGTGGGATGCCGTGATGCACGTGTGCGGGGTGGACACCAGCGCCATACCCGAGTCCGCCCGTGGCAAGTACGGTCGCGTGGTCAAGGAGCTGAAGGCCATCGGTGCCACACCCGATGACGTGCTGGTGCGAGCAGCGTCGTACAAGATGCGCTACCCGGGCACCATCACGCCGAACGCCCTGCTGATGCACTGGTCCGAGTGCACACCAGACCACGTGATGGCCGAGGCTGGCGAGCGCAACGCCGTACGCAACTTCCGCGACCCAGTATCGGCCAGCGTGCGTGACCTGATGGCCGAAGCCGAGATGCTGCGCCAGCAGGAGGCACGAGAGCTAGCCGAGCGCGAGGAACGCATGGAGCGTTACAGCCTTGGCAGCTGACAAGACAGGGGGACGAGATGGCACAGAGTGACGTGGCAGAGGTAATCGCCAAGCTCAGCAGGGCGTTTCGCAGCACCGTAGCCGAAGAAGAGAAGCCGTACTGGTACGAGGCGTTCAGCACCACGCCGCCCAACCTGCTGCAGGATGCGGTGGGCCTCATCACGGACGAGGACGGCGAGCGCCGCATGCCCACCATCGTGGTGATGCGCCGCTACCTGGGGCAGGCCCGGCGTGCCCGTGGCCAGGACAGCACGCCCGCCAACGCCCACAGCCTGATGCCCGCCGTGCGCGACCAGGCCAAGGCCGTGTACGACCTGCGCACCGGGGCGCTGAAGCACAGCTTCCCGCACTACACGATGCGGCAGGCCATGGAGGACGTGCGGGCCAACTACGCCGAGATTGCCGAGGACCTGAAGCACGACGAGGTGATGGCCGACCAGTGGAACAAACTGACCGCAGCTTGCGACTACGTGTTGCAGGAGGGCATCTAGCGCGGTAGCCTTGCCACATACATACACGTCCGGGTGGGCCGATGCACTGCTGGCTCCGGGGGGTTGACCCGCTAGGCCCCACTACCCACCCGGCCTCTTTGTGAGGGGGAGTCGTTGGCCACCGTCGAGGAAGTCCGGTACCGCACCAAGCTAGAGGGCGGCGTGTGGGGCCGTGCTCTGAAGTTGGACGACGTACAGGAGGCGTGGGCCGTGAAGGCCCACCGGCAGAAGGAACCGTTCCGGTTCAAGGTGCTGGTGTACGACCCCGAAGAGACAGCCTGGGACTGGAGCAACGAGTGGGGGCCGTTCCGCAAGTTCCAGGTTGCGTACGACCACCTGCCCAGCAGGCTGAAGGACATGCACGTGGGCAACACGTTGCTCACGGAAACCGACCACCGCAGCATCCTCGTCCGCAAGGTACGCACCAACATCCAGGTGCCCGACAGCCCCGGCAACGAGGCCATCGACATCATCCGCTGGTACCTGTACCGCCAGTTCCCACAGCTTGAGAGCTGGGGCATCTGCAACTGCCGCCTCGTGGCCGGTACGTGGAGCTGGAGCCAGCACGCCTACTGCAACGCCGAGGACGTGCACGGCGGCGCTGAGGTGATGCAGAAGGCAGCTGCGTTCCTCAAGCGCAAGGGCAACGCGGGCGACATCCCCCTGGGGCAGGTCATCTACAACCGCCGCTACTGGGAGCCGTCGTTCGCCGACTGGAAGCCCTACTACGGCGTGAACCCCCACACCGACCATGTGCACTTCGGCGGGCCGAACAGGAGCGGCACCCCCGAGTGCGCCCGTGGCCGGGTGGCCATGACCGACACCCGAGCACTCACCATCATGGACAAGCAGATGGTGACCGACCACCCCAGCGGGCTACTGGTACCCGCCACGTTCTGATGAACCCCGACCTGCTACGCCGCGCTGCCAACCTCATCGAGGTGCTGGCCGACAAGGTGGAAGAGCACGGCGTGCAGGTCAACGTGGGGGCCACGGTGCTGGAGCTGCGCATCGCGGCGAACCAGGCAGAGCAGGAGCGTGAGCAGCATGCCCGGTGAGAATGTCGCGGCCCCTATGGACGCGACTCCTGCGCAGGTTGAGGAGGCCTTGCGCAGCGGCCTAGCGGCGGGGGGTATGGGACTCCCCCCCGCCGTGCGGCTGGCCAAGGAGCGCAACATCGACGTGCTGGTGGAGCGGTTCCGCCGCGTGGCGTTCAGGCGGCGGCTCGACCAGCGGCTGGGCGAGATACGGCAGATGCCGTACGCCCAGGCACAGACCAGCATCGGCAAGGTGCCGTTCCCCGCGCCACCGCTGGGCACCATCCTGGCCAGCATCGAACGTGTGCGCCTAGAGGTAGCGCACATGGTGGAGGCCGAGGTTGCCGAAACCGAGTAGCGTTGCAACCCCCTGCCCCACCTGCGGCAGGGCGGGCAACTGCCCGCAGCATCATCACTGGCCCGTCGTGGTCACGACGGTGTGCAGGAGGGGGAACCACAACTGGTGTGGCCTTGGACACTGCGCGTGTCCGTGCCATACCGTGAACGAACCCGACGACGAAGGGACGTGATAGCCACATACCAACCCGCAAGGCCGTGGCTGGCAAGTCGCCAGCCCAACGACTGAACGGAGGTGCGAACTATGAGGAAACCCCTCACCCTAGCCCTCGCGGTCGGGCTGCTCTTCGGAGCGATGACCGCCACCGCAAGTGCCTACGAGAACACGTACAGCAAGTGGGCGAAGCAGGAGTGCCGCCTCTCTCGTAACGGCAACTGGTCCAACTCCGAAGTCCGCGACCTCATCCGCTGTGCCGCCCTCCGTGTCGAGAACACGAAGGACACCGACGCAGCGTTGGCAATCGCGGAGCGAGAGTCGGGCTTCAACGAGCACGCCGAGAACAGCTCATCCAGCGCAGCTGGCTTGTTCCAGTGGCTGGATTCGTCATGGCCGGGAGCACGGTTCCCAGCCCTGATGGACAGGTTCCAGTACCCCAACACGCGCTATCACCCACGGGCGGCTGCGTTCGTTAGCCTCACCGCGATGAAGCGTTGGGGGTGCGGAGCCTGGGTCTGGTCCGGCGACGTGCTCTGCTGAGGTGGACTGGGTGGTTCTGGTGACGGCCCTGGCCTGGGTGGCCTTCATGGCGGGCGTGCCCTACGTGATGGAACGCCAGGTAGAGGACCGAACCGAGAACGCGCACTGGGAGTGGCAGTACACCAAGCCTCGCTCAATCCCATGGGACAGCTGGGCGAACCAACACCTACACAGGAGGCATCATGCGGAAGCTACTCGCTAGCGTCGTCGCCCTGGCGGCGCTATTCAGCCTGACGGCGGTTCCCACCGCGCAGGCGTTCTCCGGGGGGTCGTTCCTCGTGACCTGTCGGTTCACCAAGTACGGGGACTTCGACCCGCTGACGCACGAGATGAGCCACAACCACACGTTCTCGGGGGCGTCGAACGTCAGCATCAGCAGCACCAAGGCATCGCTGCTGAACAGCTCGACCAACTGCAGCACCAGCAAGGACCACTCGGCCTACTGGATTCCCACCTTCACCAAGAACGGCATGAAGCTCGCGCCGTACCAGGTGAACGTGTACTACGTGGGCCGGGGCATCGACCGTGTGGCGTTCCCCAACACGGGGGCCATCAAGTCGATGGACATTCGCTACGCCTGCAGCAACAACAGCAGCGGGTCCAAGAACCCGCTCAACTGTGGGAGCGGCACGGCGCAGTACAACGTCACGTTCTTCAGCAGCAAGTTCCCCGAGGTGCACATGATGTTCAAGTTCAACACGTCGTCGCTCATCGGGGCGAAGGCGTCGTCGGACGGCATGATGGCGCGCCACGGTGACATGCTCCCCGCGTGGGAGAGTGGCGTGCTGGAGGGCCTCATCAAGAACTGCCTGAACGCACACAAGACGTGCGGGCGTATCAAGGGATAGGAGGGCACATGCTGGCCGCTGCAACGAGCTGTTCCGGCCTGGTCACCACCCTGCTTTGGCTGGTGGGGGTGGCCCTGGTCGTCTACGGCATCGTCGCCCTGATTCGGGGTGCTTTGCTCGTGGGGATAGGTGCCATCATCGCGGGGCTGTTGGTAGGCCCTGGGGGTGTGTCTATCTTCTGCTAGCCCCGCAAAGCGAGAGGCCCTTCCGCCCTTCCTCCCTGGGGGCGGCGGGGCCTCTTTCTTTGTGCCGGAATCCATGTGGCAGTATTGTCCTCAATAAGGTAGCCTAGCCACATGGAACGCCTACCCCCCGACGCCACCGCCGAAACGCTTGCAGCGCAACTGCAAGAGGCGAACGAGCGCGCCGACGTGCTGTATGACACCATCCGTGCGCTTGCCTTCACGGTGCGGCAAGCCTGCCAGCTGGCTAACCTGGCAGAGCTGACCGACCACCAGGGCATGCTGCTTGACGTGTACCTGCAGCAGGCCAGGGACTCAGAATCTCTGCTGCCTGACGACACGCCCGTGCAGGGAGAGGAAACTACACAGGAGCAGCGCGAGCGGTACGCAGGGCAGCACACGGCACGGCGAGGCAGTCGCGAAGAGGGCAAGCTGGCCCGCATGGGCGGCGTGGACCCGGACTGGACCGCCTGATGAGCGGGATGGCGATGGTAGACGCGAAGGTACCGAACTTCCAGGTTCCGGTGTTCGGTGGGCCGCACGACGGCCTGGTCGTGCCCATCTCCAAGGAAGGGCTGTTCGTGGGCAACCGCGTGGTGCTGCCGGGCAGCGTGGACTACATCCTGCACCAGCGGCACCAACGCTGGCAGATGACCTACGTGCCCCTGCTGGCACGTGACGACGACCCGGAGCACATCGAGGTGGCCAGCCCGTACCCCTGCGTCAGCCCCGAGGGGCATGACTTCGGCCCGTGGTTCGATACGCCCGGTGGAGCCTGGGGCAGGGGCTGCCGTCACGAGGGGTGCGACGGCTTCCAGGGCACCACCACAGACCCACACGAGGACGCCTGATGCCCAAAGCCACGCCCTACTGCGAATACCCCGGCCACGAGGGCACCGACCGTTACCTGCCGCACCAGCGCGACCGGGTGAACGTGAGCATCGACCTCGTGAGCGAGGACGGGAACCACCGCTTCCGGCGCTTCATCGTCTGGAAGGTGTGCTTCCCCTGCATGCGCAAGATGGAAGCCAAGTTGGACCACCGAATCTACGAGGACGTACCACTGTTCTAGGAGGAAGGCCACCCAGATGGACACGGTAGAGGTAGTGAACGAAGTGAGTCTGCATGCGGCCACGTTGCCACCGGGCTACGTGAGCGTGAAGGATGCTGCGCGCCTGATGGGCGTGACCGGCGAAACCATCCGGCGCTACATCGCGGACGGCAAGCTGGCAGCCAAGGAAGTGCAGTACGGCGCACGAGGTAGGCACGGCTGGCGTTGGGTCATCCCTACCAGCGAGGTCAACCGCATGCGGGCCGTCAAGGCCAACGGGCACCCGATGGAGGGCTGACCATGACCGAGCGCAGCATCGAGTACAAGCCCCTGCCGGAACTGCAGGAGGCCGAGAACAACCCCAAGGCGCACGACGTGCAGGCCACCATCACCAGCATCAAGGCGCACGGGTTCGTGGCCCCGTTCATCGTCAACAGCAACACCGGGCGCATGGTGGTGGGGCACGGACGACGTGAGGCCCTGCTGGCCATGCAGGATGCCGGTGAGCCAGCCCCCACGGGCATCGTGGACGTGGGCAGCGTGTGGATGGTGCCCGTGATGGAGGTAGACCTGACGCCCGAGAAGGCACAGAGCTACCTGCTGGCCGACAACCGCATCACCGAGCTGGGCGGCTGGGACGAGGAAGCCCTGGCCAGCCTGCTGGGTGAGCTTGAGGGCGAGGGCCTGCTGGACGCCACAGGGTTCGGCAGCGACGACCTGGAGGACTTGCTGGCCAAGGTGGGCGCGGAGGGTGTCCTCGACCTTGAGGGGCCGTTCCTGGGGCACACCAACGAGGACGCCGACAGCCGCGAGCAGCGCGAGGCCATCCGCGAGGAACGCGCCGGGCGCAGCATGCGCGAGGTCGTGATGCTGATGGAGGGCGAGGACCACGACGAGTTCATCCAGATGGTCCAGCAGCTCCGTACGGCGTACGAAACCGACACCATCGCTGAAACGGTGCGGGAGGCCGTTTCGCGGCAGGTGGCGCTCCTGTGAGAAGGGACGGTCACTACGTGGCCATCCCCAGCCGGGGCCGGGCAGCAAACGTGCCACGCATGCAAGCCCTGGTAGGCGATGCCTCGTGGTTCGTTGACCCGGGCGAGGAAGATGCCTACCGCGAGGCTGGGGCAGCCCAGGTGGTCACGTCGGAGAGGCCGCTGGTAGACAAGCGCAACCACTGCCTCACCACCGCATGGGACCAGGGACTCGACTGCGTGATGCTTGACGACGACCTGACCAAACTGCAGATGGTGCCGCAGGTGGGCCAGAAGGCAGTGCTGCTGCCGTTCTCGACCGCGCTCAAGCTGATGACCGAACGCCTCGATGACCTGGGCCTGAAGCTGTGCGGTGCCGCCACCACCAACAACGCCTACTTCATGCGCACCGCCGTCAGCACACACCTGTTCGTGCGTGCGCCGTTCATCATGGTGCGTCCCTGCGAGCTACTGTTCGACCCGGTGCTGCGGCTGAAGGAGGACTACGACTACACCCTGCAGCACTGGGGCCGGTACGGCGGGGCAGTGCGCTGCAACGACATCCTGCCCACGTTCCGCTACCAGAGCGGGGCTGGCGGCGCAGTGGATTGGCGTACGCCTGCGCTGGAGGAAGAGGCCATCCACTACCTGCTGATGAAGTGGCCCGGCCAGGTACGGCGGAACCCGAAGCGCAAGCACGAGGTGCTGCTGGTCAGCCCCAGGCGCTCGGTTCTCCGGTGAAGTTCCACGCTGCGGTGTGCAGTAGCCATCGGCCACGCAACGTGCCACGGATGCAGGCGCTGGCCGGTGACGTGGAGCTGACGTGGTACGTGCCCGAGGCACAGGAGCTGCAGTACCGGGAGATGCGCTGCCAGGTGCGCCCGGTACCCGGCGTACCTCCCTTGCTGGTGCAGCAGCGCAACGCAGTGCTGGATGACGCTTTCGCGCTGGGGCTTCCGGCCCTGATG
>Ga0210380_10000590_pt1 | contig 15868 bp, 14 predicted proteins | sample PLM4_5_coexredo_FD_155476 | JGI IMG/M metagenome (GOLD analysis project Ga0210380, IMG submission 155476) | Groundwater sediment microbial communities from an aquifer in East River, Colorado, USA - PLM4_5_coex redo | ecosystem: Environmental > Terrestrial > Soil > Riparian zone | place: USA... | reverse complement strand
AAGGATCGCCGCGATGAAGAAAATCTTATTAACCCCGTTGGCCGTTTTGCTAATTGTCTCGGGGCTGCACGCCGCCGAAAAAATTCGCATCGGCTTTCCGGAATTCAACTCTTCGACCTTTACGCTGCCGATGGCGCAGATTAAAGGGTTCTTCCACGAAGAAGGACTGCAAGCGGAGCTGATCCGAATTCGCTCAGCCGTGGCTTTGCCGGCGCTAACTAGCGGTGAGATTGACTATCACACCGTGGTCGCCCCCGCCGTCACTGCGGCGTTGCGGGGCATTCCCGTCCGGGTTGTCGCCTGTTTCACGCCGGGCCTGACCACGGCGATCATCGCTCGTCCCGAGATCAAGACGGTTCAAGATCTCAAAGGCAAGGTCATCGGGCTGAACAGCATCGGCGGCGGACTGGAAAGCACGGTGCGTATCATGTTGAAACACTACGGACTCGATCCCGACAAGGACGTGAAGTTTCTCGCCACGGGAGGGATCGAGACGCGTTTTGCCGCGTTAAGGCAGGGACTGACCGTGGCAACGGCGGGGTCCACGCCGGCAGACTATCTGGGCAAGAAATTCGGCTACGTGGTGCTGGCACGGGCATACGATCTGTTCAGTTATCCGAATACCGGGCTCGTCGCCAGCGTGAAAAGTATCAAGGAAAATCCCGATCGGCTCAAGCGCGTCATCAAAGCCGGCATCAAGGCCAATCGTTACATACTGCAAAATCGCGAAGGCACGATTCAAGTCATGATGCAGTGGATGAGAGTCGACCGGGACACGGCGACGGCAACCTACGACGGCTCGCTGAAGTCGTTCAATGACGATGGCAGTGTTTCTGACGCCGGTCTGCGCATCGCCCTCGACGAATCGCGCAAGGCCGCGAATATCACTCGCGAAGTGGCCTTCAGCGAGGTTGCGGATTTTTCGATGCTGCGCGAAGCGCAGCGGGAGTTGGGCGCAAAATAATTTTAGCTTTCGGAAGCTTCGGCCGCGCTCAGGAGAGATTTTGGATTTTGAATTGTCGGTCAACTGCGGCTGGGAACGAAAATATGAACGAAGATGAACTTAACGTGATTCTCCGTCCCATTATCATGGAAAGACTTTTTCTCATGATGCTGGTATTTTTCACTCTCAACGCGCCGGCGCAGGCGGCGGATAAGATCAGAATCTCCATGACCGGATTCGCCGGTCAGTTCATGACCTTTCCGCTGGCGCAGAAGCGTGGCTTTCTCAAGGAAGAAGGCGTCGAGGCTGAGATCGTTCGCATCTCGGCGGCCGCCGGCCGGGCGGCGTTGACCAATGGCGATATAGATTATTCGACGGGGATAGGCGGGACGGCGATCAATGGCGCGCTCAGCGGCATTCCGATTAGAGTCGTTGCCTGCTTTGTTCCCGCGCCGGTGCTCGGCTTGGTGGCGCGGCCGGAATTCAAAATAGTGCAGGCGCTGAAAGGCAAGACGATCGCAATTCTGATCCCGGGCGGTGTCGCGCATTTTGCCGCGCGGGCGATTGTCAAACATGCCGGCCTCGATCCGGAAAAGGAAATGAAGTACCTCGCTGTCGGGCCGCCGGATGCCCGTTACGCGGCGTTGACTCAGGGTTTGGTCGAGGCCGCGATACTCGGGCCGCCGCTCGACTTCGAGGCGCGCAAGCAGGGTTACAATATTCTCGCGCGGGCCGACGAAGTGATGGTCCTCCCAGAGACTGGCTTGGTCGCCGGGGTTAAGAAAATTCAAGACAAGCCTGATGAGATCAAGCGCGTTATTCGCGCCGGCATCAAAGCCAATCGTTACATTCGCGCTAATCGCGATGGCACGGTTCAGTTCTTGACGGAGTGGCTCAAGCTTAATCGAGAATCTGCCGCGGCGACCTACGATAGCGTCGTTCGGGTTTATAACGAAGACGTCAACGTCTGCGACAAAGGCCTGCGCGTGGTGATCGACGAGACCAAGAAAACCATGAAGCTCAGCCGCGATGTCCCTTACAGCGAAGTCGCCGACCTGTCGATCTTCCGGGACACTCAGCGGGAGTTAGCGGGCAAATAGCAAATAGCGGTGTTAGAGCTTGGCAGTGACAACTATCGTGCGCAGGAATTGACGAAAGGAATGAGTATGATCTCGAATAACTTGATTCGATTATTGGTCGTGGTCGGGCTTTTCTTATTGTTGGCGGTCGCCAAGCCATTCGTAATCGTGCGCGCGGGCACGGTCGGAGTGGTTTATAGCTTTGGTTCCATCGTCGGCCAGGTGGACGAGGGCTTTCACCTCATCTGGCCGTGGTGGTTCATCACCCACACGGATATCAAAGTGCAGAGGGCGGTGTTGGATAAATTGCCGTCCTTTAGCGCGGAGACTCAAGATGTCTTCGTCAGAGCCAGCCTGAACTATCAGGTGTCGCCCAAGGCGGTTCAGACTTTGTTCCGCACCGTTGGGCCGGATTATTTTCATGTGCTGATCGAGCCGCGCGTGGCGCAAAATTTCAAGGATGAAACGGTTAAATATAAGAGCGTCGACATCGCGCCTAACCGGGAAAAGATCCGGCAGGCGGTGCGGCAACGACTCGAGGCTGAACTTTCACCGTACTCGATCCATATTATCGATTTGCTGCTCGATAACGTGGATTTTAGCGCCGCCTTCAAACAATCTATTGAGAACAAACAAATCGCCACGCAGAAGGCGCTTGAGCAAGAGCAGTTGGTCTCTGCGGCTAAGTTTTCCGCGCAACAACGCGTCGAGACCGAAAAGGGCGAAGGCGAGGCTAAACTGGCACGGGCCGAAAAGGAAGCGCTGGCCAACCAAAGATTGTCGGCGTCGCTGACGCCGTTGCTCGTCCAGCACGAGATGATAGACAAGCTGTCTGAGAAAATCCAAATCATGGTGGTGCCGCAAGGATCGAATTTTCTTATGCAGTTGCCGAATGTCGCGGCACTGAAATGAATAGGGAGAAGCCATGGATTTAGGTTTGCGCGGTAAAGTTGCCATTGTCACCGGTTCTAGCGACGGAATTGGCTTTGCGACCGCTCGTTCGCTCGCGCGGGAGGGAGCGCGGGTGGTCCTATGTGCCAGGCGCGAAACGCTTCTCGCTCAGGCGCGCGAGGCGATTGTTAAAGAAACTGGCGCGGACGTCATGGCACTGACCTGCGATGTCCAGCGGTTGGGCGACGTCAAGCGTTTAGTCGACGCGACCAGGGAGCGCTTCAGCGCCATCGACATTTTAGTGAACAATGCCGGCAGCGTGCCGGCGATTAAGTTCACCGATGTCACTGACGCCCAGTGGTATGAAATGCTGGAAAGAAAACTGCTGGGCTATCTGCGCATGACCCGCGAGGTGGTGCCGCAGATGCAGAAAGCCGGCTGGGGGCGCATCGTCAACGTCGCCGGCACCGCGGGATGGGAGCCGAGCAGCCCCGCGATGGCGGTGGGAATTAATAATGCCGCCGTCCTGAACTGGACAAAGTCGATGTCGCTGCAATACGGCGCCGAGGGGATTTTGGTGACGACTGTGGCGCCGGGTTCCATCGACACCCCGAGGCAAGTCAACAATCGCCAGCGCGAAGCTGAAGTCACCGGCAAGAGTGTCGAGGAATTGCGCCAGGCGAGGGTGAAAGACATTCCGCTACGCCGCCTTGGCCGGCCAGAGGAAGTGGCCAACCTCATTGTCTTTCTCGCTTCGGAGTGTTCGAGTTACATGACCGGCACTTGTGTGACCGTGGACGGAGGCGTGGTGAGAGGGATTTGACTGCGGGCACCATCGAAGCCAGGCGAAATAGGCGGGGACATGACAGACCAAGTGATCGTCTTCGAGGCCGGCGAAGGCGTTTTCATGATAGGCATATCGGAGTCCATGATCTTAAAGCCGGTTTCATGATTCAACGTCGCTCCGCTCGTGTTCAAAGACTGGCTGGGTACGACATTGGGCCTACAGCTTCTGTCGATAACGCTCCGTCCATGATCCAACCGGAGTCTTGGACGGCCAGTCCTTAACTTGACAAGGCTAGGGGTGGGTATTACAGTTTGATGCGAGTTTTACGTCTGAATCGTAAGTGTTTTGCAAACCACTTTGATGATCAATTTTACAGTGCCAAGCCTCATATAGGTAGAGTCGTTCAGCAGTCCGCCTGGAAGTCCGCGATTCTCTGACCGCGGGATGGATGTCCAGGCGTTTTTCTCTAAGGGTCGCGGGAGTAGAGAAATGGCGCCAGAAGAAGAGAAACAAGAAGGCAAAGGATTCACGGTCCAGGATCGCCGGCGATTTTCGCCGGAGACCGGCGAAGCGCGCGAGGACGCGGCACAGGCACAGGAGACGGCGAATCAAGCATCGCAGCAGACCGCTGCCGCACAGGAGCGCGCGGATAGCGCCGCTCAGGCCAATGCTCTACCTGAAATCGATTTTTCTACCTTTGTCATTAGCTTGAGCACTCAGGTGTTGATGCATTTGGGCGAAATCTCGAACCCGGTCAGCGGCAAAGTTGAAGCCGACATTAGCGTGGCCAAGCAGATGATCGATATCTTGGGCATGTTGTGGGAAAAAACCCGCGGCAACTTGAACGCTAGTGAGGCCCAGTTGATGGAAAGTATCCTTTTCGATCTGCGCATGAAGTATGTCGAAGCGGTGAAAAAGCGATAGGAGTGGGGATGGAACCGGAAAGTAAGTGGGGCGGCAGCATCAGTTTCAAGGGCGCGATTTTAGTCGCCCTGGTTTCGCTGGTGGTTGGACTCGGCATAAGCGGCAGCCTCGACTGGTTGTCGCCCGGCCGTGCGGTTAATTTTTTGGGCGACGCCGGTACTCCTGAGTCGCGCCTTTCGGGTGGCCTGCCCGACTTCGTTTCACTAGCGAAAATGATGAAGCCCCTGGTGGTCAACATTTCCACGACGCAAGTCAGCGAAAGCCGTGGTGGCGGCGGCCAGGAGTTTGGCAGCCCCTTTGGCGAAGACGATCAGTTCAACGATTTCTGGAAACGTTTTTTCGGCGGGCCGCAACCGCGCGGGCCGCAGCGCCAACGCAGCCTCGGCTCGGGGTTCATCATCGATGGCGACGGTTCGATATTGACCAACAATCATGTAGTCGAGAATGCTTCGAAGATCGTCGTGAAACTTTCCGACGATCAAGAATACGAAGCCAAAGTCATCGGTAGAGACGCCAAGACCGACATCGCGGTGATCAAGATCAACGCCAAGTCGTCATTACCGGCGGCGAACTTCGGCGATTCCGATCAGCTCGAAGTGGGCGAGTGGGTGGTGGCCATTGGCAACCCATTCGGCTTGGACAGCACCGTGACGTCAGGCATCGTCAGCGCCAAAGGCCGGCATATCGGCCAAGGGCCTTACGACAATTTTATTCAGACCGATGCTTCGATCAATCCGGGAAACTCCGGCGGACCCTTGATCAACTTGCGCGGCGAGATTGTCGGTATCAATACCGCGATTTTCAGCCGCACCGGCGGCAACATGGGAATCGGCTTTGCCATCCCGATCAATTTGGTCAAGGAGCTGCTGCCGCAGCTGCGTGGCAAAGGCAAAGTCACCCGCGGCTTCTTGGGCGTGTTGATCCAAAAGGTCACTCCGGAGATCGCTGATAGCCTCGCTCTAGAGAAAGCTCAAGGCGCCTTGGTCGCCAATGTCTCGAAGGATGGGCCGGCCGACAAGGCTGGCGTCAAAGTCGGCGATGTTATCGTCGAGTTCGACGGCAAGGAAGTAAAAGACTCGGGGGATTTGCCGATTATCGTCGCCCGCACACAGGTGGACAAAAAAGTGCGCATGAAAGTGGTGCGCGACAAAAAGGAATTGGTGCTCGGTGTCGCCGTCGGCGAACTCAAGGATGAAGAAGTGGTCGCCGCGGTACCGGAGAAGGGTGAGCTCGGCCTCACGGTGCAACGGTTGACGCCGCCAATGGCGGAAAGCTTGGGTTTGGAAAAATCCGATGGTGTGGTGGTTTCGGCGGTGGAGCCGGGTAGCGCTGCCGATGACGCCGGGATTCGGCGTGGCGATGTGCTCATGGAGATCGACCGCCGGCCGGTCCGCAATCTCGATGAGTATCGCAAAATGGTCGCCGCGATCAAAAAGGGCCGAGGGGTCTTGTTCCTGGTGCGGCGCGGCGAAAGCACCTTGTTCTTGGCCTTGAAACCGCAGCGCTGAGCAAATTTGTCCGCGTTGGATAACTTTCTGTGGGCGTGGCTTGGCGCCGGCCCTCATTTCAGCGCTTTTGCCGATCGTCTGCGCCGAGATTCAAGGGTGAAGTGGGAGCATTGGATTTGAAGAAGTTTAAGCTTCGAATCTTCAGCATCGGCCTCATCGTTCTTTTGGTCATCACCACTACGGGGCTAGTCGCTGGCGCGTGGTTTCTCAAGGACTGGGAAGACAAGGTCACCAAGAAATTCGAAGGGCGTAAATGGGATTTCGCGTCGAAAATCTATTCCGACAGCTACCATCTTTACGTCGGCGTCAATTTGCCGCTGGCCGATTTCACCGACAAGTTGCGCCGCTTGGGTTATTACGAAGCCGCGGTTCCGCCCAAGACGCAAGGCGCTTACCGGGTTAACTCCGCCAACGGTTCCGTCGAGCTTTTCCTGCATGATTTCGAATTCCCGAATGAAAAGGTCAAAGGTTATCCGGTCCGTCTGTGGTTTCAGGGCAACGTTTTAACCCGAATCGAGAAGCTGTCTGATAACAGCGAGAAATTCGATCTCGAACTCGAACCGGAAGTGGTGACCGGCCTGTATCAGCGGATTTGGCAAGAGCGGCGGGTTGTCAAGTTGGCTGAAGTCCCACCGCTGCTGATCAAATCGATCCTCGCCATCGAAGACGAACGTTTTTTTACCCATATGGGCGTCGATCCCGTCGGTATCCTGCGCGCCATGATGGTCAATGTGCGCTATTTGAGCCTGCAACAGGGCGGCAGCACCTTGACCCAACAGCTGATGAAAAATTTTCTCCTCAGCGACGAGCGGACACTGAGCCGTAAGTTCCCCGAAGCGGTGATGGCGCTCATCGCTGAGCGCAAGTACTCCAAAGAAACCATTTTGGAAAATTACTTAAACGAGATCTACTTGGGCCAGCGCGGTTCGCAGGGCGTATTCGGTGTCTGGGAAGCGGCGCAATTTTATTATTCCAAGCCGCTCGCGGAACTTTCCGTCGGCGAAACCGCGTTGCTCGCCGGTTTGATTCGCGCGCCCAATCGTTTGTCGCCCTATCGTAACGCGGAGGCCGCCACCAAGCGGCGCAATGTGGTTTTGGCTAAATTGCTCGACGATAGTATCATCACCAAGAAACAGTACGACGCGGCGCATAAAGAGAAATTACCACAGCGGGCTTTGGTGAAGGTGACTAACGAAGCGCCGTACTACGTCGATTATCTGCGCCGGGAACTCGACCAAAATTATCCAAAAGATGTCTTGGAGAAGGATGGACTGCGGATTTTCACCGGTCTCGATTTGCGCCTGCAGAAGATCGCCGAGAAGGCTTTAAGCGAAGGTTTGACCAAGCTGGAATCGTCCCATCCGGCGCTGAAAAAGAAAAGCGCGGAGGAAAGTTTGGAAGGCGCCATCGTCGTGATTCGGCCGCAGACCGGCGAAATCAAAGCGATGGTCGGCGGGCGAAACTATCAGAAATCGCAGTTCAACCGAGTCTTTCAAGCCAAGCGCCAGGCCGGCTCGGTGTTCAAACCATTTGTTTTTCTCGCCGCGTTTATGCACGGCGGGCAAAGCGGCACGCAGTACTTTTCCGATACGGTGGTGAACGACAGCCAGTTTACTTGGTCCTATGATGGCGGGCAGTCGTGGCAGCCGCATAATTACAATAACGATTATTATGGCGCCGTCACGGTGCGCCGGGCATTGGAGAGTTCGCTCAATTCCGCCACTGCACGGGTCGCTCAAGATGTCGGTATCCGGCGCGTGCGCGATGTCGCGCGGCGTTTGGGCATCGAGAGTTCGTTGCCGGCGGTGCCGTCGCTTTCCCTGGGTTCCGCCGAAGTCACACCCCTCGAAGTCGCCGTGGCGTTTTCGACATTGGCCAACGGTGGCGTGCGGGCGCGTTCCGTGGCGGTGAAACATGTCATGGCTCAGAACACCAAGGTCTTGGAGAAGCGTGACGTCAAATTGGAACAGGTGATTAGCCCGAATTTGGCTTACACGATGAATCAACTTCTAATGGGTGTGATGGACCGCGGCACCGGCGCACAGGCGCGCCGCTGGGGATTCACCCGTCCTGCAGCGGGTAAAACCGGGACAACCAATGACTACAAAGATACCTGGTTCGTCGGCTACACGCCGGAACTGCTCGCGGTGGTCTGGGTCGGTTACGATGGTCCGGCGAAGATTGGTCTCTCCGGCGCCGAGGCGGCGCTGCCGATTTGGACGGAATTCATGAAGGCCGCCACCGCCAGTATGCCGGTGACCGATTTCGTACCGCCGGCGGCGTCGCGCAACGAGACCCCTGAGGGGACGCCAACGGAAAAATGCGGCCCCTTGACCCGCGAAGGTGAGCCGCCGGGCGAGCCCTGTCCCACGCCCGCAAAGCCCGCGGAGCCGGCATAGAAGCTATTCGCGCCGATAACTTTCATGCAGCCGAGTAAATATTGCAAATTTGCGCTGGTGTTAGCCGTGGCGGCGAGCTGTGCACCGCAGCGACCCTATCGTGCGCCGACCTCGCCAAGCAGCGCTCCACCGTCGAGTGCTCGAGTTCCGCCATCGCCACCGGCTCCGATCGCGCCGCCGGCGCCGCCCATTGAAACCGTGCGCAAGCCGATGCCGCAGGAGGGAAAAATCCGCGAGCAAGATATTCGCGCTAAATCGCCTACGCCGGCGCCCGCGTCTAGGGACGTGAAGGAGCCGCGCAGTGCCAGCGAAGCTACGTCCGCGCCAACTGCACCGCCGCTTGCCGACGATAGTTCATTGCTGGCGAAAATTACCCCAGGGGTTACGCCGCAACGGGCCGCCTCTTTGCGGGTCACCGACGAGGCGCGCAAACTGCTCGACGCCGGCGAGCCAGCGAAGGCGATGAGCCGTTTAGAGCGGACCATCGTGATCGATTCGACCAACGGTTACGGTTACTTTTATTTAGCCAAGGCGCAGTATCGCCTGGGCCATTATCAGGAATCGCTTAACCTTCTCGAAGTGGCCCAGTCGCGTCTCAGTGGCGAGACCTACTGGCTGGCCGAAGTCCACGCCCTGCGCGGTGAGAATTATCGCGCCCTCGGCCAGACGCCGAGAGCGGAAGCGAGCTACCACCAGTCGTTGCGGCTCAATTCCGGTAATCGAACCGCCAGCGATGGGCTTACCCGCATGACTGCCGAGACTCCAGCCGCTGCAAAGTAGGGACAATCATTTATGTTGGTACTAGGGGTGGAAACTTCCTGCGACGACACCGCCGCCGCGCTCTTACAAGATGGTAAGACGATCCTCGCCAATGTTGTCTCGTCGCAAGATAGCATCCATGGGCCCTATGGCGGCGTGGTGCCGGAACTGGCGTCGCGCCAGCATATGCAAAATATATTGCCGATCGTCGACGGCGCCTTGAAAAACGCCGGCGCGACCCTGGCCGATGTCGATGGCTTCGCGGTGACCTACGGCCCCGGGTTGGTGGGCTCTTTGCTCGTCGGCATGTCGCTGGTCAAAGGCCTGTCGTTTCGCAGCGGGATTCCGTTCGTCGGCGTCAATCATCTCGAAGCGCATCTGCTGGCGATCCACTTAGAACATGACGTGGCATTCCCGTACATCGCGCTGCTCGCCTCCGGCGGCCATACCTTGCTGTACTATGTCAAGGATGTCGGCCGGTACATTCATCTCGGCGGCACCCGCGACGACGCCGCAGGCGAGGCCTTCGACAAAGTGGCGAAAATGATGGGGCTCGGGTATCCCGGCGGCCGGAGCATCGACAACTTGGCAAAAACAGGCAATCCCAAGGCAGTGCGATTTCCGCGGGCGCGACTCAAAAACTGCCCCTATGAGTTTAGTTTCAGCGGCATCAAAACCGCGGCGTGGCATTATCTCAAAGACCAGGGGCCGGACCGGTGGCAATCGCGCCAGGCCGATATCGCTGCCAGTTTCCAGGAAGCGGTCGTCGATATGTTGGTCAATCCGACCATTAAAGCCGCCGCTGGCAACGGCGCGGCGCGCATTGTCCTGTCGGGCGGGGTTGCCGCCAATAGCCGGCTGCGCGCCAAGATGACCGAAATAGCAGTTAGCGCAGGCATGCAAGTCTTCTGTCCCGCGCCGAAGTTTTGCACCGACAACGGCGCGATGATCGCGCTCGCCGGCTATCACTGGCTTCAGCGCGGCCGGCGCGACGGCTACGACCTAAACGCCGACGCCGATCTATCGCTGTAATACCTCCCAGCATTCAGTTCTGAAAGTTGCCGAGGATGCCGACCCTCTATGAAGAAGTGCGCACGATGCTGCGCGATAGCGAGTTTCGTCCGCGCAAGAGCCGCGGGCAGAACTTTTTGATTCATGAACATGTCGTCGAAGCGATCCTGCGCTTGCTCGACTTGCAGCCGCATGACGAAGTCGTCGAAGTTGGCCCGGGGTTGGGATTTCTCACTCGGCGCTTGGTCGAGCGCGCGCAAAGCGTGTGGGCGGTGGAGATCGATGAGCTCCTGGCGCAACGCTTGCGCGCCGGCGAGCTCGGCACAAGCCCCAAATTTCACCTGATTTATGGCGATATTCTCAGTGTGGCTCTGCCGGATCTTTTGCCGAATGTAAAAATGAAACTCGCCGGCAATCTGCCTTACAACATCGCCACCGAGGTGCTGTTTCGGATCTTTGATTGGCGCGCGCATTTCAGTTCTTTAGTGTTGATGGTGCAAAAGGAAGTCGCCGACCGCATCGCCAGCGCTCCAGGTTCGAAATCCTATGGCACGCTGTCGGTGTGGTGCCAGGTGCATGGCCGTGTCAGCGAGAAGATAAACGTCTCGCCGGAGGCCTTTTATCCACGTCCCAAGGTGCGCTCGACGATACTTAAAATCGAGCTGTTGCCGGAGCCGCGAGTGACCGATGAGATTCTCCCAGTGCTCAAAGGGTTGGTGCGCGCCGCCTTCGGCCAACGCCGCAAGACCCTGAGCAATGCCGTCGGCGCTTGGCTCACGCGCGAACGCGATGCCGTTGATGGCCTCCTCGCGACCCAGGATGTCGATCCCAGACGGCGCGGTGAAACCCTCAGCGTCGACGAGTTTATCAAACTGGCGCAAGCGATTCGGTATAGCGGATTGCTGTCCGCGAGCGATTGAAGTTTTGCTGTTTTTCGTATGCATAATAGTTTCGGTCATTTTGTCTTATTTATTGCGACAGGCACGAAGGACACGAAGAGTTCGGATGATTAACGTTGCGAACTTCATGATCGTGGTGTCCTTTGTGGTGGAAATTCGCTCACAGTAAAGCCGGAATATTCATAACCAAATCCTGGCGACTCACTGCCATGCCCGAACTCCCCGAAGTTGAAACCGTCTGCCGCAGTTTGCGGCCCCATCTCCTCGGCCGAAGAATCGAGGGGGTCGACGTCCGCGAGCACCGCCTGCGTGTGCCGGTGGATATTCAAAGAGTCGAGCGCTTGGCCGGCAAACGGATCGAGTCGGTTGACAGAGTAGCCAAGTATATCTTGCTGCATCTGACCGGCGCCTCCGTGTGGCTGTTTCATCTTGGCATGTCGGGTAAACTGATCTGCGCCGCCAAGAACATCCCACGCCAGAAGCACGATCATATCGTCGTCGATTTAGATGGCGGCGGCCAGCTGCGCTACCATGACCCGCGGCGATTCGGACTTGCCATCGTGACGCACGCGGATGAGCTTAGCGAATTGTCCCAGTTGCGCCGTCTCGGTGTGGATCCCTTCGATGAGACGCTCACCGGCGAATATCTGTTCAGTTTCACGCGCGCCTCCAAGCGGCGCATTCGTGATCTCTTGCTCGATCAGCAGATCGTCGCCGGGCTCGGCAATATTTACGCCAACGAAGTGTTGGCGATGGTGCGGGTCAAGCCGACCACGCGCGCCTGGCGGCTGACGCGCAAGCAGGTGGGGATGATCGCCGCGGCGATTCCGGAACTCCTCCATGACGCGATTCAATGGTGCGGCACGTCGTTTTCGGACTATCGCGACGCCGACGATAAGTCCGGCGAATTTCAGAATCATCTGCGGGTCTACGATCGCCAGGGTGAACCCTGCCGGATTTGCACCGGCACGATTAAACGAGTCGCCATCGGCAATCGCAGCGCTTTTTATTGTCCGACATGTCAGAAATGACCGATATGTTTGCATCCTCGATTGGAGTGGTCGAAATCCCCCGCGCTAGCGCGACGCCAAACTCCGTCATTCCCGCGCACGCGGAAATCCAGGTCATCCTTGAATATGACTGTAAAAAACCTGGGTTCCGGCTTTCAGCAGAGTCACGTAGAGTTTAAAGCGTTCTATAACTTCAGACTTCGCACAATATTGCATGAGTAACTCCCCGACAACTTCGCTCAAACTCCTATCGCCATTGCGCCATCGCGACTTCCGATTATTTTGGATCGGCCTGTTGCTGTCCAGCGTTGGCAGCCAGTTCACCACCGTGGCTATGGCTTGGCAGATCTACGAACTTACCAACTCGCCGTTGCAGATCGGCTTGATCGGTCTGGTGCGCGCGGTGCCGCAGGTGGCGATGCTGCTGTTCGGCGGTTTGCTCGCCGACGCCATGGACCGGCGCAGGTTGATGATCGCGACGCAAGCTAGTTTGTTTGTAGTTTCCGGAACTCTCGCGTTTCTCACCATGACGGGGAGAGTTACCCCGTTGACGCTCTACGGGATTACCGTGTTTCTCGCGTTATTTAGCTCACTCGAAGCGCCGTCGCGCCACGCCATCGTGACCAATCTTGTGCCCGCCGAAGATTTGCCGCGCGCCATGGCGATCTCCAGCACGCAGCGCCAGATCGCGACCATCGCGGGTCCATCGTTCGCCGGTCTGATCCTGGCCTTCGCCGGTCCCGCGCTTTGTTACGCTATCGATGCGATCTCCTGGCTCGTCATGCTCACTGTTCTGCTATTGATCCGTGCCGAACTGCCGCAGCGCGGCGGCTGGCGCACGGTTTCGTTAAGCGCCCTGGGCATCGGTTGCCGTTTCGTCTGGGGTCACGCGGTGATTTTTCCGTTCCTGATGATGGATCTGGGCGTCAATATTTTTGGCACGGTGCGCTCGCTCTATCCGATCTACGCCCGCGATATTCTCGCCGTCGGACCGCAGGGTTTGGGTGTGCTCTACGCTGCCAGCGCCGCCGGGGCGCTGATCGGCGCTCTCGGTCTCAGCCTGTTCGGGCAAATTCGCCAAGCGGGCCGCTGGATTCTCTTCGGCGTTACGGTATACGGACTGTGTCTCCTGGGTTTCGCCTATTCCCATTGGTTCTGGTTGTCGGCGTTGCTCTTGTTTGGCTCCGGCATCGGCGACACCATCAGCGCGATCCTACGATCGACCATCAACCAGCTGAGCACCCCCGACGAACTGCGCGGCCGCATGTCGTCGATCAACAGCATCTTCACCAACAGCGGCCCGCAGTTGGGCCAATTCCAAGCCGGTGCACTGGCGGCGATCATCGGCGCGGAAATGGCCGCCGGCGCCGGCGCGGTCATTATTCTATTGATTGTTGGGATTCTGGTTGCCGGGTTTCCGCGCGTGCGCGATTATCGAATCACGCGTGGTGATGGGTAGCGGGGTGTTGTCCGTAGGACGACGGAGTGCGTCGTGAGATTGAGCGCGCCGCACGCGCTGGAGGTGAAGGCGGTCTCCCACGCTATAGACTAATGGACGAACCCTTTCCCCCTGGACCTTTTGAACGATTGAGCCATGAACGCGCAACCAAAAATCTCCCCGGTCATGCGTTGCCTGAGCGCTTACATCGCCGCGGCGCTGCGGCGGCCATTGCCGCCAACGGTTAACGAAAAGACAAAACACCACATCCTCGACACCATCGCCGCGATGATTTCCGGTTCACGGCTCAGGCCAGGGATGAAAGCGCTCTCGTATGTGAAGACACTCGGCGGCGTCAAAGAAGCCAGCGTCATTGGAAGCCGCGTTGTGACCACGGCAATAAACGCCGCACTAGCCAACGGCATGCTCGCCCACGCCGACGAGACTGATGACTCCCACGCGCTTTCGCAGACTCATCCGGGATGTGGCATTGTGCCCGCGGCGCTGGCCATGGCAGAACGGGAGCAGCGTAATGGCGCGGCGCTGCTTCGCGCGATCGCGCTCGGCTATGACGTTGGCTGCCGGTTGACGCGGTCTCTGAACGCCCACCAGTTCCGCGAGGACGGCCATTCAACGCATAGTTTTGGGCCGATGTTCGGCGCCGCCGCAGCGGCCGGCGCGCTCGCGGGGTTACGCGAGCGTCAAGTTCGCTATCTGCTTTCGTTCACGGCGCAACAGGCGTCGGGGCTCTCGTGTTGGATGCGCGACGGCGACCATGTCGAAAAGTCTTTCGACTTCGGCGGCATGCCGGCGCGCAACGGCGTCGCCGCGGCGGCGATGGTCGCTCATGGTTTTACCGGCGTCGATGATGTATTCGCCGGCGAACGCAATTTTTTCGTCGCCTACGGCCGCAAGCCGGAGCCGGCGCTGCTGGTGAGCGGCCTCGGCGTCGAATTTGAAATCATGAACACCAACATCAAACGCTGGTCGGTGGGCTCGCCGATACAGGCGCCGCTCGATTCGCTGCACGAACTGATTCGCGAGCACAGAATTACTGCCGCCGATATTGACAGGGTTGTCGTGCGAGTTTCCCATCAAGGCGCCAATACCGTCGACAATCGCGACATGCCCGACATCTGCATGCAGCATATGTGCGCCCTCATGTTGGTCGACGGTAAAGTCACCTTCCAATCGTCGCACGATCAAAAGCGCATGCGCGATCGCGCGGTTCTAGCGCTGCGGCGCCGGATCGAACTTCGCGGCGACGACGGCCTGACGGCAGCGTTGCCGAGCCGAGAAGGCATCGTCGAGATTACCCTGCGCGATGGCCGCAAGCTCAGCCATCACACCAAAGCCGTCCGCGGCGCCGCCAACAATCCGATGACACGCGCCGAAGTGAACGAGAAAGGCTACGATCTTATCGCGCCGGTGATCGGCAAGTTAAAAGCGCGCAAACTATGCGACGCAATCTGGCAGCTCGAAAAATTATCCGACGTGCGCAGCTTGCGGCCGCTGGTGCGCCCTCGATGACCGCATCGGTTGAATTACCCCCAACGTCATTCCTTTTGCGTCAAGTCTGGGTCGGTTGAGAATTAACCAGTATTTAGCAACGGAAGTATTGAATTTAAAATCGTTCCTCTGAACTGAAATTACTCGAAATTCCGTGCTGACTATCAGCCCAGAATCCGCCGCACGCTTCTTAATAAGCTAAGCCGGCAAGGGCTTCGTGATAGCGCTGTTAACAAACGACACGCCCGCCGCGAACGACAATTCAATAATTCTCGGTTTATTTTTTGCCTGTTCGACCATGACGCCGGCCGACCTATGCACTAGTTTCGCTTCACCGCCTTTGGACTATTCTGCGGATCGAACCAACTAAAATGACCGTCTCCCTTGCAACATGAAGTCAATAATTCTAAATGACACAAATCATATGGCCAAAGTTTTAGTCATCGCGAAAGATCCGGCTATCGCCAACTCCCTGGCGACTCAATTGCCCAACGAGCTGGTGACCGAAGCGGTGAGTACGTCAGACGAAGCCAAAGAGAAACTCCATGCGAGCAAGTTCGATCTGGTCATCTATGACGCCGACGCTGTGCCGTCGCAACGGGCAAAAACCTTACAGCTCTTGGCGAAACTGGCTCGCAAACGGCCCGAGACTAGAGCCATTGTCATATCGGATAGCGAAGAACTCCACGCTCCCGGCGCCGGCTTGAACGA
>Ga0210380_10000588_pt1 | contig 15899 bp, 12 predicted proteins | sample PLM4_5_coexredo_FD_155476 | JGI IMG/M metagenome (GOLD analysis project Ga0210380, IMG submission 155476) | Groundwater sediment microbial communities from an aquifer in East River, Colorado, USA - PLM4_5_coex redo | ecosystem: Environmental > Terrestrial > Soil > Riparian zone | place: USA... | reverse complement strand
CGCGTCGGAGCGGCCGCTTCGTTTCATGGAGCCGCTCTTGCCGGAACTGCGGCAGACAGCCCCAACGTTCTGGCCGCAAAAACCAAGGCTCAGTTCCTCATCGCGATTGCGGAAAATGACGACATGCAAAGGCCCACTGAAAAAACCGTCCTGAAAGACACCCTCGGGGCGTCCGCGGAGATCGAAGTGTACACAGGTGCGCAGCATGGCTGGTGCCCTCCGGATTCCGGAGTCTACAACCAGCCCCTGGCGGAAAAAGCGTGGACCCGTTTGCTTGCGCTATACGGAAAAGCACTGGCCTGAGGCGAATTCAATAGTGGTGACGTTGATCGAACTCTTTAAGGGATTCGATCAACGTCACCGAATTAAATCGGAAGCGACATGCTGTTCATTGTGCAATTTGAAGACAAGCCCGATGTTGCTGAGCTTCGCCAGAAACTCATGGCGGAGCACTTCACATTTCTCGATAGCAAGAAAGACAAGGTGCTCGTGCCGGGTTCGGTTCGGGAAATTCCGTCGGACCGGCCACTCGGGGGGCTATGGATCATTGAGGCGCAGGACGAAGCGGAAGTGCGCGACATCTTTAAGGACGATCCGTTCTGGGTGAACGGCATGCGGGCGAGCGTTCGCATCAACCGCTGGGTCAAGGCGTTTCCCGACCGGAAGACCCTCGTTTAAATATTAAAGACAGCTCCAACGCAGGGCGTCGGGAGAAGCAGCAGCAACCTTATTCATTCGAGCCCGCATGCGCGAGCCTGCTCTCGAGCGAGAACCGCCTGATCCCTGTCGCCATCGCCGTGAGCGATCGCGCCCAGAAGTCGATCGCGATACACATCCAGGCTCGGCATCGGAACGCGAGCCAGATCCGCCGCGGCCAATATCAGGATGGCGTCTTTGAGACCCACTTGAACCGGCGATCCGACCTTGTCGTAGGTTTCATCGACCATCGTTTTGCCATAGCCCTTATAAGCCGGCGCTCCTGCGAATAACCCCTCCGTCATGACTTCGTACATGACTTGAGGGTCGACACCATATTTGCGGACCAGCGAAAACGCTTCAGCCTGAGCCACAATCGCAGCGCCCAGAACCATATTGTTGGCCAGTTTGATGGCCGTCGCCGTCTCAGGCTTTATCCCGGAAAGGAATGTTCGTCGGCCGATCACGCTCAACAAGGGTTCACATCGTCGTACGGATTCCTGGGGGCCGGCAGCAACGACACCAAGCTGTCCCGAAGCGGCGAGATCGGGGCGCCCCAGTACCGGGGCGGCGACCAGCACCTGGCCGGCCTTCGCGTGGGCATCGGCAAGGGTTCGGATCGTAGCCACGCCATAGGTTCCCATCGCAAGATGAATCGCGCCACTTGCAAGAGAGTCCCGCATGCCACCGGTTCGAAGTACGACATCCGTGACGGTTGAGTCTTCAACCAGCATCGTCACGACAATCTCGCTTCCCTTGCACACATCCGCGACCGAATCTGCCACGCGAGCACCAGCGGTGGCGAATTCCACTGTCGCCTCGCGCACGACATCGTAAACCGTTAACTCATGACCGCCGCTCTGAATGCGACTCGCCATACCCTTACCCATCCGGCCCAAACCGATGAAACCGACCTTCATTGTGACTTTCCTCTCAAATTGGAAAATGGGGTGGCCCGAGTCCCCGAAATTGCATTTTAGCGGGCCGCGACAATTCATGACGCGCCGGCGTCCTTCCGGGTTGAATGCGACTACCGTGGGTCGGCAGTATACCGCTAGAGTTCGAGTTTTGAGTTCGGGGGACGTTCATCGATTTCGGACGTTCGATGGGCGTCCCCGGAATCAGAATCTTGTAATGACACCCTTGGCACGGACCACTATAGTAATTCCAACAACTCACTGACGCATATTGGCGGTTTTGACATGGTTAGATCCAGATCAAGAAAAACGGTCAAGCACCAACTGCAGACAATGGCCGGGATTCCCGTCAACCGGGCATATGTCTACGAGAAGCTATTTTTCAAGGAAGATGTTTCCGTTCTGCAGGGCATCCTTTTCCCGCTGAGACGCAAAACTTTCGAGAGCGGTAAGATCAAACTTGGAAAAGCTGCTCGGTTATTCGGCGCTTCCGGCCGCGGTCTTGATCTTCGAAATATCTCTTATCCAGGAGATTGACCAGTGAAGGCCAGAGATATTGCGCGCATTAAATATGGAGAATGGTGGGACAAGATCAGCGAAAAGGACTCCAAAAAGAGACACGCCAGAAACGTTAAGGTCTGCCTGGACGCAGTGCAGTACCACAATCAGGAAAAGCGACCGCTAAATATCCTGCTTGTCCATGGATCGAGCCGTTCCAGTTTCAACTCTTCCGCAAAGGAACTTTCGAATAGTCAGCTGCTGCTGCGATCTGCCATCGAGCCATGGCGGCGGAATCGCGCATTTGAAATCACAGAGATTGCTCTCAGGCAGTACAACGTGGAGCCGTGTGAGGGCTGTTATTCCACGAGCAGTGCGCTTTGTGGGTTTCCATGCAACTGCTTTCCATGGGATCCGATGCAGGCGCTCTATCCGTTAGTGCTGAAATGCGATGTGATGCTTTGTTCGACCGGCGTGAATCAATCCGCCATGTCTTCTCGACTAAAGACATTTCTCGATCGGTTAATCTCATTGGACGGTGGTTTTTTCGTAGCTCCCGATCAATACGAATCCAAGGGAGAAGAATGGCGTGACAAATGTCTCGCTCTTGCGGCAAGGCTTTCTCGTTCTGGCCAGTTGCACTATGACGCGCGGATGTGGGGTCGGACTGCGGCCTATTTCATAACAAGCAAGGATGAGAATAACAGCGGACAAACCGCCGCAAGAAAGTTCCGGCAGCCGCTCTCGTATATTGAACTCGTCGCACATTCCCTGCGGGATGGAAATGCCGACTACGGATTTTTTCACGACCCTCATCATTGGTATGCAGGCGCATGGGCGGATGCGGACGAAGAACTCTGTTACGACAAACGATATTTTTCATCCCATCCTCGTTTTCTGCAAAAAGCACGCATCGTCGCAAAAGCAGCCATTCAACTTGCGCTCAAGCTTCGAAAGGAACCGATTCCGTTCGATGGTGGCGCGCGTAAGAACCGAACGTAAGGATCCATTCATTATTGGAGCATTCCCAGGCGACCCGACGCGATCTCGGTCATCAGGGCTATGATTTGATCACAGGACCACCCTGCCCGACGCCCGAGCGCTACCCGTAGAAATGGTTCCGACCCATCTTCAGGACGGACCACTTCAAAACGATGGCCGCGAAACCCAAAGCTGCCACCGGATTCAAAGGGAATTCCGCGGTTCCGGACTTCATTCTGCAGAATTTCTTCCAGGCGGGAATAATTGTGAACCCCGTCCCGAAGACGAAAGACACAGTAGGGAGCGTCGCGCGGGCCTCGGCAATCCGGCAGAATCGATGGGTGAAATATCCCCCGAAACAAACGGTTATCGGCGGAAACGGCCTGCGCAAGACGTGCGTTGTTGTCAAAAATAGCACGCTGATAAATGCTGGTGTATTCGCGATCGAGAAACCAGGGGACCTCCAGTACCGCAACGTCTGCAAATGACAGTCCCAGCCCTAATAGCGTCCGGATTTTTCGAATTCTATCGCCCAGTTGCTTCGCTGAGATTGCGGCATCATTCCGCGTGAATACCGTTAATACGCCGACACTGGAGAGCTCCAATCCACCCTGGAGCAGCTTCAAGCCGGATACCAGTCTGAAAACTGCGGGCGGCTTCAGGGACCGCATCCGGACAAGATCCTTTTCAAGCGAATAGGACATGCCTGTAAGTGTCGTATCGAAAATGTAGACTCGAGAGCGCTCGTTGTTCTGGTGTAGATCTATGACTTGATCGACATCGACGGAACCGAATTCGCCGTCGCAAAATACGGGTTCGATGATGAAGAGGTCTGCGTCCAGATTGTCTATTGTCTTTACGGCTTCTCTACCGCTTCCGACGGATTTCAGTAACGAACTGAAGAGGGAAAATATCTCTGCGGTTTCAAAGTAAGCTCCGAGATGTACAAACGACAGCTTACGATTACCGCCGTTCAGCAAACCGCCTTCCAGAGCGTGAAGCACGGCTGCCATTGCGGACTGGCCACTGGAGAGGAGTACAGTGTCGCTGGTCCACCCTTCTGGAGGTTCCACATGGAACTTGCTGCAGCGTTCCTCCAGATAGGTCGGCTGAAGGTCCCGTTCATAGCCGAACTCAATATTCCGTCCCATCGCGGTCCTGGTCTTCTGCGCCGCCGCTGGAGAACGATAATTTTGGCTTGTGGACGACACACTGGCCTCGATCCACAGGTGTCGTAGGGTGCGGCCGAATTGCTCCGAGAGGCGTTCTAATTCGACAGTACTCTCTGTGGCGTCGAATCTCTGCCTGGTTTCCGCAATCAATTCCCTGAACGCATTTTGGTGAGTTTGGGTTCGGGCCCAGAGCGCATCGGCAAGTCCAAAAAGCTCCTTCGATTCGTCTTCCATAGGTGAGCTTTTCAAGTGTCGGCGTGGCGGTCCACGCGCATGCTCCGGCTATTTTGATTTCCGTTTCGTCGGCTTGGCCGGCGTTTTGGCCCTTGAAGCTACCGCACCTTTCGCGGACACTTTCTTTGCGGGCTTCGACACTCTTTTCACTGTCGTCTTCGCTTTAGCATTTTGAACGACTGCCGGAGCTGCCTTCGCCGTGCTGCTCACCACGGAAGCGATTTTGCCGGCCGCTTTTCCAATACTCTTTGCTGCTGTTACCAAAATGCTATCGGTTGTTTCGTTCTGCACAATCTTCTTTTTTGCCATAGGGAATTGTAACCAATTTGAACCTGACGAACGATTATTGGAAGGAGTTTTAGCTCCTATTTGTTTAGCTTTGTGAGTTCGTCGAGTTGCTCAAGCCGGCGGCTTGCGGCAGTTTTCTGCCTGGACGCAGCATCTTGTGCGCGATTCGCCGATTCCTCGTGCGAGTTAAGCATGCGCTTCAAAAGTTCACGGTAACCAGCGATATCGGAGGAGTCTGCTGATCTTCCCCCCGTGAGTTCATCGTACTTTTTGGCGACGTTGGCTTCGTCTTCCAGGGCCTTCACACGTGCCGAAGCAGCGGCGATTCTGCTATCGAGCCAGGCGGAGTCTGCCTTGTTTACATCGCGTACGCGTTCAATGTATTTCAGTTCGGCCTCTTGACGCTTCAAATCCATATTGAGGCTTGTACGATCACTGTCGCTTTTCGTTTTATTGGCAACACCAAGCCGAGTTTTCGTCGTCTTGACTTCACCTTCCATTATCTTCACCCGGCCCTCCGCCGCCTCCACGACCCGGCGGCTCTCCTTCACGTCTGCATCGGCCGTTTCCTTGTCGGTATGCGCGGCGTCAAGCAGGCGCTTGATCTCTTCCCGATTCCGAGGTGCATATACTGCCAACAACTCACCAACGGGGCCATCCCTTAAGAGGGAAGGAGGCAAACCGGTTCCCAGCCCGTCACGGGCGACACTGGCAATCGGGGCAATCGGGGGTTGCTGGGATCCCCTGCCTTGATTTACGGAAAAAACGGAAATCAACACCAGACCGGCCGCAGAACGAAAAATGCTTTTGACGCGAGTCGTCATAGAATTCTCCTTTCGACGAATGAAAACATATCGTGAAATCGGCAATTTCGAAATTGGACAGATGTCAATTGGCGAAATCTCCAATTTCACCGGGGAGAGACGTTCCCTTCCAAAACAGTTTGAAAGGAAACGCCTCCGCGGACTAAACCGGACGATCAAGCCGACCGTGTTAGCGGATAGTCCGATTGACGGTTCCCTCCGAGGAATCCGCTCGCGGCATCGGCCGATCAGACTTGGAAAAATCGGCTTCCGCTTCACCGGTCGAGGACACGTCATCGGCTCCAGTGTCTTCCAATATCTGCTTTGCCTTCTTAGTCCACTCCGAATCATCGCAATGAACCGAAAGCAGTATGCCGCCGGATTTCACTCGGCCTTCATAACGCTTGGCCTCGTATTCCGGTATGCCCATGCCAACCAGTGCACCGACGAGGCCACCGAGTGTCCCACCCACGCCGGCGCCCGCCAATGCTGCCATTATTGGACCGGCCGCGATGAATGGGCCCAGTCCCGGTATCGCCAGAGCACCGATCCCGGCCAGCCAGCCCAGCGTTCCGCCGAGCACAACGCCGGTACCGGCGCCTGTTGCCACTCCTTCGGGGGTCTTGGTATTTTTCTCATGAGCAAAATCCTTTGTCCCGGCATTCTCCGGGAACAGGACTGAAATATCGGTATTGCGATATCCCGCCATCTTCAGACGATCGACGGCATTCTCAACGCCCATGCGGGTCGAAAAAATGCCAAACGCTGCGGTATTCTTTCCTGCCATAAAATTCTCCTTCTCAATAATTTGATTTTGAAACTACTTCTTCTTCTGTTCTGGCTCCTGAGCTGCGATTTGAATCTCGCTTTTCACGTGGCTGTTGCCGGCCACCTGGTTTGCTTTTGCTTCGACCGATTTCTTCTCGTCGGCCGAACGCACAGGGCCGCTCAGCGTGACGTTGCCGCGCTGGGTGATGATCTTGATGTTTTTGGCGTATGTGGAAAGGGCCTTGTCGTCTGTGACCAGCTGGCGAATCCTGGCGGTGATTTCCACGTCAGATTGACTCTGGCCTTGCTGGTCCGCGTTCGGTTTCGCGGCTTCGGACTTGTTGGTTTTGGTGTTGTCGGCCGCCGGTGTCTGCGGCTGTGGAGTTTGTCCGGCAACAAGTGCGGAACTTTCCAAAGCGACAACGAGAACGATTAAAAGCCATCGATTACTATTCATTTCACTCCTCCCGAAAGAGAGAAGAGCATGTTGGTGGCCAGACGATTTACTGGCGACAACGTGAGGAATTCACTGGGAGCTGAATCCAAAGTGGTGATCCGATATCAGGAAATAGCAGCGCAGTCTCACCGTAGAACGGCATTTACCCGATCGGTGTCGCGATCGTCCTGGATTGGCATTGCCACTAAACGCACTTAAAAGACCATGTCGCTTCGGAGCCATCCAGAACCCAAACTACTGATGAATGGGTGGTGGGGCAGGAAAGGGGCGATTGCCCTGCGGTCAAGTATCTGGTACTTCTGGGCAAGTTTTCACCACACCTTATGCCGCATAGTGAACCCATAGGATCAAGGTGCAAGCTTCGTGGGCACTTATGCGGACTGGAGGCTCTATGGCGGAGAATCTGAAATTGATGTGTATCCTCGCCCATCCCGACGATGAATCGCTAGGGATGGGCGGAATGCTAGCGAAATACGCGAAAGAAGGAATCGAGACCTATCTCATTACGGCCACCAGGGGAGAACGGGGCCGATTTGGAGGCGCTTCTGTGAGACCCGCACTGAGTGTGGTGGGTGAGGTGCGTGAGGCCGAATTGCGGGCAGCGGGCAATGAACTGGGAATTCGGGAAATCCATTTTCTCGATTACATCGACGGGGATCTGGACCGGGCCGATCCCGCCGAGGCTCAGGCGAAGATCGTAAAATCCCTCCGAAGAATCCGGCCGCACGTCGTGGTGACCTTTGGGCCGGATGGTGCTTACGGCCACCCCGACCATATTGCAATCTCCCAACTCGCGGGTGCAGCACTTCTCGCAGCCGCGGATCCCGGTTACCCCGGTGGCGCTGGTGACGAAGCCCCTCACCGCGTATCGAAGTTCTACTATCTCGCCTGGAGCAAATCCACGTGGGATGCGTATCAGGCCGCCTTCAAGAAACTAGTGGTCACCGTCGACGGCGCCGAACGGCAGGTTGCGCCGTGGCCGGAATGGGCCATCACCAGTATCCTGGAGACGGGAAGTGTTTGGGATAGGGTGTGGCGGGCCGTTTGCTGTCATCAAACGCAAATGGAAATTTATGGACAACTGGAACATCTTTCGCCGCAGCATCACCGGGCGTTGTGGGGAAGACAGGAGTACTACCGAGTCTTCAGCTCCGTTAATGGTGGCCGCAAAATCGAAACAGACCTCTTTGAGGGACTGCGCAAGGAAACGTAATGAATCTCGATGATCTCCGACAGCGAAAGACTCCTTTGGAAATACGACCGGACGAATTCCGAGCGTTGGGTTATCGGCTGGTGGACAGAATCGCCAGTCACTTTGAAACGATCCCGGAACGTCCCGTTACACGCGGTGAAACTCCGTCCGAAGTCCGCCGTGCAATCGGAGCGGCTCAAGGCCTTCCCGTTGCGGGCGTAGAATCCGGCGTAGTGCTCGAGGAAATCATGGATACACTCTTCGAGCACTCCCTGTTCAATGCACACCCCCGTTTCTGGGGCTATATCACCTCTGGCCCGTCTCCCATCGGCGTGCTTGCCGATCTGCTTGCATCCGCAGTCAATCCCAATGTCGGAGCGTGGAAGCTCGCGCCATCGGCAACAGAGATCGAAGCACAAACGATCAGGTGGATCGCTGAGCTCATCGGCTATCCCGTGGACTGTGGCGGTCTGATGGTCAGCGGCGGAAACATGGCAAATTTTGTCTGCTTTCTGGCGGCCCGCGCCTCAATGGTGGATTGGAAAATACGGGAGGCCGGGCTTGAGGGTGGCGCCTCGCGGAAGCTTCGCATTTACGCGTCGACCGGCACGCACACCTGGATACAAAAGGCGGCCGACCTGTTCGGGCACGGAACGGACGCGATACGCTGGATCGAAACCGATCGCCAGCAACGCGTGGATCCCGATGCAATGCGCCGCCAGATTTTACTGGACCGGGAACAGGGCGAGCAGCCGTTTCTGGTAGTTGGCACCGCGGGAACTGTCGGTAGCGGAGCGGTGGATCCGCTGGCGGAGCTTGCATCCCTCTGCCGTGAATACGGACTCTGGTTCCACGTGGATGGAGCCTATGGCGCACTGGCTGCGAACGTTCCGGAGGCACCTGCGGATCTGGCCGCGCTGATGGACGCCAATTCCGTTTCTGTCGACCCGCACAAATGGTTGTATGCGCCGCTTGAGGCGGGCTGTGCCCTTGTGCGCAAGCCGGCACAACTGTCGAATGCCTTTTCCTACCATCCGTCTTACTACCACTTCGAAGAGGAGGCCACGAACTACTTCGATTGTGGAATGCAGAACTCCCGGGGATTCCGCGCCCTGAAAGTATGGACGGCTCTTCGGCAAGCCGGACGAGACGGCTACCTGCAGATGATCGGAGACGATATCCGCCTGGCGAAACACTTATATACACTCGCGTCGGCACATCCCGAGCTGGAAGCGCTATCGTGCGGGCTCAGTATCACGACGTTTCGATACGTGCCGCCGGATCTGCGACAGTATGCCGGCTCCGCTGAAACGGAAAAATATCTGAATCATCTGAACGAGAACATTCTTTCCCGGGTCGAGCTCGGCGGAGAGGCATTCCTGTCCAATACGGAGATCGATGGCAAATTCGCTCTGCGGGCATGCATTGTGAATTTTCGAACATCGCTTGAAGACGTGGAGGCCGTCCCCGAGCTGATCGTACGGATCGGACGACAAGCCGACGCCGAATACCGCATCTCAAGGACCTGAAGGCCCTCGAAAGATAAGCAGGGAGAAGGAACCAGGTTCATCGCGTATTGTGCTGAATCATTGCGGTCCACATGCCGCTCGGTTGTTCGCCGCGACTAACTACCTTGAAGCTGAACATCTTTTGATACCACGCGATCGACTCCCCGATGTCCGGCACACGAAAAGCAACGTGGTCGAGCGTGATGTCGACGTCGAACTTCGGAGGTCTGAGCAACGGCCCTGTTTGGTGCGTCCGGCCCCGAAGACATGCCGACGAACACTATGAAAGAAAACGCGGTGATGATTTTTGCGGGTTTCAGCGGCGATTCTCTTTTCCCACCAGTGCGGCATCTATACGCTGACTGACAATGACCCATGCGCTGGCGAGGACCTAAGAATAAGTCGAGTATCACGCCAAGCCGAATTTCGAGAGATGGTTTCATGAGACGCGAAGTCGCCGTTTGACCTTGCGCGGACCCTTTATCCTTCTTATCCTCTTGGTTCCAATTTCCGACCCAGCCATTCGGCGAGAGATGAGCACTGCAATGTGGAATACAGTCCGTTCGATTTTCACGAGTGCCGCAGGCGATCTCCGCCGCGCGTGGCGCTGCCTGGCGATCACCGACATAGCATACAAGTTGATCGCCTTTGCGTTGCTCACGCCCGTGACGACGTGGCTCTTGTACTGGTTGCGCGCCGGGACGTCCAGCCGTGTCGTGGCGGACGTCGATATCGCCCTGTTCTTTTTCACCACACCTGCCGGAATCGCGACGCTGATTCTGGGCGGCTCGCTGATCGTTGCCATCACCGCCATCGAAACTGCCTGCCTGATGGCTGTTGGATTTGGATTGACGCAGGGCGTCACTTTCAATACGAGAAGCGCGTTTCGATTCGGCGCGGTGCATGCATTGAACGTATTTCGCCTCACAGCACGCATGGTTTTGCGAATCCTTGCTGGCCTGGTGCCCTTTCTGGCCGCGGCGGGCCTTGTATACCTGACGCTGCTGCGCGAGCACGATATCAACTTCTATCTCTCCCGGCATCCGCCGCAGTTCTGGGTCGCCGCCGGCATCAGTGCAGTTATCTCCATCGGCCTCTTGCTCTTGTTGGCGCGGACAATCGCCCGCTGGGCACTCGCGATGCCCCTGGTATTGTTCGAGAACGTTATCCCACGGCGAGCTCTTGACGAGAGTGCCAGGCGTACCAGCCGTTCACATTCTCTGATTCTTGCAACAATCGCCGGTTGGGCGGTCATTGCCATTGTTCTGGTCGGTACCACCGCATGGCTTGTGCAGTTCGCAGGCCGCGCGGTAGCGCCGCAGCTGGCCGGTTCGCTGGCGCTATTGCTGTTGTTTGTTGCCGCATTGGCCTTTTTCGGTGTTGTCCTGACTCTGGCGGTCGGCATCTTCAACTTTTCCATGTTCTCATTGCTCATCAAACACTTGTATTTGCGTATTGGTGAGCCGCAACTACCGGCGTCGGCTGATGTGCAGTACGCACAGACTGGTTCGAGCGGCCCACCTGGACTTTCCAGTCGCATGGTGGTTGGAATTGCTGTCGTGTCACTGCTTGGTGTCGTCGGCGCCGGTATGTTCGCGTTCCTGGCGAATCGTGATCCGTCTCCAGCGTTGATCATTGCGCATCGAGGAGCGTCCGCGACAGCGCCGGAGAATACGCTGGCCTCGTTTCGTCTTGCGGCCGAGCAGCACACCGACTTCATCGAGCTCGATGTGCAGGAATCCGCCGATGGGCAGGTTCTGGTTGTGCATGACAGCGACCTGATGAAGGTGGGCGGCAATCCTACGAAAATCTGGGACGGCGACGCCGCACTGTTGCGCTCGATCGACATTGGCAGTTCCAGGGATCCGCGCTACTCCACGGAGCGTGTGCCCACGCTGGCCGAGGCGCTGGCGGCGTGCAAAGGCCGTTGCCGCGTCATCGTCGAACTCAAATCGTACGGACACAACCATCAACTCGAAGAACGCGTAGCGGCGATTGTCGAAGGAGCCGGCATGGAGAACGATTGTGTGTTCATGTCGCTCGATCACGAGATGGTGCGCAAGATGAAGGCGCTGCGTCCTTCCTGGCGCGTCGGGCTGCTGGTCGCAAAAGCAATGGGCGATCTGACGGAACTCAAGGCAGATTTTCTCGCAGTAGAAGCCCGCATGGCGACGCGCCAATTTGTACGACGGGCGCATAGTGCCGGACAGGATGTCTACATCTGGACCGTCAACGACCCGGCATGGATGTTCGTCGGCCTCAGTCGCGGCGTCGACGGATTGATTACCGACAAACCCGATGTCGCGCGAAAAGTGATTGAACGCCGCGATCAGATGAGCGAGCCGCAACGATTCCTCGCGGCTCAGCTCATCCGATTCGGCGCCAGCACAGATACGCTTGCAAAGGAAGATGCGCTGCGTCCTTGATGTGGGTGGAATTCCGGTACAGGTGCCAAGAACCTGCCCTCCTAAGTTAGGAGGGCAGCGGGATCGCGAAGCGGATCCCGCGAGGGGTGGTTCCAAAGCCGCCAACCTGCAGGGCTTTCGCTTTGGAACCACCGAAACTTCCTACCTTGGTGTAATGCTCACTTTCAGTCCCGGTGCCCAGTTCTTGAATTCGTCGGTGTAGTAGAGATATGCGCGGCTCGCAGGGCCCGTGTAGACGCCTGGAACGGCGGCAACCAGGCTGAGGGGGAGATCGAACTTGTCATTGGGCTTGATGTAGCGCCAATAGAGTACGACCTCGCGGCCGATGACTTCGTAGGCGTCGATCCTGCCGGACTTCACCAGTTCCTTGAGCTGATCGTGCCGAACTTCCAGCCCGCCGGGGATGCCGACGATAGCCACTGGCGTAGGTATGGGTTGATCGCTCTTGTTGGCGATGGAAACCCGTGCCTCGGTGATGCCGCCTTCCTGGATTTGCCGATCCTTAAGTGAGACCTCGATGCCGACCTTGGTTTGTGCGCTGCTGTCGGGGAGAGTGCTGTAATACTTCACTCCCATTGAGAACGGCATGCTCGAGCCATCTTCCATCCTGAGTACGACGGTGTGCTTGCCAGCGCCGAGCTCTCTTCCAAACTCGGGCATTACGATGGCGCCCTGGGTGTTGGACGTGAAAGCGACGCCCGTGCCGACTGTCCTGCCGTCGACGCTGACAACGATTCGACCTGGGACCCTCGGGCGTGCGCGGAGGGCGTCATAAGCGACGATGGCGCGCAGCGCAAGAATCGTGGATTGAGTCGAAGCGAAGCGACCGTTCTTGTTCGACTCGACGATCCATTTCACGCCTTTCTCGACATTGGCCGCGAAGGAGGGTTCACGCATCCATGCCAGCACGGAAAGGGCAGTGGTTTCGATGGCGAGGGCGTCGCCGCCGGAGCGAGTAATGCTGGCAACGGCGCTTTTCACATTACCGGCCATGTCCTGATTCCTCGCCAGCTTGTCCATCAGCTGGCGAGCGCCGGACTTATCGCCTGTGGCGTTAAGAATGTTGGCGCCCAGCGCAACGATGTAGCTGTCTTGCGTGGAATTGGCGGATGTCTTGACGAATGCGATTTCCTTTTCGAGGCCTTGCTCACCGGATTCAACCAGTGCCCAGGTGATATAAGCGTTGGTGGTTTCCTGCGGGGCGCCGCCGAAGCTGTCGATGGCTTTGGCGTTGCGATTGAAACTGCCGTTGCCATCGCGGCGCGCCAGCAGCCAGGCGCGAGTGCGCTGGATCATGTCCTTGTCGACTTCGCGCACATGGGACATGTCCGTGAACTGCATCAGGCCATAAGCTGTGAGCGCTTCGTGTCCGGGATCGGCACCGAACCACTCGTAGCCTTTCTTCGGAGATTCAAAACCGGTCAACCGCTTATACGAAGCATCGAGAAGAGTTTTTGCCCTCTCGACGATAGCCGGATCGACACCGGCATGAGTGATGAAGTATTGCTGGGCCATGACCATCGGGTAGCTGGTGGAGCTGGTTTGCTCGAAGCAGCCGTTGGGTTGGCGGAGCAGGGCCTGAAGCGCCTCCGTCATGCTGGCAAGCGGAGTCGGATACACAACGACGCTTGAGGAGATGCTGCCGCGGATTGTCTCAGCGGGAAGCGAGAACTCAAACGAACTCGAGCCGTCGGATTCCAGCACGCCGCCTTTGGAGCTTTCGTATGGAAAGCCCAGAGGCTGGATGTCGAGCTTTCGGCTGACGCTGTCGCGATAAGGGCCGGCGCTGGCGTCAAGCGAGAGATCCACGCTTCCGCTGAATTCACTTCCGATGTCGATCTGCATGAGGTGGCGAGCGCGCTCTTTGGCGTGAAGAGTTGCGCTGTTGTCACCCGGCATTGCGAAGGTCAGGCCAGCCACAGCACTGGGAGTAATTGCCACACCGCGGAGCTCGCGGCTCATGCCGTTGATCATGCTGATCGGAAGTTGAATCCTGTCGCCGCTGGTGACCTGAAGCGGGAATTTGGGTTCGACAAAGAAGGGGCGCACCGATTCAACATCGCTGCTGCCCGAGCCGAGAGCGCCTTCCGAGGTGAAACCGTCGGCCATGACTTTAAACGAAGTGACCGAATCGCTGAGATTGAAGGAGACGGTGGCGAGACCGGTGGAGGCGTCGGTCTTGATGCCGGCGTTCCAGTAAACGGTTTCAGCGAAATCACTTCGCGAGCCTTCGGTCCAGTTCGGACGAAGCGTATGGGCGTATTCGCGCACAACGATGAAGTCGTTGCGGACGCCGACGCGCCCCACGACGAGTGCGCCTCCTGCGATACCGCGTCCTCCGCCACCGGCTCCTTGCTGGCCCTGCTGTCCTCGAATCGCATCGGCGGCCTGTTTCTGGGCGATGATGCCATTTAGTTCGAGTTTTTGGTTGGCCGGGTTGCCTCCCGGGAGTATCTGTATCAGGTCGAGAACATCATTGCCGACCAGCGGTAGATCGCCGACACGTGGTTCGGCCAGCACCTCACCGATCGTTGCGGCGGCCAGTCGAGGTGCCGGAGCGGGCGGTGGTGGCGGAGGTGCGCCAATTGGCGGTGGCGGTGCCTGAAATGCAATGCCTGGTATTCCGCCGACGACCCCACCGGCAACTCCAGCTACGCGTCCGCCCATGATGCCGCCACCGACTCCTGGTGCCGGCGCCGCAAGTGAAGCGGCTCTGGCCCGATCCGCATCCGTTAGCAGCTTGATCGCCAGCGCGCGGCGGCCGGCGTCGCCATTAGCTGTCACGAATTTCGTGATGTCCACTGCGGCGAATCGGCGCCAGCCCTGAGTGCCCAGCAGGAGATCCGTCGCGATCGGAGCCTTAGGGTTACTTTCGTCCATATAAACCTGGGCATCGGACAAATTCTTCACGTCGTTCTCAAGCAGCACCATCACCGGAAGCCGTGGGGTTTGCTCACGCTTTTCGATCATTTCCAGGACGCTGCTGTCGGTGACCGTGAGACCAACCATAGCGCCGACAGGCTTGTCTCTGTCGTCGGTGGTGGTGATTCGGAGCGTGACTCGATCGCCGGGGATGTAGTCCGCTTTGTCCGGTGCGACGTGCACCTTGAGATTGTGTTCGGGTTGCCGAAAGAGCAGACGCTCCGCCATCGGAGTCTTGTGATCGTCATAAACGGTGGCGATAAGCACGCCATCCAGAGATTTCGGTACCGTGAAGGAGATATCTGAAGGCTGGTTTGCCTTCAAGATGACGGATGTAGAGGCGATTTCTTTGCCGCGCTGACTCAACGAAACACCATACTCACCACCGGCAGTGGCGCCGACGCGCAACACGACGTTCTTCTGTTTCGGAGTGACGTCGGATGTAGAGGCAATGACGACGCCGGATTCCTTGACGGCGGGCAGGCGAAAGATAGTCTTGATTCCCGCCGGTTCGGTGACGCGGAGGGTATACGCTTCACCTTTAACCGGGGTGAAGGAGAATCGTCCTCGGCCTTCGTGCTCAGTACGGAAACTTGCGACTTCTTTTCCTGCGGAGTTCAGAACGAGGCCGGCCATATCGGCAGGTTTCTGCGCAGGCGTTCTTCCTTCAACGTAGATGCGGTTTGGAAGGCCAGCGACTATATCGCCGCCTTCAGGATAGATTCCGAGATCCAGCGTCTGCAGAAGAATGGGGATGGTCTTGCTGGCCGTTTCCACGGTGCCGCCATCCTGTATCACCATCGCAATCGTGCCTTCGCCGCGAGCAATGGCGGTGGGCAGCTTGAAGTTGGCGCTGGCGTTGCCTGAAGCATCGATCGAAGTCTCACCTTTCCATGCTTCTGCCCCGTCGACGCGAGCAATCACGGAAACCCGTGCTCCGGTCGGTATGCCGCCTTCCGCGCGATCGACGTGAAGGTTTGCGGCAACCGTGTCGCCTGGGCCATATCCGTCGCGCACAAAGACGATCTGGCTTTTCA
>Ga0210380_10000586_pt1 | contig 15918 bp, 12 predicted proteins | sample PLM4_5_coexredo_FD_155476 | JGI IMG/M metagenome (GOLD analysis project Ga0210380, IMG submission 155476) | Groundwater sediment microbial communities from an aquifer in East River, Colorado, USA - PLM4_5_coex redo | ecosystem: Environmental > Terrestrial > Soil > Riparian zone | place: USA... | reverse complement strand
GGTCGGCGGCGGCGCGGTCGGCGCACTGATGGCGAAATTGTTGATCGAAGGCAGCGACTTCAACGCCGGCGGATTTCTGCCGCCGATGACGGTGAGCTGGGCGACGGTCGCGATGGGTCTCGGGATCGCGCTGCTGATGGGCGCGGCGAGCGGACTGGTTCCCGCGTTCCAGGCGTCCCGCCTGCGGATCGTGGACGCGCTGCGGCGCGTGGAATAAGGAGGCGGCGATGGCGATTCCTCTCGTCTACAACCTGCGCAGCCTGACCCAGCGTCCGATGTCGTCGCTCGCGACCGCGCTCGGGATCGCGTTCGTGGTGGCGGTGCTGGTCGGCGCGCTCGCACTCGCTTCCGGTTTCCAGGCGGCGCTGGTCGAGACCGGCTCGCCGTCCAACGTGATCGTGCTGCGCAAGGGCGCCGACAGCGAGATCTCGAGCGGGATCGGACGCGACGCGGTCAACATCCTGCGCTCGCTGCCCGAGATCGCGACCGACGGCCAGGGCCGTCCGCTGGTGAGCGGCGAGATCGTGGTGCTGGTCTCGCAGCCCCGCAAGGGCGGCAAGGGCTCGTCGAACGTCACGGTGCGCGGGATCGACGCCGGCGGCCTGCCGCTGCGCAGCCAGGTGAAGGTCACGTCCGGGCGCATGTTCGCGCCGGGCACCGACGAAGTGATGGTGGCCGAGCGCATGGCGCGGCGTTTCGACGGCCTGGCGGTCGGCGACAAGCTGCGGTTCGGTCAGCGCGACTTCACGGTGGTCGGGACGTTCAGTGCCGGCGGCAGCGCGTTCGACTCCGAGGTGTGGGGCGACATCAACGTGCTCGGCCCGGCGCTCGGACGTGACAACGCGTTCCAGAGCCTGACCTTCACGATCCGCGACACCTCGCGTTTCCGCACACTGAAGAAGCAACTCGAGGACGATCCGCGGCTGGCGGTCGAGGTCCGGACCGAGCGTGCGTGGTACGCGGAGCAGTCGCAGCTGCTGGCGACCGTGATCCGCGTGGCGGGCGTGTTCCTGACGCTGATCATGGCGCTGGGGGCGATCTTCGGAGCGATGAACACGATGTTCGCGGCGGTCGGCGCCCGGACGCGCGAGATCGCCACCCTGCAGGTGCTGGGCTTCAGCCCGTTCGCGATCACGTGGTCGTTCATGATCGAGTCGGTGCTGCTCGCGCTGCTGGGCGGCGCGCTCGGCTGCCTGATCGCGCTCCCGATCAACGGCATCACCACCAGCACCACCAACTGGGCGTCGTTCAGCGAGGTCGCCTTCGCGTTCCGCGTCACCCCGGCCGGTATGATCGTGGGAATGATCTTCGCCGCGATCCTTGGGGTGGTCGGTGGATTCCTGCCCGCGCTCAAGGCCGGGCGTCAGTCGCTCGCGTCGACGCTGCGCGGCGCTTGATTCCGGAAGAACGGACGGGGCGGCGCGCCGAGCGCCGCCCCGTTTCGTTTTTCCGCCCGCGATCAGTCGAGGCGCGTGATCCGGCTGGTGACCGCTTCGTTCTCGTGCTCGAGCCGGACCAGGTACACACCGGACGGCAGTGAATTGCCCGACGCGTCGCGTCCATTCCAGCTCAGCGCGTGCCGCCCGGCGGTGCGCCACTCGTCGACGAGCGTTGCGATGCGTCGCCCCGACAAGTCGTAGACGCCGATCCGCACGCGCCCCGCCGACGGCAGATCGAACCCGAGATCGACCTGGCCGCGCGCCGGATTCGGCGCAGCCGCGAGCGTCAGGCGCGAAGTTGCGGGCGTCGGCTCGACCGCCACCGATCCGGTGTAGACAATCCGGCGCAGCTGGCCGTTGGTCTGCGACAGCCACCACAGGTGGCCATCGGGTCCCCACTGGAAGTCGACCGGCGATTCGAGCCCGGTCGCCCAGTACTCGCCCGGCTGTCCCGACACGCTGACACGTTCCCACCTCGATCCGTTCTTGCGGAGCAGGCGCAGCCAGCCGTAGTAGTAATCGCCGAACAACACACGTCCCTCGTACGAGGCGGGCCACCCCTGCGACCCCGATGCGCGGCGGACGATGCCGGCCGCGATCACGACCTGACCCTCCGTATGGTCGTAGCTGTCGATCGGCGGGTCGTACACGGGGTTCGGCAGCGCCGTGCATGAGGTCGCGAACGAGGACGGCCCCTCGCGGAATGGCCATCCCTGGTTCTCGCCGGCATCGACCTCGTCCAGCTCCTCCCACGTTCCCTCGCCGACGTCGGCGAGATACAGGAGACCGGTCTGGGGATCGATCTGGAAACGGAACGGATTCCGGATTCCGAACGCGTACTTCAGCTTGGCGTTCGAATTCGAATTGGTGATGAATGGATTGTCGGCGGGCGCGAGCAGGCTGCGGGCGGGCGGTCCGCCGGCGCCGGCGGGAAGCCCGCTCACATCCATGCGCAGCACGCAGCCCTGCAGGCTGGTGATGTCCTGGGCCAGGCAGGTATTTCCGTCATCGCCGAGGCTCAGATAGAGCATCCCGTCGGACCCGAACCGCAGCGCCCCGCCGTTGTGCCAATCCACGTTGTCCGGAACATTGGCCAGTACCTGGTAGAGGCTCCCGAGCGTCAGGTTGGTGCTGTTCCCGCCGGTCAGCGTGCCCGTGCCCGTGTAGCGCGCGAGGCGGATCACGCTGCCGGTCTGCGTGTAGTGCACGTAGACGTAGGGCCGTTGCGGCCACTCGGGATCGACGGCGATCGAGAGCAGGCCGCGCTCGTATCCGTCCGTGTTCAACGACGGAACCGTGGTCAGCGCGCCGGTCACGAAGTTCCCGACCACCATCCGGATCGCGCCGGTCGCCTGCTCGGCGACGAGCGCGCGCCCGTCGGGCAGGAACGCGAAGCTGGTCGGCGCTGTCAGTCCGGAGGCGACGAGTTGATCAGAAAAATTCGGAGGAAGCGTTGCGGCTCGTGCGGACGAAGCGGCGAACAGCAGGGCAAGGGCGAGGTGACGGCACCCCGGACGGTCGAGCATTGATGCGTTTCTCCGGGGGCGGTCCGAATGCAAGATGGGGATTCGAGGTAGGGGACTGCCGGCGGCATTATGAGGCAGCACCGAACGAAGGCGATAGGGGAACTGCCGGCACGACAAACTCCTGACACCGCGACGCGGACCGCAGCATCGGAACCGGCGCACGAACTCGATCGGGCCGGTTTTCCCGGGTGTGCGGAGGTGCACTAGTATCCCCCGCCCCGGGACCCTCCGGGCCCCTCGTCCGGGAGGAACACCGTGTCCCAGCGGCTCATCCATGATGTCGTCATCCTCGGCTCCGGCGCTGCCGGTTACACCGCGGCCATCTACGCCGCGCGCGCGAACCGCGCGCCGCTCGTGATCAGCGGCCACCAGGTCGGCGGGCAGCTCACGATCACCAGCGAGGTCGAGAACTATCCCGGCTTCGTCGACCCGATCGCCGGGCCCGCGCTGATGGACCAGATGCGCGGCCAGGCCGAGCGCCAGGGCGCCGAGATCGTCGACTTCACGCTCGCGACCAAGGTGGATCTCTCGCAGCGTCCGTTCACGGTGTGGACCGACGACGAGCGCACGTGGAAGGCGCGCACGCTCATCATCGCGACCGGTGCGTCGGCGCGCTGGCTCGGAATCCCGAGCGAGGAACGGTTCAAGGCCGCCGGCGTCTCGGCGTGTGCGACCTGCGACGGCCCGTTCTTCAAGAACAAGCACGTCGTAGTGGTGGGCGGCGGCGATACCGCAATGGAGGAAGCCACCTATCTGACGCGCCTGGTCGACAAGGTCACGGTGGTCCATCGGCGCGACGAGCTGCGCGCGTCGAAGGCGATGCAGGACCGTGCGCTCACGAGCCCCAAGATCGTGTTCGAGTGGGACAGCGAGATCGACGAGATCCTCGGCAACGATCGTCCCGCGGTGACCGGCGTCCGGATCCGCAACCTGAAGACCGATGCGCTCAAGGAGATTGCGGTCGACGGCGTGTTCGTGGCGATCGGTCATGAGCCGAACACCACGTTCCTCGCCGGCCAGCTGCCGACCGATCCGCGCGGCTATCTGCTGGTGAAGCCCGGCACCACGAAGACGACCGTCGAAGGCGTGTTCGCGGCCGGCGACGTGTGCGATCCGGTCTACCGGCAGGCGGTGACCGCCGCCGGGATGGGCTGCATGGCGGCACTCGAGGCGGAGCACCTGCTCTCGCACGAGGACCACATCGCGGGAAGCAACGCCGCCGCCGCCCCCCACTGATTCCGGTTTCCCGGGGCGTTTCGGGCCCGATTGTCGCAATTCATTCCTTCCAAGGGTGTCCGGCACGGCTGTAGGCTCGTTCCTTCCGAAGGCATTCGCCTGCCCATCGCGCTCGGGGGTCGCCATGCGCCGTCTCTCTCCTGTCACGCACCTCGCTGCCGTTCTCGCCACCCTGGCCTGTTTGACCGCGCCGGCCGCACGGGCCGCCGATGGAACGTGGATCCCTCTCGATGTCGGCAAGCGCATGAGCCATACGCTGACGGCCGACCCGGAGCGTTCCCGTGCGATTCAGTTCGGCGGCTGGGACGGCAGCGCGGCTCACAGCGACGCTTGGATCCTCGATCTCACGGGTCAACCTCAGTGGGCGAAGATGACCCCGTCGGGCTCGGCTCCCGGACCGCGCTTCGAGCACATCGCAGTGCTCGACCCGACCCGGGATCGCATGATCGTGTTCGGCGGCAAGACCAACCTCATCTATTACGGCGATCTGTGGTCACTCGATCTGACGGGGAGCGGCGCATGGTCGCCGCTCGCGGCGGATGGCACCCCACCCGCTCCGATGGAGACACGGGCCATCTACGACCCGGTTCGCGATCGGCTCCTGTTCTTTGGCGGGTACCGTCCTTCGGCAGCAGTAGCCGAGCTCCGCGAACTGTCACTCTCGGGCACCCCGACGTGGAACGACGTGTCCGCGAACGGCACGCCACCCCCCGCACGGTACGGACACACGATGATCTATGACCCGTTCGGGGATCGGGTGATCGTGTTCGGCGGCTACACCGGAACCACGTACCTCGACGACGTGTGGGAGCTCACGCTCGCCGGGACTCCGACCTGGAACCAGTTGCTTCCGTCGGGCGGGCCTCCTTCTCTGCGCTTCGGGCACTCGGCCATCTTCGATCCGCAGCGTCTCCGAATGCTGGTGTTTGGCGGCTTTGGTTTCAGCGGATTCCAGAACGATGTCTGGGCACTCAACCTGGCGTCTCCCAGCTGGTCACTGCTGACACTCGACCAGGGGCCGCCCACGGCCCGCGATTTCCAGGCACTCGAGTACGACGCAGTGCTGGATCGCGCCGTGATGTTTGGCGGTAACAACAATTCAGGCGTGCAGAACGACACCTGGCTCATCGACCTCGAGAACCTGCCGACCGCGGTGGAGGTTTCGGCCGAAACGCCCTACGCGTCACCCGACCGCGTGCTGCTGCGGTGGCACGTCAGCTCGATGGTCGAGTCCTACGAGGTGTTCCGCAGTGAGGGCGGCGAGGTCTGGCAGTCACTCGGGTCCGCGCGGGCAACCGGGAACGGCATCCTCGCGTGGGAGGATCGTGACGTCCGCGTCGGTCAGAGCTACGAGTACAGGCTGCGCTACACCGACGAAGGCCTCGCGCGCTTCGGCGGCGAGCTCACAGTCGCGATCCCACAGGAGTTCCGCCTGGCGCTCCGGGCGCCCGCGCTCGTCCAGGACGGACGACTCACGGTGGAAATGACACTGCCGACGCGCGGTGACGCCCGGATCGAGGTATTCGACGTTTCCGGACGCCGCGTGTTCGAACAGTCGGAAGCTCGGGACGTCGGCCGCCATACCGTGAACCTCGGTTCGCGGTGGACTCCCGGGGTGTACTGGGTGCGGCTGCAAGGTGCCGGCGCGACCGCGGAACAAAGAATCGCGATCCTGCGCTGACGTTTACGGTGCCATGGGTACGGGCGCATTCATCCATTTGAATGGTGTCCGGGGCGGCGTAGGCTTGTCCTTTCCGAAACGACGCTCACCCACCTCGGGGTCCCCCATGCGCCGTCGCCTGTTCGCCGCTCCCGTCCTGCTGTCCGCTGTGATCGCATTCGCGCCGCTCGCGGTCTCGATCGCCAGCGCCGCCGACGGCACGTCGACTTCGTATGATCCGGGCCCGCGATTCCTGGCGAGCTTCACTGCCGATGCGTCCCGGAACCGGATGATCCTGTTCGGTGGCTGGAACGGAACCAGCCTTGCGCTGTCCTCGTACCTCAACGACACGTGGCAACTCGACGTGTCGGGCGTTCCCCAATGGACGCAGGTGGCGGCAGGCGGTCCTCCCGCGCGCATGCATGCGGTGTTCGTGCACGACCCCACGCGCGACCGGATGGTCCTGTTCGGTGGCAAGACCACCGGGGCCGTGGGAACCGACCTCGGCGACGTGTGGGTATTCGACCTCGCCTCCAATACCTGGTCGCCGCTCTTCACCAGCGGCTCCCCGCCCGCACCGTTCGCAACCCACGGGATCTACGATCCGATTCGTGACCGCATGGTCACGTTTGGCGGATTCCGGGCGGGTTCGGGCCCGACCAACGAGGTCTGGGAGCTCACGTTCTCGGGCACACCGACCTGGAATCCGATCACGCCGGCCGGAACTCCTCCCACCCCCCGCCACAACCTGTCGGTGATCTACGATCCGTTCGGAGATCGACTGATTGCCTTTGGCGGCTTGAGCGGAGGCGTTCGAATCAACGAAGTCTGGGCCCTGTCCCTGAGCGGCACGCCCACCTGGACCATGCTCACCCCGGCCGGTACGCCCCCGGCTGCGCGCGAAGCGCACATGTCGGTCTACGACCCGCTGCGGATGCGAATGATCATGTTCGCCGGATTCACGAACTCCGGATTTCAGAACGATACCTGGGCGCTCGACCTGAGCGGATCGGGAAGCTGGACCCAGCTGGTCATCGACGGGCCACTGCCGTATCGCCGGGATTTCGCTGCGTACGAATACGACATCGGTGAAGACCGCCTGGTGCTCTACGGCGGCAACACGACCGGCACACTCGGAAGCCAGGAGGTGCTCGGCGATCTGCACACTGTCGACATCGCGACGATTCCCACCGCCACGCAGGTCTCGGCGGCCGAGCCCGAGGCACAGCCCGACCGCGTGCTCCTGCGCTGGCACGTGTCGTCTGCGGCGCAGTCGTACGAGGTGTTTCGCAGCGAGGCTGGCGCGGTCTGGGAGCGGATCGGGAGCCGCCAGCCCGAGGCCGGCGGCGTGCTGACCTGGGACGATCGCGACGTGGTCGCGGGGCACAGCTATTCCTATCGTCTCCGTTTCGCGGACGACGGTGCGATGCGCTTCGGCGGCGAGCTGAGCGTGACGGTCCCGCGGGAGTTCGCACTCGCGCTCCGGGCGCCCGATCTCGTCACCGCCGACGCCTTCCAGGTCGAGATGACACTGCCAGCGCGGGGCGATACCCGGCTCGAGGTGTTCGACGTCTCGGGCCGCCGCGTGTTCGAACAGTCGGACGCGCGGGATGCGGGGCGTCACACCGTGAGCCTTGGCTCGAAGTGGACCCCCGGCGTCTACTGGGTGCGTCTGGAGCGCGCGGGCACCTCCGTGCAGCGGCGGGTGGCAATCCTGCGGTGAGCGCTTTCGCCGCTCGCCGACGGATGCTCTAGACTCATCGCGTTCCTCCTTCCCACCTCCCCCGGGACCTTCCATGGAACGCGAAGTCCTCGAGTTCGACGTTCAATTCATCGGCGCCGGCCCTGCCGGCCTGGCCGGCGCGATCCATCTCGCCGACCGGATCGAGGCCCACAACCGCGCGGTCGCAGCAGGCGGCCCCGGCAGCGCGATCCCCGAGACCACGATCGCGGTGCTCGAGAAGTCTGCACGGGTCGGCGCGCACGGGATCTCGGGCGCGGTGATGGACCCGCGCGGCATGCGCGAGCTGATCCCCGATTTCCTCGAGCGCGGCTGTCCGATCTCCGCCGAGGTGACGAGCGACGACGTGATGTTCCTGTGGTCGACCGGCCAGTTCCGCCTGCCGTTCGTTCCGCCGGTGCTCAACAACCACGGAAACTACGTGCTCTCGCTCGGCGATCTGGTCGGCTGGATGGCCGGCATCGCCGAGGAGAAGGGCGTGCTGGTCGCGACCGAGACACCCGCGGCAACACCCCTGCTCGAGAACGGGCGCGTGGTCGGGGTGCGCACCGGCGACAAGGGGATCAACAAGAACGGCGAGCAGAAACCCACGTATCAGCCCGGCGCCGACTGCCGCGCGAAGGCGACGGTACTGTGCGAGGGTCCGCGGGGAACGATCGCGAAGGTCCTCGAGCGCGAGCTCGGCCTGACGCAGGGACGGCACCCGCAGGTCTATTCGACCGGCGTGAAGGAGCTGTGGGAGGTCCCGGCCGGGCAAGCGAAGAAGGGCCGCGTGATCCACACCATGGGCTACCCGCTCCCGGCCGAGACGTTCGGCGGCGGCTTCATCTACGGCATGTCCGACACGCTGTGGTCGGTCGGCATGGTGACGGGACTCGACTACCGCGATCCGACCACCGATCCGCACGGCAACCTGCAGAAGATGAAACAGCATCCGTTCGTCCGCGAGCTGCTCAAGGGCGGCAAGCCGGTCGCGTACGGCGCCAAGGCGATTCCCGAAGGCGGCTGGTACGCGATGCCGCAGCTCGCGGCCGACGGTCTGCTGTTGTGCGGCGACACCGGCGGGTTCCTGAATGGCGGACGCCTCAAGGGCATCCACCTCGCGATCAAGTCGGGAATCCTGGCGGCCGAGACGCTGTTCGACTGCCTGGTCGCGAACGATTTCGCGCGCGCGCGGCTCGACCAGTACACCGCCAAGGTCGACGCGTCGTGGGCGGGCGCCGAGCTGCGCTCGATGCGCAACTTCCACCAGGCGTTCCAGCAGAGCGGCCTGTTCGGCGGCATGCTGCGCAGCGGGATGCAGATGTACACGGGTGGACTCGATCCGCTCGGCGATCACCTGCGCGGGCAGGCCGGCCACGAGCGGATGCGCAAGCTCGCCGACACCCACCCCGCCGGCAAGGCGCCGGAAATGAAGAAGGATGGCGCGCTCACGTTCGACAAGCTCGCCGACGTGTTCCTGTCCGGTACCACGCACGACGAGGACCAGCCGGTCCACCTGCGCGTGCGCGACACCAGCATCTGCGCGACCAAATGCCGGGAAGAGTTCGGCAATCCCTGCCAGCACTTCTGCCCGGCCAACGTGTACGAGATGGTTCCCGACCCCGCGCGCGGGCCCAACGAGCTGCGTCTCCACATCAACGCCTCGAACTGCGTGCACTGCAAGACCTGCGACATCGCCGATCCCTACCAGATCATCGACTGGGTGACGCCCGAAGGCGGCGGCGGACCGGACTACAAGCGGCTGTAGCAGCATGGCCCTGCTGCTCGACGAAGCCGCGGTCGCGTCACTGCTGCGCTGGGACGATCTCATTCCGCTGATGGAGCGCACGCTCGCGTCGTTCTCGACCGGCGGCGCGGTGCAGCCGGTGCGCTCGATCGTCCGGATGGAGCGTCACGGCGCAATGCTGGGCTCGATGCCCGGCTACCTGGCCGAACTCGACGCGCTCGGCGCCAAGCTGGTGAGCGTGGTGCCTGGGAACACCGCGCGCGGCATGCCCACCCACCGCGCGACCGTGGTGCTGATCGACCCCGCCACCGGCGTGCTCGAGGCGCTGCTCGACGGCCGGCTCATCACCGAGATGCGCACCGCCGCGGTCTCGGCTGCGGCCGCGCGCGCGTTGGCGGTTCCCGGCGCTTCGCGGCTGACGGTGTTCGGAGCCGGCGTGCAGGCCGAGAGCCACATCGAGGCGTACGCGCACGCGTTCCGACTCGCCGAGGTGCGGGTGGTGAGTCGCGCTCCCGAAAAAACGGAGGCGTTCGCCGGGCTCATGGCATCCCGCACCGGGCTGAACGTGATCGCCGCGCCGGACCCTGCACGCGCGGTGGCCGGCGCGCAGCTGGTCGTGACCGCAACCGCGAGCCCGACGCCAGTATTGAAGGGCGCGTGGCTCGAGCCCGGCACGCACGTCAGCGCGGTCGGTGCGTGCACCCCGACCACGCGCGAGCTGGACGGTGAGGCAGTCGCGCGGTCGCGCGTGTTCGTCGATTCGCGCGCGGCCGCCGCGGTCGAGTCCGGCGACCTGCTGCTGGCCGAGCAGGACGGCGCGATCAGCGCGCAGCACGTCGCCGGCGAGATCGGCGAGGTGTTCGCCGGACGGATTGCGGGCCGGCCGGATCCGGAAGCGATCACCCTGTTCAAGTCGCTCGGGCTGGCGGTCGAGGACGTTGCGACCGCGCACTGGCTGGCGGGCAAGGCGCGCGCCGCCGGCATCGGACGCGAGATCGATCTGTAAGCAATTAAACGGGCGAGCTCCGAAGAGCCCGCCCGTTCGTATGCTCACGTGCGGCCGGGTCCCGCGGCCGCCCGCTCCAGAATCTTCTACTCGGCGAGGATCACGGTCGCCCGCGCCTGCTCCCCCGCGCCGGTGATGCGCGCGAAGTACATGCCGGTGCCGACCCGCCCTGCCTCTCCGGTTCCGTCCCACGCGATCTCGTGCTCACCCGCGGCGCGGAAGCCGTCGACCAGCGTGGCGATGCGGCGGCCGGCGATGTCGAACACCTGGAGCTTCACGTCGCCCTCGCGGGGCACCGCAAAGCGCAGGAGCGCGCCGCCCGGACGCGGACGCGACGCCAGCGTCATCGCCATCCCCGTGCGGAGCGGCTGCAACGACTCGTTCCTTGCGCCGTCCTGGACGATCTGCTGCGCCTCGCTCAGCGGGTAGCGGCTCGCAGAGCACTGCAGGCCGGAACGATCGTCGGTTTCCAGCGAGCGTCCGCCAGTTCCGAAGTAATACGCGTACATGGTGGGCCGCGGCGTCGAGGTCACGTTGGTGTGATGAAGACCCAGCGTGTGCCCGAACTCGTGCGTCGCGACTGCCTGCACGTCGTAGTCCGTCCCGTTGGTGTTCCACGAGTAGGAATTGTTGAACGAGATGTCGGTCTCGGTGATGCGCTGGCCCGAGGCGAGCACCAGCGCCGTGATGGCGAGACAGCCCCCGGTGCAGCCGTTGCCGTTCGCCCACAGGACCGTGTTGACGCCGTTGGTCGTGAATCCCGAGGTGGTGGTACCGGCGTACGTCAGGTTGTGCGGCGCACTCGAGACCGCGGTCCACGTCGCCAGGGCGGAAGAGATCGCGGTCGTCTTGCCCGATCCCTGGTTGGCGGTGTTGAGGCGCCACGGGATGTTGGCCGTGGTCCAGTGGGTAAATCCGGTGGGATTGCTGCACGTCACCAGTGCGCCGGCCGAGAACCGGCCGACCCCGGTGTTCTGGATGAACCGGTACGCGTGCGCGGTACCGGCGGCCAGTGCGACCGCCAGCAGCGCGGCGGGCAGCACGAGCCGGATCGAACGATGATGGTTCATCGCATCCTCCTGTTGGGGCCGCGCCCGAAGACGCGGCGTGCCCGTCAGCGGTCGTTCGCGAGCTCGCGGATCTGGCGGATCATGTCGTCGACTCCGATGCCCTGTTCGCCGCCGGGAACGTCGGTGCGTCCCTGTGCGTCCGGAGCCAGCGGATGCAGGAGCGCCTGGCTGAAGAACCGCCGCTCCCCGTTCACGGTCGACGTCTCGAACGCCCCCTGCACGAGGTCGCGGACCGTGAGCGTCTGCGGCGCTCCCGGCAGGTCCTCGCGATTGAGGAACAGGAGATACTCGGAGCCCGGCACCAGCTCCGGGCTGCCGATCACCAGCACCGTGGTCTCGCCCACGGTGCCGCCCATCAGCGTGATCGTGACGTCGCGGCCCGGCTCGTTCCGCCTGAGGCCGAACGAGGGACGGAGACGGACGTCGGTGAAGATGAAGCTGTGGTCGGCATTCCAGTAGCTGTGGATGTCGACCACGCGACCCTGGACGACGTTCTCGTTGTTCTGGACGAGATCTTCGAGCCCCTGGCGGATGAGAGTCGTGGCGCCGGCGGGAGCGGCAAGCGCCGCAACCGCGAGCAGGGGGGCCATGCGTGAAACCAGACGCAACCAGCGCATGCGTGCCTCCAGGCAGGAGGGACGGAAGCACCGCGACGAATGTTCCCCGCAACACGCCGACGGGAACGTCCGTCACGGCAGGAACGGGAACTGCGCCTCTGTGAATCACGACGATTGCTGGCTTGGCGGGACCCGGTCCGGGCTCACGCAATCGTCTGTGCGTCGGGGGAAGGCGTGACTCAACCAGACGGTCCGGTGCCGATCAAGGATTCGTTCTTGAAGCTTTGTGAAAGCGAAGCACGTGCCATCGACGTCGAACGTTGCGCGCATCCTCGGGCGAAAACGAAACGGGCGGACTCCGAAGAGTCCGCCCGCTCGAGGCGTACGTACGGCCGGTCCCGCAGCCGCCGCGTTCCTAGTCGGCGAGGATCACGGTGGTTCGCGCCTGCTCCCCACCGCTGCTGATCCGGGCGAAGTACATGCCAGAGCTCGCATGACCGCGGTCACTGCTGCCATCCCACGCGATCACGTGCTCGCCCGCCGGCCGGAGACCGGTGGCCAGCGTGGCCACGTGCCGTCCGGCGATATCGAACACCTGGACCTTGACGTCCGATTCCCGCAGGAGCCCGAAGCGCAGAATCGCGCCACCCGGGCTCGGACGCGACTTGAGCGTCAGTCCCAGTCCGGTGTTCCGGATGCCGTTCATGGCCTCGGGTTCGGCCGTCCCCTGCATCGCCAGCTGCGGCACGTTCAGGGGATAACGGTTGGCCGAACACACCAGCGCCTGGGTGTCGTCGGATTCGAGCGTGCGTCCGTCGGTACCGAAGTAATAGGCGTACATGGTCGGATGCGTTCCGCCCGTGACCTCGGTGTGGTGCATCCCGAGCGTGTGGCCCATCTCGTGGGTGCACACCGCTTGCACGTCGTAGTCCGTGCCGTTGGTGTTCCAGGAATAGCGCTCGTTAAACGAAATGTCGGTCTCGGTGATCACCTGGCCGGCCGCCAGCACCAGCGCGGTGATCGCGAGACAGCTGCCGTTGCAGCCGTTGCCGCGCGCCCACAGCACGGTGTTGATGCCGTCGGTCTGGAATCCGGCATTGGTGGTCCCGGCATAGCTGAGGTTGTGCGGTGCGCCGCCGACATTGGTCCACGCCGCCAGTGCGCCCTGGACCGCCGCCGTCTTGCCGTTCCCCTGCTTGGCGGTGTTGAGCCGCCAGGCAATGTTCGCGTTGTTCCAGTGAGTGAAGCCACCCGGGTCGCTGCAGGTGACGAGGTAGCCGGACGAGGTGCGCCCGGGGCTGGTGTTCTGAATGAAGCGGTAGGCGTGTGCGGTGCCGGCGCTGAACGCAACCGCGAGCGCCGCGAGCAACGCGAGCCGCATCGAACGGTGTCGCATCATCGTGTCCTCCTGGTCAGCCGCGCTCGTGGAGCGCGGACGGGGTCATCACTGCTCGTCGATCGCCTTGCGGATCTGGCGCACCATCTCGGTGGCTGCCATTCCCTCTGCGCCACCGGGCACGTCAGCGCGGCCCAGCGCATCGGGAGCGAGTGGATGACCAAGGGCCTGGCTGAAGAAGCGACGCTCGCCCTTCACCATTCCGGCCTCGAAAACGCCCTGCACGAGGTCACGAACGGTGAGAGCCTGCGCGGCGCCCGGCAGGTCCTCGCGATTGAGGAACAGGAGGTATTCGGTGCCGGGAACCAGCACCGGACCGCCGACGATCAGGGTCGTGATGTCGCCGACCATGCCGCCGAGCAGGGTGATCGTCACGTCGCCACCGCGCTGGAAGCCCTTGAAGCCATCGGAGGGACGGACGCGAACGTCGGTGAGGATGAAGTTGTGATCCTGGTTCCAGTAGCTGTGGACCTCGACCACCTTGCCCTGGACGATCGTCCCGTTCTCGCGAACGAGTTGGGCAAGGTCCTGGCGGATGAGGGTGGTGGCGGATGCGGGAACCGCGAGCGCAGCAACTGCGAGGACGGGTGCGACACGTGTAACGAGACGCAACCAGCGCATGCGTGCCTCCGGGAGGAGGGACGGAAGGCACCGCAACGAAGTTCCCCGCGAACCACAGACGAAGAACTTCGTCTCGGCAGGAACGGGAACTGCGACCTCTTCGCGCGCGACGACCACCGCCTGGTGGGACCCGGTCTGGCCTTACGCGGTCGTTGGTGCGGCGAAGCGGTCGCATCTGAGCAGACAGCGAGTCAGCGATCAAGGAATTGTTCGGCGGTAGGGCTGGATGTCAAAAGCGGATTGGTTGACTCAGCTTCGCGAACAACCCAATCTCAACCACTCGCAGCGCGCGCATCGACACAAGTGGCCCGGAACCTTTTTCATGAACCGTCTTCGACATCTGCTGGTCCCGCTCGCCTTCGTGCTGATTTCGGGGTGCGCGACCGGCGGCGGATCCACTCCGCCGGCGATGCCGGCTGCCCGCCAGTCGCTCCAGCCCGAGTACCGGCTGTTCTACGACGCGCTGACCGACTACGGCGACTGGGTGCTGATCGAGCCGTATGGCTTCGTGTTCCGCCCGCGCGTCGACTACCTGACCTGGCGTCCGTACACGAACGGATTCTGGGCGGCGAGCGACAGCTACGGCTGGGTGTGGGTGTCGGCCGAGTCGTTCGGCTGGGCGACCGAGCACTACGGCCGCTGGCTGTGGGACGACTACCAGGGCTGGGTGTGGGTGCCGGGGGTCGACTGGGGACCGGCGTGGGTGACGTGGCAGATGGGCGGTTCGTGGGTCGGGTGGTCTCCGCTCAACCCGCTCGGAGCGCCCACCACCGGATCACGCCTGCCGGGCGGCGCGTTCGTCTATTCGCCGGTCCAGAACCTGGGAGCGTCGAATATCTCGACCGGGCTGGTGACACGCGACGCACTCGGCAGTGCCACCGCCACGCTTCAACCGGTTCGCAACCCGGTCGAGCGGAGCGGCGTGCGGATCGACCTCGGACCACCGATCGCGCAGATCGAACAGGTGCAGGGCCGATCGCTCCCGCGGGTGCGGCTCGAGGACGTGCTGCCGCAGGGCGGGCCGTCCGCGTCCGAACACGACACGGCGCCGGCCGATTCGATCGTCCTCCCCACCCCGGCCCAGGTGAAGAGCGCGGCGGATGACGCCGCTCGCGTCACGAAGCAGTCGAAGGAAGTCGACGGGCCCGCGTCGGGGCGGGTTCCGATGGTCCGGCCGTTCGGGACCAGTGCGCGTCCCGCTCCGCCTGCGAACCGGGCGCCGAAGACCCGTGCGGCTCCCGACACCAGCCGCGGCGGCAAGCGGTAGCGGTTCCGATGGGCGCGGACGCTTCGCCGACCGCGCGCGCCGGACTGCTGCGCGCACGCGCAATCCAGCTCGGCTTCGACGCGGTCGGCATCGCCTCGGTCGCTCCCCTCGAAGCCCGCGAGCACTACGATGCGTGGCTGGCCGCCGGCCGCCACGGCGGGATGGCGTGGCTCGCATCGCCCAAGCACCGGCAGCGCCGGGAGGACCCGGAGCGGCTCCTGCGCCCGCTGCGCGCGGTCCTGTGTGTCGCGATGACGCATCCGCCGGAGCGCGACCCCGAACGAGACCAGCGTCTCGGACGCATCGCCCGCTACGCCGCAGGCGAGGACTACCACCGGGTGATGCACGACCGCCTGCTGACACTCGAGCGCTACGCGCGGTCGCTGGTGCCGGGGTCGCGGGCGCTCTGGTATGCCGACACCGGCGCGATCCTCGAACGCGGCTGGGCCGAGCGGGCCGGTCTCGGCTGGGTCGGCAAGCACACCGGCGTGCTGTCGCAGGGACTCGGGTCGTGGTTCCTGCTCGGCGAGGTGCTGCTCGACTACGACGTGCCGGCCGACGCGCCGGTCTCCGAACACTGCGGGCGCTGCACGCGCTGCATCGATGCGTGTCCGACCCGGGCGATCGTCGCGCCCTACCAGCTCGACGCCCGGCTCTGCATCTCCTACCT
>Ga0210380_10000584_pt1 | contig 15936 bp, 10 predicted proteins | sample PLM4_5_coexredo_FD_155476 | JGI IMG/M metagenome (GOLD analysis project Ga0210380, IMG submission 155476) | Groundwater sediment microbial communities from an aquifer in East River, Colorado, USA - PLM4_5_coex redo | ecosystem: Environmental > Terrestrial > Soil > Riparian zone | place: USA... | reverse complement strand
ATCGGCTTGGTCAGATAGTCATACGCGCCCAGTTTGATCGCTTCGACCGCGGTTTCGACGGACCCCTGGGCCGTCAGCAGAATCACGGTGATGTCCGGATCCTCCTGCTTGAGGGCTTTGAGGAGATCGAGGCCGCCCAGGTTGGGCATGACGAGGTCGCTGAGCACGATGGCGGGGCGATCGGCGGCGACGCGTTCGAGGGCTTGTCGGCCGTCGCTCGCCACATCAACCGCGAAACCCCAGCTGGTCAGCAGCTTCTGCAGGCCCATCCGTTGCGCCGCATCGTCTTCGGCAATGAGCAGGCGTTCGCGGCTGGATGTGGCAGTCGTCATCAATGGTCCTGTCTCATTATGGTCTGCCGGCGCCGGCCGCGTTCGTCATCGCACGCCAGAGTTCCTCCACGTGGATGCGCTCCGTCTGAATCGTGCCGATGGACACGCGCACCATCCAGCGGCCGTCCAGCATGGCCGGCGTCAGGTACGCCACGCCCGATCGATTGATGCGATCGCACCAGCCGAGCGTGTGCCGGTCCAGGGCCTCGGCGTCGAGCCCCGGCGGCTCGTGCCGCACGCAAAGCGTCTGGAGAACAACCGGATTCAGGATTCGCCAGTGCTCGGCTGCGCCAATCTGGCCGGCCAGCCATCGGGTGTTCTCGAGATCGCGCCTGAGACGCGATTGCAGGCCGGCGACGCCTTCGCTCCGAATCAGAAACCAGAGCTTGAGCGCGCGGAAGCGGCGTCCGAGCGGAAGGCCCCAGTCGCGGTAGTTTCTGACGACCGCATCGGCCTCGGTTTGCAGGTAGCTGGGGTTGGTCGACATCACGCGCACGAGTTGATCGGGGTGGCGGACGAAATACACCGCGCAATCAAACGCCGCGCCCATCCACTTGTGCGGGCTCACGATGATGGAGTCGGCCGCCTCGATGCCGGTCCACAAGTGGCGGCACTCCGGCAGAATCATCGCGGATCCCGCCATGGCCGCGTCCACGTGCAGCCAGACGCCATGCTGCTGCGCGACGTCCGCGATGGCGGCGATGGGATCGATCGCCGTCGTCGTGGTCGTACCTGTGGTCGCGACGATGGCGCAGGGCACGCGGCCGGCGGCGATGTCGGCGGCGATCATTTCATCCAAGGCGTCGGCCCGGATGGCAAAACGATCGTCCACGGCCACGAGCCGCAGGTTCTCGCGACCGAATCCAGCCAGGAGCGCGGCCTTCTCGACGGAACTGTGCGCGTGCGCCGAGGTGTAGACGACCAACGGTGCGGCTTCGGCCTGCAGGCCGCCGCGTGAAAAACTGTTGGACGTCACGCGCTCACGCGCGCAGATCAACGCCGTTAGCGTGCTCGTGGACGCCGTGTCCTGAATCACGCCGCTCCAGGCGCCCGACAGGCCCAGCATCTGCCGCAGCCAGTCCGTCGCGACTTCCTCAACTTCCGTGAGGGCTGGGCTTGATTGCCAGGCCAGACCGATCACGCCGAGTCCCGTGCTGGTCAAGTCACCGAGCACGCTCGACAGGTCACCATTCGACGGGAAGTAGCCAAAAAAACGGGGATGGGCCCAGTGCGTCAGTCCAGGCATCACGATGGCATCGAGGTCGCGAACGATCGCATCGAAGGATTCCGGTGCGACTGGCGGTTGGGACGGCAATTGTGTCCGGACCGCGCCCGGAGCCGTCTGCGCCATGACGGGCCGATCGACGAGGCCGGCGCGATAGTCCGCAATCCAATCAATCAGTTCATGCCCGCGGCGTCGAAACTCTTCGGGGGTCACCAGACAGATCATGACACGACGCCCCGCGGGTACAATGGCGCCCACGTATGAAACTGCATCCAAAGCTGATTCGACTCATGCCGGCGTTGCTTCTGGTTTCAGCGCCGGCCCTGCTGGTCGCCGACCAGGCGAAGCAGGCGGCCAAGCCCGCGGCGGTTGACCTCGCGACCGCCAAGCCCGGCCGTGATCCCAATCAGCCGCTGGACGAGGAATACACGAAGAAGATCAAGGAGTACACGACCGAGACGTTTTTCCTGTCGCCGGTCGTGGACTACATGCCCGCGTCGAAGACCGTGCCGACGCCCAAGGCGATTCTGGGCGACATCGCGGGCGCGCCGGGCAAGCTGCCGTACACCAAGGAGGTGCACGACTACATGCGGCTGCTCGAGAAATCCTCGCCGCGCGTGAAGGTCTACAAGATTGGGATGTCCGAAGAGGGCCGCGAGATGCTGGCCGTGGCGGTGGCATCCGAAGCGCTGCTTGCGAAGCTGGACGCGAACAAGGCGGACCTCGCCAAGCTCGCGGATCCCCGCACCATTCAGATGAACGACGCCCTGGCCGACGAGATTGCCAGGCGAGCCGCGCCCATCTACTACATCACCGGCACGATTCACTCGACGGAAGCCGGAGCGCCGACCGCATTGATGGAACTGGCGTATCGGCTGGCCGTTGACGACAGCCCGTATATCCGGAACATCCGCGAGCACTTGATCACGCTCATCACACCGGTCGTGGAAGTGGACGGCCGCGATCGCGTGGTGGACCTCTACAACTACCGGAAGGCCAATCCCGACAAGACGGTGCCGGGCGCGCTCTACTGGGGGAAGTACGTCGCGCACGATAACAACCGCGATGCGATGGGCGTGACGCTCAAGCTGACCGAAAACGTCCTCAATACTTATGTCGATTGGAAGGCGCAGGTCCTGCACGACCTGCACGAATCGGGGTCGTTCCTGTACGACAACACGATTGGCGACGGGCCGTACAACGCGTGGCTCGATCCGATCCTGACCAACGAGTGGCAGATGATCGGCTGGAACAACGTGAACGAGATGACGCGCATGGGGATGCCCGGCGTCTTTGCGTTCGGGTCCTTCGACACATGGTCGCCCGGCTACCTGATGTTCATTGCCGCGACACACAACGGCATCAGCCGGCTGTATGAAACGTTTGGCAATGGCGGCAGCGCGGATACGCAGGATCGCACGCTCTCCGCCAGCGAAACGTCGCGCACCTGGTTCCGTCAGAATCCACCGCTCCCGTACGTCAAGTGGTCACTCCGCAACAACAACAACTACGAGATGACGGGCCTCATCGTCTCGCTCAACCACTTTGCGAACAATCGGATCTATTTCCTGCGCAATTTCTACGACAAGAGCAAGCGATCGATCCTGAAGTCCACGACCGAGGGACCGGCGGCCTACGTGCTGCCGGCGACCGAGATGCGACCGGGAGCTCAGGCGGAATTGCTGCGCGTCCTGCAGAAGCAGCGCGTGGAAATCTCCCGCGCGACGTCCGCGTTCACCGTGCAGATGCCGGTGAAAGCTCCCGCTGCGACCGCTGGTCGAGGCGAGGGCCCGCCGGCGGCCGCCTCCGCCGCGGGTGCGACGGGCGCGGCTTCGGCGAGCCAGGCCCGTATGGAGCCGCGCGAATTTCCAGCGGGCAGCTACATCATTCGCATGGACCAGCCGTACTCGCGCATCGCGGACGCGCTGCTCGACTATCAGTACTGGTCGCCGACCGACGCGCAGTCCACGCCATACGACGATACCGGCTGGACGTTCCCCGAGGGGTTTGCCGTGCAGGCCGTTCGCGTGCTCGATCCGAAAGTGTTGCAGGCGCCGATGACGCTGGTGACCGGCGCTGTCACGGCCGCGAGTGGCGTGACTGGCACCGGATCCATTTTCGCCATCAATCACAACGCGGACAACGGCCTGATCACGCTGCGGTACAAGCTGAAGAACGCGGACATTCAGATGGCCCGCGAGCCGTTCGAAGCAGACGGCCACAAGTTCAGCCGCGGGTCATTCATCATTCGCAATGTGTCGCAGGCAGACCTCGATGCGGCGACCAAGGCGGTCGGACTCACCGCCTACGCGCTGTCGGCCGCGCCGACCGTGGCGGCGCATCCGGCGCGTGCCGCGCGCGTGGCGCTCATGCACACCTGGCAGAGCACGCAGACCGAAGGCTGGTGGCGTCAGGCGCTCGACTTCAACGGCGTTCCGTACGACTACATCAGCGTGCAGGACGTCGCGAAGAACGCGAACCTGCGCGAGAAATACGACGTGATTCTCTTCGGCGCCGGCGCCGGAGGTCAGGGCGTGATTGACGGCATGCCCATGTGGCGCAATCCGATGCCGTGGAAGAAGACCTCGGACACACCGAATCTGGGCGGCTTCGCCGAGACCGACGACATTCGTCCGGGCCTGGGGTGGGAAGGGCTGATGCACCTGGAGACGTTCGTCAAACAGGGCGGCGTCTACGTGGGGGCGGTGGGCACCGCGCAATTCGCCGTGCAGTTCGGTATGACCGATGGCGTCAGCGTCAACACCGCCGGCACCGGCTCACGTGTGGTGGGATCGCTTCTGCGCACACGGATTGTGGATGACACGAGTCCACTCGTGTACGGCATCCCGGACAACCTCGCCGTCTATAGCGACAGCGGCGGCAGCTTCAGCGTGAGTTCTGGCGTGAGCGGCGGCCGTGGCCGCGGCGCCGGTGCCGGCGGTCGTCCCACGGGTCGCGGCACGCCAGACGATCCCGATCAAGTGCAGGGCATGCCGCAGTTGAACCCGAAGAACCAGCCGCCACCGCTGCCGGCCGCGCCGCAGCCGTGGCAGTACGCGATTCCGACCGACGAGCAGTTGAAGACGCCACTCAGCATCATTCCGCCCGATCAGCGTCCGCGCGTTGCGCTGCGGTTTGCCGATCAGAATCAGTTGCTCGTCTCTGGCCTGCTGCAGGGCGGGGGAGACATCGCGCAGCGTCCGGTGGTCGTCGACGTGCCGGTCGAGAAAGGCCACGTCGTGTTGTTTGCGAACAATCCGCTCTGGCGCGGCGAAACCATCGGCAGCTACGGCATGGTGTGGAACGCGATCCTCAATTTCGATAATTTGAATGCCGGGCGAAAATTGGATGTGAGATAGGAGAAGGAAGTGAAGATAGTCAAGGAAGTGAAGATGTCTCGCTGTCTCGCCGCATTTCTCCTCCTTACTGTCGCGCTGTCCGTGCCGATCGCTGGCCGGCAGGCGGCTGTCAGCAGCAAGCTGATCGACGCACCTCAATTGCTCCTCGATCTGAAAACCTTGTCCGCGGATGACATGGAAGGGCGTCTGGTGGGCTCGCCAGGTGGTGCGAAGGCGCGTGCCTTTGTCATCGATCGCTTCAAGGCCTCGGGCGTCAGGCCGTTTGGTGACAGCTACGAGCAGCCGTTTACGCTCGCCGGCCGTGGCGGGCAGGCCGATCGACAGGGCGTCAATGTGATTGGCCGGATCGATGGCACGAAGACGCCGGCGCAGTACATCGTCATCAGCGCCCACTACGACCATATCGGCGTGCGGAACGGCCAGGTGGCCAACGGCGCCGATGACAACGCATCCGGCACCGCCGGGCTCTTCGCCCTCGCGAAGTACTTCAGCACGCACAAGCCGGCCAATACGCTCATCTTCGCAGCGTTTGACGGCGAGGAGTCAGGCCTGCGCGGCGCGCGCGCCTTCGTGGCCAAGCCGCCAGTGGACGCGACGTCCATCGTCATCGACCTCAACATGGACATGATTGGCCGCGATCCGAAGGACCTCTTGTTTGTCGTCGGCACCTACACGCAGCCCGGGCTGAAGCCGTTCATCGAAAGCATCGCGACAAAAGCCACCGTGAAGCTCGTCATGGGACACGACGATCCGGAAAAGGCCAGGCAGAATCCCGGCAACGATCAGTTTGAAGACTGGACCTCGCAGTCGGATCACAAAGCGTTCTGCGACGCGAAGATTCCGTGCCTCTACTTCGGCGTGGAAGACTTCGAGCAGCATCACAAGGTTACGGACGACTACGAGACCATGACGCACGACTTCTACGTGCGTGCGGTCGAAACAATGGTGCGAGCCGTCGAGGAGTTTGACGCCAGGTCGGCGGAGGTCATGAAAGCGGGCCGGCCGAAGGCGCCGCGGCCTTGACGGAACTCCGCCGGGTCATCGGCTTCTGGACCGCCGTCTCGCTCGTCGTCGGCGGCATGATCGGGTCGGGAGTCTTCATGCTCCCGGCCGCGCTCGCCAGCTTTGGCGGCATCAGCCTCATCGGATGGATCGTGTCGGCCGGCGGCAGCATTCTGCTTGCGCTGGTGTTCGCGCATCTCGCGCGCCACAATCCCGCGGCCGGCGGCGTGTACGCGTACACGCGCAACAGCTTCGGTGATCTCGCGGGATTTCTGGTCGCGTGGGGCTACTGGATCTCGATCTGGAGCGCGAACGCCGCGCTATCGGTTGCTTTTGCCGGCTACCTTTCACCGCTTCTGCATCACGAACGATGGATGCCTGTGTCCGACCGCGCGTTCGGCGCCGGACTGGCGGTCGCAACGCTGTGGTTCCTGACGGCCGTCAACAGCCTGGGTGTGGCGTTCGCCGGCCGTGTGCAGGTGGTCACCACAACCTTGAAGTTGATGCCGCTGGTCGTCATCGGCATCGGTGGCTTGATTTGGTTCGAGCCCGCGCATTTCGCGATTCCCGCTGCTGCCGAGGGCACGTCGCACGGCGGAATGCTTCTCGCGGTGGTGACGATGACGCTGTTTGCCTTCGTCGGACTTGAGTCGGCGACCATTCCAGCCGGGTCCGTGATCAATCCGGATCGCACCATTCCGCGCGCGACGATGGTGGGGACGATTGTGACGGCGGGGATTTACATCGCGTCGACGGCCGGCGCCATGAGTCTGGTGGCGCCGGATGTGCTGATGAAGTCCACGGCGCCGTTTGCGGAAGCCGCGCGCGCCTTGAGCGGGGAGCGTCTGGCGTGGTTCGTCGGCATCGGCGCCGCGATTTCCTCGTTCGGCTCGCTGAACGGCTGGATCCTCGTCGTCAGCCAGTTGCCGCTGGCCGTGGCCAGGGACGGGGTGTTTCCTGGGGTCTTCGCGCGCGTCAACGCGAACGGGCTGCCGATTGCGGGCATGGTCATCGCCGGGGTGTTGAGTACCGCGCTCATCGGGCTGAACTACTCGAGCTCCGAAGGGCTGGTGATGCTCTTCACGAAGATGATGCTGCTCTCGACTTTGTCGACGCTTGTGCCGTACGCGTTTTGCTCGCTGGCCGTCTTCCTGCCGGGCGGCAAGCGGGCGACAAAGCTCGCAGCCGGGACCGCGGTCATTGCCGCGCTCGCGTTCATCTATGCCATGTTCGCGATTGGCGGAGCCGGTGCGGATGTGGTGTATCTCGGCTTCTTGCTGATTCTGTCCGGACTGCCGGTCTATGTGTGGGTAGCGCGGGCCAGAGGGCATAAGTAAGGTCAAAGGTCAGAGGTCAAAGGTCAAAGGTCAAAGGTCAAACGTGTGACAACTCGGCCCGGCATCATCGGCGGTGAATTTGGCAGTCTTGCGCGCGTCGTCGTCAAACTTCCGCGCGATGCGTTTCGCGACGAGGAGACGATCGATCGCGAGTGGCGCGATCTGAATTTTACGGAGGCGCCTGATCTTCAGAAGGCGTTGGACCAGTACGAACACTTTCTCGCGCTCATCGGGTCCATGGGCGCGGAGTTGCTGATGCTGCCGGCGTCGGCCGGCACCGGTCTTGACTCCATCTATGCGCGCGACGCCTCCGTCCTGACGCCCCGGGGGATCGTCTTGTGCCACATGGGGAAGCCGCAGCGAGTCCACGAACCCGCGGCCCAGGGCGAGGCGTTCGCGACGTGGGGCATTCCGATTGCCGGCGCGATCGAACCCCCTGGGCTGATCGAAGGCGGCGATGTCGTGTGGCTCGACGAACGCACGGTCGCAGTTGGCCGCGGATATCGGACGAACGACGAAGGCATCCGGCAATACCGCAAAATTCTCGGTGACATGGTCGATGAGTTGTTCGTCGTGCCGCTGCCGCACCATCGCGGACCCGGCGACGTGTTCCATCTCATGTCGATCATCAGCCCGGTCGATCGCGACCTGGCCGTCGTATATTCGCCCCTGATGCCGGTGCCATTTCGCGAAGCGTTGCAGGCGCGTGGCCTGTCGCTGGTCGAGGTACCCGACGAGGAGTTCGACGCCATGGGCGCGAACGTGTTGGCGATTGCGCCGCGCCATTGTGTGATGGTCGAGGGCAGTCCGAAGACGCGCGCGCGGCTCGAAGCGGCCGGCGCCAAAGTTCACACATATGACGGGTCCGAAATCAGCCTCAAAGGCGGCGGCGGACCGACGTGCCTGACGCGACCGGTGAATCGACGCTAAGTGGACCACCCGGCGGCGTATCATGCAACGGTCTCATGAGAATCACGTCTAGCGCCGCCCTGTCCGCGTTCTTCCTGATTGCATTAGCGGCGCCCATGCGCGCCGGCGCTCAATGGACGCAGTTCCGCGGGCCCAACGGATCCGGCGTTGATGCGTCCACCGGATATCCGGTTGAGTTTTCGCCCACGAAGAACGTGGTGTGGAAGGTCGCTGTTCCGCACGGTCAGTCGTCGCCGGTCATCGTGGGCACGCGGCTGTATCTCACCGCCAGCGAAGGCGATCGCCTGATGACGATCAGCCTCGACGCACGGACGGGCAAAGAGTTGTGGCGCCGGGACGTCAAGATGGATCGGCCGTCCAGTGCGTTCAAGGCCAACGATCCCGCCTCGCCCACGCCCGCCGCGGATGAGAACGGCGTCGTCGCGTTCTTTCCGGATTTCGGCCTGGTGGCGTACGGCACGGACGGGCAAGTCCGCTGGACGATGCATCTGGGGCCGTTTCGAAACTTCTACGGAATGGCCGGATCGCCCATCATTGCAGACGGATCCGTGGTGCTCGTCTGCGACCAGCAAGCGGGTGCGTTCGTTATCGCGGTCGATCGCACGACTGGGCGGCAGCGCTGGAAGGTCGAGCGGCCGGGCGTACGGATCGGCTGGTCAACACCGATCGTGTTTCGTGCGACCCAGAGCCGCACGGACGTCATCGTGCTGGGTGGCACGCGACTGGATGCCTACGACCTGGCCACCGGCACCCCACAGTGGTGGATCCCGATCGGATCCGGCGATGCGCTCGGCACGCCGCTGGTCATGGGTGACACAGTGCTGACGTCGACGCTCGGCAGCAACGAGCCGGGTCTCCCGACGTTTGCATCCGCGTTGACACAGTACGACAAGGACAAGGACGGCCGTCTCTCACAGGCCGAGTTCCGCGGCGACAAGGACTTTGGCGAGCACTTCGGCTGGATCGACGCGAACAGCGATGGCGCGATTGTCGGGGCGGAGTGGGATCGAGCGAGCTCCACCTACATCGGCGAGTACGGCGCGATCGCCGTGCGACCGGGCCAAGCGCACGGTCAGTTGCCCGCGACCGCGATCGGCTGGCGGTTCAAGAAGAACATTCCGTACATCCCGGCGCCACTCCTGTACTTGAACGTGCTCTACATGGTGAAGACCGGCGGCATTGTGACGTCGCTCGATCCCTCCACAGGCCGACTGCTCAAGGAAGGGCGCAGCCCGGGCGCGTTGGGCGAATACTATGCGTCGCCGGTCGGCGCTGACGGCAAGGTCTTTCTGTCCAGCGCCGAAGGCAAGATCACCGTGTTGCAGGCGGCGGGGGACTGGCAGGTGCTTGGTGTCAACGATCTCCACGAGGACGTGCACGCCACACCGGCCCTCAGTGACGGACGCGTCTACGTGCGCACGCAGAGCACCATGTTTTGCTTCGGCACGTCCCGGTAACCGCGGCTAGGTAAACCTCCGCGTTATACTCCGCACCGCGTGTTGCGATCTTCCTCGACCGGATCGGAACGATGGCGCGAACTCGCCGCCTGGGTTTGGCCGCCCGTCTTCGTCCTGCTCGTTGCCTGGCTGTCGCTGGGCGGTGTCCATTGGCGCGCCGACGTGCCGTTCGAATTCTCGGGCGACTACCTGTTCTACCTCGCGCAGAGCAAGGCCACGATCGATCATGGCTGGTGGTGGCACAACCCGTCGCTGGGCGCGCCCATCGGCCTCCATGCGGTGACGTTTGCCCAGAACGGCAACGTCGATCAGGTCATCGTCCGCATCGTCGGACTGTTCACGCGCGAGGCGGCCCTGACCGTCAACATCGCGTGGCTGACCATGCTGGCGCTGAGCGCGCTGTCGGCCACCTGGGGCTTGCGGCGGTTGGGCGTCTCGCGCGCGGCCGCCGGGATAGCCGCGGTCTTCTTCGCGCTGACACCGTTCGCGTTGTATCGAAACACCGGGCACTTCAACCTGGTGATTTACCTGCTGCCGTTTCCGGCGACGGTTGCGGTCTGGCTGGCATCGGTGGATCGCGAAGGTTCATGGCGTGCCCGCGATCTCGTTGTGCCGCTGATTGGCTGCGTGCTGGTCGGGTTCAACTACATTTATTTCGCGTTCTTCGGGGCGTTCATCATCGGCGTGGGCGCCATCATCGGCGCGACGCGGCTGCGATCGCGCGCACCGCTCAAGGTGGGCGGCCTCTGTTTCGGCGCGCTGGTGCTGGCGACCGCGCTCAACATCACTCCGAACATCCTGGCCTGGCAGCAGTACGGCCACCCGGCCGGCGTCGCGCACCAGGTGACCGAGTCCGAGGTCTACGGCCTCAAGATTCGCCTGCTGGTGATTCCCACGCGGGATCACTGGTTTCCTCCGTTCAAGGCCTGGCTGGCCCGTGACGCCGCGGCCGGCTTTCCCTTCGACAACGAGAACGTTTCCGCGCGGCTGGGATTGGTCGCCACTGTGGGCTTCTTTGGATTGATGGCCGCGCTGATCTTCCCCCGCGCCGCCGGACCGAACGACGACGATCGCCGCCGGCGCGACCGGATTCGCGCGGCGGCGCTTCTCGTAGTCGCGCTCCTGCTGCTGGCCACCGTCGGCGGATTTGGAAGCATCTTCAGTCTTCTGGTGGCTTCAGACATTCGGGCCTACAACCGGGCTTCGCCATGGATTGCCTTCTTCGCCCTTGCGGCGGTCGCGCTGTGGGGCGATCGCATCACGCGGGCGTTGTCGAACCGCTGGCGCGCGGGATTTTGGATCGCCGTGTTGTTGATCGGCGTGATGGACCAGCAGCCGGCGTTTGGCCGCCTGACTGCTAATGCGAAGGTGGTCGCCGCGGAATTCGACCGTGTTTCGGCGTTCGTGTCGAGGCTTGAGTCGCAACTCGCCGATGGAGCGATGGTTTACCAGTTGCCGGGGCGACCGTATCCGGTGGATTCGGGTGTCGTAAGCCTTGTCGCGTACGGACAGTTCATGCCCTATGTGACGTCGCATCGGCTCCGCTGGAGTTATCCGGTGCAGAATTATGCCCAACTGGTGTGGGAGCGCGCGACGGAGCAGACTGAAGAGGCGGATCTGCCGCGCTACCTGGCGCGTGAGGGATTCTCGGCGATCCTGATCAGCCGTGCCGGGTACTCCGATCGCGGCGCGCATCTCGAGCAGGTGTTCCAGGGGCTCGGGGCCGGCGCCACGTTCCTGGCATCGAACGACGACTACATCGCGCTGGATCTGCGCCCGCTTCGTCCGGCGGTGGCGCGATGACGACGGTCTGCGTCGTCTGCGGCGGCGGCGACTTCGAGGCGCCCGTACTGGGTAGTCTCGCGCGATGCCGCGCCTGCGGATTTATCTTCCTGTTGCGGACGGCGGATTTGCCGCAGCGCATCGAGGCGCTGTATGCCGGGGAGTACTTCACCGGTGCCGAGTTCGGTGACTATGCGAGCCAGCACGGGACGTTCGCACGGAACTTCCAGGCTTATCTCCGGCGGATGCGCCAGGCCGGCGCCACGGGCGGACGGCTGCTCGAAGTCGGTTGCGCCTACGGGTTCTTCCTCGAGCAAGCGCAAGGGACGTTTGACGCCTCCGGGATCGACGTCAACGAGCCGGCGATTGCCGCCGCGGGCGCGCTGGGTGTCCGGGCCAGCTTCGCGGAGTTCCTGACCTACAAGCCCGACACGAAACTCGATGTGGTGTGCATGTGGGACACGATCGAGCACCTGCTCGAGCCGCTGGCCTATGCGGAGAAGGCGCGCGACGTGTTGCTCGATGGCGGCCGGTTGTTTCTCACCACCGGTGACATCGGAAGCGCGATGGCGCGCCTCCGGGGCGAACGATGGCGCATGATTCATCCGCCATCGCACGTGAACTACTTCTCACGATCGACGATCACCCGCCTGCTCGACCGTGCCGGGTTCGAGGTCGATCCCATTCATTCCGTCGGCACGCATCGCGATTTCCTGAATTCGCTGCATCTGCTCGGCCTGTTTTCGAAGAAGTCATGGGTCCGGCGAATGGCGGGTTCCACTGAGCGCCTGCTCACTGGACGCATTCCATCGCTCGGCTTCTACTTGAACTTCCACGACATCATGTTCGTGTCTGCGCGGAGGCGCCGCTGATGACGCCGCGGCTTCGGTGGCTCGCCTGGGCGGCGCAGCCGATCGTCATCGCGATCGTCCTCTGGCTGATGATTGACGGCCCGAAGCGCGATGTCCGTTACCCGTTGGCCTTCGCCGGTTCGGGGCTGGTCACGCTCGCTGAGGCACGGTCCGTGATGGATCACGGGGCCTGGTGGACACTCCCCGAAATCGGCACGCCACCCGGGGCGAGGACGCCGCTGCCGCTCCAGCACGCGCATCTCGACTTGATGCTGGTGCGCGCCGCCAGCGCCATGTCGCGCCGGCCCGCCTCAGTCGTCAACCTGGCGTGGATGTTGATGCTGATTGGTATGGGGGCATCGTCGTCGTGGTGCCTGCGCCGGCTCGGTGTGTCCGAGGCTGGCGCCTGGTCAGCGGGTGTGCTCTTCGCGCTGTCTCCGTTCGCGCTGAACCACAACACACACAACTTCGGCATGATGCCGTACCTGGCACCATTTGCGGCGACCGCCGCTTTGCAGCTCGCGGTTGCACGTCAACTTGGCGACACCCGTAGCCGATCGCGGATCATGTTTGCCGGCGTTGCGATCATGGGGTTCAATGCGATCCTCCCAGCGATGTTCGCGGCGTTCTTTGTCGCGCTGGGATCCGTGGCCGGATATGTCCGCAGCCGGCGCCGGGCGCCGCTTGTCATTGGCGCCGCGCTACTCTTGGTCATCGTCATCGCTGGCGTCGTGAATCTGGCGACGCCGGGCCCCAATCCGGCAGGACCGGCGCCCAATCAGGTCACGGCCGAAATGTACGGGCTCAAGATCCGGCAATTGGTCACGCCGATTCGTGGCCACTGGTTTCCGCCGTTTCGCAGTTGGGCCTTGAAAGACGATGAAGCCCACTTTCCGAACGGTACCGACAACGATCGACTCGGACTCGTTGCCACCATCGGGTTTCTCGGCCTCCTCGTCGTGTTCTTCGTGCCCTCCGGCTCAGGTCGCGGCGACGCCGGCGCGACGACGCGCGCGGCGTCAAGGCTCCTGGTCGCCGGGCTCCTGTTCGGCACGCTCGGTGGTTTTGGGACCATCTTCAGTCTGTTGATCTCATCGGCCCTCGATGACTTCAGCGGCATGACGCCGTTCCTGGCGTTTTTTGCGCTGGCGGGCCTGGCGCTCGCCGTTGACCGCGTGACAGAGACTCCGCCTTGGCACCGATGGCGCGGGGCGGCGTGGACGGCCGTGCTCGTCATCGGTCTCCTCGATCAGTCTGTGGCGACGATCCCGCTCCGGGCCACCCGTCTGCCGATTCATGCGGAGGTGACGCAGTTGCGCGCGTTCGTCGACAACCTTGAAGGCGCGCTGCGTCCAGGCGCCATCGTCCTGCAGTTGCCCCCTCGCGCGGAAATGAATGTGCCTGTAGTCAGGCGCATGGGCATTTATGACAGCTTCAAACCCTGGCTGTTCTCGCGCAGCCTGCGATGGAGTGCTCCGGATGGCTACGGGGAGCACGCGGGGTGGCAAACGGCCGCCATGACGCTCGCGGCTGCCGACATGCCGGCACACTTCCGGCGCGAGGGTTTCTCGGCCATCGTGATCGATCGGCACGGATTTCGGGACGATGGGACTGCTATCCTCGGCGCGCTGCAGGCCGGCCCTCAGCCCGCGAAGCTCATGATGCAGGATGCTCGTTACGTCGCGCTGGACATTCGTGACAAATGAACCAGGACATCAACATGCATGTGGAAATCGTCGTCCCAGTCTTCAACGAAGAGGGCAACATTGAGGAGTTGTATCGCCAGGTCGTCCGCGAGCTTGAGCCGCTCGGCGTGACCTTCGGATTCCTCTTTGTCGACGACGGCAGCCGCGATCGCTCGGTGTCGATTCTCGAAACGCTCCGCGCCAACGATCCCCGCGTCCAGTATCTGAGTTTCACACGGAATTTCGGGCACCAGGCCGCGCTGCTGGCTGGCCTCGAACATTCGACGGGTGACTGCGTGGTCACGATGGATGGCGATCTGCAGCATCCGCCACAGGTCGTCCCGGTGCTTGTTCGGCACTGGCAGCAGGGCGCGGACATCGTGGTCACGACCCGCGACATCGGTCCCTCGATGGGTCTGTTCAAGCGAGTCGCGACGCAGGGGTTTTACCGGGTGATGAATCGCATTTCGGGTTTGCGACTGCCGCCCGGCGCGGCAGACTTTCGCCTGCTCGATCGTCGCGCGATTGAAACCATCGTGGCATTTCCGGAGCGGCAGAAGTTCCTGCGCGGGCTCGTCAGCTGGACGGGGTTTCAGACGGCAGTCGTCGAATACAAAGTGGGCGCTCGGCACGCCGGCGAGGCCAAGTATTCGCTGGCCAAGCTGGCCAAACTGGCCTGGGATGGCGTCACATCGTTTTCGGCGACTCCGCTTCGCATCGCGTTCTATCTCGGACTGGGCATCATGGGGATCAGTGCGATCTACGGCCTTGCGGCCGTCGTCGCACGCGTGTTCGGGCGCACGCCGGCCGGCTGGACGTCGGTGCTCGTGAGCGTGCTGGCGATCGGCGGCCTGCAGATGGTCTTCATCGGCCTCATCGGCGAGTACCTCGCACGCGTGTTCGACGAGGTCAAAGGCCGGCCGCTCTATCTATTGAAGTCGCAAGGCCCGGCCAGGCCGCGCCCGCCCGTGCGAGAGAAATGATGCCGCCGGCGGGCTTCGGCCCGCCGGACGACAGTTCGCGGCGGCAAGGCTATACTCCGCTCGTCAGTAGCAGGAGCGTACCCATGTCTTTCCGCCGAGCCCTCGCCCTTTCAATTGTTTTACTGCTCATCGCCGCGTCAACCACACCGCTGCCGGCTCAACAGTCGTCGCCGGGATCGCAGAGTGTGTTTGCGGAAATGAAGTGGCGGGCCATCGGCCCGAATCGTGGCGGCCGCACCAAGGCCGCGGCGGGGCATCCCAGCCAGCCGTATACGTTCTACATCGGCGTCTGCAACGGCGGTGTGTGGAAGACGACCGATGCCGGGCGGACCTGGGTGCCGATCTTCGACGACCAGGAAACCGGATCGATTGGCGCCGTCGTCGTCGCGCCGTCCGATCCCAACATCATTTATGTAGGCAGTGGTGAAGGCCTCGCTCGACCGGATCTCTCGGTTGGCGACGGCATGTTCAAGTCCACGGACGCGGGAAAGACGTGGGCGAATATCGGCCTGCGGGACGCGCAGCAGATTCCCAACATCGCGGTGGATCCGAGAAACGCGAACCGGCTGTTTGTGGCCGTCGCGGGTCATCCGTACGGACCGAGCAAGGAACGCGGCATCTATCGATCGACCGACGGTGGCCGCACGTGGCAGGCGGTCCTGCAGAAAGATGAGAACGTCGGCGGCGCCGATGTGGACATCGATCCGTCCGATCCCAACATTGTTTACGCCACGCTGTGGGAAGAGCGGCAGGGGCCGTGGGAAAATGCGCAGTGGCGCGGCACGGGCGCGGGCATTTACAAGTCGACCGACGGCGGCTCGACGTGGCGGCAGTTGACGAAGGGCCTGCCGGGCGACGGCAACATCACGCAGGCGAACCTCGCGATTGCGCCCAGCAATCCGAAGCGGCTGTACGCCGCAGTTGCACTCAGCGGGGCGGCGTCGTTCTACAAGTCCGACGATGCCGGAGAGAGTTGGGCGGCGGCCAACAGCC
>Ga0210380_10000583_pt1 | contig 15940 bp, 8 predicted proteins | sample PLM4_5_coexredo_FD_155476 | JGI IMG/M metagenome (GOLD analysis project Ga0210380, IMG submission 155476) | Groundwater sediment microbial communities from an aquifer in East River, Colorado, USA - PLM4_5_coex redo | ecosystem: Environmental > Terrestrial > Soil > Riparian zone | place: USA... | reverse complement strand
GTCCAGGAATCCCTTGCTCCCGGACACGAGAGCCTTGGGGTCGACGTAGTTCGAGTACCAGCCGCCGCTCTGCACCCAGATGATCGCGGCTCCGGAGGGCTTGGCGGGCTTGATCACGTCGCAGGTCAGAGCGAGGCCGTCCTTGTGGCCGTACACCACGTCGGGAACGATCTGCGGTTCATCCGCGGCACGAAGCCCGGAAGGCAGCAGGGACAGGAACAGGAGCGTCCAGTGTTTCATGATCGGCCCTCGCGGAATATGCGATCATTGTCCGCGGTGGTTCCTGTGCGGCTAGCGCAATCCGTTGCCAAGTTCGCGGCTGGATCGGAAAAGTGCGCCACGACACTTCTCCCGCGGCACTATCCTGTGACTGGTGCGGTTTAGCGCTTGCCGAGGAAAGTTGATGTCCGGTCGGGGCTCCAAATTGAATTTGGCCGTGCGGCGGTCGTTCGCCGACCCGGGCAGCGATGGCGAACTGCTCGCGCGGTTCGTCCACAGTCGGGACGAATCGGCGTTCGCGGCAATCGTCAGCCGCCACGGTCCGCTCGTCCTGAGCGTCTGCCTCGGCGTCGTCGGTAACCGTGCGGACGCCGAAGATTGCTTTCAGGCGGTGTTTCTCGTTCTCGCGATGAAGGCGCGTGCGATCCGCAAGTCCGAATCACTCGCGGCCTGGCTCTGCGGCGTGGCGCATCGCACCGCGCTCAAGTCCCGGGCGCGACGCTTGCGACGGGCCGTCGTCGAGGATCGAGGTCGGCGTCCGGAGGCCGATTCGCGCGGGGAATCGACGTGGAGCGAGGTTCAGGAGGTGATTCACGAGGAGCTTGCCCGCCTGCCGGACCGGTTCCGTGTGCCGCTCGTGCTCTGCTACCTCCGCGGGACGGAGCAAGATGCGGCGGCCGTCGAATTGGGACTGAGCAAAGGAACGCTCAAGCGGCGATTGGAGGCCGGGCGGGCCCGGCTGCGGGAACGGATGATCCGGCGCGGCTTCGGCCCTGCCGCGATGCTGATCGGTGCGGTGTGGCCCGGCGCTGTCGCGAACGCCACCGTCCCTCCGCCGCTGCACAGCACCGCGATGCAACATCTGACCGGCCCCGTTCCCGCAGAGATTCACTCGCTCTCGATGGAGGTACTGGCCATGATGCGCACGGGATTGGTGAAGCTGGTTTTTGCTGCCGTGCTCGCCGGCGGGTTGATCGTCCTCGGCATCGGATTCAGCCTGGCCGGGAGAACGACCGTGGAAGAGGTCGCCCCGGTCGCCGGTGCCGCCGAGAAGGCCGCCGACAAGCCGATCACCGCGGCCGAGGACGCAACATGGTCCAAGGACGTGAACGGGCTTCAGGCGCGGGTCGTGCTCGTCGAGAAGCCGAGAAACAACGGCACCCGGATGCTTCACCCGTACCTCGAACTTCGGAATGCCGGAAGCGCGGCGATGCCGCTCAAGGTGAATTGCAGTTCGTCGTCCGTGAAGTTCTCCCTCGTCGATGCGGAAGAGAAGATCGTGGACGGCGGTCAGTCGCTGCCGCGAAGCGGCCCGCATCCCGACCCCGGCATCGTCTCGATTCCGCTGGACAGCACTCTGCGCGTGGGCATGCACTGCACCAACTGGGGCATCCCGCAGAATTCCGTCATGATCTCGACGGACAGCGGAGCGTGGATCATCAAACCGGAGTGGAATGGAAAAGTGTTCCTGCGGGCCACGGTGTCCGCCGGCAAGAAGCTGGGCGGCGACACGGAGAACCTCTGGTTCGGAAACCTCGAAACGCCGAAGGCCATGGTGGCGTGGAGCGTGTTGGCTGTCGATCCGGGCGAAGCGAAACTGCGCGAACACCTGATGTCCGGCACGCCGGCTCAGAAGAGCGCAGCGCTCGCCGCGATCCTGGAGTCGAAACCGACTCGACTCATGGCGGACGTGATTGCCGCGATCGAAGATACGACGAGCCTGCCCCGCGACGGCGACGCGGGATGGGGCTTCGTCGGTCATCAGGCCGCGACGGTGATGGCGAAGTGGGCGCAGTCCATCGACGGAATCGAACTCGGCGGGCAGCCGGGCCTGCGACCTTACACGGCGTATTCGTTCCACATGGATCAGGGCGACGGCGGCGAGGCGCTTCGCAAGGCGGGCCGGTTGGCCGAAGTGCGGAAGAACTGGGCTGAGTGGGCCGAGAAGTTGCCGCTTGCCGCTTCCAAGTCTGCACCCGACCAACCGAAGGGCCTGCTGTCGGAGTACCTCGGACAGTATCTCACGATCGAAGGCGAGGGCATTCGCGCGGAGGGCGGCAAGGTCGAGACCGGGACGATGCTCGTGGACACGGTGAACGGCAAGAAACTTGCCAAGCCGGTCGCGGTTCTGGTCCGGGGCCTGAATTATCCGGCCATGACGGTCCGTTCGATCGACCTGCCCGCGAAGCGGTGCGTGCTGAAGGGCTACGAGACGGGTGAGATGATCGGTTCGCCGCCGGGCTTGCTCGAAGCGGCGGAGGAACAGAAACGCACGGACGTGCAGTTGAGCCAACCCGTGTGGCGGTGGCGGCCATACTTCGTCGCCCGGATCGCCGTCGAGCCGGCGGGCCTCGAATTGCCGAAGTAGCGCCACAGCTTCGGCCGTCGGGCGCACAACAGGATGATTCTCGCATCGAATGTGCGGCCTTGCACGATCGCCCCGATGTGCTAAGACTCCACGAACATAGGGCTTTTCGAGCGGCCCTCATTCGAGCCCGAGGGAGGCTTCAAGGATAAGCCTGCGAGTTGCAGCGTTTCACGCGAGCTCCGGCCTTCGCCGAGCGATGACTGCCGGCCTATCCCCGCAACACCATGCGAACACTCCTCTCCGTTGCGTCACTTCTTCTTGCGGCCCCGCTCGCCGTTGCCGGGGAACTCACCGTCGGCTTCGCGGAAACTGACGTCACGCCGGAACTCGGGAAGAAGCCGGTCTACCTCGCGGGGTTCGGCCAGGACCGCCAGGCGAAGAAGGTTCACGATCCGATCATGGTGCGCGCGGTCGTCCTCGGCGACGGCGACCAGCGCGTCGCGCTTGTCGCCGTCGACGTGGTCGGCCTCTTCATTGGCAGCACGGAGCGCATTCGCAAGGAACTCCCGGGCTTCAAGTACGTCCTCGTTTCCGCCACGCACAACCACGAGGGGCCGGACACGATGGGCCTCTGGGGCTCCAACCCGCTCGTTTCCGGCGTCGATCCCGATTATCTGAAGAAAGTGGAAGCCGGCTGCGTGGCGACCGTGAAGGCTGCGGATGCGGCGCGGAAGCCCGCAGTCGCTCGCATCGGAACCGCTCGCGATCCCGACCTCGTCCGCGACACCCGCCAGCCCATTGTGAAGCACGACGAGATCGTCGCCATCCGCTTCGCCGACCCGAAAACCGACGCCCCGCTCGGCGTCCTCGTGCAATGGAACTGCCATCCCGAGGTGCTCGACAGCAAGAACACCGCTATCACCGCGGACTTCGTTCATTACACCGTGAAGCAACTTCGCGAGAGCCAGAAGTGCCCGGTGGCGTACCTCACCGGCGCCGTCGGCGGGCTGATGACGACCATCCGCCTTCCCGTGAAGGACGAATCCGGGAAAGACCTGGAGGATGGGACGTTCGAGAAATCGGAGCGATACGGCCGGCTCGTCGGGAAACTGGCCGAGAAGGGGCTGGCGGAGGCGAAGCCGCTCGCGCTGACGCCGTTCGATGTCCGCACCCGCGAGGTGCTCATCCCGATCGACAACAACGTCTACCGCCTCGCCTGGCAGTTCGGGGTGCTCGACCGCCCGGCCTTCAAGTGGGATGGCAACCCGACCCCGAAGGAGTTCGTCGTCACGAAGGACATCGCCAAGGCCGTCGCGGTGAAGACCGAAGTGGGTTACTTGAAGCTCGGCGAACTGGAAGTGGTCGTGATCCCCGGCGAGATTTACCCCGAACTCGTACTCGGCAAGGTGCAGGACCCCGCGGACCCCGGCGCGGATTTCCCCACTGCCCCGATCGAGACGCACCTCTACGGTCCGTTGAAGGGCAAGCATCGCATGATCGTCGGCTTGGGCAACGACGAGATCGGCTACATCCTGCCGAAGCGACAGTGGGATGAGAAGCCGCCGTTCTGCTATGGCTTGAAGAAGGCCCAGTACGGCGAGGGCAACAGCGTCGGCCCCGAGGCTGGCCCGATCCTCTGTGAAACGTTCCGCGACCTGGTGGAAGGCAAGAAGTGATCGCGTGACCTTTCGCTCAACGGACACTGCCAAGAAGTGATTGACCTCTTGCCTCGGCACCTATCATGGAGTGCCCGAGGCGGCAGAACCGGACCAACCGGATTCACCCGTCCTCCTGCCACGGAAGGCACGTCCCCTTGATGAAGCAGCACCGAAGATTCACATCCATCCGACACGATTACTGTGACTGACAGCGCGGACACCCCCCTGATTGCCGATGTTCGGCCTTCAGCCCAAGTCCGCCTCAAGGTCCCAGGTTTCCACGGCGACCCGTTCCGGCTGCCAAACCCCTAGTTTCGCGGGTTTTGCAAAGTTGGCGGGTTGAAACGGCCGAAAGAAGTGGCGTCGAAGCCGTTGTCTGCGGAGTTCGGGCGACAACCCGAGTTGCGCAACGCGGCCGGCGCGACTGACTCGACCGGTGTGAACCCTCCTTGGGCGATCCCCATGAGCCTGGTCCCGCGCGGCTGCCGCGACGCCGGCTCAGCCCCCAAGCCCCGGGGGCGCCGACCGGGGCCAGACACGCGACCGCCACGGATGGCCGGCAACAGCCGCGGCGAATGCGGGGTCGAGCGAGTTCAAACGGAGTGCCTCGCAATGAAAAAGGTGTTCACCACCGGCCAGGTCGCGAAGATTTGTAAAGTCGCACCCCGGACGGTCTCTAAGTGGTTCGATTCCGGCCGCCTCAAGGGATATCGCATCCCCGGCTCCCAGGATCGCCGCATCCCCCGCGAACAACTCATCCGGTTCCTCAAGGAACACGGAATGCCCCTCGGCGAACTCGAGGAGGAAGAATGGCACAAGGTGCTCCTCATCGGCACCGAGAAGCTGTTCAACGACCGGATCAAGGAAATCCTGCCGGAAGATGAGGACTTCAAGTTCCAGTACGCCAACAGCGGCTTCGAGGCCGGCATGCTGGCCGGGAACTTCCAACCGGACACGATCATCATCGACCTCGGCCTCGGCCGGGCCGAATCGATCCAGATCGTAGCCCGCCTGCGTGCGGACGAGACGCACACCGGCACGCTGATCGTCGGCCTCGCCAGCGAGGACGAAGCCGCCCCCGAGCAGCTTTCGCAACACGGGTTCAACGACGTGTTCAAGAAGCCGTTCGACCTGGCCCTGCTCGGCGAGAAGATCAAGAGCATCGCCGAAGCCAAGCGGGAAGACTGAGCCCCCTCCGTCTTCAACCCGCAGGCCCATCCGTCTCCCCCGGCGGATGGGCTTTTTTCATGCGCGCTTGGAACAAATCCCGCGCTGTTGCCCGCGGGGATGCGGCGGCGGACAATGAACGCCATGCCGAAGCCGCTTGTTGCGTTCGCCCTGTTCCTGGTCGTGCCGTCGCTGCGCGCCGCGCCGCCCGACTTCGACAAGCAGATCGCGCCGCTCTTCGCCTCCCACTGCCTGGACTGTCACCGCGGGGCAAAGCCCAAGGGCGACCTCGACCTCTCGAAGAAATCTGCCGTACTCGGCAAGGACGGCGCCGTGGTGCCGGGAAAGCCGCGCGAGAGCACGCTGTGGGAGCGCGTGGCCTCAGACGAGATGCCGCCGAAGAAGCCCCTCTCCGCCGCGGACAAGAAGCTCCTCAAAGAGTGGATCGAAGCGGGGGCGAAGTGGGGTTCCGACCCGATCGACCCGTTCCGCTTCACGACGGGCACTCGCGCCGGTTACGACTGGTGGTCTCTGCAACCGGTGAAGCGGCCCGCTGTTCCGGACTCCCGACAGCTTCACCCGATCGATGCGTTCATCGCCGCAAAACTCAGTGACAAAGGGTTGTCACTGTCGCCGCCGGCGGACAAGCGGATGCTGATCCGCCGAGTGACTTTCGACCTCATCGGCCTGCCGCCAACGCCGGAGGAGGTGGCCGCATTTCTCAAAGACGATTCCCCGGACTCCTATGAGAAGGTCGTGGACCGGTTGTTGGCCTCGCCGCATTACGGGGAGCGCTGGGCCCGCCACTGGCTGGACGTCGTCCGCTACGGCGAAACCGACGGGTTTGAACGCAATACCACCCGACCCAATGCCTGGCACTACCGCGACTGGGTGATCCGCGCCCTGAACGCGGACATGCCATACGATGAGTTCGCCAAACTGCAACTCGCCGGCGACGTGCTCCGCCCCAACGACCCCGACGCGGTGAAGGCCACGGGCTACCTAGTCGCCGCGGTCCACAACACGGTGCTCGGCAACGACCAGATGCGGGCCGTCGCCCGGGTGGACGAACTCGAAGACCTCGTCGGCGCCGTCGGCCAGACGTTCCTCGGCCTCACCGTGAACTGCGCCCGCTGCCACGATCACAAGTTCGACCCGATCGCGCAGACGGACTTCTACCGGCTGGCCGCGTCGCTTGCCGGTGTGAACCATGGCGAGCGGACTCTGCCCAATATGAAGTTGGCGACCGAGGTGAAACGAATCGAAACGGACCTTGCGGTCCTGTCGAAGGACCTCGCCGCGATCGAGGAGCCGGCCCGCAAGGCGATCCTCACGGCCCGCGGCATGGGCAAACCGGGCAAGGTTGCGCCGCCGTCGCCGATCGCCGCGTGGGACTTCCGCACGGGCCCGGACGATCTCGTTGGCAAGACGCACGCGAAACCAGTCGGCGCTGCGAAACTCACGCCGAACGGATTCGTTCTCGACGGGAAGACCGGCTTCGTCCGCTCAGCGCCGCTCGGCGCCGATCTTCGCGCCAAGACCCTCGAAGCGTGGGTGTCGCTGGACGACCTCGCCCAGCGCGGCGGCGGAGTCATCAGCTTGCAGACCCCGGAGGGCGGCGAGTTCGACGCCATCGTGTTCGGCGAGAACGAGCCCGCGAAGTGGATGGCCGGCAGCAACGGGTTCGTCCGCACAAAGTCATTTGGCGGCGACGTGGAGTCCGAAAAGGGCCCGACCCACTTCGCTATCGCGTATTCCGCGGACGGCACCATCGCCGGCTACCGTAACGGGAAGCCGTACGGCAAGGGTTATCTCTCAAACGGCCCGCGCGAGTTCAAGGCGGGAACCGCCGTGCTCGCATTCGGCTGCCGGCACGAACCGGCCAGCGGCAACAAAATGCTGGCGGGGACCATCGCTGCCGCCCGGCTCTATGACAGGGCACTGTCACTCGAGGAAGTGGCGGCCTCGTTCGCCTCCGGCCCGCAGTTCGTGAGCGAGGCCGAGATCGAGGCGAAACTCACGGCCGAACGTCGCAACGAGCGAAGAGCGTTGAAACTGACGATGCGTTTGCGACTGATCGAGTTGGGCGTTGCACGGGCCCATGCCAACCAGGACGTCTACGCGAACGTTGCCCAGCCGCCGCCGCCGACGCGGTTCCTCAGCCGCGGTCAGGTGGAGACGCCGGGTGAAGTCGTTGCACCGAACGGGCTGCCGGCGCTCGCGGTCACGAAGTTCGACTTCGGCCTCGCGCCGGATTCGCCGGACGCGGATCGCCGGAAGAAACTCTCGGAATGGATCGCGTCGCCGAGCAACCCGCTGTTCGCACGGGTGATTGTGAACCGCGTGTGGCACCATCACTTCGGCACGGGCCTCGTCGAGACGCCGAGCGACTTCGGGTTCAACGGCGGCCGTCCGAGCCACGCGGAGCTGCTCGACTGGCTGGCAGCGGAGTTCGCCGCGCCCAACGACGGCCGTCCCAGGACGTTAAAGAGATTGCACAAGCTCATCGTCACGTCTGCGACGTATCGGCAATCCTCGCTGCCCCGGAAGAATGCACTGGGCATCGACGCGGACAACCGCCTGCTCTGGCGCATGAAGCCGCGGCGACTGGAAGGCGAAGCCGTCCGCGATTCCATGCTCGCTGTCTCCGGCCTGCTCAACCGTGCCGTCGGCGGCAAAGGCTTCTCGGACTACAAGGAACGCAACTTCAACGGCACCGCGTACTACGACCCGTTCGACCCGGAGGAACCGGCGGCCCAGCGGCGCAGCATCTATCGCTTCACGCCGCGCGGGAGCAACACCGGCCTGCTCGACACCTTCGACTGCCCGGACCCCGCGGCGGCCGCTCCCCGCCGTGCCATCACCACGACGCCCCTGCAGGCCTTATCCTTGTGGAACGGCGGCTTCGCGCTCCGCAACGCCGGCGCATTCGCGGATCGCGTCGCGAAGGATGCACCGAACGATGTGCCGAAGCAGGTGACGCGCGCCTGGCAACTCGCCTTCGGCCGCGACCCGACAGCCGCGGAGCGCACACTGGCCGAGAAACTCGTCGCCGATCACGGCCTGAAGGCCCTGACGAGAAGTTTGTTCAACGCGAACGAGTTTCTGGTCGTGGAATAAGGCAGCCGATACGCAAGCTCCTCACATTGCGCTCGCCTTTGTTCTGCAATCGCCTTCCAGGCACACGTCGTCGACCGAGTCCGGCGGCTCGTTGAACGGCAGCCAGGTGTTCCAGCCGAGTCGCACGCCGAGGTCCTCCTCCGACACCTCCTGGATCACACAGTCCGGCACCTCCGTGCCCAGCAACAGCAACTGCACATCGAAATCGAGCTCGGCGCCGACGTAGAGCCGCACGAGTTGCGACAGGAGAAAGAAGCCCTTGCGGGCGGGCACGGGGTACGCGTCCGGCAGGAACTCGACGAACTCGCGATAGCGGAGCGGGCCGAGCACGATGCGGAAGCGGCTGGCCGCGTCCCAGACGCGCTGCCCGGCAATCGTGTTCTTCCCGAGCAGCCCCTGCCCGTTCGGGCCGAGGTCCGTCGGAGTCGTCGGGTTGAACGTGAGCCACTGGCCGGTGAGTTCTTCGACTTGAACGTCCACGCCGAAGTAATCGGCGAGCAGAATCTGCAGGCCCAGCGCGGTGGGCACGCGGCGGGCAAAGAGCCCGGAGTAATGGAGAAGCGCGAGGTCGTCGATGCGGGCGAGCGGGGCCGGGCGTTCGTCCCCGGGCGTGCTCGGCGGATCGACGCGGAGGCGATTCTGAAGTGCCGGCGTGCCGAGCCCGACGAGGCTGAGCACGGACCCGGTAAACGGATCGGGCGGCGCGGCGCGCCGCGCCGCGCCCTGCTTCGATCGTGCGAACTTCGCGAACCGCACAGGAAAACGATACTTCTCCCACGCCGCGTAGAGCATCAGGCCGAGGCGATGGTTGAAGATGTCGAACCAGTCTCGGAGCGCGGTGCGTTCGAACGGTGCGACGCCGCCGGTGAAACTCAGACGGTTGAGCAGGTCCGTGTATTCGAGCGGCAGCGTTCCATTGGGCCCGGTGAGCCCGAAGAAGTTGATGGTGACGGCGGGCACGTCCGGGTTGCCGGGATCGGTGCGCGTGTCGCCGTCCCAGGCGCCGGGCTTGCCGATGCGGTAGATGGAACTGGCGGGGAACGAGAGCGACGGCAGTGCCCGGATCTGGATCGTGCGGGCGAGCCGGTCCACGGGATCGAACGTGCCGGCGAGTTCGTCCTCGTGCAGGGCATCGAGCAACTTGAGCGCCTGGAAGAAGTCGAACTCGTACCCCTTCTCGAAGAGTTCGTCGGCCAGTGCAGGAAGGGCGGGCATGGCGGCTCTCACGGAGACTTCGTCAGCTTCCAGCCGGATTCACTCGCCTGCAGTCCCTGGTGGCCGGCGAACTCGTCGTAGACCTTGTGCATCTCGTCGATCGAATCGAAGAAGCCGACGATGAACGCGGCGCCGAACGAGTCTCCGGCCTTCACCGGCCGCCCGCCGATCTCCTCGATCATGCACACGTAGCCGCGCTGGTGGCACCACGATTCGCATGGAACCGTCGGGTCGAGCGTCATCCCGGCGAGCCACGGACCGTCCTTGCCGGTCTTCGGGTCGCGGATGTGGTACGCCCGGATGAACCGCTTCGGCTCCTTTCCGTTCTCGCGAACGTAGAGGAACTTGTCGTCCGGCGCGAAGTCGATGAGGAACTCCTTCGCGGGGATCGTCTCCGCTCCGCGGTAGCTCAGGTACACCTCACTGAACGTGTCGCCCATCTTGTGTTTGATGTGGCCGGGCATGTCGATGCGGAGGAACAGTGCGTCCGAGGCGTTCAGCGATGTGATCTTGTCCGACGACACGAAGTAGCGCTTGCCGGCGGGGAAGACGATGGTTTGTTCCCATTTGGAGCCGGCCTTCTTGCCCGGCGCGGCGAGCTTGTAGCTCCAATCCTGTTTGATGGCGACGAAGTCCGCTCCGGCGATCACGCTCGGCTTCAGGAGCTTCGCTTGCGTGCAGATCTGCGGGCCTTCGATACTGCGTTTGGGGCGCTTCCCGTGGTGCAGGTTGTTGAACACGTAGGGCAGGTCGCCGGGCAGCTTGTCGCGGTACTCCTCGTCGCTGCCGGGCTCCATGATCCAGTCGACGATGTCGAGCCCGAAGCCGAGGTCGCGGGCGCCGGTCTTCGGGTCGTGGAGGCTGCCGGCCTCGACACCGCTGACATACCCCTTCTTCCTGATCGCGGCCTCGAGCGTCTTACCTGCCAGCGCGATGCGGTTCTCATCCTCGGTCACCCTAAATGGCGCCTCGGGGGCGGCCGGTTGCGCCGGAAGGGCCGCGGCCAGGAACGCGACGGGAATCAGGAATCGGGTCATGAAGAACCTCTTCGGCGTTCCGCGGCACTTGAACCCTGAACTCGTTCCAGCGAAGATAACCGCTACCTGCCGATGCGAGCCCGCCTCATGCGCACGTCGTTCGTATTGCTCTTCGCTGCGATTCTAGCCGCGCCGGGCCGCACTGCCGAGCCCGTCAGCGACGAGTTCTTCGAAAAGAAAGTCCGCCCGATCCTCGTCGCGAACTGCGTCTCGTGCCACGGCAAGGAGAAGCAGAAGGGGGACCTGCGACTCGATTCGCGCGAAGCGATGCTCAAGGGCGGCGACACCGGCCCCGCCTTGAAACCCGGTGATCCGGAGAAGAGCCTGCTCGTCAAAGCCATCCGTTTCAGGGACGTCGATCTGAAGATGCCCAAGAAGGGGAAGATGACGGACGAGGAGATTGCGGTGCTCACGGAGTGGGTGAAGGGCGGGGCACCGTGGCCCGCGGGAGCAACCGCGACGCAGGCCGGCCCCGGCGACAAATTCGACCTCCACGCCCGAGCCAAAGCGCACTGGTCGTTCCAACCGATCCGCAAGCCGGATGTGCCGAACGTTGCAAGCGCGAAGACGCCCATCGATGCGTTCGTGTTGGCGAAACTGAACGCCGCCGGGCTTGGCTTCGCGCCCCCGGCCGACAAGCGCGTCCTGCTTCGCCGCGTCACCTTCGACCTGATTGGCCTGCCGCCGACGCCCGAGGAACTGGACTCCTTCCTGAAGGATGAATCGGCGGACGCCTATGAGAAGGTCGTGGATCGGTTGCTGGCTTCGCCCCACTACGGTGAACGCTGGGCCCGCCACTGGCTCGACCTCGTTCGCTACGCCGAGACGCACGGCCACGAGTTCGACTTCGAAATCGCGGAGGCCTGGCGTTACCGCGATTACGTAGTGCGGGCGCTGAACGCCGACGTGCCGTACAACCAGTTCCTCACCGAGCAACTCGCCGGAGATCTGCTCGACAAGCCGCGCCGCAACCCGAAGGACGGCTCGAACGAATCGCTCACCGCAACCGGGTTCTGGTGGCTCGGCGAAGCGAAGCACTCGCCGGTCGATTCGCGCGGCGACTACGCCGACCGCGTGGACAACCAGATCGACGTGTTCGGCAAATCGGTGCTCGGCCTCACCCTCGGCTGCGCCCGCTGCCACGATCACAAGTTCGATCCGATCGCCACAAAGGACTACTACTCGCTGTTCGGCGTGGTCGCGAGTTCGCGCTTCGACCGACCGGACGTAACCGACTCGGACGCGGCGGTGAAGTTGCTCGACGAGATCGCCACTCTCAAGGCGGGCGGGGAACGCAAGTCCCCGGAGGCGATGCCCGCCAGCCCCGCGATGGCGAAGTGGCGGGAACAGGCTGCGTCCTTCGAGCAGTTCGGAGACGGCTGGCGAGATCGCTGGGATGCATCCGGCCTCGCACTGCGGGCGGAAGCCGGCGCGGGGATGCCGCACAGCGGCCGCGAGGCCCGCAAGCTTGCCGGGGCGCTCCGTTCCCCCACGTTCATCATCGACAAGAACTTCGTGCTGCTCCGCGTCGCCGGCCGCGACGCCAAAGTGCGGCTCATCCTCAACGGCCTGCAACTCATTCAGAACCCGATCTACGGCGGGCTCGCCCAGAACGCGAACCACGGCGAGGAACTCCGCTGGATCGGTTTCGACGTCCGCATGTGGAAGGGCCAACCTGCCTATGTCGAGGTGCTCGATGAAGGCCCCGGCTACTTCGCCGTGAGCGAGGCGTGGTTCTCCGAGACCCATCCGCCAAGCGAGCCTTCGCCGAAAGTCGTGCTGTGGGAACCGGGCGAGGGCGACGATCGCAAGGCGGTTGACCGCATCTACGAACTGGAAGCGAAGTTGCCGGACCCGCGCCGCACGCCGGCGATGCGTGACGGCACTGGCCGCAACGAGAAGATCTTCGTCCGCGGCAATCCGAAGACGCCGGGCGCCGAGGCCCCACGGGCATTTCTCGAAGCGTTCAATTCCCGACCCTTCGCCGGGAGCGGCAGTGGGCGACTGGAACTGGCGGGGGCCGTCACCGATCCGAGTAACCCTCTCGTCGCGCGCGTGATCGTCAATCGACTCTGGCAACATCACTTCGGCGAAGGGATCGTTCGTTCGCCGGACGACTTCGGCTACCAGGGCCAACGGCCGACGCACTCCGAACTCCTCGACTGGCTCGCATCGGAGTTCACGAGCAACGGTTGGTCCATCAAGAAGATGCACCGCACGATTCTGCTCTCCACCGCGTACCGGCAGTCGTCGCACGCCACGGCCGAACAGACCGCGAAGGCCGTCACCGCCGACCCTCAGAACAAATTGCTGCACCGGCAGAATGTGCGCCGGCTCGAAGCCGAGGCCATTCGCGACGCGATGCTCGTGGTTTCGGGCCGGCTCGACCGCACGATGGAAGGCCCCGGCGTGCTGCCGTACCTCACGGAGCACCAGGTGGGTCGCGGCCGACCCGCGTCCGGCCCGCTGGACGGCAATGGCCGCCGCAGCCTGTACCTCCAGGTTCGCCGCAACTTCCTCAACCCGATGTTCGTCGCCTTCGACTACCCCACGCCGTTCACGACGATCGGCCGCCGCACCGTGTCCAACGTTCCGGCGCAGGCCCTCACTCTGCTCAACAACCCGTTCGTGATTCAGCAGGCAGAGCTATGGGCCAAGCGAACGCCCGCTGCCGGATCGGTCGACGACCGCGTGAAGGCGATGTACCGCGCCGCGTTCGGCCGCCTGCCGACGAAGGACGAGAGCACTCTTGCCGCCGCCTTCGTTCGGGAACTGGGAATGGAATCGGGCAAGCCGGAGAAGCCCTGGGCGGACCTGGCTCACGTCCTGTTCAACGCCAAGGAATTCATCTTCGTCGAATGAGTCCCCGAAACCCGGTTTCTGCTTTGGAAACCGGGTTTCTAAGCGCTTAGAAACCCGGTTTCGAAACCGGGTTTCGGTGATCACCTCTCGTAGGGTGGGCATTGCCCACCACCAGATCCGGTGCGCACCCGTGTTTCTCAAGAAGTGATTGGATCTGGTGGTGGGCAGTGCCCACCCTACAAGAGGTGATCACTTCTTCAGCAAGTACCACTGGGTATCCAAGGTCCGTCGGCAGACCACGGCACTGTGAGTGCGGGCGTGGAACTAACTCGCTTCGAGACCCGTCAGCGTACCTGTGCTCGAGGAGAACCGGTCCACCTCGAGGCCGAGTCGCTGGAGCATGCTGACGTAGAGGTTGCAGAGCGGCGGTCCATTCTTCAGGTCGAAGGCGAGATGCCGGCCGTGCTTGAAGCCGCCGCCGGCGAGCAGCACCGGCAGGTTGCGGCAGGAGTGGTTGCTCGCGTTGCCGAGGTTCGAACTGAAGAACACCATCGTGTTGTCGAGCAGCGTGCCGCCCTCTTCCTTCGACTGCTTCAACTTCGCGAGCAGATCGCCGAGCACTTTCAGCTTCTCGGATTCGACGATCTTCAGCTGTGCGATCTTGGTCGGGTCCTGGCCGTGATGCGAGAGGTCGTGGTGAGCCATGCTCACGCCCTGAATCGGCGGCACGGTGCTGGCCCCGCCGAGCATGATGCTCACGAGCCGCGTGGAGTCGGTTTGCAGGGCGAGGTGCGTGAGGTCGAAGAGGAGCCGCGTGCGGCCGATGAGGTCGCCGGGGTTCGGGATGTCCTGCGGCTGCTTCGCGTCCACCTTCGGCTTCGGCTTCTTCGCCCACTCCTCGGTCTTCGCCAGCCGCTGCTCCAGCTCGCGAACGCTGGTGAAGTACTCGTCGATCTTCTCCTTGTCGTTCGTTCCGAGCCCGGACTTCAGCCCCCTGGCCTGCTCGCCGACGGCGTCGAGGATGCTCTGACCGTCCTGGAGGCGGCGCTGCTGGGCCGCGACTTCGTCCGGCCGCCCCTCGATGAACAGCTTCGCGAACACCCGGCTCGGCGACCACTCGGACGGCACCAGCGCCCCGCTTCGCGTCCACGACAGCCCGAACCCTTCGCCGGACAGCGAGAGGAACGGATGCCGCGTTTCGAGGCCGATCTTCTCCGCCGCGAACTGATCGAGCGAAATCGTGTTTCGGAACCCGGCTCGGCGCTCCGGATGCGGCGCGGCCGTGAGGAACGAGAAGATCGAATCGTGGCTGTTGTCGATGTCCGGATGCGCGAGGCCGGACGCGACCGTGAAGTCGTCGCGGAAGTCCTTCAGCACTTCGAGGTACGGCGTGAGCGCGTAGTCCTTGCCGGGTTTCTCGGGGAAGAAGGCCTGCGGGTGAAGGCTGAGCGGCGTGCAGATGCAGACCATGCGCCGGGGCGGGGCGGCCTTGGGCGCGGCGGTCGCTTCGAGCCACGGCAGTGCGAGCGATACACCGGCGGCGCGGAGGAACGTGCGGCGCGTGGGAATCATGTCGCGGCTCCGATCGAAGGGACCATCCGGCAGGAGCCTTTAGAGTACCGGAAAGCAGGTGCAGACCGCAACCATTAGATGCCTGGACTTCACCTCCTGTCGGCAACCGAACTCACCACAAAGGCACAAAGGTCACACAAAGAGACACAAAGAATGATTGAACACCGGGCTCGAAGCGAGTGTCTTCAACGGTCTCGTTTATACTCGCTGCCCGCACGGGTTGTTCTTTACTTTGTGCCCCTTTGTGTGATCTTTGTGCCTTCGTGGTGACTCTGAGTTCTGCCAGGATGTGGGCGTTCTCGTGAGTTTCAAGGTATGATGTCTATTCGCGAAGATCTGCAGGGAGCAATGTCCACATGAAGCCCACGCGGCGCGAACTGCTTACCACGACGGCCTGCGGGTTCGGCCTGCTCGCGCTCGCGGATCTGCTTGCCGCCGCGGAACGAACCGATCCGCTCGCGCCCAGGCCGCCGCACTTTCCCGCAAAGGCCAAGCGCGTCATCTTCCTGTTCATGCACGGCGGGCCGAGCCAGGTCGACACCTTCGACTACAAACCGAAGCTGACTGAAGACCACGGCAAGCCGCTGCCGTTCCCCAAGCCGCGGGTCGTCTCCAGCGCCACCGGCAACCTGCTCAAGTCCCCGTTCGCATTCAAGCAGCACGGCCAGTCCGGCGCCTGGGTCTCGGAACTGTTCCCGCACATCGCCACCCGCGTGGACGACCTCTGCTTCATCAAGTCGATGCACGGTTCGAACTCGCGGCACGGCGGGGCGCTGCTCGAGCTGCACACCGGTTCGGACACGTTTGTGCGGCCGAGCATGGGAAGTTGGGTCGCGCACGGG
>Ga0210380_10000582_pt1 | contig 15940 bp, 10 predicted proteins | sample PLM4_5_coexredo_FD_155476 | JGI IMG/M metagenome (GOLD analysis project Ga0210380, IMG submission 155476) | Groundwater sediment microbial communities from an aquifer in East River, Colorado, USA - PLM4_5_coex redo | ecosystem: Environmental > Terrestrial > Soil > Riparian zone | place: USA... | reverse complement strand
GCAATCCGAGCGGCACCTGGAACTTCGTCAACGACCAGCTCTTCGATCACAACAACCTGGCCGCCTTGAGGGGACCGGTCAACACATTCACGGCGTCATTCCCGGGTCTGATCCGGTACCAGCCGCACCACTACTACCAGTTCTACGCGCAGGATGAATGGAAGGTCGGCGCCGGGCTGACGCTCAACTTCGGGATGCGATACGAGGTCGACACCCTCATCTGGAACGAGGAGCGGAAGAACGACGCCACGTTCTATCCGAAGGTGCTGCCACGCGTGGACTTCGCCACCCGCGGCGACGACAACAACTTCTCCCCGCGTCTCGGCCTGGCCTGGGACATCACGGGTGACGGCCAGACCGTCGTCCGCGCCGGCTACGGTCGTCTGTTCAACACGATCATGAACGGGACGCCCGGAGCCGAGGAGACGACCCTGAGGCAGACCGCGATCAGCATCAGCAACGCCTCCTATCCGGACCCCTATCAGGGCCGCTCGCCCGAGTCGTTCGCCTCGACGGCGCCGCCAAACATCAACATCTTGGACGACGCGATGGTCAACCCGTACGCGGACACGATCAACCTCGGGTTCTCGCGCCAGCTCGGCGCCGACATGGCCATCAACGCCGACTTCGTCAATACCAAGTCGAACGCGTTCAACGCCACCGTCAACGTGAACACGCCGCTTCAGGCGTCGCCGGGCATCGTCGCGCTGCCCTCCACGCGCCCGGACCCGACATGGGGCCGCATCCTGGAGGTGCAGTCACTTGGCTGGCAGAAGTACCAGGCGCTGCTGGTGCGGATGGAGAAGCGGTTCTCCTCGAACTATCAGTACACCCTGTCCTACACGCTGCAGAAGGTCGAGGACAATTCGTTCGGCGGCACCTCGACGGGCAACATCACCGACGCCTACAACCAGCAGTGGGACGAGGGGTACGGGAATGCCGACCGTCGTCATGCCTTCGTCGGTAGCGGCGCCTACATGCTGCCGCACGACGTGATCCTCGGCATGGTCTGGACGCTCCGCACGACGGCCCCGTTCAGCGCCCGGGCCGGCATTGACCTCAACGGCGACGGCGCCAACACCGACTACGTGCCGGGCACCCACAAGGGCCAGGGCAACCGCGACCTCGATGTGGGCAAGGTCAACGCGTGGCGCGCGACGAGAGGGCTCGGGCCGGTGAACGAAGCGAACTTCAGCCAGAACGACTTCAAGCGCTTCGACCTGCGCGTGAGCAAGGCGTTCACCCTGGGTGGCAAGCGCCGCCTCGAGGGGATCTTCCAGGTCTTCAACCTGTTCGGTCGCGACAACCTCGGCGGCATCGGCAGCAGCTTCCAGACCAACGCGCTGTCGGATACGTTCGGACAGTTGACCACCGCTCAGCCCAAGCAGCAGAGCGAGATCGCGGTGCGTTTCACGTTCTAGGAGCCTTCTCGCAAGGGGAAAGGGACAAGGGGGGAAGGGGGAACCGCTTTCCCCCTTTCCCCCTTTTTCCGGTCCCTCCTACACAGTTCTTCCCTCCCTACACCTCGCCCCCTCCCGAACCGAAACCTGATCGTGTCGGAATTCAGGTTCGAGAAGCAGCGCGTGCCTGCGACGCTGACGCTTGCGGTGGGCACGTCGATCAGAGGCTCCTTCTTCGTCGCGGGCCAGACATCGGTGCGACCGGGCCGCGAGCGTGTCGGCGACATGCTGAACGCGCAGACGGGATTCTTCCCCTTCGAGCTGCATGACGGCAGCACGGTTCTCTACAGTCGTGCGCACGTCGTCACGGTGTCGCTCGACCCCCCAATCGACGAGGCGAGCGAAGCTCCCGGGTACGACGTCGCGCCCAAGCACCACGTGGCCATGGTGTTGTCGACCGGCCTGCGCATCAAAGGCACCGTTGCCGTGTATTGCCTGCCGGGCCACGAACGGCTGAGCGACTACGCGCGTACGCCAGAGATGTTCCGGTACCTGGTCACCCCGCGGAACACGCTGCTCGTCAACACCACCCACATCGTAGAACTCACGGAGATGCCTGACTGACGTGGCAACCGAAGTCGCGACCTCATACGTCGAAACCCTGCTCAAGCGAGTCGCCTCTCGCGGTGCCAACCTCGGCCTTCGGTTCGAGGCCGGCGCGCCCGTACGCGTGACCGGCGGCGAAGGCGGCCCCAAGGACATCACGAACCGCCCGCTCTCGCCGGCCGAGATCCTCAACGCGCTGACCACCATCGTGCCGGACGACCTCAAGCGCCAGGTCCCGCCGGCGCCGGAATTACGGTTCGAGTACGAGTGTCCTGGCACGGGCCGCTACGCGGTCACGATCGTCCGGGCCGAGGGACAGGTGTCGGCCGTGATCGACCCCATCGTGGCGCAATCGGCACCGCCTCCTCCTCCGGCTCCGGCCGTCAAGCTGGCGAGCTCAGCGTCGCCGGTTGCGGCGCCGCCGGTGGTTCGGGCGCCCGTCGTCGCGCCTCCGTCGCCGCAGGTCGCCGTGGCCGCGCCGGCCATCGACCGCCTCTTCTACTTGATGTTCGCGGCCAAGGCGTCCGATCTGCACCTCTCGGTCGGCATGCCGCCGCTCATCCGGAAGGACGGCGAGATCATGCCGCTCGAGAAGGACGCACCCGCCCTCGACGTGGCGACGGTGGAAGCCCTGCTCGAACCGATCATTCCCGCCAAGAACCGCGAGGAGTTCGGACGGCGGCACGACACCGACTTCGCCTACGAAATCCAGGGGCTCGCGCGCTTCCGCTCGAACATCTTCATGGACCGCAAGGGTCCGGGCGCGGTCTTCCGGGTTATTCCTTCGAAGATCCTGACGGCCGAAGAGCTGGGCCTCTCGCCGTACATCCTGAAGCTCTGCCAGCTCAACAAGGGGCTCGTCCTGGTAACCGGGCCCACGGGGTCGGGCAAGTCGACGACGCTCTGCGCGATGGTGGACTACATCAACCGCACGCGCACGGATCACATCATCACCATCGAGGATCCGATCGAGTTCGTGCACGAGAACAAGGCGTGCCTGTTGAACCAGCGCGAGGTCCACACCCACACCGACGGGTTCAAGGACGCGCTGCGCGCGGCGCTGCGTGAAGACCCGGATATCGTGCTCGTCGGTGAGATGCGCGATCTCGAGACGGTGGCCATTGCTATCGAGACGGCCGAAACGGGCCACCTCGTGTTCGGGACCCTCCACACCACCACCGCCGCCTCGACCGTGGACCGCGTGATCGATCAGTTCCCGACCGACCGCCAGGCGCAGATCCGCATCATGCTGTCGGAATCGCTGCGCGGCGTCATCGCGCAAACCCTCTGCAAGAAGATCGGCGGCGGGCGTATCGCCGCGCTCGAGGTGCTCATCGTCAACGGCGCCGTCAGCAACCTGATTCGCGAGGCCAAGACGTTCCAGATCCCGTCCATCATGCAGGTCGGGAAGTCGCTGGGCATGGTCACACTGACCGAAGCGCTGATGGATCTGGTGACGAAGAAGATCGTCGCGCCGGAAGAGGCCTACGCCAAGGCCGTCGACAAGACCGCGTTCGAGGCGCTGCTCAAGCGCGGCGGCTTCGACACGAAGTTCGCGGCCGCGGGATCCTAGCGTTCAACCCACGCGTAAGGCCTCGGCGCCCGGGGACCAAGGCCCGGGCCCTGGCCCCCCGCGCGCGTCGATACGACCTCTAGAACAGGAACCGCGCCCCCAGTTGGAGCTGCAGCGCGTAGCCGATGCCTGGAACGAACCCGGTCGGCTGCTTGAACGTGGCGCTGCGCCCGTTGCCCGTGTAGCTGTTGCCGAAATTCGCGGTGTTCAGCACATTGAACACCTCGGCGAACACACCGATCTTCCTTTCTCCGCCGAGCGCGAAAAACTTCGTCGTCCGCACATCCATGACCGTCGTGGGATCACCGCGCTGCGAATTGACGGCGACCTGTTTTAATGTGACCGGGTCGATGTAGCGATCGTTGTTGGTTCCGTCGCGGTTCAGGTCCTGCCCGGCGGTCAGCGTGTACGGCCTCGCTGTGGCCGCCTGGAACACGGGCGATACCTGGATGCCGTAGGGCAGTTCGAAGACCCCCATGATGACGCCCCGATGGCGCTCGTCGTTGCCGGTGGGCCCCCACTCTCCCTCGGCGAACTGGTCGAATTGATCCTGCGCCACGGCCGCGCCTGCGCGTGCTCCGGTGGATCCGCCGTAGGCGTACGCGCCCGCGAGCGTGTAGTGCGCCTGAATCGTCACCCTCTGCACGCGCCGCTGAAACTGTACGGTCAACGCGTCGTACCGCGACTCATTGTTGGTCACGAGAATGTTGACGGCGTTCAGCTTGTCGGGGATGCCGTACACGCGCACGAAATCGGGTGCGAGCACGCGTGTCCCGTTGACGATCGGATTGATGTTGATCCGCCGGAATTCGCGGCGGCCGATGACGTGGGTGAAATCGACCGACACGGCCGTGTTCGGAGCCAGCTGATGCGCGTAGCCGACGTGCATCTGCTGATTGCGAGGATCGGTGATATCGGGCGCCAGATACTCGCCCGCAGCGCCGCGCGGCAGCGAGTTGGACTCTTGCGGCTGGGCGGGCAGCGGATCAATCCCGAACCGGTACGTGGCCAACTGCCCCGTGCCGTACGTCGTATTCGTCAACGTGGCGAGCGCATTGAGGGGCCGCTTGTTCTGCGACGATGCGTCGCCGGCTCCGCCAGTGTTGAACTGGTCGAAATAGAGGCCCCACCCGCCGCGCACCACGCGCCGGCCATCGCCCGCCATGTCCCACGCGAAGCCAACGCGGGGAGAGATGTCTCGGGTCGGCGTCTCCGGAACGCCAGTGTATTGCGTGTTGCCGATGGCCAGGAGCACCTCCCGCGTGGCGTTGTTGGCGATGTTGCGCTGGTCGTAGAAGTTGAAGTCGATGTCGTAACGAACACCGAGATTCAGCGTCAGGCGCGGCATCGCTCGCCAGTCGTCCTGAAACCACGTCGCAAACTGCTTCGCACCGTAGTTGATGTCTTCCGCACGTATCGGGTTGGCTTGCTGCCACTGGCGCACCACGCCCGGCGTCGACAGCCCCTGCGGGTAACGCCCGTTGCTGTTGCTGAGGATTACCGACGGATCGTCGAAGAACGTCACCGTGGGGAAATGCTCATTCGCATTCAAGAGCCCCAGGTTGGGCAGCGTTTTCATATCCACGCCCGTCTTCAGGGCGTGGTTCCCGACGAGCTGCGAGATGTCGTCCTTGAACTGGATGACGTACGTGTCTGTGAGCGACCCGCCCGATCCGCCGGCGCCGACCGTGACCGCCGGGAACGCAAGACTCGGCGGATTGGAGAACACCGGAACGTCCGGGAAATCGCGCGTGTAGTGTGCGCCGGTGATCGCACTCGTGACGTCGCTCAACCGGTAGAGGTGGTTGGCCTGCACGGTCAGCTGGTTCAGCCCGCGAGTGCCCATCACCCAGCTGTGCTGGCCCACGACGCTCCACATCTTGATGCTGCTGTTCTCGGGTTCCCGCAGATCGTTGCGGACGTTGAACGTGACGGCATCTCGGTAATCCCGCTGGCCCGCGTAGCGAATCATCGTCGACTGGGTGTTACTGAGCTGCGCGTTCACTTTGCCGGTGTACAGCTTGAGCCGGCCCGGCGTGGGGCCCGCGTGCGGATGATTCGGGTTCGCCAGGCCGAGCGGCACGAGCAGCTGGAGTTGACTGTACAAGTCGTCCGGCACCGGGACGGCGGTGTCGTCCTGGACCTGCTCGATCGCACCGAAGAAGAACATCCGGTTAGACAGGATCGGACCACCAACTGACCCGCCGAACTGCTTCCGGTTGAACGGCGGTTTGGCCTGGCCCGCGGCCTCCGAGAAGTAGTCCTTGGCGGTGAGCGCCTTGTCGCGGGCAAAGAGGAAGGCCGAACCGTGGAACTGGTTCGTCCCCGACTTGGTCACCATCGTCAGCGCCGCGCCGCCGGTGCGTCCGTCCGCCGCCGTGAATTGGCTGGTGGCCAGCTGGAACTGCTCGAGGGCTTCGGTCGTGAAGGTCAGCAGCGGTCCGCCGTAGCGGTTGTCGCGGTTGTCGGCGCCGTCGACGGTGGGCATCACATTGGTGCCCGAGGCCCCGCCGATCGACACGCTGCCGACGTTTTCCTTGCTCCGATGGGTGGGCGCCATCGGGGCCGCACCGGGCAGCAGTGCCAGCATGCCGCTGACGCTGCGCGTGATCATCGGGAGATTCTCCAGCTGATTAGCCTGGATCGTCGAGGCGACTTTCGACTGCGTCACTTCGATGATGGGCGCGTCACCGGTGACGGTGAGGGTTTCGTTGAGCGACGCGACGTTCATCTTGAAATCGACCGTGAGCGTGGCGTTCACCCCGAGCGCGATGCGCTCACGCATCGCCCCTGCAAACCCGGTCAGCTCGGTCTTCACATCGTAGATACCGGGCTCGAGGCCCGGCATGTAGTAGAGCCCCTCGGCGTTAGTCACCGTGGTCCGAACGACGCCAGTGCTGGTGTTGGTCGCGGTGACCGTCACGCCCGGCAGCACGGCGTCACCCTGATCCAGCACACGACCGTTGAAGGTTCCCGCTTGCGCGAACGCCAGACCCGATGTCGCCACGAAGGTCAGGGTCGCCAGCCATGCACACCGACCAACACGTCTGCCACGCACACCCATCGTGTCCTCCGTTCTGAGAAAACCCGGGAACCAGTGGTCCCCTAACCGTTCCCGTGCGCCCGTCCCCGACGAGCCAAGGTGACTGAGGTCGGCAGCGAGGGCACGGGGGTGACCTGCGCTTCCGCAACCGTCGCGACCCTGATCAGCAGACCGACCGCAGCAGGCAACGAGACGTTCTGCGCATGGGCGTGTCCGTGAGTGTCAATTCGTCGGGACGGCCCCTGGCAGCGCCGCCACTTTGCGTCCCCCGATCCACACCGAATCGATCTTCCGTGTGTTCTTGATGTCGGTGAGCGGGTCGGCATTCAGGACGAGCAGGTCGGCCCACTTCCCCATCTGCAGCGTGCCCGCGCCGTCGATCTTCATCACGCGCGCAGCCGTGCCCGTCGCGGCCACCAGCGCCTGCATCGGCGTCAGGCCGGCCTTCACCATGAACTCGAGCTCCAGATGCTCGTTGAACCCCGCCCAGCGGCCCGGATTGCGGTCTGGAATTGAGCTGCTGTCCGACCCCATAGCAATCGCGATGCCGGCGTCCGACAGGACCTTGAGGTTCTTCGTCCCCTGCGCGAACTGCCGTTTCGCGTCCTGCGCGGCGGCGTCGGTGCGCATCCGCTGCTGGCGCGCCGGCGCGCTCAACAGGTCTACCTCGCGCTTGTAGATCGACAGGCCCCGCAGGAAAAACGGATCCGTGAAGAACTCGGGCGTCGCTTCGTACGCGTAGACCGCGTAGTCGCGCGACAACGTCGGGATGAGCGCGACATTGCGGCGCTTCATTTCCGCGATCGTCGACGCGTCCACGTCTGTGTCGCGAATGCTGTGCCCGATGACGTCTACGCCTCGGTCGATCGCAAGCCTCGCATCCTTGAGATAGACGATGTGGATGGCGACGGGCATGCCGTGCTTGTGTGACTGCTCGATCGCCGCCGCGACCACATCGGGCTTCAGGTCGAGCGGTGTGCCGTCGAGGTGCAGCTTGATGAAGTCCGCCTTGAGCGGCACGTGCCGGTCGACGTCGATTCGCGCGCCATCCGCCGTCTCGTTGCCAGTCGGCCCGGGGCGAAACAGGACCGGCCGGCCCGAGGCATACAGCCTGGGCGCATCGGTGACGACCGGGCCGATGCCGAGCCGCTGGGTGTCACGCAGGTAGAAGCCGTCCGCCTCGTCATAGGTCTCGAACCCCAGCGTCATCACCGACGTAACGCCGTACGCGGCATACATCTTCAGGCGGCGAATCATCTCGTCGCGATTCGGCGGCTGGGTCGCCGAGATGTCGGGGTCGATGTGCGCGTGCGAGTTGATCATGCCGGGCATCACGGTCTTGCCGGCCAGATCGACCACCGTCGCGCCGGCGGGCGGCATGACGGTGGCGGACGGTCCGATCGCCGTGATCTTCCCATTGGTGACGACGATGGTGGTCCGCTCGACGGGCGCGCCGCCGGTGCCGTCGATCACGCGGGCGTTCGTGAAGGCCACCACGCCCGGTGCCGGCGTCTGTGCCTGTGCCGGAGTCGCGACCACCACGCAGACCGTTGTGAGAGAGATTGCTACCGACAACCGGGCGGCAGTACGCAGGTTCGAGAATGTCACTTGGTGCCTCCTGTCCGCACGTCGCGGGCGGACTCTCCCACATACACGGCCTTGGTCTGCGTGTCGAAGCAGACCGGCTCTCGATAAAGGGGTGAAATCGGGTGAACGTTCGGCAGCTCATCCCTCATGCGCAGGAAGAGCGGCTCCATCGGCGTGTCGAACCGCCCCCCGCCCACCTCGTCATGGTGGGTCGGCATGTAGAAGCGCGGATTGTAGAGACGTACGAGCGGAATGGTCGTCGTCTGCGACTGCGGCACCAGCGTCGAGTACGACACGATGGCGAGATCGGTGCGACCGACACGTTGCATCGTCTGCCGCTCGGCCTCGGTGCCCGGGCCCGGCGTCTCAGATCCCGACGTGTCCCTGAAGAAAATGCGGAACGTGTTGTCGAGGGTGATCAAGTAGCTGATGACGCCTTCCTCAGTGATTCCCGGATCGTTGGCGCCTGCCCCCTCCTGTCGCGCTTTCGCCTGCTGCTCGGGCGTTCGCGTGAGGCCCGCCGCGGCCATCAGCGCGCGGTACGCCGCCGTCTGCGCGGTGCCGACAGCTTCGGGGCCGTCGCCGTGACGGCCAAGCATCGGTTCCACGGTCACGTCCTTGAACGTCTTCAGCTCGCCGCCCTTGCCCGTCACCGTCACGACCTGCCGGTCGTCCACGCCCATCTTCCTCGCCTGCGTGGCCGTAATCGGTGCGCCGATCAGCGGTGCGCCCGTGTGCTGGGCGACGTACGGGGCATCCGACATGTGGTCACCGTGCCCGTGGCCAATCAGAATCGCGTCCACCTTCTTCACGTCGTCGCGGGTGAATCCCAGGGGGCGGGCTGGCGGCGTCCGGGCGTAATGCGCGTTGAGCAGGAGCACCGTGTTGCGGTACGCGATCTCGTGGTTCGACGAACCGAGGTACCGGACTACGAGGAGTCTCGGGCTTCTAGGGGCCGGACCACCCATCGACGTCCCTGTCAGCGACTGGCACGCGGGTTCCTTACTGAAATCGATGGTGCCGCCCTGGGCGTGCACGGTCGATGTGGTGATGACGAGGGCGAGGACGAGCGCGCTACACGCGCTCAGCCAGTTCTGCATCGTGATGAGCCTCCGACGATCGAGTTACGGGGGGAACGAGTGACGCTCGTGTACCAGCTTCACGGGAGGGTGTCAAGTATGCCGCGCTACTGTTGCTCCACGCGATAGCCGCGCTGTTGCAACATCACGAGCAGTCCGTCAGGCCCCACCAGATGGGCGGCCCCGACCACGACAAAGCAGGGCGACGCGCGGACAAGACACGCCTCGAGCTGCGGCATCCAGTTGCGATTGCGTTCGGTGACGAGCGAGGTGTAGGCCTCCGGGGAGTCACGGAAACCCGACAGCAGCGTGACCTCGACTGCTGCGGTATCCCCGGACTTCCAGGCGGCAACCAGCGAACGCAGGCTGGTCCGCTCAGTTTCCTGCTCCGCCAGCGCGCTCCTGAGGAGCTTCTCCTGCAGGGCCTCGGGCATCCGGTCGAATCGATCCACCTGCGACTCGAGCGTCTCGAGCCCCATCACGGTCTTTCCCGTCCTCGCCGCCATGTCATAGAAGTGCTTGTCGAGCCCGAGTTGAGGATCGAGCCCCGCGGCCTGGGCGCCGAGGGCCTCGATGAGCAGCATGACCATCCAGGGTTTCATTGGCCGGATCAGGGTCATCACCATCGGAATCCCCTGCAGCCGTTCGGCCACCAGCGCCGCAGTCGCGGGTGACACTGCGTCGTCGAACGTCCGGCCATCCTGGTAGGTGCCTTTCGCAATCAGCGCAGGACCCGACGTCAGCGGATTCGCTTCGGCGAGATCGATTTCCTCGACGAGCGCCCCGGCGGCGTCGAACGCGGTCTGGTACGCAGGGCTGAGCGGATACGCCTCAGGCGTGAGAGCGTGGATCGACCCGGCCAGAAACAGCACGCCCGTTCGCGACTGGACCTTCCAGAGGAAGCTCTTCCCTCGCGCGGGACCCTGCGCCCCCACACCTATCGTCAGCGCGAGAATGAGACCGAGAGCGATCGAGGACTGCCGCACGCGTCTATCTTGCGCGGTAGGCGGACCTGTCCGCAACCGTTGTTCGCCGGCGGGCGCGGCCACGGGGACTCCGCCTAGATCGCCGTGTCTGTCGAGCCGTCGTTCGACAGTCCGGCGATGGCCTCCTCGACGGCTGTCGGGACGAAGGCGTGACGCGGGAAGACGAGCCGCATCAAAGGCGGCGTCACCATGGTCGTCGCCAGCACCATGATCACGGAGGCCGAAAACACCTCAGACGTAATCAGGCCGTTGGCAAGCCCGTAGCCAGCGACGATCAAGCCCACCTCACCCCTCGAAATCATTCCCACGCCCACCCGAACCGACTCTCCCGTCGAGAAGCCCGAGAGCCGGGCGAACACGCCGCAGCCGATCGCCTTGGTGACAATCGCCACGACCACGAGCGCCACCGTGAAGGCAGCCCGGGGACCAAGTTCGCGACCATTCGCCTCGAGGCCAATGCTGATGAAGAACAGGGGAACGAACATCGAGTAGGTCAGCGGATGGATGCCCGCGTCCACGTCCTTCTTGAACTCGGTCTGCGCGATGAGCACGCCCGCCAGGTAGGCGCCGGTGATCGCGGCGACCTCGCCGACATACTCAGCAGCCAACGCGTAGGCAAACATCACGACGAGCGCGGCAGCCAGCACGGCTTGACTGACGCCCAGGGTGGACGCCCACCGAAGCACCGGGGTCAGGAACCGCCTGGCTGCGATGGCGACGACGAAGAACAACGTGACACGTACCACGACGAGCCCGAGGGCCGCCCAATTGAGGCCGGTGTCTGACGCCTTGGCCAGGGCCACCACGACTGAAAGCACGATGATGCCCATCACGTCGTCGATGACCGCGGCGCCCAGAATGGTCGAGCCTTCGCGCGAGCGAAGCGCCCCGATCTCGAGCAGCGTCTGGGCCGAGATGCTTACGCTCGTCGCGGTGAGGATCGCGCCGATGAAGATCCCTTCCCAGTAGAGCGGCAACCCAAAGGCGACGGCCGTCGCGGCACCGCCTGCCATCGGCAGGACGACGCCGCCGAAAGCCGACCAGAACGCGACCGTCCCTACACGGCGCATCTGCACGAGGTCGGTTTCGAGACCGGCCACGAACATCAGCAGCAGCACACCGATCTGCGCGAGGTCGCGGACGAACGGCAGGAGTGGCGCCGTGTCGGTGCCAGGCCCCGGCGCAAACACCGGCCACCCCAGCACGTTGAGCACAGTCGGGCCGAGCACCAGGCCCACGAGAATCTCGCCGAAGACGGAGGGTTGATGAATGCGGGTGGCGAAGGCGCCGGCCATCTTGGCCGACGCCACTACCAACGCGAGCAGCAGAACGATCTGAAGCGAATGTGACAGGGGACTCTCCCGCTGAACGGCTGCGTGAAGCCCCTTCGGGCGAGCACGGGGGCAGGGACTGGAGACCTGCCCCCGCGCTGCTCCCGCCGCCTCAACTACTGGCGGACCACCGGTGGGCAGGCACGACGCTCACCGGCAATTTCATCACAACCGCTACTCCGCCCGCACAGGCCTCATTCCGGGCGCCACGCCCGGCATCGCTACTGCCGCCACGCTGTCACCGTGCATCGGCGTGCCAGGGCCGAGCACGAAGTCGGGATACGCGAGCACGCCCATCTCCGGCACGTCGAGGCCCTCGAGCTCGGTTTCTGCCGAGACCCGATTTCCGATAAGCGCATCCACGACCTTGAAGAAGACAAAGAAGCTCACGAACACAAACGCCATGCAGGTCATCGTGCCGACGCACTGAGCCGCCAACTGGCTCGCGTCGCCATAGAAGAGACCCCTGACCGTTCCCGGCACGCCATTCCACCCGTCCCCGTACGCGCCGTCCGCGAACAGACCGAGCGACAGCACGCCCCAGGCCCCGTTGACGCCGTGCACGGAGATGGCGCCGACCGGATCGTCAATCTTCAACACGCGATCGAAGAAGAGCACCGATTCGACGACGAGGAATCCGGCAATCACGCCAATCAGCATTGCCGCGCCGCTCGTGACGAACGCGCACGGCGCCGTGATCGCCACGAGACCTGCCAACAGGCCGTTGCAGAGCATGCTGGGATCGGGCTTGCCGAGCCGCCACATCACGTAGAACATCGCGAAGACCGCCCCGCCGGTTCCCGCGAGCATCGTGTTGACGGCCACCACCGCGATACGCAGATCGCCGCCGGCGAGCGTCGAACCGGGGTTGAAGCCGAACCACCCGAACGCCAGAATGAAGGTGCCGGCGAGAGCCATCGGCAGGTCGTGTCCAGGCATCGGCAGCGATTCGCCGTCCTTCGTGTACTTACCGAGACGCGGACCGATGACGATGGCCCCCGCCAGCGCGGCCATGCCGCCGACGAGATGGACGACCGACGAACCCGCAAAGTCGACGTGTCCGTGCCCGAGACCGAATTCCTTGCCGAGCGTGGCGAGCCATCCGCCGCCCCACACCCAGTTGGCGAATATTGGATAGATCACCATCGACATGAAGAAGCCGAAAACGAGGAACGACGACCACTTCCAGCGCTCAGCCATCGCGCCGGTCGGAATCGTCCCTGCCGTATCCATGAAGACCATCTGGAACAGGAAGAGCGCAAAGACGCCGACGTCGTAGTTGTCACCGCTCAGGAAGAATCCCTTCATGCCAAACAGCCCGAACGAATGGCCGAACAGACTGAGCGTGAACTCACTGTTGAGGGACGGCGTGCCTCCGAGTGCACCGATCGCCCCCACGCCGCCCATCTGCAACGCGTAGCCGCAGATCCAGTAGCCCAGCATGCCAATGGGATAGATCATGAAGTTCATCGACATCGTGTGTGCCGCGTTCTTGGCGCGGCAAAAGCCGGTCTCGACCATCGCAAAGCCGGCCTGCATGAACATCACGAGGAAACCCGCCAGCAACGTCCAGACGAAGTTGATGGCGATCTTGTTGTGACCAACGGTGTCCATCACCTCCGTCAGCGTGGGGTTGGCCGCGTCCTTGACGGTCACGTCCTTCGCTGTTCCGGTGGTCGCTCCCGTGGGATCGCTCTGACCGATGGCGCCTTGCGCGTGAGCCTGCGATGGGGCTACGAACCCGCCGATTCCGAAGACCAGGAAGCCGGCGAGCATGGTCTTGCAGAGAAGATTCGCGCGTCTCTTCATCTCCAGTCCTTTCATGAGTGACAAAGTAATCAATCGCGTCCGACGACTATGGGGACTGAGTAGGAGATGAGCAAAGGAAGCGCCACGGCAGGCGCGGCGCTCAGGTGGGAATTCCGGAGTGAATCTGCGGATCTTACGAGTGTGACGACCCAGATCTATAACGACATATTCGAAGTATTAGGTCCCGTACGCCTACGTGAGTGTCTGGATGGCACCTGCGCCACCGCGACGGAACAGCGGGTCGCGATGCGGACACAAACCGATCTTCTTGGCTAGAACGGGTTGGCGGCGCACACAAATGATCTGTTGAGCGTCTCGACAGACATTTTGGAATGATTGGTGCGCGTCGCGGCACGAGATTGCAGCAGCAAGAGCCAGCGCCCGGGCGCGTCACACCCAGGCAAAACCGGGATTTGACCACCGGGAATATACAATCCCGTATCGGGAATGGAGCTGAACGTAGTCATGCTGGGTCCCCCTGGGGCCGGTAAGGGGACGCAGGCGCGACAGCTCCGCAGGCGCTGGGGCATTCCGCACATCTCGACCGGCGCGATGCTGCGCGAGGCTGTTCAGGCGGATTCCCCCCTGGGGCGCCAGGTCGCGATCATCATGGAAGGCGGCGGCCTCATTGACGATCGCGCCATTACCGAGGTCGTCCGGGAACGGCTGAGGCAGCCAGATACGCGGAACGGGTTCCTCCTCGACGGGTTTCCCCGCACTGTCCCCCAGGCCGAAGCGCTCGATGCGTTGATCGAGGGGCGCGCGCCGCTCATCATCGTCGAAGTTGTCCTGACCGAAGCTGAGGTCGTCCGGCGCCTGGCCTCGCGCCTCGTGTGCGAAGAGTGTGGCACCAATGCCCAGGACGCGGGCGAAGGCGCGACCTGCCACGACTGCGGCGGACGGCTGGTGCCGCGCGCCGACGACCGGGAACAGGTTGTCTTGAATCGGCTCGAGGTCTACCGGAAGCAGACGGCGCCGCTCGTGGACTACTACACCGGGCGCCCGACGTTCCTGCAGATCGACGGCGCGCAACTCCCCGACGATGTAACGAATGACATCATCAAGGCGGTCGAGCGCACCGGGCTCACTGCCTCGTGAAGAGGGAGAGCAGCGCCACCGTTTCCCCTCGAATCGCCGCCTTCAGCGTCGGTTCGAGATCGGGCAGCCAGTTGGGCGAATGCGGCGCCGGGACCGGAATACCGGTGCGTCGCGCCTCGGCCAGCTGCTGCGGGTTGACGGCGCCAATGTGCAGGAGGACCGACGGGATGCCCGCACGGCCGAACTCCGAAAAATCCTCCGACGTCATCTTCGCCGGCATCTCCACGACCCGATCCGCGCCGATCGCCTCCTGAAGGGCTGCGCCCAGCCTCCTGGTGAGGTCGGGATCGTTGACCACCACATGTCCCGACGTCGGCAAGGTGATCTCCGGATCGCGGGGCGCGCCAGCGGCCTGCGCTTCAGCTCTGGCAATGCGGGCGATCGAGGCGAGCACGCGCGCCTGCACCTCGTCGGTGAAGGTCCGGACGCTCAGCTCGAGCTTCACCTCGTCGGGGATCACGTTGCCCTGCGTCCCCCCGTGAATCGACCCGATCGTCACGACCACGGGATCCATCGGATTGTTTTCGCGCGACACGACGGTCTGCAGCGCGAGCACCGTGCGAGATGCCATCACGACCGGGTCCACCGTGTTATAGGGCATGGCGCCATGGCCCCCGCGGCCGAAGAGCGTGATCGTGGGCGAGATCGACATCGCGCGGAAGGGACCCGGGTGAAAGCCGATCGTCCCCGCCGGCATCGTGTCATCGTCGTGAAAGCCGATGACGAAGTCGGGCTTCGGGAAGCGCGTGAACAGGCCATCGGCCAGCATCGCCGCGGCGCCGCCGCTCGTCTCCTCTGCCGGTTGCCCGACCAGCATCAGCGTCCCCTGCCATTGCTGGCGGTGCTCGGCCATCCAGCGTGCCGTGCCGATCCACGCCGTCATGTGGAGGTCGTGGCCGCACGCGTGCATCACGGGCACCATCGCACCCGCGAGGTTCCTGACCGTGACCACGCTGGCGAAGGACACCCCCGTCTTCTCGGCCACGGGAAGGGCATCCAGCTCGGTGCGAAGCATCACGACCGGGCCGGCGCCGTTGCGCAGCAGTGCGACCACGCCCGTCCGGCCAACCCCGGTGGTCACGTCGAAGCCGAAACCCTTGAGCCGCGCGGTCAGCTTCGCCGCGGTCTGGACCTCCTGGAAGCCCAGCTCTGGATTGCGATGCAGGTCCTGATAGAGCGTCTGCAGATCGGCGTAGTACGCGTCGATATCGGCGACGGTCTGTGCCGCTGCGGGGGTGGCGGCGACGAGTGCCGCCAAGAGGAACAGGCGGAGTGGGATCATATGGCGTCTCTCGACGACTCATCATAGACTGGGCGCCATGAGAACGAGCTTGTTCGCCGTGTGTGCGTTGCTGTACGCGGGCCTGTCCGCCGCGCAGCATGTACCCGCCGCCGGGACGTGCGCGGGGCTCGCCTCGAAGCTCGCCC
>Ga0210380_10000581_pt1 | contig 15946 bp, 15 predicted proteins | sample PLM4_5_coexredo_FD_155476 | JGI IMG/M metagenome (GOLD analysis project Ga0210380, IMG submission 155476) | Groundwater sediment microbial communities from an aquifer in East River, Colorado, USA - PLM4_5_coex redo | ecosystem: Environmental > Terrestrial > Soil > Riparian zone | place: USA... | reverse complement strand
GGCGCTCTGCAGCCCCCCGCCGGCGTCTACGACGACGCTTGGCGCGGTGAGGCGCTTGCCGGCGTACATCTTGACGCACCTCGGATCCGCACCGAGTCTGACTACCGGGTTCACCGGGGTCGCCCCGATGTATTTCACGTGACCGACGATCGTGCCGCCACCGCCCTGTCCCGCCAACGGGGTGCTCGTCGCCGCCAACACGACGAGCATCGCCGTACTCGCGGCCAGGGAGAACGCCGCTTTCGTGACCATAGGGCCGCCCCGCTTACTGCTTGGGTGCGGCCGGCGCTGGCGCCTTGGGTGCCGGAGCCGCCGTAGCTGTGGGCGCCGTTGCTGGCAGCTTCGCGCCAGCTGCGATGGCCGCGGCCCTTTCCTCGGCCGTCAGCGTGTACGTCCCGAGGACCTTCTTGTAGTTATCCGGGTCGCCTTTTGCGATCTGATACTTCTCGTGGCACGCGTCGCACGCCACGTCGATCCGCTCGCCGGCTTCCCCAACGGCGTCGGCGTCGTGCTTCTTCGCGGCGATGAGAGCGATATTGGCCGCCTCGACCATCTCACGTGCCTTCTGGTTGAAGTCCGCTCGATACTGGGGAGGGACTGCGCCACCCAAGCACCGCGAGCGGCCGGGCATCATCAGGAGGTTCCCCACCTCGGTGAGCTCTGCGGCACGGAGATACAGGGTGTTCCAATCATCATCCGTCTCCGGCTTCGCTTCGTGAGTACCCGTGGTGTCGGTCACCGTGGCCACCGCGTTCCAGACGGCGGCCGACGCCGGAACCACGGTCGAATTCATGAGGTCTTTGATCGTGACCTTCACCGAGATGCCGCCGGGCGGAATCTTGCCCTCTGGCGTCGGCGGTGTCGCTTTAGCACCGGGGAGGTCACATGGGGTCGGTGGCGCCGTCGCGCCCTCCTGTCCCTGGCCCGCGATCACCACGCCGCTCAAGAACATCGTCAAAACGGTAAGAAAAACCCAGTGAAATGTTCGCATCTTGTGGCCTCCAGAAGACGAACGAATGATGGGGGATCTTAGCAACCGTGCGCGCAGCCGGAACCTGAAGACTTCCTGAATTTCGGTTCAGAGATGCCTGCGCACCCCACCCTTCCCCGCCGTGCTAGTCCAATGTGACGGGAAGAGCCGCCCGTTCGTTCACGTGTAGCCGGAAAACGTCTGGCCTAGCGTAGTGCCCGACCACGTCGAAGTCGAATTTTCCCCTCGTGCAGTCAGCCGGGTCGAGGTTGGCGAGCAGGATACCGTCCGAATCGAAGAGCGGCCCGGCGAGGACCGTGCCCAGCGGGCCGATGATGGCGCTTCCGCCCCTCATCAGGACGCCATCCGGGTCGTCGTCTGCGGTCCCGTAGTCGACTGGGCAGTCACGTCGTCGCAGGTGCTGGCAGGCCGTCAGAACGAAGCACCGGCCCTCGAGCGCCACGTGCCGCATCGTCGGCATCCACGTGTCACGGTCGTCCGCGGTCGGCGCGCAGTAGAGCTGGATGCCCTTGCCGTACATCGCCATCCGCAGCAGCGGCATGTAGTTCTCCCAGCAGATGACCGCCCCCAGCTTTCCGTACGGGGTGTCGTAGACGGGCATCGTCGAGCCGTCGCCGAAGCCCCATACGAGGCGCTCCATCGCCGTGGGCATCAGCTTGCGGTGCTTGCCGAGGTACGCTCCGTCGGGATCGAAGAACAGGACCGTGCAGTACAGGGTGCCGATGTCGCGCTCGATCACGCCGATGACGAGGTACACCGCATGTTCGCGCGCCGTCCGACCCAGCCGGTCAACCGCGAGGCCGGGAACGTCGATTGCGCCGTCGAAGTATCGGCGAAAGTCGTCGCGGCCCTTGGCGGTGCGGCTGCCCATCCGGGCGCCGAAGTCGAGACCCTTCGGATAGGCCGAGACGAACGCCTCGGGAAAGACAACGAGTTGCGCGCCCTGTCGCGCGGCGCGCGCCGTGAGGTCGCCGACCTTGGATATCGTGGCGTCTGCGTCGAACACCACGGGCGAGCTCTGTACGACGGCGGCAATCACCGGACTCGACATTCCTCGAAACCGCGAGCAGTATAGGCGCAAACGGCGGACGATCGGCCGGCACGAAAACGCAAAGGAGCACGCTCATGCCGAAGTACCTCATTCAGGGCTCATACACGGAACAGGGTGTCAAAGGTTTGCTCAAGGACGGCGGAACGCGACGGCGCGAAGCGGTCGACCAGATGATGAAGGCGGTGGGCGGACGCGTCGAGGCGTTCTACTACGCCTTCGGAACCGATGATGTCGTTGCCATTTTCGATGTGCCGGGCGCCGTGGACGCGGTGGCGCTCTCGCTCGCTGTCAACGCCAGCGGCGCGGTGAAGCTGCGGCTGACGGCGCTCGTGACACCGGAAGAGATCGATCAGGCAACGAAGCGCGCCGTCAGCTACCGCGCTCCCGGTCAGTAGACCCGGTTAGACGCGGGGCGCGAACAGGAAGCGGCGGACGTCGTCGTTGTCGCGCCGCCAGATCACGTTATCGATGAAGTAGTGGTGCACGTTGATCCAGATGACGCAAATGAAGGCGAAGAGCGACGGCCCCCATCGCTGAGGGTCGGGAGCGACCACCGCGTTCAGGATCACCGGAAGGGCGATGAAGCCCAGAAACCCAAGTACCAGACCCGTGATCACGAACCTGCCGAAGCGGTCGCGTGCTGACGGCCGCCGGCCTCGTCCCGGCCGATCGGAGTGCGCGTCCACTTCCGCCTTGTTGATCTCGTATCGCCAGACGAACATCAGATACTGCAGCGAGTGAAACATGGGCACGAACAGGGCGAGAACGGGATCGGTGTAGCGGGCGACGACCCAGAGATAGAGCGAGCACCCATAGCCGATGAGCCCATTCCACGACACCGCCTGGCGACGCCACAGAATTCGCTGCGCCATGGCCACCACGACCGCGAGCGTCGTCAACACGGCGGCGCCGCCCGCAAGCGTTCGTGCCAGAGAGGGAATGGCCAGGGTCATGTAGGTGATGCCGAGGTAGGTCACCTCGCGCAGCGCTTCGTTGAGCGCCATCCAGGAGTAAAGCCACACGGCGTAGCCGTTGAGGAGCAGCAGGCGCTTCTCGAGATTCGTGTAATAGATACGACGGATCGCCGACAGGACGATTGCGACGCCGTAGCCTTGCTTCACGTAGTGCCATCCCACGGTCAGCGCCATCGCGTTGGCCGAGTACCCGAGCGCACTGACGTTGCCGGTCACGAAGACGCCGGCGAGGAACAGCCCGAAGATCGCCGGCACGATGAACCCCGCCCAGAGGTACCGCAGGCGCACTTTCCATCCGGTGTTGCCGGTGATGCGCTGGACGATCCCCGAGTACAGCAACTGGTACGAATGCGCGAAGTGCGGATAGTTGATGAGGAGCGAAAGGGTGAGGGACGCGACGGCCGCCTTCGGCGTGACCGCACCCTTGTCTCGAATCAGCCAGATGATCACGGGGGCCACGATGAGCGACCCGCCCCCTGCCACGAGGAAGTCCGTCACGGGATGAAACAGGTACCCCGCCGGCGCGGTGTCAGTGCGGCGCGGGGTCTGTGCACCGGCGTTGATGTCAAGGACGCGACTGGTCATCGAAGGAATTATCGGATTCTACGCCTCCCTGCATCACGAGGATTGCGGCCGGAAGCGGGGCCTCCTGGCGGGCACATGGTCGCAGAATTCGACGACGATTCCTAACGGCGTCACACGGGGACGACCTGCGGGTCAGCCCCACGGTCCGCTGACTTGTCGCGGCCGGCACAGGCAGGAGGGTCATAATCTCGTCGTGCGGGTTGAGATCTGGTCTGACTTCGTCTGTCCCTGGTGCTATGTCGGCAAGCGGCGATTCGAGCGCGCCCTCGCGGCGCGTCCCAACGCCGACCGAGTCGAGGTCGTGCATCGTGCCTATCTGCTCTACTCCTCGCTCCAGAGGGGCGCCAGCGTCGATCGCAGGAGCATGCTGATGGCGAAGTACCGCCTGACCGGAGACCAGGCGGATGCGATGAACGCCAACATGGTGCGGACTGCTGCCGCAGAGGGACTCGACTATCACCTGGAGGGTGGGTTCACCGGCAACACCTTCGACGCTCATCAGCTGGCCTGTCTCGCACGCGATCGGGGCTGTCAGGACGCTGTCGTCGAACGCCTGTATCACGCGTTCTTCGTCGAGCAGCGGTCGATCTTCGAGCGGGACGCGATTGTGGCGCTTGGCGTGGAGGCCGGGCTCGACGCCGATGACGTCTCACGCGCCCTTCACGCCGATGCGTACGCGTCTGCGGTAGAGGCTGACGTCGCCGAGGCGCGGGCCATCGGCGTGACGGGGGTGCCGTTCTTCGTGTTCGACGGCCGATATGCGGTCGCAGGCGCGCAGGCCGTCGACGTCTTTGATCAGGCGCTTGGCGAGGCTGAGGCCTCGGAGTTGCGCGCGTGATCAGCGAAGAGCAGTACCGTACCCGGATCGTTTACATGCGCCAGCAGATTGCGGTCGCCGTCTTTCCGGTCGAGGCTCGCGGATCGGGATCCCAATTCATTCGGGGGTGATCTGAAGCGCGAGGACGTCGCGGCGCTGGCGACGGCGCTCGCAGCCGTGCAGGCGCGCATTCCCGTCGGCGACCTGAGTCTGTCTCCCACGTCGTCGGCAGGGGGCGCCTGCGTTCCTCAGAACAGTTCAGCAGCGCTATTTGTTGAATGGGTTCTCGTGCCCACCGGCTACACCGTACTGGTTATTCTCCTGACAGATGTACTCCATGATCTCGTCGCCGGGAGCGCTCAGCGTGGCCTTGAACGTCACGGTGAACGGCCTGGAGTACGCGCCGGGATCATCGATGGTGACGGTGTTGATCAATTCGCCCATGTTGGGCCGCGTCCATCGCTCGATCGTGTGCAACTGCTCCGTGTGCGGCGTCCCCTTCCGATCGAACCAGAACTTGTCGTTGAATCCGACGGTGTCGATGACCAGCGTGTCCTTTCCCTCGTACCGTCCCGTCGAGTGTCCGAACCAGGTCGGGTCGAGCTCCGCTGGATGCTTGCGGCCATCCATGAAGATCTGCCGGTAGCTGTGGATGTTCCCCTCATGAAGAATGAACATGTGCGTCGGGGCCTTGTGCGTGTAGGTCTGCACGAAGCGGAACGGATACGGCGTGGTACGGGGAATGCCCATCGGCATGCACCACAGATGGGGATCATCCGTCTCGTGCTGTGCCCGGTACTCCATGAGCTTCTTCGCCGAGGGAAGCAGCGGAAGGGTTTCGCCCGGATTCAGCCCTTGCGCGATGTCGGTGATAGGGCCGCCGCCAACCCAGACGCCGTTCAGGTCCACCGTGCCGTCGGGGAGTCGCGGTGCCGGGCCATTTTGCACGGGCGGACGCCGGACCTCTTGACCGAGCGCGTCGACCGGGCCAAGCGTGCCGCCAGCGCTCTGCGGCCCGACTCCTGTCGAGGAAGGCGCCTGCGATTGCGCAAGGAGCGGAATCACTGATCCAAGGATGGCAGCGACGACGAGCACGTTTCGCACATTACCCTCCCCAACTACTGCGCAGCCCCTGGTCCATTGTCGTCGGCTGCCCCCGCAAAAAGCGACCGGCCGTCGGCGAGCACGACCGAGCGCGCATTGCCGCGGTTCGGTGCGACCCTGGCGGCGTACCCCTTGACCGTGACCTGATCGCCCACCTTCAAGCTTCGACTCGTCCATCCGTTCCGCGTCAGCGCGCTCGGACTCGCCAGCTCCATGTTCCAGGTGGTGACCTTCCCGTTGTCGTCGACGACGTCGACATAGAAGCGGGCATGTGGGTTCGTCCATTCGATCTTGGACACCGCGCCCTTCAGGGTGAACGTCCTGCTGCTGTCGTATTCCGTCGAGAAGGAGTGGTGGGCGTCGACCGCCGTCCCCGAACAGAGCAGTCCACACATGGCCACGAAGATCCCGGATGTCGCTCTCATGTGAAAGACCTCCGCTGGCGAGAAGGAGAACCGGGGTGCGCCAACCAGGTCGCGAGGCGTGGCCCGTTTATCCCAGAGTCAAGGCGGAGTGTCAACCAATATGGCAACGTTGATCCGCGTCTCGCCGTATCCTTATTGACGACCGCCAGGAGGCTGCAGGAGCATCGGATATGCCGAGGAAGCGATCGTCCCCCACGTCTCCGGTTCTGACGCGACGCCGGTTCCTGGAGCACCTCGGCGTGGTCGGCGGGTCGTCGCTCGTCATGACTGCCATGACGTCCTGGGATCTGATGGCGGGGCAAGCCGGAGATCGTCCGGTGCTCACCGGTCGGCCGAACAAGGCCAGAGTGCTCGTGCTCGGCGCCGGCATCTCTGGGCTGGTGGTCGCATACGAGCTCGGCAAGTTGGGCTACGACTACCAGGTCCTCGAGGCCCGCGACCGGGTCGGGGGACTGGCCTGGACCGTACGCAAAGGGACGGAGCACACCGAGATCGGCGGCGAACGTCAGGTCTGCACGTTCGATGACGGGCAGTACGTCAACGTGGGTCCCTGGCGCATTCCGTACTCCCACACCGGCGTCCTGAACTACTGCAAGGAGGTCGGTGTTCCGCTGCAGATCTTCCTGAACGAAGCTGACGCGTCGTACTTCTTCTACGAGGGGACTGCTGCGGGATCGCTGTCCAACCGGCGCGTGCGGCTGCGTGAGGTCAAGGCTGATCTCATCGGCCACATCAACGAGCTCCTGATCAAAGCACTCGACCAGCACCAGCTGGATCTGGCGCTCACGGCCGACGACCAGAATAGGCTGACCACGTTTCTGCTCTCTCAGGGGTACCTCGATCCGACCGACCGTGCGTACAAGTCGTTCGCCAACCGTGGGACCGGAGATCCGTACGCCCTGGCCGCGCTGCTGCAGTCAGGCTTCGGAAACCGGATGCGGTCGATTCCGCCGAGAGAGGGCGTGACCGCCGCACCGATGTTTCAGCCCGTTGGCGGCATGGACCAGTTTCCGAAAGGGCTGCAGCGCGCGATTGGCCCCAACCGAATCATTTTCAACGCCGACGTGCAGTCCGTGCACCAGAGCGACGCAGGCGTGAAAGTCGTCTACTTCGATACGAAGCGCCGCAAATCGATCGAGGTCAGCGCGGACTACGTCGTGGTCTGCATGCCGCTGTCGGTCCTGTCCGGGGTGGACATCAACCTGTCGGACGAGATGATGCAGGCTGTGAAAGCCGTGCCGTACAGCGACAGCGCGAAGGTGGGACTCGCCATGAAGCGCCGGTTCTGGGAGGAGGACGACCAGATCTTCGGCGGACACCTCTACTCGAATCTGCCGCTTGGCGAGTTCTCCTATCCGTCGCACGACTACTTCACCAAGAAGGGCGTCCTGCTGGGGCTGTACGCGAACGGGCCGGTCGGCGGCCTGATCGACCAGCCGATCAGGTCGCGCATCGAACACGTGCTGATGCACGCGAGCAAGGTTCATCCACAGATCCGTCAGGAGTTCGAGAGCGCCTACGCCGTCTTCTGGCGGAAGGTCACTTACAACCAGGGTGGCTTCGCGTCTGGCTCCACGGCCGCGCGACGTGCCCAGCTGTCGAAGGTCGACAACCGGATCATCATCGGCTCAGCGGCAACGGCCCCCTTTTCCCAGCCCGACTGGCAGGAAGGGGCGGTCGCGGCAGGATGGCAGGCACTGACCTCGGTTCATGAGCGCGCCATGCGGATATGACGCGCCGATCTGGTTCATCCGGCTGCTGCGCGGAGGCGCGCGAGGCGGGAATCCGTCGACCGTTCTGAGGATAAGTGGTCGGGGCGAAAGGATTTGAACCTTCGACCCCTCGGTCCCGAACCGAGTGCTCTACCAGGCTGAGCCACGCCCCGACGCCCTGTAACGATATCACGGCCCCGCGAAAGGCCTATCGGGCCTACGACCGCGTCGAGGCCGGCGACTCGAGCGGCAGGCCCTCCAGATAGGTCAAGCCTTCGAGCGCCGTCATGTCGGGCTCGAGCGGTGTGACCGAGATGTACCCGTCGCGCACCGCCTGATAGTCGGAGCGGTCGTGCGGCTCCCACTCGTTCTGCCCCTCTTCAATCCAGTAGTACGCCCCGCCGCGCGGGTCCACGCGCTCATCCACGACGGTGATGTGATTCCTTCGCGCCTGGACCGTGATTCGAAAGCCCTTGCTTGGTCCATAGGGGGCGTTGACGTTCAGGAACATGAACTTCGGCATGCCGCGATCGAGCACCAGGTCGGCGAGCGTGGCGGCGGCCTTCGCGGCGGAACCGAACTCGAACAGATTGCGCCGCCCCTTGTTCTGGGTCGAGACCGCGATCGCCGGAATACCGAGCAGCGCTCCCTCGAGCGCGCCAGACACCGTGCCCGAATAGGTCACATCGTCGCCCAGGTTCCAGCCCTTGTTGATGCCCGACACGATTAAATCCGGCTTCCGTCCCAGGACGTGCGAGATCGCCAGGTTGACGCAGTCGGTGGGCGTCCCGTCCACGCCAAAGGTCTTCGGCGCGATCGACTCGATCCGCAGCGGCCGGCGCAGCGTGAGCGCGTGCCCGATGGCGCTCGCCTCTTGCATCGGCGCAACGACGGTCACGTCGCCGAGCTGCGCCAGGGCTTCTGCCAGCGCCTTGATCCCTTCGGAATGCACGCCATCGTCGTTGGTCACGAGAATCGTCTTCATGGGAATCCGTAATTGTATCGCGAGGACCCGCCCGCTACGATCGGTCCATGCCTACGCTGCGGGACACGCTCGCCGCGCGGACGTGCGACGCCGCTCCCGCGCTCGTCGAGCGCCTCGACCGGAGCCGGCTTCGGTGCCACGCGTGTGGCCACCAGTGTCGCATTCCGGAGGGTGCCGCGGGCGTGTGCCAGGTGCGCTTCAACGACCGCGGGACGCTGCGTGTGCCGTGGGGCTACGTCGGTGCGCTCCAGTGCGACCCGGTCGAGAAGAAACCGTTCTTCCACGTCTACCCTGGCGCGCTGGCGTTCAGCTTCGGCATGCTCGGCTGCGATCTGCATTGCGGCTACTGCCAGAACTGGATCACGTCTCAGGCCCTTCGCGATCCAGGGGCTGTCGCGGCACCGCGTGATACAACGCCCGCCGCGCTGGTGACCGAGGCGCTGCGGCATGGCGCGCGGCTCGTCGTGTCCACCTACAACGAACCGCTCATCACGGCCGAGTGGGCGGCCGAGGTGTTCACCGAGGCCCGTCAGCAGGGGCTGGCGACCGCGTTCGTCTCGAATGGCAACGGTACGCCTCGAGTGCTCGAATATCTACGGCCGCTCATCGACGCGTACAAGGTGGATCTCAAGAGCTTCGATGATCGCAGCTATCGTCAGCTCGGAGGACGCCTGGAGCCGATCCTCGACACCATCCGCTGGCTGCACGACGCGGGCGTCTGGGTCGAGATCGTGACGCTGCTGGTGCCGGGCTTCAACGACGGCGAGCCCGAGTTGCGTCGCCTGGTCGAGTTCATCTCGGGGGTCTCGCCCGACATTCCGTGGCACGTGACGGCCTTCCATAGCGACTACCGCATGGCCAACGTCGCGGACACGACCGCGGACATGCTCATGCGGGCGGCGCGACTCGGACGCGAAGCCGGCCTTCACTACGTGTACGCGGGCAACCAGCCCGGCCGGGTTGGCGATCTCGAGAACACCGCCTGCGCCATATGTGGCGAGATCCTGATCGCGCGCCGGGGGTATCGAATCCTGGACTACCGGGTCACCGCTGACGGAGCCTGTCGGCGCTGCCGCGCTCGAATCCCTGGTCTCTGGGATCACTCCACCGCTTTTGGGTTACCGTAGGCTGGTCCGTGGTCCACGACCTCCTCTCTCGCCCGTTGCGGAATCTTCGGCTCTCGGTGACAGACCGCTGCAACCTGCGGTGTGCCTACTGCATGCCCGAGCTGGACTACGTCTGGCTGCCACGCGAAGACGTCCTGCGGTTCGAGGAGATGGAGGTGCTCGCCGACGTCTTCCTCGACCAGGGTGTGGACAAGATTCGGTTGACCGGCGGCGAGCCGCTGCTCCGCCGCGATGTGCCGACGCTCGTCGAACGTCTCGCGACCCGGTCGCGCATCGCCGACCTCGCGCTCACGACCAACGGGGTGTTCCTCGCCGATCAGGCCCGTGCGCTTCGTGCCGCCGGCCTCCATCGCGTCACCGTGAGTCTCGACACGCTGCGGCACGATCGCTTTCGCGAGCTCGCCCGCTTCGACGAGCTCGACCGCGTGCGCGAGGGTATCGCCGCGGCGGCACGCGAGTTCGGAACGCTCAAGATCGATACCGTGGTCATTCGCGGCGTCAACGAAGACGAACTCATCGATCTCGTCGAGTTTGGCCGCGCCTTTAACGCCGAGGTGCGCTTCATCGAGTACATGGACGTGGGCGGCGCCACGCAGTGGTCCATGGCGCACGTCGTCTCGAAGGTCGAGATGCTCGAGACGCTCACGCGCCACTACGGGCCGGTCGTTCCGCTTCCTGAAAGCTCCTCGGCCCCGGCGCGCCGCTATCGGCTCGCGGACGGCACTGTCTTTGGCATCATCGCGTCCACCACGGAGCCGTTCTGCCGCGACTGCGACCGCAGCCGGCTCACGGCCGACGGCATGTGGTACCTCTGTCTGTATGCCACGACCGGGGTGGACCTTCGGAAGCTGCTGCGCTCGGGGTGGTCAGCGAGTGGGATTGGCGAACTGATTCGCGAGACATGGGCACATCGGGGCGACCGAGGCGCCGAACTTCGGGTCGAGAGCGGGTCCCGGTCACCGCTGATCCCGCTCGAGCGCCTCAAGCGAGACCCCCACCTCGAAATGCACACGCGAGGCGGGTAGCGGGAGGCGAGAAGGTCAGGTCAGCGAGTTGGGGTGGCGCAGAACTGATCGAACGCTGACGTGAGCCGGTCGGCGATCTGCCGCGCGTCGCGGTTCTCGATCTCGCTCCGCTGCAGCATGAACACCAGTCGTCCATCCTGGAGCAGGCCCACCGACGGTGACGAAGGCGGATAGGGCAACAGAAATTGGCGGGCGCGTTCGGTCGCCTCCAGGTCGGCGCCGGCAAAGACCGTGGTCACCCGGTCGGGCTGCGGCTGGTGCTGCAGCGCCAGCGCAATCCCCGGCCTGGCTTTCCCCGCTGCGCACCCGCACATGGAGTTCACCACGATCATCGTGACCCCAGGTGCACTCACCACCTCATCCACGTCCGTGACGGTGCGCAATTCGCGCACGCCCAGACGGGTCAGCTCGGCGCGCATCGGCGCGATAAACGATTCCGGATACGGCATGCGACGATTGTAGTCGATGACCGCTGCACCGAGGCGGGAGAAGGTTGCCTAGGCGACGCGGGCGGCGTCGATCACCTGGCGCACGCGCCGAAGCAGGTCGGCGGGCGCGAAGGGCTTCTGGAGGAACGAGACGCCCTCGGCGAGCAGTCCGTTTCGAACCAGCGCGTTGTCGGTGTAGCCCGACATGAAGAGCACGCGGACGTCGCTGCGCGCGCGCGTGAGCTGTTCGGCCAGTTCGACCCCGCTCGGGCCCGGCATGACGAGATCGGTGACCAGGAGGTCGATCGGACCCCTGTGTGCCGCCGCGAGCGTCATCGCCTCGTTGGCATCTTCCGCCGCGATGACGACGTAGCCGGCCCCCGCCATCACGTCGCGGGCGAGCCGGCGGATCACCGGCGCGTCCTCGACGAGGAGCACCGTTTCGGTGCCCCGTGACCACTCGGTTGTCACGGGCAGTGAGGCCTCCGCCTCGGCGCTTTCACCCGGATCGATCGGCAGATAGACCTTGAACGTCGTGCCCAGGCCGGGTTCGCTGTAGACCCAGATATTGCCGCCGCTCTGCTTCACGATGCCGTAGACCGTGGCGAGGCCAAGCCCCGACCCCTTCCCCGCCTCCTTGGTCGTGAAGAAGGGCTCGAAGATGCGCGGCTGCACGTCGGGCGGAATCCCGACACCGGTGTCGCTCACGATCAAGCGCGCGTAGCGCCCGGCCCGAACGCCCACGTGCGCCGCGCAGTAGGCGGCGTCGAGCGTCACCTCCGACGTCTCGATCGTGAGGCGGCCTCCCTGCGGCATCGCGTCGCGCGCGTTGATGACGAGGTTAGCCAGCGCCGATTCGAGCTGACTCTGATCGGCGCGAATCGGAGGCAGATCCGCCGTGCAGACGAAGCTCAGATCGATGTGCTCGCCAATCAGCTGACGCAGCATCCCCGCGAGCCCGTGGACGGTGTCGTTGAGGTCGAGGCGTGTCGGCAGCAGCACCTGCCGCCGCCCGAACGCCAGGAGCTGCCGCGTCAACGACGAGGCGCGGCTGGCCGCGGCAAGAATCTCGGCGACATTCTCCGCCGCGGCAGGATTGTCCTTCACCTGTTCGGCGACCAGGGTGCCAAACCCCACGATCGCGGTGAGGATGTTATTGAAGTCGTGGGCGATGCCGCCGGCCAACTGCCCGACGGTTTCCATCTTCTGCACCAGATAGAACTGGCGCTCGAGACGCTCGCGATCGGCGAGCACCTCCGCCAGCCGCTCCTCGCTCTCCCGGAGCGCTTCCGCAATGGCGTCGCCTGACACAGCTCTTATGCGACGGGCAGCGCCGTGGGCTGAACGACGTCAAGAAAGACGTCCACATGGAAAGGATCGAACTTGCCTTCGGCGGCCTCTTGCAGCAGATGGCGGGCGGTCTCCTCCGGGCTCAACGCGGGACGGTAGGGCCGATGGGACGTCAACGCGTCGTAGACGTCGGCAATCGCCACGATCTGCGCGAGCAGTGGAACTTCCTCGCCCTTGAGGCCCCGAGGATACCCGCTGCCGTCGAGACGCTCATGGTGGCATCTGATGATCGGACGCACGGTCCGCAGCGACTGCAGCGGGGCGCACAGGGCGTCTCCGATGTCGGGGTGTCGCTTCATCAGCTCAAATTCTTCGGGCGTCAACCGGCCAGGCTTGAGCAGGACGGCGTCGGGCACACCCACCTTGCCCACGTCGTGAAGGTAGCCACCTCGGTGCAGCGCCTGAAGATCTGCGGCCGACAGCCCGAGCGCCTTGCCAAGCGCCACGGCCTGGCGCGCCAGTCGTTCGCAATGCCCGTTGGTCGTGGGGTCGCGCGCTTCGATGGTCAGCGCCAGCGTCATGAAGGCCGCCTCGGCCGAGTCGAGCATGTCCAGCACTTGCTTCATGCGCGTCAGCGCGCCGACCCGAGCCCGCAGCTCCATCGGATGGACCGGCTTCGATAGAAACTCGTCGGCGCCCGCCTCGATACCCTTGATGCGATCCTGCAGCTCGCTCAGCCCCGTGACCAGCACCACCGGCGTCAACCGCGTCGCGGGGTCGGCCTTCAGGCGCCGGCAGACTTCGAGTCCGTCGAGTCTCGGCATGCCAACATCGAGGAGGACGACGTCCGGATGATGCTCGTACACGGCTGCAAGAGCAGCTGCGCCGTCGGACGCACCGATCACCTCGTGTCCATCCACGTCGAGGAGTTTCGAGTACAAGGACCGAACGCTGTCGGTGTCGTCGGCCACGAGCACGCGGCTGCGGCGCTGCGGCGATTCGGATCCGAATTCGATCATGCGGGCGTCCCCATGCCTCGGACGGAGGCCATCGGGACTCGTTGATGCAGACCGTGGCGCTCGAGCTGGCGATAGAACGCCCGTCGGCTGACCCCCAGGAGGCGAGCCGCGACGGCCTTGTTGCCGCGAACCTGCTTCAAGGTACGCACGATGTGTTCGCGCTCCACCTCGACCAGCGGTGCCGGCGGCTCGGCGCCGCGCTGGACGGTCCGTCCAGTGGTCCTCACCCATTCGGATGGAGGGAGCACTGTCTGCTCCTGCATGCTGCCGGCGAGCTCGTCCTCCGACACGAGATCACCCTCGGTCAGGATGCACGCGCGTTCGATCACGTTCCGCAACTGCCGCACGTTGCCGTCCCAGGTGGCGGCCGCTAGCAGCCGTTCGGCTCCCGGCGTCAGGCCCACCAGCGGCTTGTTGAAGCGCTGGCTGCAATTGCGGATGAAGGCGGCCGTCAGATACGGAATGTCCTCGCGGCGGTCGCGAAGCGGCGGCAATCGGACCTCGACGATGTCGAGGCGGTAGTAGAGGTCGTTCCGGAAACGGCCCGTCGCGACTTCGGCAAGCAGGTCGCGATTGGTGGCCGCAATCACCCGCACGTCCACCCGCTTGGCGTCCAACGAACCGACCCGCTGCACTTCGCCCTCTTCGAGCACGCGCAGGAGCTTCGCCTGCACGGGCAGAGGCAGCTCGCCGACTTCGTCGAGAAACAGCGTACCGCCGTCGGCCGCCTCGAAGAGTCCGGCCTTGTGGTCCGTGGCGCCCGTGAACGCGCCGCGCACATGGCCGAACAGTTCGCTTTCAAATAGCGTCTCAACCACAGCCGAGCAGTTGACAGTGACAAAACGCTTCGCGCTGCGCGGGCCCAGCTTGTGAAGCGCGCGCGCGACGAGTTCCTTGCCCGTCCCCGTCTCTCCGCTGATGAGTGCCGATCGCACGTGCGGTGCCAGCCGTCTGACGAGCGCGAATACGTCCTGCATCACCGGGCTGCGACCGACCATGCCGCAGAACTCGAGCCGCTCCGCGAGGTCGCCCTCGAGCGCGAGCACATCTTGATGTTGCGCCGATTCGTCGCGAACCGACGCGAGGAGTTGACGAAGGCGCGGCAGATCGAAAGGCTTGGTCAAGTAGTCGCGGGCGCCGAGCTTGACCGCTTCGACGGCGCTGTCGATGGTGCCGTAGCCGGTCATCAGCACGACGCTGGCGCGAGGATTGACCTCGCGAACCGATCGCAGCACGTCGAGCCCCGACACACCGGGCATCCGCATGTCGAGCAGCACGAGGTCGGCGGGCCGCTCTTTGAGCTGTCGAACGGCGTCGGCGCCCGTCGTCGTCGTGACGACGTCGAAGCCTTCAGCCAGGGCGACCGTGCCCATCAGCGTGAGGATGGAGCGATCGTCGTCTGCAACGAGGAGGCGTGGGCGCTGGCCCTGCATCAAGAACCTAAAGTGTTCTATCGACAGGAGTTGGTCGCAGCATTAACTAGCAGTATTCAGAAGGGTTGTCGCCGCGCGGACACGGCGACAGCCCGCGTGCGCCGCAGGCACACCGAGCGTGCGCCAACCTCTGGTGTTGAATGGAGATGCGGTCGCCAGGCCAAGGCGAGAGCGCTACCTCATCTCAGTGACGAACCGTGCACCCTCAGCCAGGCCCGGGCGGCCCTCCAGCGGGGATAGGCCGCACCGACCAGGGCCCAGAAGGCCGGTGAATGATCCATGCGTTTCAGGTGCATCAGTTCATGGACCAGGACGTAGTCCCCCACCCATTCGGGCATCAGCAGCAGACGCCAGTTCAAACAGATGTGCCCGTTACGGCCGCACGATCCCCATCGCGTTCGCTGGTTGCGGATGCTGACTCGTGTCACTTGAAGACCATACCGACCCGCCAGTGCGTGCAGCCGTGGCGGAAGGTCCCGGGCCGCCTGCGCGAGGAGCGCGGGCGCCGCGTGGATCGGCGTCCGATTCGAGAGACGTTCGCGCTGGCGCGCGATCCACGTACCCTGCGAACGCGCAAATCTCTCTGCGCCACGTTGCGACCCGCCGCGCGGGATAGTGACACGCAGACGTCCGTCGGCATCGACGCGGAGGATGTATCGCCGCGCCCGCCGATGGCGGACGTAGTACGCGTGCAGGTCTGCGAGTAGGCTTGTGGCTGGAACGGCGTTGAATGGAAGGCCCAACTGCATCCGTCGGATGAGAATAGCGTAGCCCGTGACAACCCAGTTGCTGCACGTCGACCCCGGCCTGCCAGACGCCGACACCATCTCACGGGCCGCGGCCTGCCTCTGCCGCGGCGGGCTGGTCGCCTTCCCCACCGAGACCGTGTACGGCCTCGGCGTGCATGCCCTCGATCGCGAGGCCGTGCTCCGGCTGTTCGCGGCGAAGAGTCGTCCCGCGAACGATCCGCTGATCGTCCA
>Ga0210380_10000577_pt1 | contig 15985 bp, 13 predicted proteins | sample PLM4_5_coexredo_FD_155476 | JGI IMG/M metagenome (GOLD analysis project Ga0210380, IMG submission 155476) | Groundwater sediment microbial communities from an aquifer in East River, Colorado, USA - PLM4_5_coex redo | ecosystem: Environmental > Terrestrial > Soil > Riparian zone | place: USA... | reverse complement strand
AGGGCGGGTAAGGCGGGTAGGGCGGGTAAGGCCCGCATGGCGGGTAGGCGGGTAAGGCGGGCGGGGTCGCTGGCTCTGCCGCGAGAAACGGTTGTGGTGTTCGGCTGACCGTCCGCAGGCGTTTGCTTCTTACGAGGCCCTACCGCCATGCCCATTGCCAAGTACGGAGTGCTCGTCGGACGGCCGCTGCACGGCGTGCCGGGCCGCGGCGCCAACGCGCACTACCAGATCCACGTCGTCGATCGCACGACCGAATACCGCATCGCGGTCAACGTGAAGTCGCAGTTGGCGCCGTCTGAGGTCGAGTACCTCGTGGACGACGATTTTCAGCATCCCATCACGGCGTCGCTGCGCGACCGCGGGCCCGGTTTCTACTTGCTCGGGCACACACCGGCCGACGGCGGCCTCGACTTCATCCGCGGCAACCTGTTCGACCGCACCCACATGCGGCCGCTGCCGGTCAACCTGCCCGGGCCCGACGACGATCTCAACGACCGGGTCGATCGCGTCGTGCAGGCGGCGATCGCGGAAGAGGACGCGTTCGTCTGCGCGTTCGGTCAGCGGTGGGGGGCGGAGGCGGACACCCGCGACAAGATCTTCGGGTTCCTTCCAGGCAACGGCGTCCACGACATCCACATGAACCAGGGGAACAGCGGCCGCTTCGTGGGCGACGACGGCGTGTGGCAGGACGGCGGTCTGCTCGTCTATTTCCCCTCCGTCGATCGGTGGACAGCCATCTTCCTCAAGTTCCAGTCGCAGAGCTGGCACACCGACGACGTCACCGGGCACACGATTGCGACGCCGCCACCGATCCCGGTGCCCGATGTGCCGCCAGGGCCCGGACCGTCGCCCGTGCCGCCGGGCGAGCCCGATCTGCGCATCCGCATCATCGCGTCGCTGGTCAATCCGCGCGGCGGCGACCAGGGCAGCGAAACGGTGACGCTCCTCAACGTCACCGACGCGGATCAGTCACTGGCCGGCTGGGCGATTGCCAATCGCAACAAGGCGAAGTTCGGTCTCGCTGGCGTGATCAAGGCCGGCGCAACCGCCACTTTCACGCTGCCCGTCGACGTGCCGCTGTCGAACGACGGCGGACTGATCACACTGCTCGATGCGGCGGGGCTGAAGGTACACGGCGTGTCGTATACGAAGGCGCAGGTCGCGCGGCAGGGCTGGACGATAACGTTCTGACGTTTGTCGGCTCCCGGCTCCCGGGTTCGGAGGGCGGGTCTGAAGACCCGCGGCCACGTCCAGGGCGGTCTGAAGACCGCCCTCTACAGTGCTACGTCACGGGCTCGTGCTCCCGCGCCGAGGCGCGAAGCAGCGTTGTGGCGGTGTAGACCACGACCACGACGACGAGCCACCGCACCGCCACGAGCGGCAGCGTCTTCACGATGTAGGCGGCCATCAGCACACCCGGGACGCCGCCGATGGCCAGGCCGACGGCGGCGCGCAGACTGTACTTGCCCTTGCGGATGAACTGCGCGCTCCCGACCGGCATCAGGAACGCGCAGGATCCCATCATGATGGGAAACGCCGCCGTCGGGTTCATGCCGAGCAGGCTGACCATGATCATGCACGGCGCGTAGGCGCCGATGCCCAGCGTCATCAACGCCCCGAGCATGAAGTTGATCCCGCATGCGAGCATCAGCTTCCCGCCGGTGAGCGCCAGCGCCTCGCCGCCGCCGGGCAGGCGGTTGAGCGCCGTCAACACCATGAGCACCGCCGCCACGGCGAGCGCGAAACCCATCCCGCGCTGGATGTTGCGCTTGGGCAGGCCCGACACGATCGAGGCGCCGATCCAGGAACCGCCCACGGCCGAGAGGATCAACAGCGCGAGGGTCTCGAATCCCACTTCGACGATCGTGATGTAGATCAGCGCCTGCGCCACCGTCGGCAAAGCGTGACCGACGTTGAGGGTGCCCGGGACCTGCTGATCCGGCACCAGCCGCCAGAGCCGGTAGACGGTCGTCGTGGTTGCAAACGAGCCGATGCCGAGCGTGTCGAAGAAGTTGGTAAAGAACCCCACGGCGGTGTGGACCGCGCTCACGAGCCGGCCGCCGTGCTCGCGGGCGCGTTCCTGCCTGATCCAAAAGAGGACGAATGCCGCGGTGAGCGCCAGGAGCAGGGCGAGCAGCAGGATTTTCGGGTCGGGCATCAAGTGGCCGCTGCGTCAACGTAGGGAATGGTTTGGGGACCCTGGGGCAGCACGCACAGCGTGGCCGCCGGGCCCGCTGCCGCCAGCGCCTCGCGCACCGCGCCGCCCACGTCGTCCACGGGCGTGAAGTGCGCGGCCCGGACATCGTCGGGCCCGAGCCCGCTGGTCTTGACCAGTACTCTGGCCTTCAGCTGAATCTGCGCCTGCACCTGTACCTGCCACTGATCCGGGCGCGAGTAGCCGCGGGCGGAGATCATGGCGAGCAGCGCGGCCGGGCCGGGCTGCGACCGCAGCACCTCGCCGTAGGAGCCGTGCGAGGGCAGGCCGTCACGGCACTCGGCGGCGCACACGATGACGCCACCGGGCTTGACGATCTGCGCCGCGGCCGACATGCCCTTCACCGCCTGATAGAGGTTCTGGTCGAGCGGGTAGCCGGAGTTCGTGGTCAGCACCACGTCGAAGGGCACAGGCACGGCCCGCATGGCCGTGGCCTTCACGTGCGCGCAGGCCCGCTTGTGCTCGGCGAACAGGTTGCCGGCGAAGGCGGCCGTGATCTTCTGATCGCGGTTGAGCGCAACGTCGATCGAGAAGGTGGGTGGCGCCATGGCGGCAATCGCCCGCACGTCGTCGTGAATGGGATTGCCTTCGGTGATGCCCCATGTCGCATTGGGATGCCCGATACGGGCCGCGTCGTGGAGCGTCATCACGGTGGCCAGGCCGGCCAGGCCGGGCGCCACCATCTTCGGACCGCCACTGAACCCGGCGAAGAAGTGCGGCTCCACGAAGCCGGTCGTGATGCGGACGTCGGCGCTCAGCCACTCGCGGTTGAGGCGCACGTCGACGCCGGTGGACGTGTGGCCGATGCGTTCGAGCGCCGTGTCGTCGCGGCTGTCGTGGTTTACCACACGGCAGCGACCGAGGATGTCGCGCCCGAGCATGCGCTCGAGCTCGGCGTCGGTGTTCGTGCGATGCGTGCCGGTGGCGATGAGGATCGTTACGTCCCGATCGGGGATGCCGGGCATCTCCTCGAAGATGGCCCGCAACATCTCGAGCCGCGGCTGCGCCCGCGTGATGTCGCAAACCGAGATGGCGACCTTCTGGCCGGGTGTGACCAGCGATCGGAGCGGGGGGCTGTCGATCGGGGCCCGCATCGCGGCCAGGAGCGCGGCATGGGCGTCGGGATCCGCCGGGCGAAACACCGGCTCGATGACGGTGACCGGGCCCTGCGGGAGATCGACCTCGAGGCCGTCGCTGCCGTAGTCGAGACGCACTCGCACCGCCGAGAGTGTACCATCGGGCGGACAGGCGAAAAGCCACATGGACGAGCGGGTCACGGGAGAACTGCGGGCGATCTGCGGGGCGAGCGCGGTGCTGGACGAGCCCGTGCAACTTCTCACCTACGAGTGCGACGCCCTGCCGCATCTGCGTCAGACGCCGGCCCTCGTGGTGTTGCCCGCGTCGGCCGAGCAGATGCAGGAGGTGGTGCGGGTCTGCGCGCGTGAGGGGCTGCCGTTCGTCGCCCGCGGCCACGGCACCGGACTCTCGGGCGGCGCCTTGCCGGTCCCCGGGGGCGTGGTCATCGGCCTGGCGCGCCTCAATCGCGTGCTCGACATCGACATCCCGAACCGGCAGGTCACCGTCGAGCCCGGCGTCACCAACCTTGAAATCACGCGTCAGGTCGCCCCGTTCGGCTATTACTACGCCCCCGATCCTTCGAGCCAGCAGGTGTGTTCGATTGGCGGCAACGTCGCCGAGAACTCCGGCGGGGCACACTGCCTGAAGTACGGGTTCACCGTGCACCACGTGCTCGAGGTCGAGGCCGTCCTGCCCGACGGCAGCCTCACGCGCATCGGCAGCCGGCTCGCCGACGAACCCGGTCCCGACGTGCTCGGTCTGCTCGTCGGCAGCGAAGGCACGCTGGCGGTGGTCACGAAGGTCGTCGTGCGGATCCTGCGGCGCCCCGAGACGGTGCAGACGCTGCTGGCGGCCTACGACAGCATCAGTGCCGCAGGGACGGCGGTCTCGGAGATCATCGCCGCCGGCATCATCCCGGCCGCGGTGGAGATGATGGACGCGCTGGCGATCAAGGCGGCCGAAGCGGCCGTGCACCCGAACTTTCCGCCCGCCGACACGATTCTGATCGTCGAGCTCGACGGCCCGGCGCCCGAAGTGCGCGAGCTTTTCGCGATGGTCGAGACCATCTGCCGGCGCACCGGCGCAACCACGGTGGAGGTCGCGGCCGACGAAGGGCACCGTCTCCGCATCTGGAAGGGACGGAAGGCGGCCTTTGCCGCGATGGGTCGTGTGTCACCCAATTACTACGTCCAGGATGGCGTGGTGCCGCGGACCAAACTGCCCGAGGTGCTCGGACGGATTCGCGCCCTGTCCGAGCGCAGCGGCCTGGGCATCGGCAACGTCTTCCACGCCGGCGACGGCAACCTGCATCCGCTCATCTGTTACGACGAATCGGTGCCGGGGCAGGCGGAATTGGCCGAGCACGTGGCCGGCGAAATCCTGACCTATTGTGTCGAGGCCGGCGGCTCCATCACCGGCGAACACGGCGTCGGCGCGGATAAGAAGAACTACATGCCGCGCATGTTCAACGACGACGATCTCGACGCCTTCCAAAAGGTGCGCGACGCCTTCGATCCGCAGCGCCTGTGCAATCCGGGCAAGGTGCTGCCGACGCCGCGGCTGTGCGGTGAAGTGCCGGGGCCCTACCGCGAGCACCCCGTCGAGCGGGCGGGGTTGGCCGAACGTTTCTGATGACCGTCGCCGAACAATCGAGACCTGGCACCTCCGCCGATGCCGTTGACGGCGTGACGCCGCGGTTCGTCGCCGAGCCCGCCAGCGGCGCCGCCTGTGCCGCGGTGCTCGCGGCCGCGTCCGCGACGCGGCAGGCCACTGTCCTCCGCGGCGGTGGCACGAAGATCGAGTGGGCCCGCCCGGTGGACGTCATCGATCTGGTGGTGTCGACGGCTGGCCTGAGCGACCTGCTCGTTCACCGCGATGGCGATCTGACGGCGACCGTCGGGTCTGGTGTACCGCTGTCGCGCCTCAACACGACGTTAGCCGCCCGCGGCCAATGGCTGCCGGTGGACTCGGCGTTTGCCGCGACCACGGTCGGTGGCATGCTGGCCACCAACGACAGCGGCCCGCTGCGCCACCGCTTCGGGACGCCGCGCGATCTCCTCATCGGCATCACGCTGGCGCTGGCCGACGGCCGTCTGGTGAAGGCCGGCGGCACGGTGGTGAAGAACGTCGCCGGCTACGACCTCGGCAAGCTCGTGACCGGGTCGTACGGGGCACTGGCCGCGATCGTGGACGCGACGTTCAAGCTGCTGCCACTGCCGCACGCGTCGGCGACGCTGAGAGCGGTCTATACCGATCCGTCGGCGCTCGCGGCCGACGCCAGAGCGCTCGCCTCCGGGCAGTTCGAGCCGCTCGCGTTCGACGTGCGCGCCGCGGCGGCGCCCGATGGGCCGCGCTGGACGCTCTTCGTGCGTTTCGCCTCCAGCCCGGCGTCGGTTCCGGCGCAGCTCGACGCGGCCAGGACGCTACTGCACGGCGAGATCACGGCATTGCGCGAGGGGATCGAGACGCGCGCGTGGGCCGATCAGGTGGCGCTGCCGTGGAACGGCGACGGCGCGGTGCTGCGCTGGAGCTGGCTTCCGGCACGGTTGCCCGAGGTGCTGGCATTCGTGACCGCGCTCGGCGACGGGTGCGAGGCGGTGTTCACGGGTCGCGTCGTCACCGGCGCGGGTTTAGTGCGGCTGACGGGACCCGATGCCGCGGTTGCGGCGGCGCTGGCCCGTGCCCGGGTGCCTGCTTCCCCGGTGGGCCACGTGGTGGTGCTGCGCGCCAGCCGCGCGCTGCGGGCGCAGGTGGATGTGTGGGGCGCCGCGCCGTCGGCGCCGGCCATCGCGCTCAAACGCGCCCTCGATCCGGCCGGTATCCTGAACGCTGGACGAGGACCGATCTGATGAGCGCCATTCCCGAATCTGGTCCCAGAGAGGCGGGTCTAAAGACCCGCGGCCACATATGACCGACCCGCGGCTAGATGGGCCAACTACGACCGGGCTGCCACCGCTTGTGGGTGTGTTGAACGGAGCCGATGCGCCGCCGACCGCGCTCATCGACACGTGCGTCCACTGCGGGTTCTGCCTGCCGACCTGTCCCACCTATCTGCTCTGGGGCGAGGAGATGGACTCGCCGCGGGGACGCATCTATCTCATGAAGGCCGGCGTGGAAGGCCGGGCCGACATGTCGCCGTCCTTCGTCACGCATTTCGACAACTGCCTGGGCTGCCTGGCGTGCGTCACGGCCTGTCCCTCGGGCGTGCAGTACGGCCCGCTCATCGAGCGCACGCGGGCGCAGATCGAGCGGAAGTACGCTCGGCCCTCGGAGGACCGGTGGTTCCGACGCGTGCTGATGGCCGTGCTTCCGTATCCCTGGCGCATGCGGCTGGCGCTCCTGCCCCTGGCGCTGATGGGCGGCGTTATACGCGCCGTGCTCGGCGCCGACCGCCGCGACGGTCCGCGGCAGGGGCTGATGGCACGGCTGCGCTCGTCGCTCGAGGTGGCGCCGCCGGTCACGCTCGGCGGCCTCTTCGCCAGCCTGCCCGCGGAGACGCCGGCGCAGGGACCCGAGCGGATGAAGGTGGCGATGCTCACCGGCTGCGTGCAGCGCCTGGCGTTCGGTCACGTCAACAAGGCCACCGCCCGGGTGCTGTCGGCAGAAGGCTGCCGGGTGATGGCGCCGGCGTCGCAAGGCTGCTGTGGCGCACTGCCGCTGCATTCCGGGCACATCGATCAGGCCCGGGCGCTGGCCCGGCGCACCATCGAGGTGTTCGAGCAGGCGGGCGCCGAGCGGATTGTCGTCAACGCCGCCGGCTGCGGGTCGGCCATGAAGGATTATGGGGAGCTTTTTGCCGATGATCCGGCGTGGGCAAAGCGGGCGCACGATTTCAGCGTGCGCGTCCGCGACGTGTCACAGGTGCTGATCGAAATCGGCGCCCCGCGTGCCCCGCGGCATCCCATTGCCGCCCGCGTCGCCTATCACGATGCCTGCCACCTGGCCCACGGGCAGGGCGTGCGGGCCCAGCCCCGCGCCCTCCTCCAAGCCATTCCCGGCGTGGAGCTGGTCTCGCCGGAGGAGCCCGAGATCTGCTGCGGCAGCGCGGGCATCTACAACCTGGTGCAGCCTGGCCCCGCCGCCGACCTCGGCGATCGAAAAGCCGGTCACCTTGCGGCGCTCTCTCCGGATATGATCGCGACCGCCAATCCGGGCTGCACGCTGCAGATCGCCGCGGCCGGGCGGCGTCTCGGGCATAATTGGCCGGTTTTTCATCCAGTCGAACTGATCGACGCGTCGATTCGAGGCGTCGATCCGCGCAGGCCCGCCTGACCCGGCGGCGCCGGGGGAGCTATGTGGACACACAACTATGAGCCGATCGCCGGCAGCCTGGGCGCGTCAGCGCTGGTCGCCGCGATTCCGATATTCGTGCTGTTCTACATGCTCGGCGTCCGCCGTTCGCCGTCCTACGTGGCCTCGCTCGCGGCGCTGGTCTCCGCCCTGGTGATCGCTCTGACCGCCTACAGCATGCCGCTGACGCTCGCGGTCGTGTCGACGCTCTACGGCGCCGCCTACGGCCTGTTTCCAATCGCGTGGGTCGTCTTCGCGTCGATCCTGCTCTATCGCATCGTGGTCGACACCGGCAAGTTCGAGATCATCAAGAGCTCGGTGGGCAACTTGACCACCGATCGCCGGCTGCAGGCGCTCTTCATCGCCTTCGCGTTCGGCGCCTTCATCGAGGGTGCCGCCGGCTTCGGAACGCCCGTGGCCGTTTCCGGCGCGATGCTCGCAGGCCTCGGGTTCTCGCCGTTCTACGCCGCCGGCATCTGTCTGCTCGCCAACACCGCGCCGGTCGCCTTCGGCTCGATCGGCATCCCGGTCGTGACCCTGGCCAACGTCACCGGCATGCCGCTGCTGCCGCTGAGCGCGATGGTCGGCCGCCTGTGCGCCCTGGTCTCGATCTTCATTCCGGGGTACCTGCTCGTGGTGATGGTGGGGTGGAAACGGGCGATGGAAGTGCTGCCCGCGATCATCGCGTGCGGCGTGTCGTTTGCGGGCGTGCAATTCTACGTCTCGAACTACATGGGCCCCGAGCTCACGGACATCCTGAGCTCGCTCAGCTGCATCATCGTGATGGTGTTCGTCCTCAAGTTCTGGAAGCCGAAGACCATCCTGCGGCTGCCTGACGACAAGCCGATCGTGCCGTCTACGGTCCACTACTCGGCCGGCCAGGTGTTCATGGCGTGGATGCCCTATCTGCTGCTCGTCATCTTCGTGCTGGCGTGGGGCGAGCCCTCGATCAAGGCGGGCCTCGACCGCTTCACCGACGGGCTGATGCCGGCCTTCCTGCCGCATGGGACCGCTCTCAACAACATCAATGTGCCGGGCCTCCACAACCTGATCACGCGCGTGCCGCCGGTCACGCCCGCGCCCGCGCCGTACGCGGCGCCCTTTGCCTTGAACTGGCTGAGCGCGTCGGGCACGGCTTGCCTGTTCGCGGCCATGATGGCCGCCGCGGTCCTGGGCGTCGGCCCGTCACGATTCCTCAGCGCCTACAAGGCCACCTTCATTCAATTGCAGAAGCCGATGCTGACGCTGGCGTCGATGCTCGGACTCGCTTACCTGATGAACTACTCGGGGATGACCTCCACGCTGGGACTCGCGCTCGCGGCGACCGGCGTGGCATTTCCGTTCTTCAGCGCGACCCTCGGCTGGCTCGGTGTGTTCCTCACCGGCAGCGACACGTCCTCCAACGCCCTCTTCGGCAACCTTCAGGTGGTCACCGCGAACGCGCTGGGCTTGAACCCGGTACTCACCGCGTCGGTGAACACCGCCGCGGGCGTCATGGGCAAGATGATCTCGGTGCTGAGTATCGCCGTGGCCGTGGCGGCGACGAACATGTCACGGGACGACGAGAGCCGGCTGTTCCGGTTCACCATCAAGCACAGCGTGCTGCTGATGGCCGTGATGGGTGTGATTTCGCTGCTCTACGCGTACGTGTTCCCCGAGTGGGTCCCAGTTCTTCCACCCAAATAGGTGTCTCCCTTCTTCCCTTGAAATAGGGCACTCTTTTCCTCAGCCCGCTTGGGCCCGCGCCTTGCAGCCGTTTACGGCAGCTGGCGCGGGCTGCCCTCATCCGCGCGAAGCGGCGACAACTTTGCTTGAATTTGAGGACGTACGCACACGCCTGTTCTGAAACAGGCCTGTACGAGGCGGCGTAGTGAACGAAAGCGGAAAGTCCGCACGTCGTTGGAAACATGGACGAGTCTGAGAAGGGCGCGCCGGACGCCGACACCAAAGGCCGGCGGCGGTTTCTGGGCGGCATCATCGCCGCGATACAGGCGGCAATTGGCGGCACCCTGGGCGTCGTGGCTGGCGGGGCCGTGCTGTCTCCTGGCCTGTCGCGGCGCGACGCGTCGTGGCTGCCGGCCGGGCGGCTGATGGATCTCGCCATCAACCAGCCCACGCCGGTGATGCTGCGCCTCGAGCGGCAGGACGGCTACCAGCAGGTCATCGATCGACACGCCGTGTTCCTGGTGCGTACGGGCAACGGCGTGACCGCGCTCGACTCGACCTGCACGCATCTCGGGTGCCGCGTCAGCTGGAACTCGGAGTCACAAGAGCTGAAGTGCCCGTGTCACGGCGGCACCTACGATCGCACCGGCGCGGTGAAGTCGGGGCCGCCGCCGGCGCCGCTCGCCCGGTTCGAGACGCGAGTCGAAGCCGACGGGCGCGTGATGGTGCAGCTCTGATGGTGCGGGCGGCCGTCGACTGGCTCGATTCCCGCACCGGCATCCGCGCCGCCCGCGCGCACCTGCTCGACGAACCGATTCCAGCCGGCACCGGCTGGCGCTTCGTCACCGGCAGCGTGGTGCTGTTCCTGCTGGCGGTGCAGATTGTGACCGGCGTCGTGCTCACGATGTATTACGTGCCGGCGCCCGATCACGCCTACGACAGCATCCGTTTCATCATGGACCGGCTCCCGTTCGGGAGCGTCCTGCGCGCCCTGCACGTGTTCGGCGCCAGCTTCATCGTCGTGGCGGCCATCGTCCACATGGTGCGCGTCGTCTGGCTCGGTTCCTACAAGAAGCCGCGCGAGGTGACATGGCTGACCGGCGTCGTGCTGCTGCTCCTGATCCTCGGCTTCGCGTTGAGCGGCTACCTGCTGCCGTGGGACCAGAAGGCGTACTGGGCCACCACGGTCACGATCAACGTCGCGCGCAGCGGGCCGATGGGCGAGTACGTGGCGGGACTGCTGCGCGGGGGCAGCGGCCTGGGCCCGCTGACGCTGCTGCGCTGGTATTCCGCGCACGTGTTCCTGCTGCCGGCGTGTCTCACCGGCTTCGTCATCGCCCACATCTACCTGATGCGGCGGCACGGCATTTCAGGTCCGATCGATCCGGTCGCCGGGCCGTCGCGGCCGTTCTATCCGTATCACGCGCTCAAGGACACGCTGGCGATGGCGGTGGTCTTCGCCGCGCTGATCGCGTGTGCCGTCACCTTGCGGGCGCCGCTCGACGCTGTGGCCGACCCGACCGACGCCACCTACGTGCCGCGGCCCGAGTGGTACTTCTTGAGCCTCTTTCAGCTCCTCAGGTATTTTCCGGGCCCACTCGAGCCGGTGGCCACGCAAGGCGTGCCCGCGCTGGTGGTCGCGTTCCTGGTCTTGCTCCCGTTCCTCGGCGGGTCTGGCCGCCGCCTGCGCGACCGCCCCATCGTCGCGGCGGTCTTCCTGGTGATTGGCCTCGGCGTGACCGCCCTCACCGTCATGGGGCTCCGCGACACGCCGGGCCACTCGGCGTCGGAAGGCTGGAATCCTCTGGCCGTTGCCGGCAGCGAATTCGTGAAGGACGCGCGGTGCACGACCTGCCATCGGGCGGGCGGCGCCGCCAGCGCGATCACCACGCTGGCCATGCTCAAGGATCCGGACTGGCTGCTGTCGCACGTGCGCGATCCGCAAATCATTGCACCGGGCCTGCGCGAGCCGCCGGCCGGGGCGATGAGCGTGGGTCAGGCGCAGTCGGTGCTGAGCTACACGCGGCGGGTGCGAGCGGGGAAGCCGCTGCCGCCACCGATGGCCGCGGACACCCGCACGGCCTCGCTCATCATCGGCCGCTACTGTGCCTCCTGCCACATGATTGACGGCGAGGGCAGTCCGGGTGCGCCAGACCTGACGCATGCGGGCCGCGCTCACGACGCCAAGTGGCTGCACGACTGGATCTCGGCGCCCGACGAGATCGACGCCGGCGCCAACATGCCCGGGTTCGGTTCGTTTCTGACGGAAGAGCAGATGGCGGCGCTGGTGAAGTACCTCGCCGCCCGGAAGTAGCGCGGGACGCGTCCTACGTGGCCCGGCGGCGGCGTGCGGCCAGGCCCGCGGCGGCGACGAGGCCCAGAATGATCGTCCCGGGCTCGGGCACGTCTTGGGCCTCTATTTCGAGGACTGCCAAGCCCCGGTGATCGAAGCCTCTGCGACTCTGCGAGTCGGGAGCGCCGTCGATGTCCTCGAGGCCGAAGTCGATGAAGCCTCCAATCGTATGGGGGCTGACGCCCAGCGCCTTCGCGACGGCTGCGTCGAAGAGGCCGTTTCCCAGCGCGATGGCGAAGTCCTCTGCGTCTCCACCGCCGAACAGGGAATCGCATCCCTCGCAGACGGTGAAGGAGAAGGGCAAAGTGGGTGCGAGAAAAGTGCCCTGAACCAGATTGAAGTGATCATCCTCGACCGTCAGCGTGAGGGCCAGCGTCCCGGCACCGTAACTGTAGGTCGTCAACCCGTTGGCGACGTCCACATCGAGGTCGAGGAGTGGGCCGCTGACCAGGTCGGCCGTCCCGATTTCATGGAAAGGGGGCTCTCGCAAGGCTTCCGACATGGTGAACGGGACGAGCCCGAAGTCGACCGGCAGTTCTGGACCCGACACGATGAACGAGAGAGTGTCCGCGACGCTGGACGTCGGGGTGAACAGGACGGCGGCGACAATGGCAGCGAGGACGGTGCGCATCAGACCCTCTGGTGTGAACGAGTGGCCCAGGCAGCGGGGGCGAACCGCGGAGAGGCGACTCTACTGCCGGGAGGGCGGGCTGTTCAACCCATCCGGTCGCAGGACGGATTTGCACGGCGACGGGGCTTGTTGTATATTTCCTAGGTTCTCCTGACGGCTAGGACACCCTATCTAGCCGACAGCCGCACGGAAGAGGCGGTTCCAGAGCTTCTTCCTCCAGGCGTGCGCTGTCCTCATGGCAGCGTAAGCCTAAGCGAATCAAATAGATAGGGTTACCCGTCCAGGGTGCCAGGCAGTTGGTGACGCGGGAAGGTCCGCGAGCCAAAAGTGCCTCAAGGCCTTGGACAACGCGCCGCAGAGGCAGCAGCGAAGGTTCGCTGTCGTCTGGCGCGTGAGGTTTTTGACGGCACGTGGGCCGACCGGGCGCAGCTGTCCCGGTCTGTCTGGCGCTGTCTTCAGCGTTGCCCGCGGCCGCAAGGCCGCGAATTGGACACAGGTAGAGACCGGATATGCCGACCATCAGCCAGCTGGTTCGCCAAGGGCGCGAGAAGATCGTCACCAAGACGAAGAGCCCGGCGCTCCAAGTCAGCCCGCAGAAGCGCGGGGTGTGCGTCCGCGTGTTCACGCAGACGCCGAAGAAGCCCAACTCGGCGCTTCGCAAGGTGGCGCGCGTGCGCCTCACCAACGGCATCGAGGTCACGACCTACATCCCGGGCGTCGGCCACAACCTCCAGGAGCACTCGCTCGTGCTCATTCGTGGTGGTCGTGTGAAGGACCTGCCCGGCGTGCGCTATCACGTGGTGCGCGGCACCCTCGACGCCGTCGGCGTCCAGGGCCGCAAGCAGGGACGGTCGAAGTACGGCGCCAAGCGCCCCAAGCAATAAGCCGTCGAAGGTAAAGAGACATGCCACGCAGACGAGAAATCCCCAAGCGCGAACTTACGGCCGATCCGCTCTACAACAGCACGCTGGTCAGCAAGTTCATCAACGCCATCATGAGCGACGGCAAGCGCAGCACGGCGGAGCGCATCCTCTACAAGAGTTTCGACATCATCAAGGAGCGCACCGGCGACGACCCGCTGAAGGTGTTCAAGAAGGCGCTCGACAACGTCAAGCCGAGCCTCGAGGTGAAGTCACGCCGCGTGGGCGGCTCGAACTACCAGGTGCCGATCGAAGTGCACCCCAATCGCCGCCTGTCGCTCAGCATCCGCTGGCTGGTCGGCTACGCCGACACGCGCGGTGACGGCAAGACGATGCAGGAGAAGCTCGCCAACGAGCTGCTCGACGCGTCGAACCTGCGCGGTGGTGCGGTGAAGAAGCGCGAGGACACGCACCGGATGGCCGAGGCCAACAAGGCCTACGCCCATTACCGCTGGTAGCGCCAGGCCTTAAGCCCTAAGCCATAAGCCAACAAGAATCACTGCAATGCCACGGCAGACACCACTCAATCGGACCCGGAACATCGGCATCATGGCCCACATCGATGCCGGCAAGACCACCACGACCGAGCGCATCCTGTTCTATACGGGCATCACCTACAAGATCGGTGAAGTGCACGAAGGCACCGCGGTGATGGACTGGATGGAGCAGGAGCAGGAGCGCGGCATCACCATTACGTCGGCCGCGACGACGTGCTTCTGGCGCGATATCCGCATCAACATCATCGACACGCCCGGCCACGTCGACTTCACGGCCGAAGTCGAGCGCTCGCTGCGGGTGCTCGACGGCGCCTGCGCGGTGTTCGACGCGGTGTCGGGGGTCGAGCCGCAGTCCGAGACGGTGTGGCGCCAGGCCGACAAGTACCGCGTGCCCCGGATCTGCTTCGTCAACAAGATGGACCGCATCGGTGCGGACTTCAAGGCGACGCTGTCCCAGATCGAGAGCAAGCTCGGGTCCAATGCCGTGGCGATCCAGCTCCCGATCGGCGCCGAGGACAAGTTCACCGGCGTGATCGATCTCGTCCAGATGAAGGCCATCACCTACAAGGACGAGACGATGGGCGCAGACTACGTCGTCAGCGAGATCCCGGCGGAGCTCCTCGCCGAAGCGAAGGAATACCACGAGAAGCTGGTCGAGAAGGTCAGCGAGCACGACGACAAGCTGCTCGAGAAGTACCTCGCCGGCGAAACGATTACCCCGGACGAGATCAAGGCGGCGCTGCGCAGCCGCGTGATCAAGTCGGTGCACGAGGAAGACACGGCGTTCGTCGTCGTCATCTGCGGCACCGCGTTCAAGAACAAGGGCGTGCAGCCGCTGCTCGATGCCGTGGTCGACTATCTGCCGTCGCCGCTCGACGTGCCCGCGATCAAGGGCCTCGATCCAAACGCGAAGGAAGAGACGACGATCGAGCGCCAGGCGTCGGACGAGGCGCCGTTCTCGTCGCTGGCCTTCAAGCTGATGACCGACCCGTTCGTCGGTCAGCTGACGTTCATTCGCGTCTACTCGGGCGTCCTGACGTCGGGTTCGTCGGTCTACAACGCGACCAAGGGCAAGACCGAGCGCGTCGGCCGACTCCTGAAGATGCACGCCAACAAGCGTGAGGAGATCAAGGAGGTCTACGCCGGCGACATCGCCGCGGCGGTGGGCCTCAAGCAGGTCTCGACGGGCGACACGCTGTGCGACGAGAAGAAGCCGGTCGTGCTCGAGTCGATGGACTTCCCGGAGCCGGTCATCTCGCTCGCGATCGAGCCGAAGACCAAGAGCGACCAGGAAAAGCTCGGCGTCGGCCTCTCCAAGCTGATGGCCGAAGACCCGACGTTCCGGGTGAAGACCGACGAGCAGACCGGTCAGGTCGTGATCGCCGGCATGGGCGAGCTGCACCTCGAAATCATCGTCGACCGCCTGAAGCGCGAGTTCGGCGTCGAGGCCAGCGTCGGCAAGCCGCAAGTTGCCTATAAGGAAACGCTGACGCGCGCGGCCGATGGCGAGATGAAGTACGCCAAGCAGACCGGCGGCCGCGGCCAGTACGGCCACGCCAAGATCCATCTGTTCCCCGGCGAGCCGGGCACCGGCTACATCTTCGAGAACGAGGTCACGCAGGGCTCGATTCCGAAGGAATTCATCAAGCCGATCGACGAGGGCATCAAGGAAGCGCTCACCCGCGGCGTGCTGGCCGGCTACCCGATCGACGACGTGCGCATCGTGCTCTACGACGGCTCGTACCACGACGTCGACTCGTCGGAGATGGCGTTCAAGATCGCCGGCTCGATGGCGTTCCAGGACGCCGCGAAGAAGGCGAAGCCGGTGCTGCTCGAGCCCGTGATGAAGGTCGAGGTCGTCGTTCCCAAGGACTACATGGGCGACGTCATGGGCGACCTGGCGAGCCGGCGCGGCCGCATCCAGGCGCAGGAAGACCGCGGCGGCACGCAGATCATCAACGCGCGTGTGCCGCTCTCGGAGATGTTCGGCTACGCGACCGACCTCCGCTCACGCACGCAGGGGCGCGCCACCTACTCGATGCACTTCGAGCGGTACGAACAGGCGCCCCAGGCCGTGAGCGACGAAGTGGTCGCCAAGATTACGGGCACGAAGTAAGGCGGGCCGCCTGAAGGCGGCCCCCACGACTGTATGTAGGGGCCGCCTTCGGCGGCCCGGTTAACGCAGACGGAGACGAACTTCGATGGCGAAGGAAAAATTTGATCGTTCGAAACCGCACGTGAACGTGGGGACGATCGGACACATCGACCACGGCAAGACGACCCTGACGGCGTCGCTGACGAAGGTGGCGGCGGACAAGGGGTGGGCGAAGTTCGTGC
>Ga0210380_10000576_pt1 | contig 15987 bp, 21 predicted proteins | sample PLM4_5_coexredo_FD_155476 | JGI IMG/M metagenome (GOLD analysis project Ga0210380, IMG submission 155476) | Groundwater sediment microbial communities from an aquifer in East River, Colorado, USA - PLM4_5_coex redo | ecosystem: Environmental > Terrestrial > Soil > Riparian zone | place: USA... | reverse complement strand
CGCCTGAGAAGTACGAACTCACCGCCCCCGAAGGAGTCAAGATCCCAGACGGAGCCAATGAGCTCTTTAAGGGCATGAACCTCTCCAACGACCAAGCGCAGAAGTTCGTCGACTACTACCTGTCCCAGGTCCAAGAACAGCACAAGGCCGCCAATGACTCTGCTGTTGCCATTCGTGAGAGCTGGCGTGCGCAGGTCAAGGCCGACCCAGACATTGGGCCGCGCCTTCCAGCAGTCCGCCAAACGATCTCGTCCGCCCTCGACGTTATCGGCGACGCAAAGCTCGCCCAGCAGTTCCGTGAAGCGATGGACTTCACCGGCGCAGGGGATAATCCGGCGTTCGTCAAGACGATCTACAAGCTAGCCCAGATGGTGACCGAGCCCCGCAGGCATGTCCAAGGGGGCCCGTCCCCCGAAGGCCAGAAGCGCCCTGGGCAAGGCCCGCCTTCGGCTGCGAAAGCCCTTTACCCTAGCCTTCCCTAATCTCGCGTAACCCTGCCACAGATGTGGATGACCGGCAATGCCTAGATGGGTCCGCGTGTCGCGCCTGCACCTTAACCCGCTCTTTGGAGCCTCCTAATGGCAACCCTCGGCGCTACGGCGCTAACCTACGCCGACTGGGCCAAGAGACTCGATGACAACTATCGCGTAGCGATGATCATCGAACTCCTGTCCCAGACGAACGAGATCCTCGACGACATGATGGTCGTCGAAGGCAACCTCCCAACCGGTCACAAGACCACCGTCCGAACCGGCCTTCCCCAGGCCACTTGGCGGCTCTTGAACCAAGGCGTCCCCAACGCCAAATCGACGACTGCTCAGATCGTCGACACCTGCGGCAACCTCGAGACCTACGCCGTGATCGACAAGGACATCGCAGACCTCAACGGCAACACCGCTGAGTTCCGCTTGTCCGAAGTCAAGGCCTTCCTTGAGGGCATGTCCCAACAGGTCGCCGCGACGATCATCTACGGCAACCAAGCCACGAACCCCGAGCGGTTCACTGGCTTCGCTCCGCGCTACTCCACCGTCACGGCCGCAAGCAGCAACACCGCTGCGAATGTCTTGGACGCTGGTGGCACCGCCTCGGTCAACACCTCCATCTGGATCGGCGTGTGGGGTTCCGACACCCTCCATGCGACCTTCCCGAAAGGCAAGATCACCGGGCTCCAGCACCGGGACATGGGCGAGTGGCCTGTGACCGACGCAGCGTCCAACACCTACCAAGCCTACCGAGACCACTTCAAGTGGGAGATCGGTATGGTCCTGCGGGATTGGCGCTATGTGGTCCGCATCTGCAACGTTGACGTGACTCAGCTGACCGGCGTCTCTGCCGCGAACCTGATCAACCTCATCGTCAGAGGCCTCTACCGCTTGCCGACCGCCCCGACCGGGGCTACGACTATCCAGACCTCCGATACCCCTGAGGTCCGCGCCAACATGGGCCGCACGGTGATCTACTGCAACCGTGTCATCCGCACCTATCTCGACCTTCAAGCGATGAACAAGACCAACGTCTTGCTCCGCATTGAAGAGTTCGATGGCAAACCTGTCACGACCTTCCGTGGCATCCCGGTTCGCACCTGCGACGCGATCCTCAACAACGAAGCGCGAGTAACCTGATATGATCCTCGATGCATCTCTCCAGTTCACTGGCTATCCTGCCACTGGTGGCATCGTAGTCACCGGTACCAACTACGACCTACCAACCACCGGCACTCAGAACTCGTCGAACGTCATCGACCTCCACGGCACTGGCCTCCTTCCGGTTCTAGCGAACCTCTCGGGCGCACGTGACATGGGCATCGGCGATGATCCGGCACTCAAGCTGCTGGTTCAGGTTGGCACAGCGATCACCGGAGGCACGACCCTCCAAGTGGTCCTCCAAGGCGCAACCGACAACGGCTCAGGCTCCCCCAACTCCTACTCCGATTGGTGGGCCTCTCCGGTCTACGCCGAAGCAACCCTTGTCGCAGGCGCTCGTCTGATGGACATGGACTTCCCCCGGCCGCCTGCGGGCATAGCCATCCCACGCTTTGTTCGCCTGGGCTATGTCTCCACAGGTACCCACTCTGCCGGTACCCTTGGCGCATGGATCGTCCTCGATCGCATGGACCAGATGTACCAGTCAACAGGTAACGCCCGCTTGGGCGGCTATCCTGCTGGCATCACTGTGGCCAACTAGCATGAGAACAATCCGCACTTTAGGATTGGTGGTGGGGGCCCTCGTGGCCCTTGCCATTCCCTCCTCTGCCCAGGTGGTGCAGAACAACGTCACCGGGAATGAGGTCTGGGTCGCTGGGCAAGGCCCTGGTGGTCCAGGCAACTTCCTGAACATCGGCGGTGTGTCTAACCGAGCAGCGATCACCTTGGTCTCTGGCTCTGGTGCAGCCACCACTGCCATGACCCAAGCACAGTCCACCTTGATGTGGACCGGCGCTGCGCCAACCACTTGGGCCGTGACCCTGCCCTCCCCAGCCTATGACGGTCAGATCGTCACCCTGGGTACCGATACCACATTGACCACCATGGTCACTGTCACCGCTGGATCAGGCCACACGCTCTCAGCGACCTACAACTCCCAGACGCTGACGGCGGTCACTTCGGTCGAGTTCCAATTCGTCTTCTCCTCTCTCAAATGGTTCCGACTCCGATGAGAAAGCTCCTGCTGGCATTGCTGCTGGTACTTGCCTCTGCGGTGCCAGCAGCCGCTCAACCCCCGGGCGGCATTGTCTGTAACAAGTTCTTCGCCGTGTCCCAGGCCGCTGTGGTCCTCACCAAGATCATCTCTGGCGTCGCCGGTCAGAACATCTCCCTGTGTGGCTTCGTCTACAACTCCGGCGCTGCCACCTCAACCGTGGGCCTGTCCTATGGCACTGGCACCAACTGTGGCACTGGCACTACAGTGTTCGTCCCTGTGGTCAGTCTCCCCATCAACGGCCTCTTGGTTGATAAGGGAGACTTTGCCTCCATGGGAGTTCCTACAGTCAACGGCTCCGGTGTCCCCATTGACCTGTGCCTTGTTACCACAGGGACCGGCCCTGCCGTGGTCGTTATTCACTATGCCCAGTTCTAGGAGCCAGAGATGAAACGGATCCTTCTCCTCCTTCTGCTCCTAACCTGCCCGGCCCTCGGCCAGCAGACTGTCCAGACTCGGCCTGGGGATGCTGGCCTGCTCTGGTTCGACGCAGCTAACCGTGCCACCATCCCAGGACAGTTGCTCGACACTGGCCCACCGCCCGTCCTCACCGCGTGTGGAACCAGCCCCGCGATTGTCGGTACCGACCTGTCCGGTACAGTCACCATGGGCACTGGTTCCCCAACCGGCTGCGTTATCACCTTCGCCTCGGCCTACCCTGTAGCCCCACACTGTGTCGTGGGTTGGTCCGTGGCTCCCTTGGCCGCAATGGCCTGGACCACTACCACCACCGCACTCACCACTGTGCAAACCGCAACCTCATCAAACGTGATCCACTACGTCTGTCACGGAAAGAGATAACCATGGCTCGCTGGCGCTTGACCTCTGCCCACTACCTGAACGTCCCCGGAACAGAGTGGGAGTACAAAGAGACCGACCTCAACTCTGGCCGACAGGCCCGTCGGATCTTCCCTGTGCCCATGTACCTGAACCCTGACTGGCAACAGGACCACAACTACCCTGGCGAGATCATTGTCAAGCAAGGGAAGGGTGAGCCTCGGGACATCGTCTTCGAAGGCCCACCCACTCCGGACATGGAGCCCCTCGATGACGAGGCCGAAGCCATCTCGGCCCAGCACCGCGCCAGCTGGATCCATCCGATCGAGACCCTGGACGCTCAGGGCGGCATCGGCGCAGGGGTTCCCCCACCCAAGCCTGTCATAACCCGAAGGGTCTAGCCCTGTGGCCTCCTACCGGTTCCTCAAGGACCATTCCATCGGCGGCCAGTACTACCAAGCCGGTACCATAGCCGACTTGCCTGACTGGATTCCCACCGCCGATGTGGACCCCTTAGACGCCGACGCAGTCGCGGCCTTCAATGGCAATGGGCCGGTCCTGCCTGGGCTAATCAACAGCCAATGGACCGGCCGTGTGATCGCCGCCCCTGTGACCTACTGGTACCAGACCGCCCCGAATGTCTGGGTCATGTCCGGCCTAGGCTCAGCCTACCCCTCGAAGACGGCCTACATAGGAAGGGTCGAATGACCACAGATCTGGACAAGAGCGGACCCTTCACCAAGCGGGCGGGTACGACCTACCTCGGACCCTCCATCGGGGCTGTCAACTCCCAGACGAACGTCCTGACCATCACCACTACCGGCATCACCAACGTCGACCTGAACGTCACCCAGATCCAAGTCAACGCCGCTGGGCTTGTCTCGATCCAACTGCCAAGCTCCTTAGACCGCACCACAGCCCCCGGCACCTTCGTCGATGCGCCAATCACGATCACGGACATCTCTGGCGCAGCCGGGACCAACATCATTACCATCTTTCCCTTTGCTGGGGAACTGATCGCTGGCGCAGCTTCCGCCTTGGTCTCTTCCAACTACGGCGCTGTGGTCCTTGCCCCAATCACCACCGGAGGCTGGACCGTCCTGTCCTACTCCACCCCTGCCGATACCGGCGGTGGCTACGTCGCCAAAGCTGGCGATACCATGACTGGTACGTTACTCATCGAGCCAGCCTTCGGAACACTGACTAAAGGACTCACGACCAACCAAGTCGGCCCATTCACCGGCCCTGATCTCTCCGATTGGTCCTATAACCAGATCACCATCGTCGACGAAACCTCGATGATCCCGGCTAGTGCGTATAGCACAGGCTTCCGTGTCTACGACCTCATAGGCGGCGCTAACGCCAAGGGCGCGAAGGCTGCTGGGCACTTTCATACGATCTTTAGCATCCCCGGAGCCTTCACCGACGCTGACGCAATTGGTCTAATAGGCTCGATCCAGGCCTCGGTCGAGAACGGCGGGACCAACACCGGCGCTGGTGCGAAGGGTACGCTATTCGCTTCCTCATTCTCTGCTCAGATGGCCGCTGGCGCAACGAACTACTTCGTCGTCTCTGGCGGAGAGGTAGACGTAGCTATCGAAACAGGTGCTAGCTGCCAACTCCGGCTTGGGTGGTCGATTGTTGCCCTGGGGGCTTTGCAAGCGGATCAGGAAGATATCGCAGTAGAGATCGGTTGTGTCGGTAGCGCACCTTGGAAGATGGGAATTGCCTTTACTAGCCTCCATGGCAGCCCTCCGATCTCGGCAACTGGAACGCTAATCGGCACAGATGGCGTCAACATCACAGTTGCTAACGGAATTGACCTCTCCGCCTTCACCATGACCAACTTCCTCAAGGGCCCTGCCGGGTTCTTGGTCGATGGCGCTGCCAACATCACCGCGAACAGCCTAACCCTCCCGGCCTGGACGGACACAGGCGCATTGGCGATCAACTCGTCCGGCGGGGCCTTCACCACAGCATCTGCCACTGGGCGCTATATAAAGCTCGGCAAGACCTGTAGCTTTAGCATCCAAGGTACCGTTACCGTAGTTGGTGGCGGAGCGGGGACGATCAATATAGCACTCCCATTCGTGTCTGGTGTTGGCCCTGGTGGTGGCCAGGGCTATGTGTTCTCCGGAATGCGTGCTAATGATGCCATCACTCTATCATGCCACGTAGACGCTAATGTTGATACCTTGATTATCGTAATGCGTGATGGCACATCGGCGATCATGGCCGGTGGGGTATACATCATAACCGGCACATACGAAACCGCTTAACAGGAGACTACAATGAAACAAGGCGGACCAGTGAAGAACACTTACGAACCAAAGACTGAGCCGAAGTCCAAGGCCGTCGACATCTGCTCCGTGGCCCAACTCGGCAATATGGTTGGGACCAAGAAGGCCGTGTCGAAGGAACTCTACTCCGGTAGAGGCTACGAAGCACCGAAGAACTCTAGCCAGAGCCACAAGTCCGGCTCACAAGGAAGGCACTAATGGACATCGAGAAGGTTCACAAGGCAATCACCATCGTTGACAAGACCAGGGAGTACCCGCAGCTCAAGTCTATCCACGACCTTGCGCTTCGCGCCCTGGTCAAGGAGAACGAGTCGGCAAAGGAAGAGCTCGACAAGATCATCAAGGAAGAGGCCGAGGCCAAAGCCAAGGCCGACGAGGAGGCCGCTGCCGAGGCCAAGGCCCTGGCCGAGAAGGAAGCCAAGGCCAACGAAGTTCCTCCGGCGAAGCCTGCTCCTCAGTCCTACGATAACGGTGTGGAGAGGAGAGCTTAATGGCGAAGGACATCCTCAATGCCTACGGACCTAACAAAGCTTCCCCGCAGAAACCACGTGCTACCTCCGGGGGCTGCACGGAAGCAAAGACCCTCCCCTACAAGCCCCCAGTCGGACCCAAAGGCCAAAGCCACAACAGCCCAGGCCTCGGTGGTTCCAACAAAGGGACGGCTGGGACTCAAGGCCGCCACTAGATGACAACCGTCGTCGATATCATCAACAGCGCGTTACAGTCGATCGGCACACGAACGACTGTGACCGCTGCTGAGCTTGCGGCCCAGTCCACCAACGAAGCCATTCAGGCGGCGATTACCTATCAACGAGATAGGGATGACCTGCTCCGCATGGCTCCGTGGGACTGTGGGTTCAATATGACGAACCTTGCCTATGTCACCTCTATCGCGGGCACTCCGGAGAACGTCACCCAAGGGACCGAGCTTTGGCAGAAGGGCCAACCGGCTCCGCCCTGGACCTATGAGTACCAGTACCCAGTGGACTGCCTTCGGGCCTGTTGGATAGTCCCTCAGTTCCAGACTGGCTTCGCCGGAGGGGTGCCGATCACTACCGCCATCACCGGCGGAGTCGCTTCCTATGGCCAAGGCCCACCGGCCAAGTTCAAGGTCGCCATAGATCAGTTCGTCCCAGTCACTGGGGCAGTCATCTCCGCCGCAGGCACAGGCTATGCCGTCGGAGACCAGATCACCCTTGCCTCTGGCGTAGCCACCTCGCCACCAATCGGTGCCCCTGTGGTGCTGGAAGTGACCAACATTGGCGGCCTTGGTGCAATCGTCACCGTGGATGTGGTCAACCAGATCCAAGGCTCAGACACCCCTAAGGGCGGCAGCTACTTCGCCCAGCAGACCAACCCTGTGGCCCAGGGCACCACAACTGGCTCTGGCACTGGCGCAACCTTCACCCTGACCTACGGAGCCAAGGGCGACCAGCGAGTCATCCTGACCAACCAAGAGCTAGCTACGCTGGCGTATGTCAAGCAGGTCACCGATCCCAATGTGATGGACTCCCTCTTCCAGTCGGCTTGGATCGCCGCTGTGGCCTCCTCTCTAGCAATGGCCCTAACTGGGGACAAGGGCTTAGCCAACAATCAGGCTGAGATAGTCAATGCCGCGATCATCGAGGCCCGAAAGGCCGACGCCAACGAGGGCCTGACCATGAATGACGTGACCCCCGATTGGGTCCGGATCCGGGGGGTGAGCTACTCTGACTACTCTTACACACCGAACTCAGACTTCTCGTGGGGTGCAGTATGGCCAACGTTCTAAAGCCCGAGGGCTATCTCTTCGTCGATCACAGGGCTTCGCCGGGCATGTCCCCTTCTGTGGCTCGCAACATGGGCCTTGACCCAAAGCTCGTCGCCGAAGGTACCCTCTTCGAGGCAGCGACCCAGCGCTGTTGCCATTGCCCTTCGGTCTTCATCAAGAACCCCCTTCGCACCCGCGAACGAGGTCATTGCTACAGGTGCAATGGCTACATCTGCGACGCTTGTGAGATCGCAAGCAAGTCCCCTAACTACGTTCACCGCAACGTCAACGAAGTGATCGACAAGGTCTCTAGTGGGCAATACTCGATGACTGGCTCCACCTCCCTCCCCGTCTTAACAAGGATCACGTCCAATGGCTAAGAGAATCTTCGCTTCGGGTAACGTCACCTTCACCGCTTCGGCGGCAGGCTCGCAAGCCACCGGTGGTGGGTATATGACCGTCGTGGGTTCTGCGGCGACGCAGATCACTGACATCCTCGAGGTCATGATCTCGGGCAAGGCGACTGCGTCGACAGTCGCTGCTATGTACCTCAACCGCGCCTCCACCTTGGGCACCGGCGGTGCTGTGGCCCTGGCTGGCCAGAACTCCGACGGTGCGATGAACCCGGCTACCGCTGCCCTGGCTTCGCCGGTCGTAGTCGCTGTGGACTACACCACCAACGAGTCGATCCCGTCCTCGACCGTGACCGACGGCAGGCTGCAGCTCGGCCTGAACCTCTTCGGCGGCATCATCCGCTGGAACGCAGCACCGACGCAGCAGATGACGATCATCTCCGCTTCTGCTCCCGGTGGCTCCGTCATCCTCTGGAACTCCTCTTCCGGCGGCGGCTCTTCCGGCCTAGCCGACGCGCACATCATCTACGAAAGCTTCTAAGCATCCCTGAGGGAGCTTAGGTATGGCTTTCCTGAACCGATGTATCTTTCGGCCAACCTCGGGCGGTACGGGCACTTGGACCGTGTCCTCTGCCATTGCCGGGTTCGACACCCCTGCGAACTGCACCAACCCTGCGGTGGTGGCGAACGCTCGGTACTACTACTTCGCCGAAAGCGACGACCAGCAATCCTGGGAGATCGGTCAGGGGGTCTCTAACGGAAGCACTACCCTAACCAGAGAGACCATCTACGACTCGACCAATGGCGGCGCTGCGGTCAACTTCACCTCCGCGCCTCGGGTGGCGATGGGCTGCCCATTGGCCCAGGTTGGGGGCAGGGAGGTCCTGCTTGCTGCTCGCAGCTACTTCGTTCGCTCGGACGGAAGCAACAACAACAACGGACTCGCCAACACCGCTGGTGGTGCGTTCCTAACCTTGCAGTTCGCCTACGACTACATCTGTGCTAACATCGACAAGGCCGGGTTCGACGCTACCATCAACATGCAGGCCTCGACCACCTTCACCGGAGGCCTAGCCGCTTCTGGCCCATGGACTGGTGGCGGAGGTATCACGATTAGCGGTAGCTCCACCGTAATCAGCACCACCTCTGCTAATGCGCTGGGGATAACCTGCACTCTGCCTGGGGTCTTGACCATAACCGGCATCAAGCTCCAGACCACCACCTCAGGCGACTGTATCAACCACGCTGGGCCGGGTGTGGTGGCTGTTGGTTCAACGTGTGAGTTCGGCGCAAGCGCTGGTAATCACCTCTACGCCAATGCCCCCGGCGCGAAGATCCAAGGGTTTGCGGCTTACACCATAAGCGGCGGCGCTACGGTTCATCTATTCACGCAAGGCACAGGCGCTACCATTGTCATGGCCGGTGCGACAGTGACCCTGACCGGAACCCCGGCGTTCTCGTACTTCGCTGACGCCAATGGCTGCTCGCGGATATACGCCGGTGCCAACACCTACTCAGGCTCGGCCTCCGCAGGAACCACGCGATACTACGTGGACACGAACTCCTCTATCGAGACCAGCTCTGGCGCTTCGCCCACCTACTTCCCGGGAGGCATAGCAGGCTCTACCGCAACAGGGGGTCAGTATAGCTAATGCCAGTCTTCAACCCCAAGAACCACTACTGGATCGTGGCAGGCTCTACCACCCAGGTCTACTCCAGCGCCTCTGGCGACTACGTCCCAGTCGCCGACTCGACCTACCAAGCGTGGCTCGCTAAGGGGAATGTGCCGGATAGGGTCGAAAGCGAAGCGACCCTCGGAGCCTACCTAGTCCGCTACGAGCTTCGGCCAGTGGCCCCTGGGGTCCTCCAAGGCTACGACGACGCTATCGTCAAGGAGCTAGAGACAATGAAGATCCTGCGTGCGTTCTCGCTAGTCATGCTTGACGAGATCAACATCCTTCGCCAGCAACATGCCTTACCTGACCGGACCGTGGCCCAGCTTAAGGCAGCGGTTCGGGCGAAGCTGGGGGTCTGATGATTGCTCCTCTGGGCGGCTCCTTCTTCGGCTCCGCTACCTTCGCCCAGGCGACCTTTGCCTCGGACTCGTTCGTCCTTGGGCCGTTTAGCCAAACTGGTCAACCGGACCAGATGTGGACCTCGCGGAGAAGGGACGACCCAACGCTGCGGACCTGGATAGGCTCACCTCCACAAGGGCTTCTCCTAGGCTCTGGGAAGCTAATGGGACAGATCTGGATGTAGTATGGCCTTCGGCGCAAACAAAGGAACCTGGTCCTTCGGGGCTAATAGCATCGTCGCTAATAACCAGGCGACTTTAGCTACGGGCAGCGCTGTGGTTGCCAAGGGCGACCTTATCGTTGTTGTCGCGGGCGAACAAACCACTAACACCCTAGCCAGCGCCAGCGACACCCTAGGCAATACCTACACCGCAGCTACTGCTGCTACCCTAGGCGGTGGTGTCTCGGCTCGAGCCTTCTACACCATCGTTACCAACGCTGGTACCAACACTAACGTCAACGTCCAAGCTAGTGCTTCGTCCAGTAACGTGGCGATCATAGCTGCGTCTTGGGAAGGTTCCTTCTCTGCGGTAGACAAGACCCCAGCGAACAACAACAACACTGACAACTCCTCCCCATTCACCTGCCCAGCCACCGGCACACTGGCGCAGCAGGTGGAGATGATTATCGCGTGGATGGTGGACAACACCACCAACACCAAGACCGCTACTTCCCCCAACCTCCTTGCTCGGCAGCAGAACCAGACCGTCATCTCTACCGTCGTTGGCTACCAGACGGTCAACTCCACCGGGACGGTCTCCCCAGCCTGGACAGGCACCAACCCTACTGGTTCCCAACAAGGCACGATCTCTTTCAAGGCTGCGGACCTGCCTGAGAACCAATACGACTGGCCAAACCCCAATCTGGGCCTGCCCTATCCTGTACAGCTTCGCACCTTCATCTATGTCACTCCGCTATACCCACCTCCTCCTCCGCCTGAGGAAGCCACGGTTCGTGCGCCACACTTCACGCCACCTTGGTCGGTCAAGGCCTTCATCAACGACCTTCCATACAACCTCAACCTCTACGGTGGCCCGCCGGTCGTCGTAGTCTACCCCTTCCGGCAGACTGATTGGCCCCTTACCCCGGACCTGCGGCAGACCAATCGATCCTACGGCTTTGTCTTCCCCAGAGTCTTGATCGGCCAGGACCGCTTGCCCTTCCGGCAGATGGACTGGCCGCTACCAACGCAGCCTTGGCGCAGCCCACAACTGGTCTCTTGGTTCGACCCACTCAAGCTCCTTCTGACTGTTCCCTTCAAGCAGCTTGATTGGCCCATCAACCGTGGCCACTTGCAGCCGGATCGATCCTACCTCTACACCTTCCCAAGGGTCTTGATTGGGCAGGACAAGCTCCCGACTGGCGAGATCATCACTGACCGTCCGACCCTGTCCAGGGCCCAGGCCCTCTCTTGGATCTCCTCGGTCAACCTTGCCCTTGGACAGGCTCCAAGACCGTTCGCCCAGACTGATTGGCCCAATCCTCGGCAAGCCTCTCGCTCTGCCACCCTCTCTACTTGGATCAACCGAGCCCAACTCGCCGCTTCGGGTGATCCCTTCCATCAGGCCGACTGGCCCCTGCCGAAGGGCGCAGCCCCTGCCCTACAGACTTGGTCCAACTCGCTCAACCTTGCCCTCGTTGCTGGCCCAGGGCCGAAGCCCTTCAGCCAAACCTCCTGGCCACTGCCTCTTGATGCCCGGCGCTTGAGTGATTGGATCCAGCCGACCAATGAGAAGCTCCTCCCACCGACGCCCCCAGCGCCATTCAGCGAACACTACTGGCCCCTGCCGGGTCGGCATCCCTTGCTCCTACAACAGTCCGTCTTCTGGGAAGCTTCCCTCTTCCAACCACCCTATGTCCCACCACCCACACCGCCAGTGGGCCGTAGTCGCCAATACGTCGTCGGCTCTGAGTGGCAACAGTACGACCGTATGCGCGATTGGCCCGGTCCAGTAGGCTGGAGATAGCATGGCCCAACCGATTATCCAAACCTCCTTCCACGCTGGCGAGTGGGCACCAGCGCTGAACGCCCGCGTCGACTTGGCCAAGTACAAGGCTGCTGCGGCGGAGCTACAGAACTTCTTCGTCGACTACCGTGGTGGAGCCTCCTCCCGGACCGGTACCCGCTATGTCCTCCAGTGCCTCGGATCCGACCATCAGGTCCGCCTTATCCCCTTTCAGGCCAGCTTCTTAGTAACCTACGTCCTAGAGTTCGGCAGCTTCTACATCCGCTTCTACAACAACGGCGCACCGGTCCTAGAGGCTGGCCTCCCCATCACTGGGGTGACCCTCACCAATCCTTGCACGATCGACGTTGTCAACACCTTCTCCACAGGAGACTGGGTCTACATCACCGACGTGAACGGAACGACCCAGCTGAATGGCAACTACTACACGGTAGGTACCGCAACTCCGGGTAACATCTCTCTGAATGATCTCAACTTCAACCCAGTCGATGCAACCACCTTCACCGCATGGGCCGGTGGTGGGACGGTTAGTCGGGTCTACACCCTCGGCTCTCCGTACGACGCCGCGGATGACCTCTCGCTGATCCGCTTCGCCCAGAACGTCGACACGATGATCCTCTGCCACCCTGACTATCCTCCGTACGAGCTACGCTTGGTCACCGCCACGAACTGGACCTTGACAACAATCACCTTCGGCACAACGATCAGCCCGCCCACAGGGACCGGCGTAGCCACAACCCTGGCCGCAGGCTCGGTCTACTACTCCTACGTCATCACTACCGTGGACTATAGCGGTCAGGAGTCGGTCCCTTCCGCTGCGGCATTCGTCGGCCCTGTGCAGGACCTGCGGACCGTGGCAGGGTCGAACACTATCTCCTGGACCTTCACGCCGAACTCCCTACTCTACCGGGTCTACAAGGCCGAGCTTCGCTACGGGAACCCTGTCCCAGCCGGGGCCGCCTATGGCTTCATCGGAGATTGCACCGAAAGTCCCTTCATCGACTCCAACATCGCTGCGGACTTCTCCATCACACCTCCGGTGGCCCAGAACCCATTCTCCGGGACCGGCGTGGTGAGCTATACCGTCACCGTTGCTGGGACCTACACGTCAGTACCAACAGTCACCGTAGCCCCACCCTCCGGTGGCTCTACCTCTGCCACGGCCAATGCGGTCTTAGGTGTCACAGGTACCCCTACGGTCGGCGCTGGTGGAGCCAACTACGCTGTGAACGACACCATCACCCTGGCCAACGGGGTAGTGGTAGTTGTCAACACCGTTGCAGGCACTGCTGTAGCGACCTTCAAGGCCATCTCAGTCTCCCCAAGCAATCCCGGTGCCTTCACCGCTGGCACAGTCCCGGCCAATCCGGTGGCTCAGGTGTCCTCTTCGGGGACTGGCACTGGCGCAACGGTCAACCTAGTCTGGGGTGTTACCTCTGTGACCAGGGTAAGCTCCGGCGCTGGCTACACCGCCCCACCAGCAGTGACCTTCTCCGCAGGAGCCGCCGCTGCCACAGCAGTCTTGGGCGCAGCGCAGGATCTCAACCCAACCGTTCCTGGGTACTTCCAACAGCGCCTAGTCCTGGCTGGCCTCGCTGGCGATCCGCAGGCCTTCTACATGTCCCAGCCTGGGTACTACTTCAACTTCAACGTCTCCAATCCCATCGAACCAGACGATGCGATCTCTGCCGCCTTGGTCTCTGGTCAACTCAACACCATCCAGTCGATGATCTCCATGCCCTCAGGTCTGATCTTCCTCACGGACCGCGCAGCGTGGCAAGTCGACGGTGGTCAACAGGGGTCGGCTGTCACGCCGAGTAACATAGTTGCAAACAGTCATTCCTACAATGGTGCGTCAATCCTTCCGCCTATTGTCGCCAACTTCGACATACTCTTCGTTCAGTCAAAAGGATCAATTGTCCGCGATCTTACATATAACCTATATTCCAACATCTACACAGGAACCGACATCTCTGTCCTTTCCAGTCAACTCTTCTACGGATACCAGATGCTTGAATGGGCCTGGGCCGAAGAGCCCTTCAAGGTGGTCTGGGTTGTGCGTAACGACGGACAACTCCTATCCTTGACCTTCGTGAAGGAACAAGAGCTGATCGGATGGTCCCATACCGTGACCGAAGGGACCTTTAGCTCGATCTGCACCGTGACTGAGACTGTCCCGGTCGGTTCGGTGGATGCGGTCTATGTAGTGGTCGAGCGGATCGTGAACGGATCGCCGATTAAGTACATCGAACGCTTCGCCGAACGTGCCTTTCCCAATGGTGCAGAGGACGCTTGGTGTGTGGACTCGGCGCTGGACTACGATGGCCCTCCAGAGACCGACTTCATGGGCGCTCAGCACCTAGCGGGCCTGACCGTGACCGGCTTGGCCGACGGCGCTGTCATTGACGAGTTCGTCATGCCTGCGGATGGCTCCTTTAGCCTCGCTATCCCTGCCTCGCGGGTCGTGGTGGGCCTTCCCTTCACCTGCCGCTTGCAGACCTTGGCCTTGGACATCGGCGAACCCACCGTTCAGGGCAAGCGGAAGAAGATCTCCGCTGTAACGGTCAGGGTGCAGGACACTCTAGGCTTGACCATCGGACAGACCTTCGACTCGGTAGTGGATATGAAGGATCTCCAGCTGGGGAATGTCGGTTCCGCCACCAACGAGGTAGTGACCAACCTAGTCACCGGCGACGCAAGGACTATCATCGACCCCTTGTGGTCCGAGCCCGGCCAATACTGCTTCCAACAGACTCTTCCCTACCCTGTGACCATCCTAGGCGTCATGCCAGAGATCACCGTGGGAGACACAGCCAAGTGAGAGCCCAGATCAAGATCATAGACCCCGCTGTGGTCCTCCACATGCTTCCTTTTGAGGAACACATGCAGATCTTGGCAAGTGACAAGGATAATCTTACCCGTTGCCTCTTGCTATCCACAGACCTTTGGGTTGGAATGGTGGATGGGAAGATGATCTGCTTCTGGGGGCTGTCACCGTCGACCTTGTTGAACAACTCTGCGCACTTGTGGCTCTATACCGTGGAGGCTTTCAAGGGCCACGAGTTCGTCTTCGTTAGGAAGAGCCAGCGGGTGGTGGAAGAGATGCTCAAGCTCTACCCTACCATCACCGGCTTCACCAACGTGCACCGCCCGAAGGCCATTCGGTGGCTCAAGTGGCTCGGGGCTAGCTTTGGCGAACCGATTGAGGAAGAAATGCCCTTCATCATAGGGAGGAAGCAATGAATGTACCTGTACCGGTCGACGTGATCGAGGCTCTGGAGCAAGAGAGCCTAAAGCACCCACAGGTCCCTGTCAAGTACAGACACTACTTCGCCCAAGGCGCATACGCGCGGGAGGTCACCCTTCCTGCTGACTGTATCGTGACTGGAAGGGTGCATAAGCAGAGCCAGATCAACATCCTTAGTCAAGGTCGGTTGAAGGTCACTACGGAGCATGGGGTGATAGAGGTAGAAGCGCCCTTTACGCTGGTCTCCCCTCCGGGAACCAAGCGCGCGGTCTTCACCCTGACCGAATGTGTGTGGACCACCATCCTTGGAACTGACCTGACTAGCCCGGAGGTGATCCATGACACCCTCACCTTCGCTACGGAACAAGAGTATCTAGAGTACACGAGGTATATCCCATGGCATTCGTAGCTACAGCCGTTGGTATTGCTGCCGTAGTTGGCACCGGCGCTGCCGTCTACGGCATGGTCAACCAATACGAAGCGGCACAGGAGCGCGAAGCGGCTGCGGAGACCCAGGTCGCAGGCGCAAGGGTCAACGCCGAGGCCACTCGGGTCGCGGTGCAGGCTGCGGAGATGAGGGTCACTGGCGCTGGGTACAACGTTCTCGGCACAGAGATCCAGCGGAGCGCTGCGGAACAGCGGCGGATCGCAGCGGAGTTCTCTGGTGAGGTCTCTGCTCGCGGGTATGAGTTCGAAGCTTCGGTGGCCCACCGTAACGCCATCACCAGACTCCAAGATGCGGACTATACCCGCTACGTTGGGGAGCTTTTGGCCCAGAAGGAGGGGCTGGAGACCCGGTTCAAGCGAGGCACAGCTAGGGT